>Ga0224508_10000134_pt1 | contig 76930 bp, 72 predicted proteins | sample SF_Jan12_sed_USG_4_FD_170157 | JGI IMG/M metagenome (GOLD analysis project Ga0224508, IMG submission 170157) | Sediment microbial communities from San Francisco Bay, California, United States - SF_Jan12_sed_USGS_21 | ecosystem: Environmental > Aquatic > Marine > Sediment | place: USA... | reverse complement strand
GGGATCGCTGGCAGAAAGGCGAATCTCTTAACTCGATGCGCGCCTGTTTGATCGGGGTCATTCATCGATACAACGCATCCTGACGGAGACTGGTGGGATACGTCCGAGACAACGCCGTCGATCGCGTTTAGCATTGACGCTGGCGGAACGTGAAGAGATTTCCCGCGGTGTGGTTGCCGGTCATCCCATCCGTTCGATCGCAGCGTCACTGTGCCGGGCACCATCCACGGTCAGTCGAGAGATAAGGCGCAACGGTGGCCGGCGAAGTTATCGAGCAAACAAAGCTGATCAATCTGCCTGGGATCGAGCACATCGTCCCAAAACCTGTAAACTGCTGGAGAACCGTGCGTTAGCCCGGGTCGTAGCGAACAAGCTCAGACTGGAGTGGTCGCCTGAACAGATCGCTGGTTGGTTGAAGCGCACGTATCCTGATGATGAGAACTACCAAGTGTCACACGAGACGATCTATCGCAGCCTCTTCATCCAGGCCCGGGGCGCCTTGAAAAAGGAGTTGCAGCAGCACCTTAGACGCAAACATGTCATGCGTCGCTCGCGCCACAAGAATCTCAAGGGCGAGGGTTTGAGACAAATTACCGATATGGTATCGATCAGCGAACGGCCCGCCGCCGTTGAAGATCGAGCCGTACCAGGTCATTGGGAAGGCGATTTGATCTTCGGCACCCAGGGAAGCCAGATCGCAACGCTGGTTGAGCGCCACACGCGCTACGTGATGCTCGCAAAGGTCAACAGTAAAGACTCTGAGACGGTGATCACCGCGTTAATCAAGCAAGCCCACAAACTACCGGCGGAACTCTACAAGTCGCTTACCTGGGACCGCGGCAAAGAAATGGCTGATCACACGCGGTTTACATTGGCAACCGACATAAAGGTGTACTTCTGTGATCCACAAAACCCCTGGCAACGTGGTTCCAACGAGAACACCAATGGTTTGCTCAGACAGTACTTCCCAAAGGGAACCGACCTCTCAGTGCACTCGCAGGCAAAACTCAATGCAGTGGCTCGACGGCTGAACGAGCGGCCAAGAAAAACGTTAGACTATGAGACGCCAGCCGAACGATTTAACCAATGTGTTGCGTCGATCGGTTGAAACCGCAGTCGTTAGCTGCCGCTGAAATATCAAATTCGAGCATCTGCTTTTGAAAACCAGAAAACCTAAAAATCCGTACCGGCAACCCGCTCCAGAGCAGTCCAGTCACCGAGCCCACGGATGCCCCCCAGCTCTCCAGATTGCCCACACCGGATCAAAAAATTCCTTCCTCTGAAAATAGGTTCCAGGCTAGCTCGCCGCGCTATTGAACTCGTTAATCATCCGATCCCAGGCCGGCACTACCTCCATAAGACTGTTCCAGAAATCCGGGTCACGTCGGGCATCGAAGTCTTCCAACGATACGCCTTGTTGCTCGACCCAGGTGTAGTAGCCAAGATTAAACACCCGCTCTCGATTACGCAGGGTCATTTCCTCCATGTTATCGGTGGTTGTTGCCAACAGGTAGCGACCGTAACTTTCTGCGGCCGCCAGTTCATTGAATGTGCCAGCAAAGTCTTCTGCGGTTGCCTTGGCGATCTCGGTGCCATACATTTCTGCGCCATCGGTTGCCACCGTCAGAACCACATCATCGGCGCCCAGTCCCATGTACCGCGCCATTTTGATAGCACCGAGGACGTTGGCTATGGATGAAAGCCCCAGATCGGCCAATCCGTTGATAACATCTTGAGATATCCCGGTGCGTTTTGTCAAAAAGTCCCGGCCGACGGGTGTGTTAAACACCAGGTTCAACGCGTTCGATGCCTTGTCTGTAACCGCAACCACATAATCCGTATTCAACACGTTATGAATAAATGGCACATGCTTATCGCCGATTCCCTGGATGTTATGATCACCATAGCCGTTGTTGAGCAGCGTTGGGCATTCGAGCGCCTCGACAACACAGATGTTGGTGCCAAGCTGTTGTTTCAGATGGTCCCCCGCGGCGAGCGTTCCGCTGGAACCAGAGGCAGCCACGTAGGCACGTGCTTTCATTTTTCCGTTGGTATTAACGGCATTAAAGATACGCTCCAGCGCCGGCCCGGTTACTGCACGATGAGAGATATAATTGCCAAACTCATTAAACTGATTGAGGATTACGTTTTCAGTATCTTCAGCCATTACGTTGCAGGCGTCGTAGATTTCCTTGACGTTGCTTTCGGTGCCATAAGTTCGCACAATGTCGCTCTGGTCGGTTACCCAGTTTTCCAGCCACTCGAATCTTTCTCGACTCATGCCTTCGGGCAAAACGGCTACGCTGCGGCACCCCAGAATGCGAGAAATAGCGACGCCGCCCCGGCAGTAATTCCCCGTTGAAGGCCAAACCGCGCGATGATGAGTCGGATCAAACTGCCCGGTAATCAGTCGTGGCACCAGGCAGCCATAAGCGGCCAGGACCTTATGCGCGCGGATCATTGGGAAGCGATTACCGATAGCTACGACAATTTTTGCATCAACACCGGTCAGTTCTGAAGGCAGAACGATATGTGCGGGCACATCGACCAGGCTTTTGCGATCAGCTGCATTGTGCCAGTGCACGCGAAAAAGATTACGCGCATCCGGTGAATCAGGATCAGCAGATTGTATATGGGACTCAATCTCGGCACGCGAAGACACGGGATCGGCTAACTGGGAGATTGTCGGTAATTTAATACCTGCTTGCCGAAACCGCTCAACGGCACGATCATAGGCTTCACGGTTCACAATTTCGGTTTCTAATTTGATCGACATTATTCTGTATCGCGGCGGACTTGAATCCACAGCGCCTCTTTTGGTTAAGTTCTAATTCTCACCTAAAAACATCCGTTCACTCGACGGGTCGAAAAAAGGACTCAGACTAATCGTTGCTGCTATTGCCTTTCCTTCAACCATGACCTCGTAGCGCCCTGTTTCAAGGTCTTGTTTGTCTGTCGAACCCTCGGGCAAATATACAAAACAAAGGCCAACGGCCGAACCGACAGTGTAGCCATAAGCAGCCGATGTCACAAAACCTGCTACAAGACCGTCGCGCAAAACTGGTTCGTTGTGATAAAGCATGGGATCTGGATCGTTAAGTTTAATGGAACAAAGATACGGACCAGACTTTTGCTCCCGTCTCTCCATATAGGCTTCCTTGCCAATAAAGGAAACTGGTTTTTCGGTTTTACAGAGAAACTCGCAACCTACTTGATGGGGTGCTTCGGTATAAGACATGTCGTGGCCCCAATGCAGATATCCTTTTTCAATCCTCAGGGCGTTAAGCGCCTCGCCGCCAATCAGGCGGAGACCAAAGGCCTGTCCTTCATCCATGAGCACATCAAAAACATGTTCCGCAAAATCCGGGGTAATAAATATCTCCCATCCGAGTTCCCCTGAAAATGAAATTCGCTGAGCCCATACCGCGGCATGCCCAATATGGAATTCTTGCCAACTATTGAAAGGAAAAGCCTCGTTTGACATATCAATGCCAGACACTGTTTGCATAAGATCGCGACTTTTCGGCCCCATGATGGACAGGATTGCATAAGCCGAAGTGACATCACGAAGCCTGACATCTTCGTCAACCTGGATATGGTCGCGAAGCCTAAAGTGATCGCGCCTGGTGCGCGCCATGGAACTCATGACCATAAAGCGGTCTTGCGCAAAACGAGCCACGGTCATGTCACTTTCAATGCCACCACGCTCGTTGAGCATCAGCGTGTATACCAGCCGCCCCGTGTTCATCGCCATATTGTTTGTGCATAGCCGCTGCAGGAAGCGCTCGGCATCCGTTCCTTCAACCAAAAGCTTGCCCAGCATGGAATAATCAATCATGGCAACGGATTCACGGGCCGCCTTTTGTTCCTCCTGTGCGTAACAGAACCAGTTTTGTCGGCCAAAGCTGTATTTGATCTTGGGTTCGACACCTTCCGGCGCAAACCAGGCTGGGCGTTCCCAACCCTGAACTTCGGCGAAACAGGCTCTGTTTTCCTGCAAGGCATTGTAAAATGGAGTCTTCCTGATGTTTCTCGCGGTGGTACGCTGATAGTTCGGCCAATGCATGGCATAGGTTCGTGTCTGGGTCTCGGGGGTTCTCTGCTGCAGGTAAAGGTCGCGCGCCTGAAATTCTTCATTGCGCGCGGGATCCATATCGTTCAAATCATGTTGAGGAAACCCCTTCATAATCCACTGCGCCAGGGCACGCCCCGCGCCAGCTCCTGACTGGATACCTGTCGAATTGACGCCCGCCAGAACAAAATAACCCTTTACCTCGGGGGCCTCACCGAGAATGAAGTTACCATCGTAAGAGTAACTTTCCGGCCCATTGAAGAAGGTCCGGATTCCCGTTTCCTGTAATATAGGAACACGCTTCAGTGCCAATTCGAGAACATCCATAACGTCATCTTCAACAAACGGCAATGAATCAAAGCAAAAATCTTCAGGAATACCCTTCATACCCCACGGTTTTACCTGATTGTGGGCGAAGCCAAAGAGTAGTTTTCCGGCGTCTTCCTTGAAGTAGGTAGAATCATCATATGATCGCAGAACCGGTAAATCCTGCGGAAGATCGGGAATGGCATCAGTGACCAGGTAATAGTGCTCGCAGGCATGCAGCGGGATATTCACGCCGTTCTGTCTTCCCAATTCGCGAGCCCACATTCCCGCGCAGTTGACCACAAAATCAGCTTCAACAACCCCCTTGTCCGTGCGCACACCACTGGCTTTGCCGTCGTACATCAGAACCTCTTCGACCCGGGTGTCTTCAAATATTTGTGCCCCCCTTGAACGGGCACCTTTCATCAAAGCCATGGTTAAATCGATTGGGTTGATATAACCGTTGCCAGGAACATAAATTCCCCCGAGAACTCCTTCAGGATTCACTAAAGGCCAACGTTCCTTGATTTCTGAAACACTGATTTCATAGGCTTCCACATCATGGATTAATGCAAAGTCCGCTTGCCGACGAAGTTCAGCCAGGCGCTCTGCATTGGTTGCAATGGAGATCGAGCCGCAACATTTGTAACCTGTTTTCTGTCCTGTTTCGCTTTCCAGTTCTGCAAAAAGATCGGAGCCATACTTGGCAAAATCCGTTGTTGCATGACCGCCTTGCAAGCGCCCGACCAGGCCCGCTGCATGCCAGGTTGTTCCACTTGTCAGTTTCTTCCGCTCGATCAGAACGATGTTGGTCCACCCTTCTTTGGCAAGATGATAGGCCACAGAACAACCATGTATACCACCACCAATGATGGCGACCTGGGCATGTTTCGGGAATAGCGATGTCATACCTGTATCCTTGAATATATTTTTTGACTAGGTGATGGGTAACTCAGTTGCCGCATTTTAGATAAGCATCGAATTCTTTTTTATGCGTCGACAGGGTTTTACCCTGGCGCTCCATATAGTCGAAAATCTCGAGATAATACGTTTCTACAAATTGGTAGGGTAACGTTAGTTCCGGTTGATGGCGTCTATATCTGGCACTAGCCTTTCTAACAGCATTCCTTGCTGAAAACATAGCAATTCCCTTTGGTTCAATACTTGCTTCCCATACTGTGCTTTAGAATACACTGAGTAAAGGTAAAGAACTATCAACCCTCGATTTCGCGATTCACTGAGTCAAACCTTATATTTTGAGCACCCATGCAGGTTTACTACGCACTACTTAGAGTAGTTATTAGAATGTAAGTAATTTCGACAGCCCCTGATGTTTCATATCTGAATGACACTGCCGGTCGTTAATCGCCGCTGACTCATCGAGTCTGAGCGTCTGTTATCTGATAAATAAACCCTCAAAAAGCTCTGGTGTGAGGCAATCTTCGGTCACGATCGAACATTCAACGGTTTCTCGCGCTGAGCACAAAAAAGTCGTCACACAAATGTCAGGCTAAATTAAATAGCAACTGTAAATCTGGGGACTTGATCGTGACGCCCGGTTGAAGGAACTGACACTTGGTACCCTATTTCGACGACAGGAAGTAGAATATCGATAATGTCGGTGAACTACCGGTTAGTCGTTGTCAAGTATGAAGCTTATCACCGGTCAACACATTACAATTAAATCAATTTGTATTCTGCTGTTTCCTGTAATGCTTACTGCGGCAGAATCGCCAGTCGATGAAAGCTGGATCGATGACGACAGCGAATGGCGCACCTTGCAAGTCAATGAAGGCCAGTTGGAGTTTATCGCCCCCATCCATGACCAGTCGATTTTACATTCTGATACTCACCTATGGATAACCGGCGAGAGTTTGCAAACGGGCTGGGTAAAAATGCAACAATGTTACCGACACCTGGATGCGGTGGGCAGAACCGATGTGGAGTATGCATATCGTGAAATGAAAAATCTGCAACTGACGCGCGTCGAACAAATTGCACAAACTCGTGTTAAGCAACATAGCGTCGAACTGGAGGATGTAGAGAAAGGCGCAGTGCTTTGTGTGCAGGCGGATGTGAAAATATTGCGACACTTATCCGATAAGACCTATGGTATGGAAAACGGGCCCTACTATCGCAAATTCCTTGACGGCTATTATCCTTACCATGTGAGTCTGACGGTGCATTATCCGAATGATGAAATTCAACTTAAGCAGATAATGCCGGAAACACAGAGTGGATTTAATGTAATTGAAAAAAAAGACGGCCTGAGTATTGATAGCTGGTTTGAAGGGGTGTTACGAATTAGGTTTGATTTTTTTAAAAAATGAATGTCAATAAAAAGAAAATACACAAGGGTCGGACCTCTCTGTAGCAGGCGCTCAACTGCGTTCACTGGGCATCGCATTTCAGCCAATATGAGACACTCGGCAGAAATAAAAAACCCCGCACGGTGGCGGGGTTTCGATATTTAAAATTTTATTGGTACAGTCGGTGGAGTCAACGATAAGGTTATTTTCAAACTATAAAGCTAATTGCTTTAAGTATTGAGTTCGCTCATGATCTTCCCCAGGGTCGCCCTCAGACTCTGCAGCAAGTGCGGCTCGAGTTTCTTAAAATCCGCCGCGTCCCCGACCTGGGAACTACTGCTAACCGGGCTTTTCGCGACGGTGGCGTCTGATTCTTTCCAGATAACCTTGCCATCTTGATTGACAGCCATTAGATCGACTTTAACCGTCGCAAAGTTTTTGCCAACCTGCACTAAACCGTTATAGTTTGTTCCATCGATTGAATACCCATAGGAAATGTTGACATGCACGGCAGCATCAAGGCCCAAATCTCGTGCCAGGGACGCCAAATTCTTTTTGTCGCTGATACGTTTATAACCGCGGGCAATATTTTTCTTACCAAAAATAGAATTTCCTGAAGTCTTTGTGTTTGCATAATTACTGTCACCAGTAACATTCTTCTCTGGCAACAAAAGATAGTTGTTGGTTTTTGACATGCTGCTGAACACAGTTGGAATTGACTTGTCGAGCATCTGCTGTGAGTTTTCGAAAAAGCCTTTGTCCGACGATAACGCACTAAATGCTCCGCTCAGGCTGGAATCGGCATCGACCTGGGTAATATAGGGTTCGGCCGTAATGGAAACAATTCCAAATATCTTGTCTGCACCAAAAGCAGACGTATCTTTGGTTCTACCCAGCGCATCAAACAACGTCATGCTCGTTGACGCGCTTTTGTTGGATATCGTGCAGCCTGGCTGGATTGATATCAATGCGAGAACTACCACTGTGACCATTATTTTTTTCAGGCCAGTCTTTTTGTTTATGGTGATCATGCCTTTAAACTCCTGCTTCATTTTTTTCAAGTATAGTGGGTTTTTTGGACTCGACACGGAGTTGGGTTAAGTTGGAGTTTCTGGGGAACACGGTACTTGATTGCAGTAGTTAAGAGCTTCCGCTTTTGGTTGTAAGCCAACTCTCGGTCAAATGCTCTCAGAGTCCGTTTTCGACTGAATTATGAGAAATCCTCGTTAAACAATGGATTTCAGAGTCAGTAACCCTGTAGCTTCAAGAAAACATCATCTCCAGATTTTAGTTTCGAAAAACAATCGATTGGAGTAACTTAGGTAAGGTTTTCTAGCGCGAGCAAGAATATGATTCTGAAGGATATCAAAACCTGGGTTACGGTGCCGCCAAGCGGTATCGGTGGGGCCTTCTGGGTGATCGTCAAGATCACAACAGACGATGGCATCGAGGGTATTGGCGAGTGTTATGGTATTCCGGTGTCGGGAGACATCGCCTGCACAATGGTTGAGGATACCTTCGAGCGGTTTATCGCCGGTGAAGATCCGCATCATGTCGAAACCATGTTCCGGCGTGTTTACTCGGCCGGGTTCACGCAACGCCCCGATATCAGCATGATGGGTGTGTTCAGCGGCATCGAAATTGCGATTTGGGATATTCTCGGCAAAGCGCATGACCAGCCGATTTACCAGCTACTCGGCGGCAAGTTTCACGAAGACCTGCGCACCTATACCTACCTCTATCCCGAGGCACTCGCGGCAGATGGCAATCCGGGTGAAGGTGCTCCGGATGTGTATCACGACGCCGATGCAGCAGCAGCCCGTGCGCTTGACTACATCGACATGGGATTTACCGCGATCAAGCAGGATCCGGCCGGGCCCTACAGCTTTCAGGGTGGGCGCGAGTTATCGTTGACTGAACTGAGTCGTTGCGAAGAAAACGTGCGCAAGATTCGGGAAGCGGTTGGCGATCGTGCCGATATCCTGTTCGGCACACACGGCCAGATGACGACTTCATCGGCGATCCGCCTGGCACGTCGGCTGGAGTCCTACGATCCGTTGTGGTTTGAAGAACCCTGCCCACCCGATCAGATGGAAGCCATCGGCAAGGTAGCTGCTGCGACCAGTATCCCGGTCGCGACCGGTGAACGCCTGACCACGCGGATCGAGTTTCACCAGGCACTCAAGGCCGGCGTGTCGATATTGCAGCCGGATATCGGACGCAGCGGCGGGGTCTGGGAAACCAAGAAAATTGCCGTGCTGGCGCAATTGTTTAACGCCCAGATCGCGCCGCATATTTACTGTGGTCCGATTGCGCATGCGGCAGCGGCCCAGGTCGCATTCAGTTGCCCGAATTTCCTGATACTGGAGACGATCCAGACCGAGTTTCATGATGCGATTCTGAACAAGCCGTTGGCCTGGGAAGCCGGGTACATGCCGGCACCGGGCGAACCGGGGCTCGGCATTACGCTCAATGAAACCGTGATTGAGTCCCATCCCTACAATTCCGGTGGACGTTTGCACCTCGAAATGTGCCAGGTTGTACTCGATTCTAATAACCAGGATATTGTTACCGAGCTCGAATAATGCTGTCCCGACCGACCGCGCTAAACCTGTCTAACTGGCGACAGCCGGGAAACAATCGCTGGGCATTCCATCATGTGCGCGAAATCATCCCGACCGACGAGATTGCCCGCGGTGAACGCGTTAGCAAATTTGAAAAATCTATTGCCGGCAATGTTGACGGCGTAAAGGTTGCAGCGCCCGACGGTACGGACTGGTCACTGCAGCGCTGGCTCGAGGAATCTAACAGCGATGCGTTGTTGGTCGCGCATCATGGCAAACTCGTGCACGAATGGTATTTTGATCCTGCGATTGAAACCCGCCCGCATATTGTGTTTTCAGTGAGTAAGTCGATAACCGCGACGCTGGCCGGGGTTCTGGTTGACCAGGGATTGCTGGATCCGTCCAAACCCGTGGTCGAGTACATTCCCGAGCTTGCGGATTCAGGTTATCGTGATGCCAGCCTGCAACAGGTGCTTGATATGGTTGTCAATATCGACTTTACCGAAGATTACCTGGCTACCGAAGGCAAGTTTCTCGAATATCGAACCGCGACCGCCTGGCATCCCTGCCCGGTCGACGCGATCGATCAGAACCTGCACGATTTTCTGTGCTCGATCGAGCGCGCTGACGGCGAACATGGCCAGGTCTGGCAGTATAAATCGCCCAATTCCGATCTACTCGGCTGGGTGCTGGAACGTGCCAGTGGCGAAAGACTGGCAAGCCTGATGTCGAGATACCTGTGGCAACCCATGGGTGCCGAGGCGAATGCCTACATCACCGTTGATCGAAAGGGCGCAGCGCGCACCGCTGGGGGAATTTGCGTACTGCCCAGGGACTTGTTGCGCTTCGGCGAGCTGGTGCGTAATCGCGGATACGCTAACGGCCGCCAGGTGATACCGGAGTGGTGGATTGAAGACTGCAGCGAAGCTGGTAGTCGTGAAGCCTGGCGACGGGGTGAATCTTCCAAGGAATTTGCCGATGGACAATATCGTAATAAATGGTACCAGACCGGAAACGAACACCGCGCCATGCTCGCGATCGGCATCCATAGCCAGTGGATCTATATCAATCCGGTGACCGAGGTGACTGTCGTCAAGCTGTCGTCCCAGGATGAGCCGCTCAAGCCCGAACTGGATGAAACCAACCTGCAGATGTTTACCAATATCAGCTCCGCATTAACGCCATGATTCGTTGAGGCTTGCCGTTGGACTCGGGTCGCAGCGATTTAGTCCCCAGTATCGCGATCGCGTTTGGTGCTGCATTGTGGGGCCTTTACTGGATTCCGATCCGTGGCATCGAGCAGGCCGGGGCGCATGCCTTCTGGACCGGCCCCGTCATATTTGGCGCTGCCTCATTGTTGTTCCTGCCGTTAATGCTGTTCCGGATTCACAATTACATTGCACACTGGCGTCATATACTGCTGCCAGGACTGCTGGCTGGATTTGCCTTCGCGCTTTATATCGCCAGCCTCAACCTGACCGAGGTGGTGCGCGCGATTCTGCTGTTTTACATGAGCCCGCTGTGGAGCACGATGCTCGGGATACTGGTGTTGAAGGAGAGGCTTACTGGTAACCGGGTAGTCGCCCTGTTACTTGCATTTAGTGGGCTTTACATCGTGCTGGTGGTTGAAAGCGGGCTGCCGATTCCGCGTAACAACGGTGACTGGTTTGCGCTGTTATCAGGGCTGTGCTGGTCAGTCGCGACTGTGAAGCTGTTCCAGGATGGCGCAAGAATGATTTTCGAGAAAGTAACGATGTTTGTTGTTTTCGCGCTGTTGATGTCGTTAATGCTTATTGTCTGGCAGCAGGGGACGCTCGCCGGTATGCCGGACCTCGCGTCCCTGCAAAAAGGCTGGTACTGGATTGTGATAGTCGCGCTCGGAATGCTGCCGATCACCTACCTGACGATATGGCCGGCGACAGTTTTGAGCCCCGGTCGTGTCGGCATGCTACTCCTGTTTGAAGTGCTGGTGGGTGTTGCCTCTGCAGCGATTCTAACCGATGAACCGTTTGGCTTGCGCGAGATTATCGGTGCTACGTTGATCATTGCTGCAGGGGTTGTTGAAGTGTTGCGCCAGCAAAAATTTGACAATTCAGGTATAGTACGCGGTCAGACGCCACCTTGAGGGAAGGGTTATGCATCGCAAAAAATACCCGGCAATGAAAGACCGTCGCGATATCGGCAGGGTTGATATTGCAATCGAAAAATTGATGGCTGCACGCGAAGTCAGCTCCTGCTGCGTCGGCGTCGAAGCATTGCTTGAAATTGACTCGAAATTAATCGATAAACATCTCAAGACTGGCAGTAAGTTTCCCGCGGTGTGATAGCGCATCGATTAGTTTTAATCTGGATGGGGAGACCTGTGTCGCCGGTAGCTTTCTCCCTGGCAGTGGAATTTTCTCAGGGTACTAGAGTCATAATAGATAATACCCAGAGGAGCGGTTGAACAACTATGGGCGTAAAAATAAGAAAGCGGACATTATTGTTAATTTGTCTGAGCTCGCTGGTTTCGATTAATTCGGCAATTGCGGATTGCAATGACAAGCGGAGGCCCGGAATGGATTGGTCGGGGTGCAAGAAAACCAATAAGATGCTGGATGGTTCGAATTTCACCGGCAGCCGGTTTAACAACGCCAATCTCAGCATGAGCACCCTTCATGGGAGTAATTTTACCGGTGCCAGCCTGGTTAAAACCAATATGACGCGAAGCCCTGCTACGCGCACTCGCTTTAAAGATGCCGATTTGACCAAGGCGGTTGGCTATCGTGCAAACTTCGCTGAGGCCAGGTTTAAAAACACCACGCTGATAAAATCAGAATTTTCCCGGGCCAGCCTTAAAAAGGCCACGCTCGAAGACGTTGACTGGTCGCGATCGGAGCTGGGGCGCGCCGATTTTTCCGGGGCCAGTTTGAAGAATGTGAGTTTTGAATTTTCAAATATTTCCAGGGCCATGTTTGCCGACTCGAAATTGAGCAATGTTGATTTCAAGGGGGCGTACACTTACCTGACCCATTTCGAGGATGTCGATCTAACCGGGGCTCTAAACCTGACCCAGGCGCAGATCGATATTTCCTGTGGCAATTTGAATACACGTGTACCGAAAGGCCGGTGGATACCCGATACCTGGCCCTGTTCCGATTGGCTCGATTAGCGCTCTGTTAACTGCTAAATCGATCGGAGCCGAGTGAGCGGCAAGGTTGTCTCTGGCCCTATTAACGAAACCTGCAGACCCTGCAGGGGGAGTGGGAGAGATGGGACAAATATTTCGGAGTATTCTCGATACCATCGGAAATACGCCCACGGTTAAAATCAATAACCTGGGACCTGAGAATCGCAACATCTACGTCAAGATCGAGTCTTTCAACCCGATGGGCTCGGTAAAGGATCGCCTGGCCCTCGGGGTGATTGAAGATGCCGAGCGCAGCGGAGCACTCAAACCCGGGCAAACCATCGTCGAGGCAACGAGCGGCAATACCGGTATTGGTCTGGCCATGGTTTGCGCGCAAAAAGGTTACCCGCTGGTGATCGTCATGGCGGAGAATTTCAGCATAGAAAGACGCCGCATGATCCGTTTCCTGGGTGCCAGGGTTATATTGACACCTGCCGCGGATATGGGGACCGGTATGATCGCCAAGGTCAATGAGCTGGTCGAAGAACATGGCTGGTGGCAGCCGAGCCAGTTCGATAATCCCGCCAATGCCAAAATGCACGAACGCACCACGGCGGTCGAGATTGTCGACGATTTCGCCGATATCGGTCTCGATTACTGGGTGACCGGTTTCGGCACCAGCGGCACGCTGGCGGGGGTCTCACGGGTGTTGAGGAAAAAGAGCCCCGACACCAAAATCATGGTTTGCGAACCGGACAACTCGCAGATTCTGGGCAGTGGTATTAGCCAGCAACGCAATGCCGATGGCTCTTACCAGACGCACCCGAACTACAGGCCACATTTGATGCAAGGCTGGTCACCGAACTTCATCCCCAAATTTGCCGAAGAAGCGCTTAAAGCGAATCATATCGACGAGATAATACCGATCAACGGCACCTACGCTATCCAGTGCACGATGGATCTGGCGCAAAAAGAAGGAATCTTCGTCGGTACCAGTTCCGGGGCCACCTTTGCCGGTGCGCTGCAGGTCGCAGAGACCGCGCCCGAGGGAGCGAACATTCTGTGTATGCTGCCGGATACCGGTGAACGTTATCTCTCGACTCCGCTATTTGAAAGCATTGCTGAAGACATGAACGAAGCTGAGATCGAGATTTCACGCTCAACCCCGGGCTATCGTTTCGATATCAGCGATGCGCCTGCCGAGGAGGTTGGTGAACCGGAACCAGAAGTACAGGTTGAACTGGATCCAGCGGCGCTTGCCGAAGTTGAATCGATCATCGAACAAAACCGGGACCAGGTACTCATGTTTTCGCTGGAGTGGTGTGAATTCTGTTGGTCGGTACGCAAAATGTTGACCGCCTGCGACATTCCTTACGTCACCGTCGATCTCGATTCGGTCGCTTTTCAGGACAACGACCGTGGTGGAAAAATCCTGGCGGTGTTAAACCAGAAAAATGACTGGCCCACGATCCCGCAGATTTATGTCGGCGGCGAATTCGTCGGTGGGGCAACAGACCTGTTCGATGTCGGCAAAGCCGGAGAATTGCAGCCCAAGCTTGCGGCACGCAACATTCCCTATAACGAGACGATCAATCGAGACCCGTACAGTTTTCTGCCGACCTGGTTGCATCCCCGGTAGGCTCTGGAAGCTTTACAGCGTAATCGGGAAGCCCATTTTCTGCACCATGGCGATCCAGAGTTTACGCCATCCGCCTTTTTCGTCGAAGCTGTCTAGTGCGTACATCGTGATTTTGGCGCCGATCCAGCGAAACGGCTCCGGCGGGATGTAGTTAGGCATGGTCCGTGCAAATTGCATCCGGGTTTCGGGGATGTCGAGCTGGTCCAGGATTGCAAGGCCTATACGCGCGCCGAAGCGTGATGCGGTCACGCCGAAGCCTGAATAGCCGCCCGCAAACACCATGTCGCCGTCGTGGTACTTCTGGTAGTGCACGGCCATGCGCGTGGTCAAACCGATTGGACCGCTCCAGGCATGTGAAAATCTAATTTCGTCTGCCAGTTGCGGGAAGGTGCGGTAAAAAGATTGCACCAGGCGAATAAATGGCTGTGGTGTTTTATCGAGTGCCGGATCGGTGTCGTTACCAAAGAAATAATCCAGTCGTCCACCGAAAAGAATGCGATTGTCTGCGGTCAGGCGCATATAGTTAAGTTGCGTACGCGTATCGTAGATACCCTGGCGATGTTGCCATCCGACCCGTTGCATCTGTCCCTCCGTCAGCGGCTCGGTGACGACAATCCGGTCGCGAATCGCAGCAACCCGTCGACTGATATGCCGGTGGCCCGCGGCCCAGGCATTGGTCGCGAGCAAAACCTTGCGCGCGGTAATCGTTGCCCCCGGTGTGTTAACAACGATGCTTTCCCGGGTCTTATGATTTTCCAGGTGGGGAGTATTTTCAAACAGTCTCACGCCAAGCTCGAGTGCCGCTTGCTTTAATCCTCTAACCAGCTTGCCCGGGTGCACGGTGCCGCAGCGCTTTGTTGACCACGCACCGCCGTGGAAAATCGGTGAATTGATTTCAGCCTGCACACCGGTTTTGTCAAGCTTGACCGCTTCGTGGCCATACTTGAGGTAAAGTTGGTATTCTTCCTCGACCCGGGAAAGGCCCTCGTCGCCAATCGATACCTTCAATTCGCCGCCCCATTCGAGGTCACAGTCGATTCCATAGCGCTCTACCGTTCGCCGAAACCCGTCCATGTTTTCACGCCCCAGCCTTTCGAGTTCGGCCACATCGTGTGGAAAGATCCGCTCGGTGTTATCGATGCCGTGCATGACCGAAGTCGACATGATCGCGGCAGGGCGACCGCTAGCGCCGTTGGCGACACTCTTCGCTTCTATCAGCACGACATCCCTCGCCGGGTTTTGCTCCTTCGCCTGAATCGCCGCCCACAGACCGCAGAAGCCGCCACCGACGATCAACAGATCGCAACTGGTATCCTGATCCAGCGCCGATTCATCCGTAACCGGATCGAGACTATCCAGCCAGTAAGTCGTAAACCGGGTATCGGAGAGTGCAATTAGCGCCTGTTGGACTGTGTCAACCATTACACTGGATTCCGATGGTTCCCGATATCATGCATCGATGGTATCACCAATCACTTAGCTTTTACCGTATCAGGCAGGTGCCAAATTGATCCGTTGTTAAGACCGTTAACGATGGTCGGCCAGGTAATCTTCGATCTGTGGCGTGCGATAGCCGTCCTCGCGCCACAGCACCGGGAAATAGTTTTCATCCAGTTGATTGTCGCCGAGACGTTTGTAGCGACTATAGATAGGGCCGATACCTTGCCCAAAATTCTCGGGCATATACTCGACATCGCTGCGCATCGCGTGCAGCACCAGTGAGCGCCGCGGGTTGGGACTGCGGTTGGCACCGGATCCATGCCAGGTCCAGCCGTGATGGAACGATCCGCCACCCGCCTTGACCTCGACATAAACGATTTCCGGTTCGGTGCCTTCGCGTGCCGCCGCTTCTCGCATCGGCTTGCGATAATCTTCCGGGGCATGAAACTCGCCTTCGGGTTCGCTTAAGTGCCATTTGTGCGAGCCGCGCACGAACTCGATGGTTCCGCTGTCGGCGTGCGTGTCATCCAGCGCGATCCAGCAGGTCAATAAATCTGACGGGGTAAACCAGGAGAGGTAGGCGCTGTCCTGGTGGAAACCGAACGACTTCGTAGCAGGGGGTTTCCAGACCACGTTATCGATCATGATGCGCACGCCGGGCCAACCCGCAAGTTTCGCGATCGCCTCACCGAGCACCTGGTCCAAAACCACTTGCGCAATTTCGCGGTTGGCCTTCCAGCCGTTACAGATCTGGCGCGATAAGGCGGGATCTCCGGTTGCTTCCTGCCAATTGACCTCGTCGGGGCGAACGCCGGTTTCGAACTTGCCGCTAAACAGGTCGGTAAAGGCCTGGTGAAGACCCGGAACGATAGTGCTGTCGATCAAGCGATCGACAATTAAGAAACCGTCGCTACCGAAGCTGTCACGTTCAGCATTCGAAATTTCGATCATGCAGGCCAGTCCTCGCCGTCGGTATACCGTGTACCGCGATGGCCCCGTTTGGCAACCGTCGTCTGCAGTCGCTCTCCCGGCGCATCGACGATGATCAGGATGCGGGGTTTTCCCGATCCCGGGTTGGTTGCGCCGGTGATGAATTTTTTGATCTTGAGACGCCCGTGTAGCTGGTCCTTGAAAATCGTGTAGACGTAGTCGCCGACCTTGAGCCGTTTGGGTTCGGTGCCCACCATGTGAAATTCGTACTCCTTGCGGCTGCCGTCGTACAGCGAGTCTAGAGTTTCAACCCCGGCTGATGCGGGAATGGTCTTGGTAATGCCGAAGCTCATAAGTCGCTCGCAATCAGTAATCTGGTGAAAGCATGATAAGGACGATTCCGGTTGCCGGCAATACGTCACGTCAATACTTGACTTCAGTCAACTATGTTGCGCACAGGCGAGGTTAGGATATTCAGTAATGATATTTTAAATGCGAATGATTAACATTTGCATTCGCATTAAGGATTTGCTAGCTTATTCCACCTTGACACTGGAGATTTAGAGAAATGTACCGCAGTTTAATTGGCCACAGGTCTTTGCTATTAACCGCCTTTTGCCTGTCCCTTGTTTTCGGACATGGCATCGCACAGGCCCAGGACGTCAATGTCTATTCAGCACGTAAGGAAGCGCTCATCCTGCCGTTGCTGCAAAAGTTCAAGCAGCAGACGGGGATCGGTTTTAACCTGATCACTGCCAAGGCCGATGCCCTGTTAAAGCGTCTCGAGTCGGAAGGCCAGTCGACACCCGCCGACATCTTTATCACCACCGATGCCGGGCGCTTGCAACGTGCCAAGGATGCCGGGGTTTTACGACCCGTTGATAACCAAACCCTGAACGCCAGGATCCCGGAAAATTTACGGGACAAAGAGAATTACTGGTTTGGGTTATCGCAACGCGCCCGTGTAATCTTCTACGCGAAAGACAGGGTCGATCCAGCTGAACTGTCGACCTACGAGGCACTGGCCGATGCAAAATGGAAGCAGCGGATCTGCATCCGTTCCTCCGGTAACATTTACAATCAGTCGCTGGTGGCGTCGATGATCGTAGCGCATGGGGCTGAAAAAACCGAGACCTGGGCGCGCGGGCTGGTTGCCAACTTCGCGCGCAAACCCGCCGGCGGTGACACCGATCAATTGCGCGCCGCCGCGGCCGGGTTATGCGATATCGCGATAGCCAACACTTATTACTATGGACGTCTCGTCAACAGCGCCAAGGAAGATGATCAAAAGGTAGCCACCAGCCTGGGCCTGTTCTGGCCTAACCAGGCGGAGCGGGGCGCACACGTCAATGTCAGCGGCGCCGCTATCACCCGGTATACCAGTCATCCAGAGGCGGCGGAGCGCCTGCTTGAGTTTCTGGTCAATCCCGAATCTCAGGCCTGGTACGCCGAGGTCAATAATGAATACCCGGTGGTAGCCGACGCGAAAACGCCTGCGACTTTGAACGCGTTTGGAGAATTCAGGAGTGATTCCCTCAACCTCACACTGCTCGGTGAAAATAACCGCGCCGCGGTGCAATTGATGGATCGCGCGGGCTGGCGCTAGGTTGCAGCTTCGCCTGGCCGTCGATCAGCGATTCCCGGGTCGAGAGCGGAGTCGTGGCGTTCTTCAGTTTGCATTTGTTTCACCGTTCGTAGGGCACGGGCATCTCATCGGCATCAATACCGGGCACGTGGGTGATGCCGGCGCGCTGTTTCCAGTCAACCGGGTAAGCCGTATAAAAAATGACGCACTTGTTGTCACACTCGTATTTGACGTGATTGTCTTTCGGCACGAACATCAGGTCGCCCGGATTGAGTTCATACCCGATCTCGTCGACCACGAGCCGGAAGGTACCCTCGAGACAATAAATCATTTCATCGCAAGTTAGATCCCAGGGTACCGAAATCTTGTTCAGCGCGTTAATGCCACCCGCCATCGATTCGCTGATTTCAGTGGTCACGAAAGGCTTGATGTAAGTACCGTCCTCGGGCAGGTTGTCAATACGATCCTGTATATCGGCGATTCTAAATACGCTTGGTGCAGTCATGCTGTTCTCCAGGTTTTTAAAGTGAAACTGGTTTAGTCAAGCAACTCGGAAATTGCCTGGTCGAGATAGCGTTCGAATTCTGGGCTGTTACCCGGTGACGCCACGCAGTGGCCCCAGGCTGATTCGTAGATGCGCAGTTCACCGTCGGTGATGTGCTCGATTTCGAGCTGGTTATCCTCGGGACGGAAATACAGATCATTATTGCAGGCGATGACGATGGTTTTCGCCTTGATCGCGTTCAGGGCCGCCCTGAAATCATGCTGATAGATATCGTTGGCACTGATATCGCCCAGTTGCCAGGTCTTGAGTTTGCACAATAAATCATTGGCGTCCCAGCCGAGGTGATCCTGTTCCCAGTCCTGCAACAGCGCCTCCGCGGTATCGAAACCCTTGAGGCGATACATTTGTTCACGGAAAAAGGTCTGTGAAAAGGCCCAGCCGGCATAGACGCGACCAAATGCCTTCAATCCATTTACCGGCGGGCTGGTATAGTTGCCATCTGCATAGTCTGCATCCGCCTGCAGTGCCGCTTTAACGCCCTCGAGGAAGACAATATTATGCTCGGAAGTTTTCGCCGAGGCGCAAAACGGCAGTATCGCGTCGACGAAATCCGGGTACTGTGCAGCCCATTGAAACGACTGGCAGCCCGCCATCGACCAGCCGGTAACGAGCGCAATTTTGTCAACACCAAGTTTCTCGGTGAGCGATCGATACTGTGCGCGAACATTGTCGTACAGCGTAATATCGGGGAAGCTGGCAGCGTTATACGGGGTCGGGGTATTGCTCGGGGACGACGAAATCCCGTTGCCGAACAGGTTGACCGAAACCACGCAATGGCGTGCCGGATCGATCGCCCTTCCCGGTCCGAAGAAACCCTCGTTACGCATATGATTGCCGGTGTAAAAAGTCGGCAGTACCACAACGTTATCCCGGCTTGCGTTCAGCTCACCATAGGTTTTATACGCGAGCTGCGCGTCGGGCAGAACCACACCCGACTGCAGTTCGAATTCGCCGAGATCGTAGACGCTGTAATCTTTCAAAACAGGCGCAGGTATTCCTGTACTTCCCAGTCGGTAGTGACCTGGTGGTAACGCTCCCATTCGTCGACCTTGTAGGCGAGGAAAGATGACAGCATCTGCTCGCCCAGCACCTCTTTCGCCAGTTTGCTCTTGCCGAGTTGCTCGGTTGCTTCCAGCAGGTTACGCGGTAGCGCGGTCAGCTTTTGCTGTTTCTTATCATCCATGACGTAGAGGTCTTCGTCCACCGATTTACCCGGATCGATCTTATTGACCACGCCGTCGATGGTTGCCCCCAGCATCATACCGAGGCCGAGGTAGGGATTCATACACATGTCGGCGGCGCGATTTTCGAGTGCGAAACGGCTTTGCGGCATGCGCAGCATCGCCGAGCGGTTATTCGAGCCGTAAGTGATATGCGTTGGCGCCCAGGTGTAAACGCCACCCTCGAAACCACCCACCTTGGGCACCAGCCCGTTGTAGGAATTGACTGTACTACAAGCTACTGCGGTAATCGCCGCGCCGTGTTTGAGAATACCGCCAATGGCGTGGTAAGCGGTTTGGCTCCAGCCGCCCTTGCTGTCCGCATAGAGGTTATTGTCTGGCTTGCCAACCCTGACCAGCGAGGTATTCATATGTGCACCCGAGCGCCAATCGCCGGTAGTCGGCTTGGGCATGAAAGTAACGAACATGCCGTGCTTCTTGGCAATTTCCTTCAGCAGAACTCTCAGGAAAACCATTCGATCCGCCATTTCGAGTACGTTGGTATAGTGAAAATCGAGCTCGAACTGCGAATAGGCACCTTCAGCGACAACGTCGTGCAGTTGCCAGCCGAGGTCGTTCAGAATATCGATCAAATTACCGAGGAAACCCATCGCGTCGATCGAGTATTCAACATCGTAGCCGAAAGCCTGACGCCGCGGCCGTATGCCTTCGCCTTCGGCGGGATCGTCGTCGAAGGCCTTAACGGGTTTCCCGTTTTCATCCCACTGCATGGTAATGAATTCGGGCTCGATGCCGGCCATCATCGCGTAGCCCTGGTCGGCAGCATCACGGATGATGCGTTTCAGCGCCTGGCGCGGGCACAGGTTGTAGGGTTTGTCCTCCCACCAGAGATCGGCGAATACCCAGGCACAGGTCGGATCCCAGGGGCAGATCACGAGGCTGTCGAGATCGGGCACCGGGATCTGGTCGGAGTCAGCCGGGCCGAGTTCAGGCACGAAAGACACCGAGTGCACGGCGAATTGAGGTCCCTTGCCGAGGCATAGCGGTTCGAAGTCACAAATGGGTACAGGCTTGGTCTTGGGTACGCCGAGCATATCGATCCAGCAGGATAGTATGTACTTGACGCCGGCATCCTCGAGTTTTTTTTGTTCTTTTCTGATACGCGTCTTGCTGGGAAAAGATTTCTCCATACTCTCGTAGTACGTGCTGCTCATTGTTGTGCTCCTCTGTGTGATTACTGTGCCTGCCGTTTCAGCAGGAACTGGTTTTTAAACATTTCGATACCGCTCATGACCTCTATCTGATCGATGTCTTCGTGACCGAAACAGTGTTGTTCCAGGAAAGACTGAAATGCGCCACTGGTTTCGCAAACCACTTCGATCAGTAAATCGTAGCGGCCAGAAACCCAGAGTACGTAGACGACTTCGCCGTGTTCGCTGAGGCGGTGAGCGACGCTGCGTGGTGTTGCCGGGCTTGCGACCTTGATCCCGATCATCGCATCGGCCTGGTAACGAATTGCCATCGGGTCGGCCAGTGCGACAATCTTGAGTGCGCCGCCACGTTTCATCGACTGCACGCGGTTGCGGATCGTGCCTTCCGAAACCTTGAGCGCCTTGGCGATATCCTTGTAAGGTAAACGGCCATCCTGTTGCAACATCTTGATAATGGCGCGGTTAAGATCATCCTCGGTGGAGGCGATGCCACGCACCCTGGGTTCAGCGGAGACTGCAGCTTCAGAAGCCATATTTATAGTTTTCGCGATTGAAAGCGCGGCATTATTGATGAAAACGGAGAATATTGCAAAAATTATTGCGCAAAGCGTAAAATAATCAATAATATTTGTTTCGCGAATGGGTAACTCTGTGCTAATTTAACGCGTTCTGACAAGTTCTGAATCATGCTGACTCAGTCATTATTTCGCGATTTTGATGCGGTTGAATCGGTACCCTGTGGTTTACCGGCGCTTGCCTATACCAGCGATGAATTTCTGCAGCTCGAAAATCAGCATCTGTTTGCCAAACACTGGGTGTTCGCCGGTTTTTCACATGACCTGCAAAATACGGGTGACACAAAACCCATCCAGATAGCCGGACTGCCGGTTTTCCTGTTGCGCGATTCCAAGGGTGGAATTCGGGCTTTTCACAATGTTTGCCGACATCGCAACCTGAAACTAATCGATGGTGATGGCAACTGCGGCAAACTGATCCGCTGCCCTTACCACAGCTGGAGTTACGATCTGTGCGGTAACCTCATAAATGCCCCCTATTTTGGTGGTGGCGCACAGCAGCAGCCCGAAAATTTCGATTTTACCGAGCATGGCTTGATACCGGTACATTGCGCAATTTGGCATGACTGGATTTTTGTCAACCTGTCCGAAGATCCAACTCCATTCGAGGATTTCCTTGCACCGATCAGGAAAATGCTCGGCGGCAATAAGGTCGAAGACTATAAACCGGTTATGACCATCGATTTTGGTGAAATTGCCTGTAACTGGAAGCTGTTGATGGAAAATTTCATCGAGCCTTACCACGTGCAATTCGTACACCAGACCACGACCAATCAGCCGTTGCAGGATCATCGCACTTTTATCGAGGCGCACTGCGTCGGTAGCGTGGTGGAGCTCAACGCCGAACAACAGGCCAGAGCAAACTTGAGCGCACTCGGCGTGACATCGCACTACCTGACGTTGTTTCCGAGTTTCATCCTTGGCACCTATCAACCCGACCAGCTTGGTGTGTACCTGCACCAGCCGATTGACGCCGGCCATACACGCCAGCGCCGGGTTATTTACACCCACAAGGACGCGAACTATAGTGACGCCGAAATTCAGCAGTTAAGGGATTTGTGGCATAGAGTTCATCTCGAAGATCATGCAATGTGCATGCGTATGCAACAGGGGCGGCAATCGTCGCTTGCCGCCGACGGCGGGGTATTATCACCCTACTGGGAAAACAGCGTGCGCCGATTCCAGGAGATGATCGCTGACGCGATCCGACCCGCACTATAAAGAATAGAGGCAAACCATGAGCGATCAAAAACCCGATTTCCGACTCGATCACACTATGATCCGCGTATTCGACCAGGAAAAGACCCTGGATTTTTACACCCGCATCCTGGGTATGAAGATACTGCGTCAGAACGAGTATCCAGACGGCCGCTTTACGAATACCTTTGTCGGTTACCAGGGTGAGGACGAGGGTACGACGATCGAAATGACCTACAACTGGGATCAGACGGAACCTTATGATTTCGGCAATGCCTGGGGGCATTTTGCGCTCAAGGTATCCGATGTCTATGCGACCGCAGAGTATCTAAAGTCAGAAAGTGTTGAATTTGTGCGCGAGCCCGGCCCGATGAACGCGGGCACACGCATCATCGCATTCTTCAAGGATCCAAACGGCTACGTTATCGAACTTAACGAACCGCTCGGAAACTCTTAACTTTCGTCATTGCGAGCGTAGCGGGGCAATCTTATAGATTCGAGAGATTGCTTCGACGCTATGCGCCTCGCAATGACGTCAGGAGTCGATGCTTAGACCAGATCGTCGAGGCAGCTTGCGAGGATATCCATACCCTCGTTGATCAGTGTGTCGCTGATGTTCAGCGCGGGCAGGAAGCGAATGACGTTACCGCGTGCGCCACAACTGAGCAGTGCCAGACCATTTTCATAGGCAGCACCGATTAATGCTTTGGTCAGGTCCGGGTCCGGTTGCTCGGCATCGCCGTTCTTGACCAGCTCCATTGCCATCATCGCGCCGTGACTGGTGCGCAGGTGGCCGATGTTTGCCGGGAATTTCGCCTGCAAGGCTTCGAGGCGACTGGCAAATATCTTGCTTACGTGGCTCGCAGAGTCGACCAGGTTTTCTTCTTCGATTACGTCAATCATCGCCAACCCTGCGACACAGCCAAGTGGTGAACCGGCATAAGTGCCGCCGAGACCGCCGGGTAGTGGCGCGTCCATGATGTCGGTTTTACCGACAACCGCGGCAATCGGAAAACCATTGGCCATGCCCTTGGCCACCGTCATCAGGTCGGCCTCGATATCGGCATATTCGCTACAGAACATCTTGCCGGTGCGTGCGAAGCCGGTCTGGATTTCATCGACGACCAAAACGATTCCATGCTCATCACAAAGTGCTCGCAGCGCCTGTAAAAATTCCACTGGCGCCGGGTAAAAGCCACCTTCACCCTGCACCGGCTCGACGATGATCGCGGCGACATCACTGGCTGCGATATCGGCCTGGAACAGGTTATCAACTCCTTTGAGTGCGTCAGCCACCGAGACGCCGTGATACTCGATCGGGAACGGAGCGTGGTAAATCTCTGCCGGAAACGGACCGAACAGATTTTTATAAGGAGTAATCTTGCCGGTCAACCCCATCGCGAGCATGGTTCTGCCGTGAAAGCCGCCGTTAAAGGCGATCACGCCGCGTCGTCCGGTATGCGCGCGCGCGATCTTGACTGCATTTTCGATCGCCTCGGCACCGGTGGTGACGAAAATTGACTTTTTCTTGCTCGGCCCGGGCGCCAGTTCATTCAGTTTTTCGGCCAGGCGTACCGAGCTGTCGTAGGGAGTGACCATGACGCAGGTATGGCTGAACCTGTCGAGCTGCTCGGCCACCGCTGCAGTGATTTTCGGATGGCAATGACCTGCCGAACAAACGGCGATACCGGTACCGAAATCGATGTAGCGGTTGCCCTCCACGTCCCACAATTCCGAACCCTGCGCACGTTCGACATAAACCGGCGCGATATTTCCCTGACCGCGGGCCACGGCATCTTCTTTACGAGTTTGCCACTCTTTGTTGGAAAGACCTGCAAATTCGGTCACTTTCAGTTTTGGGTTACTCATTTGTCGATTCCTCCCATGCACAGGTACTTGATCTCGGTATAATCATCGAGACCGTACTTCGAGCCTTCGCGGCCTTGTCCGGATTCCTTGACACCCCCAAACGGCGCCATTTCATTGGAGATGATGCCTTCGTTGATACCGACGATGCCGTATTCGAGGCTTTCGGCAACCCGCCAGATGCGCCCGATATCGCGCGCATAAAAATAACAGGCGAGGCCGAACTCGGTATCGTTCGCTATCTGGATGGCTTCATCCTCGGTGTCGAACTTGTACAGGGGTGCGATCGGCCCGAAGATTTCTTCACGGAATACCCGCATTTCGCCATTGACGTTGGTCAAAATGGTGGGTTCGAAGAAATGGGTCCCGAGCTCGGAACGGTTACCACCGACCACCATGTTTGCGCCCTTGCTGACCGCGTCAGCGACAAAAGCTTCCATATCGTTTGCGGCCTGTTCGGTGATCAGGGGTCCAACCGTAACACCTTCCTCGGTGCCGTCACCCATCTTGAGGCCGCTGACGGCAGTTGCCAGTTTGTCGGCAAAGGCGTCATAGCAGCTGGCTTGAACCATGATACGGTTGGCGCAAACGCAGGTTTGCCCGGCGTTGCGATACTTGCTGATCAGTGCACCGGCGACGGCTGCGTCAAGATCGGCATCGTCGAAGACGATGAAAGGCGCGTTACCACCGAGTTCCATCGAGGTACGTTTTACCGTCTGTGCACATTCGGCCATCAGTTGCTTGCCAACCGGGGTAGATCCGGTAAAGGTCAACTTGCGCACGGTTGGATTGGATGTCAGTTCCTTGCCGATGGCAGCGGTTTCACCGGTGACCATATTGATGACGCCCGGCGGAATACCGGCACGCTCGGCCAGTTCGACGAACGCGTAGGCGGATAACGGGGTTGCGTTGGCAGGTTTACAGACCACAGTGCAGCCGATCGCAAGCGCCGGCGCAATTTTGCGCGTCAGCATGGCGTTGGGAAAATTCCACGGTGTAATACAGGCGACGACACCCACGGGTTGCTTGATACAGACGATGCGCTTGTCATTGGAAGGCTGCGGGATGGTGTCGCCGTAGATGCGCTTGGCTTCCTCGGCAAACCATTCGATATAGTTGGCACCGTAGGCGACTTCACCGCGCGACTCGGCCAACGGCTTACCCTGTTCGACAGTCATGATCATCGCCAGGTCTTCCTGTGCTTCCATCATCAGGTTGAACCACTTGCGCAAACAGGCGGCGCGCTCTTTAGCAGTCCTTTTGCTCCATTCGGGAAACGCGGCGCCGGCTGCTTCGATCGCGCGGCGGGTTTCCGCGGTGCTGCATTTCGCAACTTCAGCGATAACTTCACCATTGGCAGGATTGGTCACCGGCACGGTTTCGCTGTTGTCAGCGTCCACCCATTGGCCATTGATATAGGCTTTTGTTTTAAGCAGTGCCTGGTCCGTTAGTTGAATACTCATATGCTTGATCCCAAGAAATTTGCCGGAAAGGCGTGCAGCATAACGATTTCGCCCCTGGGCGACAATAAATTTAGAGAACAAGCGGTAAAAGTAGCGATCGTTCACAGACATCATCTGTTAGAATGATGACAGAGGATAGGAATGGAGTTGCAATGCCTGACACTGGCGCCCCTCCCAACAGGAAATCGCGGACTACGCTGGACTTTTATCATAGTCCCACACAACTGCGCTTCGATACCTGGAATCGACTCAAGGAACACACCCATCGCCTGGCCGAAAAACAGTTGCGCAAAGCGGATGTCGCTGCATTAATCAAGAAAACCGGCGATGCCATGTCCGTTTTGCAGAGCATCGAAGACTATACCGCTTTTCCATCACATGAAGATTTCAAATTGCTGTGGCATCTGTTCGAGCAACAGGATTTTGACCTGCTTTCGCGTGTAGTCTCGAGGATTGTGCGCGCATTAACCGGAGGCACTTATCGCTCACGGCAAATTAACCTGCGCGTGCCAACCGAGCTTGAGGACAAGGATGAGGTCAACCAGTACTATGACGAAGAGCGCCAGCAGCAGCGACCTTATTTCGAGCTACTGTTTGTCGATGAAAGCGGACCTGAGGACGTCAAGCGACTGCGTGAAAGCCTGCATGCACTACGACGCCCGGAAGATCAATTTATCTACGACATCGTCGTGGTGCCGAGTTTTGAAGATGCGCTGATTGCAGTCCTGTTTAACTACAATATCCAGGCAGTGGTGATTCGTTACGGATTTCCGCTGCGCTCGGCCAATCATCTCGAAGTTCTGCAACGCTACCTGGCGCGTATCGATGAATCGAAATACGAAGAAGCACTCGGCATCGAGCGTGGTCCGCTGCTCGGCAACTGGTTATCCGAACTGCGGCCGGAACTCGACTTGTACCTGGTTACCGATGCCGCAGTGGAAGATATTGCCGGAAATGTCACGCAAAAATTTGCACGCATCTTTTACCAGCAGGAAGACTACCTCGATCTGCATCTGAATGTCCTGCGGGGCATCCAGGCTCGTTACCAGACCCCGTTTTTTACCGCACTGCGCAGATACAGCCGACAACCCACCGGGGTATTCCACGCGATGCCGATATCGCGTGGCAAATCGATCACCAAGTCGCACTGGATCAAGGACATGGTGCAATTTTACGGCATGAATATATTTCTCGCCGAAACCTCGGCCACCTCGGGCGGACTCGATTCACTGCTACAACCGCATGGGCCGATCAAGAAAGCCCAGGAGCTGGCGGCCCGCGCGTTTGGCGCCAAGCGTACCTACTTCGTCACCAACGGTACCTCCACCGCGAACAAGATTGTGGTGCAGGCGCTGGTTAAACCGGGCGATATCATCCTGGTTGATCGCGATTGTCACAAGTCACATCACTATGGCATGGTGCTTTCTGGCGCCCATGTCTGCTATCTTGATTCTTACCCGCTGAATAATTACTCCATGTATGGCGCGGTGCCGCTTAAGGAAATCAAGCGAAATCTGTTGCTTTATAAAAAGGCCGGTCTATTGCACATGGTCAAGATGTTGTTACTGACCAACTGCACCTTTGATGGCGTGGTCTATAACGTCAAACGGGTAATGGAAGAGTGCCTCGCGATTAAGCCCGACCTGATTTTTCTCTGGGACGAAGCCTGGTTCGCTTTCGCCGGATTCACCCCGGCTTATCGACGCCGCACCGCGATGGTGACCGCCAAGTATTTAAGGGCAAAATATCGTAGCGATGATTACGCGCAGCAGTATGCCGAACATAAAGAGCGTATCGCCAAATTAAAAGATGCTGATCTGGTTGATGAGCCTTTGCTGCCGGATCCGGACAAAGTCAAAATTCGCGTTTATGCAACGCAATCTACGCATAAATCGCTGACCTCGTTACGCCAGGGCTCGATGATCCATGTCGCTGACCAGGAATTTAATCACAAGGTGCAGGAACCGTTTAACGAGGCTTTCATGACCCACACCTCGACCTCGCCGAATTACCAGATCCTGGCCTCGCTCGATATTGGTCGGCGCCAGGTCGAACTTGAGGGATTCGAAATGGTACAAAAACAAATCGAGTTGGCGATGGCAATCCGCGAACGCGTCGTGTCGCATCCATTATTGAGTCGCTATTTTCGATTTTTAAACGCCAAAGACATGATCCCGGAAGAATACCGACCATCCGGTATTGATTGTTATTTCGATAAGGAAAAAGGCTGGCGCAACACACGCATGGAAGAGGCCTGGGCTATCGATGAATTTGTCATCGATTTGTCACGCTTGACGCTTTACATCGGTAAGACGGGTGTCGACGGCGATACCTTCAAAAACGAGTACTTGATGGATAAATACGGCATCCAGATCAACAAGACCTCGCGTAACACCGTACTGTTCATGACCAATATCGGTACTACTCGTAGCTCGGTCGCGTTTTTAATCGAGGTACTGGTCAAGATTGCTACAGATCTGGAGCATGAGCGCGAAGACGCAGGCAGGGTTGAGCGCAAGTTGATCGATAATAGAGTCAAGTCGCTTTCGGAAGATTTGCCACCGTTGCCCGATTTCAGTTACTTTCATGCAGCCTTCAGCCCCGGCGCCGCAAACAAAATCAAGACAAGCGAAGGTGATATTCGTAGCGCGTTTTTTTTAGCCTACGACGATGAGAACTGTGAGTACATGACCATCGACGAGAAAACCATTGGCGTTGCTATGAAGTCCGGCCGTGAGTTAGTGTCTGCCAGCTTCGTAACGCCTTATCCGCCTGGTTTTCCGGTGCTGGTTCCGGGACAGGTGGTGAGCGAGGAAATACTGGCATTTATGCGTGCACTGGATGTCAAGGAAATCCATGGCTACAACGCCGAAATAGGTCTGCAACTGTTTACCGAGGAAGCGCTGGTAAAATTCCAGCAATAGCACCAGCATCATCGCAAATCCCGTTCCGATCACTTTGGTCAAGCTTTCGATTTATACGCCACTTCGGGAGTAATCCCGCAAAAGACGCTACCAACCGGCGCTTGCGTTGGTTGGTCCATCCATGGATCCGCTTGTCGCCCGATGCGTCGGACCGCAGCATTCTTGCCGCGCTACACTTTTGCGAGATTACTCCCGAAGTGGCTGAGTATCAAAGCTGTGGTCACCGATGTATCTGGAATGCGCGATTCGATCGATTGAACCGGGACTATGGTGTTTAGAACTTCAGAACAGGTACCGGCTGGCTGGTGTATACCTCGCCGTAAGCCTGGCTCTTCGGCGGGTAGCCCTCAGGATCGACAAAGGCGATGTGGTAGTCACGTGCGCTGAAATTTCGAAAGTTGAACGCCCAGCTATTGTGCGGCCAGAAGTATTCACAGGAATTGCGTTGTGGGAAGAATGCGGCGTCGTACAGGGTACCGAATCCACGCCCAAATCGGGTCTGGTAGAGTGGAAACTGCAGGAATTCGCGGGCGAACGCAGCAGCGGTATGTTCGCGATCCGCAGTCACGTTATGCAAATGCTGGAATCGGGCGTGGGTAAACACCTTTTCTTCATACAGTGGCCAACTACTGTCTGCCTGATGGTTGGTGGCGACCCGGCTGCCGACGAAGTTCGGGGTACGACCCGCATCAAGTTCGACAGTTTCGAAATTAGCTTCGCGATCGAGCAGCATGATGTTATAGGCACCCTGGACCGGAACCCTTTTAATCAACTCGCAGGCCTCTTTGACATCGCCCGCAAACTCGAGCAGATAGCGCAGCAGAATAGAAATCCCGAAGCCCTCGCCGAATTCTTCACGACCGCCAAATGACATCGATACCGCAAGCCCGTCGTCATTGATACCGTCGAGCACCCCGGACATACAGTCAAGCATGGCGATGACCTGGCGCTGCGCGAACTTGCTGCGCATGATCAGGCCATCAAACACGTAGGGCGAATAATCGTAGCTGCGCACCATGACGATCTCATCGGCGTGATAAATCGCCTGCGAGCAGCCGCGAAATAACGGCGGCGGGCAATACTGGGCAAGGAAACGTGCCGCATGATCGCCGCCACCGGCAAGGTCGACCATGGTTTCGTATATCGCTTCGAATTCGGGCATATGACGTCTAAGCGCTTGCACCGACTCATGATAAGTGGGTCGATCGCCTTCACCGTAGCGCAGAAACCAGCGACGATAAGCGGGCCACAGGTTTTTAAAATGCTGTTGCCAGGTTGGTCCGGGTGTCTCTTCCGCGAAGGCGTGGAAGGTGAAATCCATATGGGTTGGATGACTCATTAAAAGGGTGAAAATGGTGGGTCGATGATGGTGGGTGAGGGTGGATCAGGCGTATCATCTGGCTCAGTGAGCGCGTTGCCCACGGGTTCCAGATCGTTACGCGTCCACCAGTACCAGAAACCCTGCTCACGCAACCAGGTGCTGAGACGGTCGATACTGTTCCATTCACGGCCAGCCCCGCGCGCGTTGAATACCCGGCACAGCTGGTTGTCGACATAAACCGCCACTGCCCAGGCCAGTGGATGTTTACCCTGGTCGCCATAGCCGCCACCCTGGTGCAGGCGTTCGATGCGGTAAACCACTGCAAACTCGCCGAGCCGTGCACTTTCACGCAACGGCGCCAGGTCGGCCTGGGTGACCGAGCCACTAATCCCGAGGCTGACATCTTGATTCATGGTGTTGACAAATTCAAATTAGTTGCCTACATTATGGTTCATAATGTAGATGGCTGCAATTTTTCCGTTCTGCGTTTTTTGTATCAGAAAGAATTTTATCCTTATTCCGCAAAATTCATATTATGGAGCATACTGTGAGTAAAAAAGTTTCCCCTATCCCACGTGGTTATAGAACTGCGACACCTTGCCTGACAGTTTTCGATGTCGATGCCGCCATCGCCTTCTACCTGGCAGTTTTCGGTGCCGAGGTACTGACGCGCCAAAGCGGTGCAGATGACGCAATCGCGATTCATGCAACCGTGAAAATCGGCAACAGCATTATAGCCCTGAACGTCGAATCTCCAGAGCAGGGTATTTTTTCACCCCTGCGCCTGGGGGCTTGCACCGGACAGATTCATCTTTACGTCGACGATGTCGACCTCAGTTGGGAACGCGCGCTCGAAGCCGGCGCCAAGGTCCATACACCGCTCTATGATGCGTACTGGGGCGACCGCACCGGTGTACTTGTCGATGGCAATGGATACCTGTGGTCGATGGCCAGCAAGATCGAAAACGTATCTCAGGACGAGATTTCCCGACGTGCCAAGGCGTGGTACCAGGTAACCGCCGAGGTACCGGTTGACGTTGGGACTCCGGTCGAAGCTTATTTGGCCGAGGAAACGGTTGCGAACGATAACGTAGCTGTCTAAGCTGCGGACTTTCGTTACCTGTTGAAAGGGCCGGGATTACTCCCGGCCCTTTCTCTAAAAAACGCCGTATATGGAAGAACATTCTCTGACCGCAACAGAGCAATTAAAAGCACTCGCGCAAGGAAAGATCGACGCCGTCGAACTACTCGAACAAACGATCACGCGTGCCGAGGCCATCGGGCCGCTATTAAATCCAATTGCGTTAAAGCTATACAGCCGCGCCCGCCAGGCCGCCCAGGAAGCCGATAAGTTACGCGCCAGTGGCAAAGGTGGCCGACTTTGCGGGTTGCCGATCACCATCAAGGATTCACAGTTTCTTGCTGGCTATCCCTGTGCCAACGGATCGCAGATACTGAGCGATTTTATTCCAACCGAAACCTGCCGCGCGGTGGAACTGCTGGAACAGGAAGGCGCGATTATTTTTGCCAAAACCACCTGCCCCGAATTCAGTCTCACCGGGGTCACCGATTCGGAGATCTACGGACTGACGTCGAATCCGTGGAATATTGAACGTACCTGCGGCGGATCGTCGGGTGGGGCCGCGGTCATGGTGGCGACCGGGCTGGGTTCTTTTTCACTGGGTGGTGACGGAGGAGGCTCGATCCGCATTCCATCAGGCTTTTGTGGCATTGTCGGTTTCAAACCCAGTTTCGGGGTAATCCCGCGCGAACCCTGCTTCCCCTCCTGGCAATCGCTGGTTGCCTACGGCCCGATGACGCGCAGCGTAGCCGATGCTCGCCTGTTCTTCGAGATTTTAAGTGAAGGTTTTACTGCGGATTCGGGGCCGAAATCGACCGGGTCCAGGATTATTTACTCGGAGGATCTTGGATTCGCGCCAGTAAACAGTGACGTGCGCGAAGCGTTTCGCAAGGTCATTGGCATGATGCAGCAAGCGGATTTCGACCTGGTGGAGGATAATCCCGGACTCTCTTCGTCGGTGATCACCTGGGCGGTCACCGCCTGCTACGATGCCGCGGAAAATGCGCGCGGTAGTGCCTACAATATCGATTACCTGGGTGAAGTGGCCAAGGGCTTTTTCGATTTTGGCGAGCAGTTCAGCGCCAAGGAATTCGACGCAGCACAGGCCCATCGTAAAGTCATTCGTCGTCACTATGCCGAAATGTTTGCCCGCCACGATGCTCGCATCCTGGTGACGCCCACCCTCGGTTGTGAAGCTTTTCCGCATGGCAGTATTCATCCCCACAAGATCGATGATACGAATATCGAACTCCCGTGGCTGGACTGGGCGAGCTTTCTTTACGATGCCAATCTCGCGGGCATGCCGGCCTGTGCGATACCGATGGGCCTTGGTGATGAGGGCCTGCCGCTATCGTTGCAGATACTGGGGCCGAAGGGCAGCGATTACGAAGTTCTGCGCGTTGCCGAGGCGATCGAGAAACTGGTCGGCTGGGATAATTCGATTGTCACTCCCGCTACCGACGACCTGGGACAGCAAAGCGCCTAGAAAAGTTTGGAACCGAAAGGATCCTGGTAAAGATCCGGGACCGCCTGGGGTTCGACGCCATGGAACTCGGCGTTTATCGCCGCGGTCCAGAGCTTGGCGCGTTCCCGCAACTCGCGCTGCTCGGTCTGCATGCGACCGCGCGAAACGATGATGCCGAGATCGGCGCCCTTGTAAACATAATCACCTTCGCGATAAACCCGCAGGTAGTAAGCCTCGTCGTTATCGATAACGTTGGTCCAGTCGAGATCGGGTCGGTCATAGCTAATACTGCCGTGGTGGTCCATCGTCCAGACACCGCTCCTCGGCGCATGCGTCAGCTGCTTCACCTTGTCCTCGGTCTGCTTCAATACCAGCTGGCTCCAGAAATCGTACTCGTTCCAGCGATTCTGTACCTTGCGCAGATCGATTTCGTAATCGACATCGAGATATTCAAGCAAGTGAAACAGGAACAATGGCACACCGCCGTAGTGTGCGGTGATCAGGTTGGTCAGGGGACTCGCGCCGCTGATACGCGGGTTAACCTCGCCGAGATAAGGCGTGCCATCGTTGGTGTCGAGCAGGAAATCCATGCAAAAAACACCCTTGTAACCCTCCTTGTATAGCTTGTTCCCCAAAGCCGAGGCCATGTTGCGCAATTCTCTGCGAATCTTCGCGTTAAATATCTTCGGCCAGACGTCATTGCCGCACCAACCACCCTTGTAAGGGGTGATTTCCTCGAAGCCGGTGATGTCGGTCTGGATCGGGCCCGACAGGGTGCCGTGACGGGTGACGCATACCTCGAGGGTTCCGGGCATATGATCGATGCGCTTCATGATTTTCAGCTGCTCGCCTTTCATGTCGTCGGCGTTCTTCTGCCAGTCAGCTTCAGACTTGATAAAAAAGGTAGTGCGGCCGGAATCACCGTAAGGGGTTTGTACCACGAGGTCATTGCCCAGCCTGGCATCGGTGGCAGCTTTCATGAGCTCGTCAAAACTGTCGGCCTTGCCGAGTACATTGGGTGCGCTATCGATTCCGGCCTCGCTGGCGAGCCGGGTCAGCTCGATCTTGGAGTCGAGTCTTTTACGCAACCCCACCGGGGGCAAGGCGATGTCGACGCCCAGGTCGCGGCAGATCTCTTCGGTTTTTTCGTCGAGCATGACGAACAGTAACTTGGCCGGGCCATTGCCGGCTTTTTTTATCTTATCGATGACCTCCTTGTGCATCAGCATGTAGTTGCACACATCCTCCATCGATTCAAACTCTGCATGGCCTTTTTCCGAGGGCACGAATACGCGCGGGTGGGTGCCATCAAAAGAATCGAAATAATTGATGTGAAAAAAGCGGTTGACGAATTTTTCGAGGCCGAGCAGGTTGAACGCGGTCGGCGAGACGAAAAAGATCGGGGTTTCGTTGCGCCGAAAAAAAGTCAGAATGTCGGATAATCCACGAACCTTGGCGCTTCTGCCCATTTTACTTCCCCCGTAAAGTGAAATGATATGGATCGATAAAGGACCAGCGATAATATAAGATTGCTGGGCTTAAATCACCCGTTAATCAAAAAGACCCAGAAGCCATGACCAGAACAAGCCGTCGGCGCAATCGCAAGCTGCCTGGCGAGCCACAGGTAGCGGTTCGTCAAATCGACCGTAAAGTACTGCGCAATCGATTTGCTCCGCTGGAACCGCTGGACGAGGAGCAACTAGAATTTATTCACGATGTCTCGCTGCGTATCGTCGAGGAAGAAGGCATCGAGGTGCTGGGTGAGCAGGCCCTGGAATTGTTTCGCAAGGCTGGCGCAAGCGTCGATGAGCAGGGCGTGGTGCGCGTGGACCGGGAACTGTTACTCGAAACGGTTGGCCTGGCACCCGAGACTTTCGAGGTAGTTTCGCGCAATCCGGAGCAAACCCTGCTGGTTGGCGGTAACGTCATCAATTTCGGGCTGGTGTCGGGAACCCCCAATGTCCACGACAATATTAATGGTCGCCGCGCCGGAAACTACGAGGATTACAAGAAGCTGATAAGCTTCGGGCAGTATTTCAACGTACTGACCTTCTTTGGTAACCAGGCGACAGCACCGACCGATATGCCGGCAAATTCTCGTCATCTGGACACGACCTATATCAACCTGACACTTTCCGACAAGCCGTTTTTTGCCACCGGAATCGGTGGCGGGCGCGCGCGCGACGCGATCGAAATGAGCGCAATTGCGCGCGGCTTGAGCATGGAGGAAATGAAGACCAATCCGAGCGTGATGACCAATATCAACGTGAATTCGCCGCGCAAGCTCGACGATGCGATGGCCTATGGCTCAATGCAGATGGCGATGTTCGGTCAGCCGGTGACGGTGACCCCGTTTACCCTGATGGGCGCAATGACACCATCGACGATGGCCGGTGCGCTGGCACAGCAGAATGCGGAAGCGCTGGTCGGCATCGCGCTGCTGCAGTTGACCAATCCAGGTACCCCGGTGGTTTACGGCGGTTTTACCTCCAATGTCGATATGCGTTCCGGCTCGCCGGCTTTTGGCACGCCTGAAAACGCGCTCGCCAATATCGCGGGTGGCCAGCTGGCACGGAGGTACAAGCTGCCTTACCGCACTAGCGCCTGTAATGCGTCGAACGCGGTTGATGCGCAGGCGACATACGAAACCCAGATGGCCCTGTGGGGCTCTGTCATGGGTCACGGTAACCTGATCTATCACACTGCCGGCTGGCTCGAGGGGGGGCTGGTTGCGTCTTTCGAGAAACTGGTTATCGATTGTGAAATGCTGCAGCACATGAGCAAGATGTTAGAGCCACTCAAGATCGATCTGGCAGAGACCGGGCTCGAAGCGATGCACGAGGTTGGACCGGGCGGTCATTTCTTTGGCTGCGCACACACCATGGAACGCTACAAGCACGCGTTTTACGAGCCCTTTATCAGCGACTGGCAAAACAGTGAAAACTGGGTCATCGCCGGTGCCAAAGATGCCACCACCCGCGCCACCGAGTTATGGCCAAAAATTCTCGAAGAATTTGAGCCACCACCGGTAGACCCGGCCATCGAGGAAGCACTGCAGGCCTATATGGCCCATCGCAAGGAGGAACTGGGTGGCGCAGAACCGTTACTCGAACCGACCGCTTAGCGCTCCGCGTAAATAGCCCGAGCGCCCGTCATCCTGCGAATTGGCCGGCACGCCATACAGAGTCTGTCGTCCCGCGACTTGATCCGATGCGTCGGAGCGGCGGGACCCAGCAATGCCTGACTTATCCTTAATATCACTGGATACCGCGGTCAAGCCGCGGTATGACAGCCTGGCGGGGTATGACAGACTGGCCGGGGATGACAGTAAATAGCCAGCGATTATTTCAGCAGTCTTTCTTCGAAAGGATACTTGATCAGGTTCTCGTAACCATCTTCGGTGATCAGCACCTGGTCTTCGAGCTTGACGCCCTCCTTGCCGTCGACTTCACCGGCGTAAACCTCGACGCAAAACACCATGCCAGGTTCGACCACGCCATCATATCCGTGGGCGTCGTAATCCTCGCGATACCGTATTGCCGGGTATTCATCGCACAGGCCGACGCCGTGCATCACGACCCCGTAGCGATTCGGAATACAGTTGTCGGGTAAGCGATGCGCTTTTTGCGTTATCTCGCTGAACGTTACCCCCGGCTTGAGCAAATCCATGTTAGTCATGATGTGCTCGTAGGAGATCTGGTAAATACGTTTTTGTGCCTCTGTTGGTTCGACATCACCGCACAGCCAGGTGCGCGAGATGTCGCAACAAATGCCGTAGGTGCCGACCATGTCGGTATCCAGCGCGAGCAGCTCGCCGTCGCTGACGATACGTGGCCCCGACTCCTGAAACCAGGGATTGGTGCGCGGCCCGGACGAAAAAATTCGCGTTTCGAGCCACTCGCCACCGCGTTTAATGTTGCCTGCGTGCAGCACCGACCAGATTTCATTTTCGCTCTTGCCCGCTTCACAGGCAGCTTCCATTTCATACATCGCGGCCTCGCAGGCTGCAATCGAACAGCGCATCGCCTTGATTTCATCGGGACCTTTAATAACGCGAGCTTCCTCGGTGACCGCCTGGCCTTCGAATACTTCGAAGCCGATTTTTTCGAGCGCACGCAGGCCCGCAATCTCTATTTTATCGACGGCCAAGCGTCGATTTGTACCCGAATGGGTGCGCATCAACTCGTCGATATTCCTGGCAAAATGCAGTGCGTGCTCTTCGCTACGCTGTGCTGATTCAAAGTAAAAAAACGACGCGCCGTGACGTCGCTCCCTGACCAACGGTAAATGATCGGAAAGGTGCTCACAGCTGTGGAAATCGAACAACACGATGTAACCGTCAGCCGAGACGAAACAGGCGCGCGCCGGATTGTGCGTGATCCACAGCTGCATGTTGGTGGAGTCGGTGGCGTAACGAATATTAAGCGGATCGAATAAAACGATGCCGCCATAGTCACGCGCCTGCAATTCCTGCATCAGGCGTTGCAGCCGGAATTCGCGCATCGTATCCAGGTGCGGAATCTCCAGGCCAAGCGTCTTCCACTCGGCAAATGCGAGCGCGGTGGGACCGATTTCGACCCGGTCATTATCATCCGGGGTGCCGTCGGGTTTTAACGCGGCATCCGGATTTTTATAAGGATCGATTTTGCGCTTGGAGCTATCGATGGAATACGGTGATGCGGCCATAATGAATCTCAATCAAGGATGCAGAACTATTGCAAGAATAAGGGATTAATGATGTTAAGATAAATCATTTTTTTACTAGTTTAGTCATATATTTGCAGAACATAGCCCATGAATAACGATAATCAAGATTCGCTCGAATCGCGCGTCGTACAGGCCTGCCACTATATTGACGAGTTAACCGGTGGAGTCAGCCCGCCGCTGCAGTTTTCAACGACCTATGCCAGGGATTCCGAGTACCAGTACCTAAGCAAGTTTAGCTATAGCCGTTCGGGTAACCCGTCCTGGGAACTGCTCGAACAAGTTTGTGCCGAACTCGATGGTGGTGCTGAAGCAAGTTGCTTCGCATCGGGCATGGCGGCGGTATGTGCATTCTTCGAAACCGTGAATTCCGGTGAGCACGTGGTGGCGCCGAGAATCATGTACCACGGTTCGCAGGACTGGTTACGTCGAATTTCGGAAAAGCGCTCGATCGGTCTGACCTTGTTCGACGCCGGTGATATCGAGAATCTGAAACGCTCGGTTCAGCCCGGGAAAACAACGGTGGTATGGATTGAATCACCGGTTAATCCAACCTGGGAGGTGATTGATATCGCCGCTGCAGCAGAGATCGCACACGATGCCGGCGCAATTTTAGCGGTTGATGGAACGGTTGCGTCGCCAGTGACAACCCGCGCGCTCGAGCACGGCGCCGATATCGTATTTCACTCGGCAACGAAGTACTTGAACGGTCACAGTGACGTAATGGCCGGCATCCTGGTGACCGCTAAAAGGAACGAACGCTGGGAAGAGATCAAGCTGGTAAGAACCCTGACGGGTGGGGTGCTGGGACCTTTTGAAGCCTGGTTACTGTTACGCAGTATGCGCACCCTGTTCCTGCGTTTCGACAAGGCATCGCAGAGCGCTTTACGCCTGGCGCAGCATTTTGAAGACCATCCCCGTCTGGAGCGTGTGCTGTATCCCGGCCTCGAAAGCCATCCCGGGCACGAGGTCGCAAAACGGCAGATGACTCGCGGCTTCGGTGGCATGTTATCATTGCTGGTCAAGGGGGGCGTGAAGGCAGCAAAACGAATTGCCGGCAGTACCCGCCTGTTCGTGCCTGCAACTTCGTTGGGAGGCGTGGAAAGCCTGATCGAGCATCGCGCGTCGGTGGAAGGTCCGCATAGTTCGGTACCACCGAACCTGCTGCGTCTGTCAGTTGGAATTGAAAATTGTCAGGATTTGATCAACGATCTTGAGCAGAGCCTCGAAGCGCTCTGAATAAATGGGGAAAAACTTATGTCAGTTGAAAGTTCTATCGAACATACCACCGAGTCGATTTTGTCGGCACTGTCGAGCCATGACCTGTCAGATTCGGAAAAAGAGCAGGTTAGAGACATCGTCAGTCAACTCCTGGTAAAGACAGTCAAAAAGACAACCAAGAATCAGCTCAAGACTGCGGCCAGCTGCTGCGGTCCTGAACTTGACCTGGCGCACCAGATCCAGGAGGAAATGATTCGCAAGCAAAACCTGTTGATTTCCAACCTGAAAGCGCTCCGATAATCGGATTACTCTTCGCTTGCGAATTCGTGGCAGGCGTGCTCGATGGAATGCGCAAAGGAACGCGCCAGGCTGCGTATCACGAACAGGTCGTAAGTCGGGGTATCGTCAACCTGGACGATCGTGGCATTCATGTGCGCCACTGAAGTCATTGCGCATTGACCCGGGCCGAACGCGCGTGGATGTAGATCGATAGCCGTGTTTTTTACCATCACCTGGCGTGCGTGCGAACCGCTCAGGCGCAAACTACAGCGGCCATGGCTCTGATCGATCACTGCCCCGAGATCGCTTACTCCATCCTGTAGTATCCTGAACAATTCGCCGGGCGCGCGCCCGGTTTCTGCGTCACTGCACACGATCATCCAGCTATTCGGCCCGTTCCAGCAGACCTGGGTTTTACCATCCGAATTGACGATGCCGGGCCGGGTCGAGCACGTGATGCCGAGTGCCGAACCGACTGCCGCTGCGACCTCCGCGTACCTGCCGTTGAAGGCCAGCACCTGGATCGCGGTCAACGACTTGCGTTCAGCCAGGCGTACATTCTTGTAGTCGATAATAAAATCACCTTCCGCCGGCAACAATGGCGAAACGCGTCGAGGCAAGTCTTGTTGATCAGGCACGAACGAGTTCTCCCTCGGGATCGATGAATATCGGGTGGCAGACCTCGACGCTGAGCGTTTCGTCATCGAGCGGAAAGACTGCCTCGATTTGTTCACCGTGTCTTGATGCACCATCCCGCAGCAGACCAAGCGCGATACCGCAGCCAAGCTGCGGGCTGTAGGTTGTCGCGGTCACATGACCTTGTGACTGGCTCACGGTCTCCAGCTTGGCCTTTGGGTCGACCAGGTGCGCACCGATGCGCAGGTTCCTGTCCGGTACCAGTGACTTGAGTCCTACCACCTGCAAACGCCCTTCTCCAACCAGGGCCGGTCGCTCGGAGTTGTGCTTGCCGATGAAATGTTTTTGCCGGTTGGCCATGCCTTCAAGACCCAGGTCTTTCGCAGTGGTGCGACCGTCGAGTTCGGAGCCCGCCACATGGCCCTTCTCGATACGCATGGCACCGAGCGCCTCAGTACCGTAAACCGAGACACCCAGCTCCTTGCCGGCTTCGAGCAGATCGAGCCATGCCTGCTCGCCATAGTCGGCGGGCACGTTGATTTCATAGGCCAGTTCACCTGAAAACGAAATCCTGAAAAGGCGCCCGGGAATATTCTTCATCATGCATTCGCTGACGCTCATGAAGGGGAAGGCCTCGTTGCTGATGTCGATATCGATTACCTGTTCCAGCAGTTTACGGCTGTTGGGTCCCGCGACCGCGATTCCGGTCCATTGCTCGGTTACCGAGCAAAACACGACGTCGAGCTCCGGCCATTCGATCTGGTGATACTGCTCCATGTGCGCCAGCACGGATGCAGCATTGGCCGTCGTGGTGGTCATGAAGAAGTGATGCTCGCCGAGGCGCGAAGTCGTACCATCGTCAAAAACCATTCCGTCTTCGCGCAGCATCGCGCCATAGCGTACCTTGCCCACGGGTAGCTTGAGCCAGTTGTTAATATAAAGCCGATTTAAAAATTCGGATGCGTCGGGTCCCTGGATGTCGATCTTGCCGAGCGAGGTCACGTCGACGATCGCGACATTATTACGGGTTGCCTCGGTTTCACGAATGTAGCAATCATTCATCGTATCGCCCGGCATTTGCGGATAATAACGTGCGCGCAGCCACAGGCCGGCTTCGACAAAGACAGCACCCTGCTTGGTATTCCAGTCATGAATGGCGGTACGCCGTACCGGCATGAAATCAGAACCGACGGTGTGCCCGGCAAAAACCCCCATCGCGACGGGCACGTAGGGTGGTCGAAAGGTAGTAATACCAACTTCAGGTAAGGGTTCACCACGTTGACAGGCAAGTATTGCCAACGCGTTGACGTTACTGGTCTTGCCCTGGTCGGTCGCCATACCCTGGGTGGTATAGCGCTTGAGTAACTCGACCGAGTCGAAACCCTCCTGCGAGGCCTGTACCACGTCGCTGGTCTTGACGTCGTTTTGCTGATCGACGAATTGTTTGTAGTTTTTGTTGTACGGTGTCGGTGAAATCCACAAAGCTTCGATTTCGTATTCACCCTCATGTTCAGTCTTCGCGGCCGGCATTTTTCTGGACGGGTAACCCGTCTGCCTGGCCGCGGCGGTTCCCGCGGTGGTGCCTTGCGCGAGGCATTCCTGCAGGCTGAAACTACCATTAGCAGCGCCAGCCGATACTTCTGCCTGGCATGATTTACCGGGAACAAAGCTCAAGATTGAATCATCGTAAACCGGTTTTGCGCCGGACTGGCTATGCAGATGGACGTTCGGATTCCAGCCGCCGGAGCAGGCTATCAGGTCACAGTCAATACGTTCGGGTTCAAGCGTGTCTCCGAGGGTAGTGACAATCTGGGCATGGGTGACGTGTCGACCACCCTCGGCTGAACCGACGGTGCTGCCGGTCAGCAGGCGGATCGAGAGTTTTTCGAGTTCTGCTGCCAGGGGCGCGTCGGGGTGCCGGCGTGAATCGACAACCGCGGCAACGCTAATCCCGGCATGATGCAAGTCGATCGCGGTACGGTAGGCATCATTATTGTTGGTCGTAATCACGGCGCGCCTGCCGGGTTTGACGCCATAGCGATTCACATAAGCCCTCGCGGCCGAGGCGAGCATGACGCCTGGCTTGTCGTTGTTGCCAAAAACCAGTGGTCGCTCGGTTGCGCCGGTTGCCAGGACTACCCGACCCGGGTAAAAAGTCCACATACGCTGGCGCGGGTGACCCTTGTGCGGGACCGGCACATGGTCACTGACCTTTTCGATCGCCGCGACCACGTTATGGTCGTAGTAACCGAACAGGGTTGTGCGCGTGAAAACGTGCACATTCTCCATTTGCTGAAGTATTTCATAAACTTCAAGTGCCCAGTCGCTGCCGGGTTTGCCGTTGATGGAAACGTTTTCGTCGTTGAGCGATCCGCCCACCCTCGGGTGTTCGTCCACCAGAATGACCCGAGCATCAGCCCGGGCCGCGGCCAGCGCGGCCGATAACCCGGCGGGTCCTGCGCCGACCACCAGCACATCACAGTGTTCATGACACTGCTCGTAAAAATCAGGGTCCGGGTCGGTTGGCGCGGTACCGAGACCAGCCGCACGGCGGATTACATGTTCGTAGACATTGGTCCAGAATGAAGCCGGCCACATAAAGGTTTTGTAGTAAAAGCCGGCCGACAACAATGGAGAAAACAGGTTGTTGATCGACATCACGTCGAAGCTCAGCGAAGGCCAGCGGTTCTGGCTGTTGGCAACCAGGCCCTCATACAACTCGATTGTCGTTGCGCGGGTATTTGGCTCTTTGCGCGGGCCGGTGCGCAACTCGACGATCGCGTTGGGCTCTTCCGAGCCAGCAGTCTGGATTCCGCGTGGCCGGTGGTACTTGAAACTGCGTCCCACCAGGCGCACGCCGTTGGCTAGTAGCGCCGACGCTAGAGTGTCACCCTCGTAGCCCTGATACGATTTACCATCAAAGGTAAAGCTGAGCGTACGACCGCGATCGATTTGCCCACCGCTGCTGGTACGGAATTGCTGGCTCATATCGATCAGGACTCCTTGCCGGGGACCGGGAGGTGGGGTGAGGCCGGTGCGACACTGAAAATCTCGTGCGTGACGGTATCGCGCTCTACCACGAGCCAGGCGCGGCAGCCATTCACATGGTGCCAGTATTCGCGATGTGGGCCGGCCGGGTTCTTACGCGTATAAACGTAGTGATACCAGTCGTCCCCGGGGGCGTTATCTGCGGGCCGTTTGACCGTTGCATCGCCATCATAGGAAAACTCGTCTTCGTTGCGTACCCCGCACCAGGGGCAATCGATTCTCAGCATATCAATACCCCCTAGTGTGATTTAGGTGAGGCGCCCACGCCTTTTTCGTCGATCAGGTTACCTTCACGAAAACGCTCCAGCGTAAACTCCGCGTTCAGCGCATGCGGCTTGTCGTGCGCTATGGTGTGCGCAAACACCCAGCCCGAGGCCGGTGTGGCTTTGAAACCACCGTAACACCAACCCCCGTTCAGGTAGAGATTATCTATCGGGGTTTTGCCGATGATCGGCGAGCCATCCATCGACATATCCATAACGCCACCCCATTGGCGTAATACACGCAGGCGTGCAAGGCAGGGCATCATCGTCACGCCACCGGCGACCACGTGATTGAAGGTCGGCAGGTTGCCGCGTTGCGCATAGGTGTTCCAGCCGTCGAGATCACCGCCGAAAACCAGGCCGCCCTTGTCCGACTGGCTGATATAAAAGTGGCCCGCACCGAAGGTGCATACGGTGTCTACCAACGGCTTGATGCCCTCGGTAACAAAGGCCTGCAGTACATGTGATTCAATCGGCAGATTCATGCCGACCATATTAAACAAACGGCTCGAGTTACCCGCAACCGCAACGCCGACCTGGCCCGCTTCAATTGGACCGCGCGTCGTTTCAACAGTGATGATCTTGTCACCTTTACGTTTGATGGCGGTAACTTCACACTTTTGAAATATTTCAACCCCGAGGCGATCAGCCGCACGCGCGTAACCCCAGGCGACCGCATCGTGACGCGCAGTACCACCGCGCGGCTGTGCCAGTCCGCCTTGAACCGGGAAACGCGTATTTTTCGAGAAATCGAGATGTGGCATCAGTTTCTTGACGCCTTCCAGATCATGCATGACGGCATCGATGCCGTTCAATCGTAACGAGTTACCGCGACGTGCGAAAGCGTCGCGCTGGGCATCGTTATGAATCAGGTTTAACACACCCCGCTGGCTGAACATCACATTGTAGTTCAGGTCCTGGCTTAGTCCTTCCCACAATTTCATTGAGTGCTCGTAGAACTGTGCGTTCGGGTTAAGCATGTAGTTGGAGCGCACAATGGTGGTATTGCGACCCGTGTTGCCACTACCGATGTAACCTTTCTCCAGAACCGCGACGTCGGTTATGCCGTGCATTTTTGCGAGGTAATAGGCCGTGGCCAAACCGTGACCGCCACCGCCGATGATGACGACGTCATAGCGTTTCCTCGGCTCGAGGTTGCGCCACGTCCTGGTCCAGCCGCGGTTTCCGGTGAGTGCCTGTTTGAGCAGGCTGAATCCTGAATAATGCATAAGCGTTGAGTTGGTTGGGTCTGTGCAGAGAATACCCGGTGTCAGCCACCCTGTGCCAGTGAAATTGCCGGCAAGTAGGGGTGTTCAATGCGTGTTTTAAGTTTAAACAGAATGTATTGGCCGCAGTCAACCGTTAAACGACTTGCCAGAGTGCATAAACGACATGCTTCGGCAAGCAATAAATAGCTTTGTCAACGAATCAACTCCTGACTTACGACGCTTTCGTCTGGTTATCGAGCAGCCAGTCGGGCTACATCTATGGTGTAGTTGACAAATCCATCAGTGCCACCCGTTATCTTGTCGTAGAGGCCTCTCGCGACTGCGTTATGGTTCTGTGTGTGCCAGTAAACCTCGTTCCACTGCTGTTGTTTCGCTACATCTACCACGGCGTCGATCAGCTTTTTGCCAATACCTGCGCCACGAATAGCCGGCAGCACGAACAGGTCATTGAGATAACAGACCGGGTTTGCATACCAGGTATGTGGATGCGGGAAAAAATGCACCAGTCCGACAAGATCACCTTTTTCATTTGCGGCCACAAGGCACTGAATATCGTGCGCCGGGTCGATGATGCGCTGCCACAGCAGGTCCGTGACTTCATCCGCCAGGCTCGACTGGTAAAACCGGAGGTAGCCCTGCCATAGCGGGTCCCATTGAAGTCGGTCCGATTCGGTGACGGGCCTGATCTTGTGTTCGGGATTTGTCATGGTTTGATATCTTTAGCTCGCGTTCGAAGGATTAATTATATCTTGCCTGGCATCGGCGCGATGGCTAAAATCGCTGCCCGCTGGTAGCGATGGCGTCGATGCCGATATAGCGGGTAATCTGGTCCTGTACGCCCGGATGATTTCGGAGTGATTGCGATGTCTCAAATCCCACGTCCCGAGTTCTTCGAACTGCAAAACGGTTCCAAGGCCACCCTGCCTTTTACTGACACCGAGTATGAAAATCGCCTCGGCAGTCTGCGCCAGCTGATGGCCAGTTCCGGGGTCGATGCCATGCTACTGACCTCGATGCACAACATTGCTTACTACTCGGGCTTTCTCTACTGTTCTTTCGGCCGCCCCTACGCCTGTGTCGTCACTGCCGAGCGCTGCGTTACCGTCTCGGCCAATATCGATGGTGGCCAGCCGTGGCGGCGCTGCTACGCGGAAAACCTGATCTACACCGACTGGAAGCGCAATAATTACTGGCGTGCCGTAAAATCGATCATTCCCCACAGCAAACGCATCGGTATCGAGGGAGATCACATGACACTGGCAACTCGCCAGTTGATGACCGACATGCTGGGCGATATCGATGTCGTCGATTTGAACCAGCAGATCATGGGTTTGCGCATGATTAAATCGGCTGAAGAAATCGAGCTCATCAGGGGCGGTGCCCGAACCGCCGATGTTGGCGGTGAGGCGATCCGCGATGCAATCAGGGTCGGCACCCGTGAAATCGATGTGGCAATGGCTGGTCGGGATGCGATGGAGCTTGAAATTTCTCGCGCTTACCCGGACAGTGAGCTGCGGGATACCTGGGTCTGGTTCCAGGCCGGGTTCAATACCGATGGTGCGCATAATCCCGTGACCACGGCGAAGCTTGAAGCGGGCGATATTCTGAGCCTGAACACTTTCCCGATGATATCGGGATATTACACCGCCCTCGAACGCACGTTGTTTCTCGGTGAACCCGATGCCGCATCGCTCAAGATATGGCAGGCCAACGTCGAGGCACACGAGCTCGGGTTATCGCTGATCAGGCCGGGTGCGACCTGCTCGGGCATTTGTGCCGAAATTAATCGCTTGTTCGAGGAAAAAGATTTGCTGCAGTATCGCTCTTTTGGTTACGGACATTCTTTCGGTGTACTGTCACATTATTATGGTCGCGAGGCAGGGCTTGAACTGCGTGAAGACATCGATACGGTACTGGAGCCTGGAATGGTGGTCTCGATCGAGCCGATGCTGACGTTGCCACTGGGTGTACCCGGAGCCGGTGGCTACCGCGAACACGATATCCTCGTGGTTACCGGGGACGGTGCGGATAATATAACCGGCTTCCCCTACGGCCCCGAGCACAATATCATCGCGGCTTGAACAACGTCAGCCGGGCCGACAATTATTAACCAGGTGAGGCCAGATGCCAGAACAACAGTCACATCCCGAAGTACGGGCCGCGGTCACGCGCCTTTGCGCTGAGTATCCCGATGAATACTGGCGCGAAAAGGATCGCGACAAGGCCTATCCAACCGAATTCGTGCAGGCCCTTACCGACGCGGGTTACCTGTCAGTACTGATACCGGAAGCCTACCAGGGTGCCGGTATGGACCTGGCGGCTGCCTGTGCCGTACTCGAGGAGATCCAGCGTAGCGGGGCCAACGGCGCCGCCTGCCACGCCCAGATGTATATCATGGGCACGCTGCTGCGTCACGGCAGTGACGTCCAGAAACAGAGGTACCTGCCCGAAATCGCGACGGGCGCGCTGCGGCTGCAGGCCTTCGGTGTAACCGAGCCCTCCAGCGGAACCGATACCACGCGTATCAAAACGCGCGCGCATCTCGATGGTGACCACTATGTCGTTAGTGGGCAAAAGGTGTTTATATCACGCGTCGAGCATTCCGATTTACTGTTGCTGCTGGTGCGCACCACGGCCCGTGATGAAGTCGAAAAACCGACCCAGGGTATGTCGGTGTTGCTGGTTGATCTGCGTGAAGCAGTGGGTAACGGTTTAACGGTGCAACCTCTCGAAACCATGCTAAATCATGCGACCACCGAACTCTTTTTCGACAAGTTACGGGTGCCGGCGGAAAATCTCGTCGGCGAGGAAGGCAAAGGTTTCAGCTATATTCTCGATGGCATGAATGCAGAGCGAATCCTGATTGCCGCTGAATGTATCGGTGACGCCCGCTGGTTCATCGACCGTGCCACCCGTTACGCCCGCGACCGCGAAGTCTTTGGTGCTTCAATCGGCAAGAACCAGGGTATCCAGTTTCCGATTGCTCGTGCCCACGTACAAACCGAAGCCGCGGCATTGATGGTCGACAAGGCCTGTCGCATGTTTGATGCCGGTGAGTCTTGCGGTTCGGAGGCCAACATGTCAAAGCTGCTGGCTGCCGATGCCTCGTGGGCTGCCGCAGACATGTGCCTGCAAACTCATGGTGGTTATGGCTTCACGGTCGAGTACGATGTCGAACGCAAGTTTCGGGAGACCCGGCTTTACCAGGTTGCGCCGATATCGACCAACCTGATCCTGTCGAATATTGCGACGCATGTACTCGGCCTGCCCAAATCCTTCTAGGCGATCCATAACGGCATGCTGAACTTGAAGGATATTCTTGTGGTCTCGCTGGAACAGGCGGTGGCGGCGCCCTTTTGTTCCAACCGGCTCGCGCATGCCGGGGCGCGGGTGATAAAAATTGAACGCGAAGAAGGTGATTTTGCGCGCGCTTACGACAGCGTAGTGCACGGCGAGTCGGCTTATTTTGTCTGGTTAAACCAGGGAAAAGAGTCCCTCGTGATGGACATCAAGGCGACTGCCGATGTCGAGCTGCTGCATCGGATACTCGCTCGTGCTGACGTGTTTATCCAAAACCTGGCTCCCGGGGCGGCCGAGCGTGCCGGCCTTAGCAGCAAGGGCCTGCTGGAACGATATCCACGATTAGTTTGTTGCGATATTTCGGGCTACGGGGACCAGGGCGAATACAGCACCATGAAAGCCTACGATTTACTGGTGCAGTGCGAATCCGGGATGGCCTCGATCACCGGAACCCCGGATGCACCGGGCCGAATCGGCGTGTCGGCCTGCGATATCAATTGCGGACAGCAGGCTTATGCCGCGATTCTTGAAGCCCTGATTGAACGTGAGCATAGCGGTAGCGGTTGTGTTATCAAGGTCTCGTTGTTCGATAGCATGGCCGAGTGGCTGGCGGTACCCCTGTTAAACTATGATTACACCGGCAAAATTCAGCCACGCGTCGGCATCAATCACGCGACGATTTCGCCTTACGGCGCTTACCGCTGTCGCGATGGTGTCGATATAGTCATTGCGATCCAGAATGAACGCGAGTGGAAAAACTTCTGTACGCAGGTGCTGGGTGATGCCAGCCTGGTTGATGACGCCAGGCTCGAGTCCAACCATGTGCGTGTCGATAACCGCCAATACGTCGACCAACTTATCGGCGATGTGTTTGCACAGCTCGACCAGGCTGCAGTGGCTGTGCGCCTGCGCGAGGCCGCCATCGCCTATGGCCGAATAAACGATATTGCAGGCCTGTCCACCCATCCCCAACTGCGTCGCAATACGGTTGATACCCCAAGTGGAGACGCGCAGGTGGTCGCGGTCGCGGCACTGCGATCCGACCGCACCGAGAAACCGCGCAAAGTGCCAGCTATTGGCGAGCACAGTGACGCGATTCGTGTTGAATTTTCCTGAGGAAATATACATTGAATACCATTGACTGGAGTGATTTTGAAAAGGTCGAGTTACGGGTTGGTACCGTCATCGAGGTCGAGGATTTTCCCGAGGCGCGCAAGCCCGCTTACCGTTTGAAAATTGATTTTGGTGATGCACTCGGGCTGCGAAAATCGAGCGCCCAGATTACCGATATTTACCAGAAGGAGGACCTGGTCGGGCGCCAGGTAATCGCCGTCGTGAATTTCCCGCCGAAACAAATTGGACCGATGCGCTCGGAATGTCTCGTCACCGGATTTCACCGCGAGGATGGCGCCGTAGTGCTGGCGCACCCCGACCGCGAGGTACCGAATGGCGCGAAACTCGCTTGATCAAAACTAGGCTATACTATTCGGGTTAACCAAGCCCATCAAAACTGAGGAGAACACCATGCTGAAATCGAAGTTTATGCGCTGCTTGCTGGTAGCTTTTACTGCCCTGGCGGTGAGTTTACCGGGTCAGGCAGGAATGGTTGGTACCGCACAATTGCAAGACAGCCTGTTGTCTGTCGATCTCGGTAGTATTGCCGCGAAACGGGACTGGATTGAGCAGCAGCTGGTTCTCGGCGGTGTCGAAGCCATGGATGCCGAGACTCGCGTCGCGTCAATGACCGATGCGCAGGTGATAAAAATTCACCAACGCATTGACGAGGCCCCCGCGGGGGGTGCAGACGCACTGGTAATTGTCATCCTGATTCTGGTCATTACTGAACTGATGGGGTACACCGATATCGTCCCCAACTGGCCTGCCTCCGAGTAGTTGAAATTTGCTAACAGGCGTGCACGCGCGATTACGTGCACGCTGGTTTTACTGGCTTTCCTCGGCGGCTGTGCGACCTCTCCGCAAACCCGGTCGCTGCTGGATAATCCCCCGGATATTCCTCCCCGAGCCGAACTGACCGAAGTCCCGTTTTTCCCCCAGCAGGAGTATCACTGCGGGCCCGCATCGCTGGCCAGCATCATCTCCTATCGGGGCACCGCGGTAGAACCCGAGCAGATAGTACCGCTTATTTATGTACCCGAACTAAAGGGCAGCTTGCAGGCCGAGGTAATCGCGGCAACGCGGCAATTTGAATTACTACCGGTTCAGCTCGATGGCACTCTCGAATCCCTGTTACGTGAGATCGCCGCCGGCAATCCGGTTTTCGTGTTGCAGAACCTTGGTCTGGATCTGGTTCCAGTGTGGCACTACGAGGTAGTCGTCGGCTACGACTTTGATCAACGCATTATGATTATGCGTTCCGGCCTCAAGCCCCGGGTGACCCGTTCCTTTGCACTGTTTGAAAAAACCTGGCAGCGGGCAGGTCATTGGGCGCTCGCGATTGTGCCGGCAGATTCGATTCCGCAGACGGTCAGCGCCAGTGCTTACCTCGAAGCCGTTATCGGCCTGGAGCAGGTAGGCCGAATAAACACTGCCCATCGTGCCTATACCACGGCGCTACGGCGCTGGCCCGAAAACCTGGTGGCCCACAGCGGCCTGGGTAATTCCGCCTACGCGTTGGGGGAATTTGCCGAGGCCGAATCGGCTTATCGCGCGGCGCTGCAAATCGACCCGGAAAAGGCGGATGTCTGGAACAATCTCGCCTATGCGCTGGCCCAGCAGGGCCGACACGAAGCTGCCATCGGCGCGATCAACCGCGCGCTCGAACTCGATCCCGTCAACCAGAACTACAAAGACAGCTATCACGAACTCTCCCATTGGCAATAAGCCCACAAAATCGATGCGAACGCGGCGGACATTCGAACCATCATGAGTTTTTCCTTCGATTGTCTCATTTGTGTTTAGTCGCCACGGGAAATATCCTGCAAAAGTGTAGCGAGGCATGGATGCCGAGCTCCAAGCGATTCCATGGATGGACCAACCGGCGCCTGCGCCGGTTGGGAGCGTCTTTTGCGGGATATTTCCCGTGGCGGCGTTCTGAAAGATACCCGCTTGACCGGGAAAGATTGCCAGGTGGGGATTTGGATGTAGATGGCGCCATCATGGATTTGCACCGGGAAGGTTTCCAGGTCGATGCAAACCGGGGCGCTTAGCGCCTTGCCGGTGCGCACGGCGAAGCGACCCTGGTGCAGCGGTCACTCGATCACGTTGTCGATGACAACGCCCGACGAGGCCGCGTTGGTGGGCGTCGGCTTGTTCGTGACCTGGTCACCGCTGGTTACAGTTTGTAATCGGGTTCTTCGCGATCGAGGATGGCGCGTACTTCCTGCAGGTGGGCCTCGGCATAACGGGAATGGTTTATATAGTCATCCCACTGACCTGCCGTTTTCTCGGCCACTTCATCGCTGACAACGCGCAACGGTTTGCCGGTCATTAACGCGGTAATATAATTGCAGCAGGCACGTTCGAAATAGTAGAGCTCGTCGAATGCGATCGCGATGGTCTCGCCGACCGTCATTACGCCGTGATTACCCATGATTAATACCCGGTTATCGCCCAGGGTAGTGGTCAAACGCTCGGCTTCATCGCCGAGCCCCATACCGTCAAATCCGTCGTCAACCGATACCCGGTTGAAAAAGCGCATCGTGTTCTGGTCGATCGGGGGCAGGCCGTGCTGCTGTATCGATGCCAGCACGGTGGCGTACTTCGAATGCACATGCAGTACGCAGCGAGCCTGTGGTACGTTGCGATGCATTGCACCATGAATCGCCCAGGCAGTCGGATCGGGTGCGTTGGGTTTGTCCATGGTTGAGCCATCATTGGCGTCGAGCATTAACAGTTCGCTGGCGCGGATATTGGAAAAATGACGTCCCAGTGGATTCACCAGGAATTGGCTGCCGTCTTCTGATACCGCGTAGCTGAAATGATTGGCAACCGACTCATGCATGTCGAGCCTGGCGGTCATGCGAAAGACTGCGGCGAGATTGACCCGATCTTCGTAATGCGGATCGCTTTCGGGGGTTACAGAACGGGTACCGACGGCGGAAATGGACATGATTCGTTCCTGTTGATCTGGGGTAATAGGAGATTAAAGCGCAGGAAACTGGTCCTAGCAATACATTTTTCCTGATCGCCGCCATGCAAGTTTTTGATTTATAGTAGCGCTCATGAATCACTTTGCGCACCTGGTGTTAGCACAGCCGACGGTTGAATCCACGATCGGTAATCTGCTTGGTGATTTTGCGCGCGGAATCGACCCGGAATTACTGCCCGGGGCGGTCAGGGCGGGTTTGAATAATCACCGTGCGGTCGATCGTTTTACCGATACACATCCACTGATCAGAGAAATGAAGCAGGGATTCAGCCCCGATCGCCGCCGCTTTGCCGGCATCGCGCTGGATATCTATTTCGATCACCTGCTGATAATCCATTGGAAAAAATTCGAAGCCCGGAATCTGGAGGATCTGATCGCCAGTTTCTATCGGCACATGTCGAACGGCCAGGCATTGATGCCTGCTGAAAACATGCGGCGGGTAACCCTGCGCATGATTGACTATGACTGGTTTGGTTCCTACCGCGATCTTGACGCCGTTGCCGAGGCACTTGATCGGGTCGCGGGGCGCATCCGTTTTGCCAACCAGTTTGACAATGCAATCGAGGATTTGCAGCGCAACCATGAATCGATACGCGATGGTTTTTTTGAGTTTTACCCGCAGCTGCAGCAATACGTCGAGAACCAGGCGATCGAGACTCGCTAGCAATCGACAATCTTGCCGGGGTTCATGATGTTTTGTGGATCCAGTGCCGCCTTGATCGCTTTCATAGCATCCACCGCGCCGTCACCGTGCTCGTTGCGCATGTGTTTGAGCTTACCGATACCGATGCCGTGCTCGCCGGTACAGGTGCCACCCATGGCCAGCGCACGCTGCACCATGCGATGGTCGAGTTCGAGCGCTTTGGCCAGCATGGTGTCATCGTCCGGATCGATGAACATGGTGGAGTGAAAGTTTCCATCGCCGACATGACCGATGATCGGCGCGAACAACCCGGAGGATGCGATGTCCGCCTGGGTCTCGGCGATACAGTCTGCAAGCCTTGAAATCGGCACACAGATATCGGTAACGTAACCCTGATAGCCCGGGTATACCGCGAGACCTGCATAGTAGGCGTCATGTCGTGCGCGCCAGAGTCGATGACGATCTTCCTCTTGCTCCGCCCATTGAAAGCCGGTCGCACCGAAGTCCTGTGAAATTTCGTTAAACATTTGTACCTGCTCGGCGACGCCCGCACGGGTGCCATGAAATTCGAGGAACAGTGTATCGAGTTCCGGGTAATCTGTTTTACTGTAGGCGTTGATCGCCCTGATGTAAGCGCTGTCGACAATTTCGATGCGCGCCATCGGAATGCCCATCTGGATGGTCTGAATCGTCGCTTCCGCCGCCGAACGTACGTCGGGGAAATTGACGATGGCGGCCGAAATGGCTTCCGCCAGGCCATAGAGTCGCAGGCTAACCTCCGTAATAACGCCGAGCGTACCCTCGGAGCCGACGAAGAGGCGCGTCAGGTCATAGCCGGCCGCGGATTTACGCGCGCGCGTTCCGGTTCTTATGATCTCGCCGCTAGCGGTAACCACGGTCAAACCGAGCACGTTTTCACGCATGGTACCGTAGCGTACCGCGTTGGTTCCGGAAGCCCGTGTTGCCGCCATGCCGCCGATCGAGGTATCGGCACCGGGATCGATCGGGAAGAACAACCCGGTATCGCGCAGGTACTGGTTGAGTTGACGGCGCGTGACGCCGGCCTGCACGCGGCAGTCCATATCCTCGTTTCCGACTTCGAGGACTTGATTCATCTGCGAGAGATCGATGCAAATACCGCCCTTTACGGCCTGCACCTGGCCCTCGAGCGACGTGCCGGTGCCAAACGCGATCACCGGTGTTGCGGTCTCTGCGCAGAGCTTGACGACAGTGGCGACTTCCTCGGTACTTTGCACGAAACAGACCGCATCGGGCTTCTGTACAGGGTGCCAGGATTCACCATGACCATGCTGTTCAAGTACCGAACTGCTGGTGCTGACCCGGTCACCCAGGATTGTGCGCAGTCGCTCGATCAGGGTTTCCCTGGGGGGAACATTCGCTGCCGGATGATTCATAGCCTGGTTGCCGGTTACCGATGCCAGGTTGAATTATGCTACAGCGCAGATTTTTTACCACTCTGGTGTAAACGCGGTGGAGCGCCCGGCGCATGGAAAAACAGGGTATCACTCCTATACTTGATGCTTATACGAAACGAAATTTAACCGGGTACTAAATGCCGACCATAGATGTGTTAGCGGTAGCGCAGGCACAGCAAGCACCAACATCAGAGTTTTCTAGTCTGACCCGGGAAGAGCTCGAGGTCGAACTGGGAAAGCTGAGGCGTCGTGAAAGCCTGTTTGACGCAACCGAGCAGGCGGCAAAGATTGGTCACTACGAGTGGAACTATCAACTCGATCGGCTTGAATCCTGTTCGAAGGAGTATGCAAACCTCTACGGCATGAGCATCGAAGAGGCGCTGGCCCATCAGGATAGTTGGGAAAAAACAGTGCAGCAAATCCATCCCGATGACGAGGAACATTATCGGCATTCCTGGGAGACATTACGGGATAAAAAGATACTGGATGCCCGCTATCGCATCGTACTGGATAATGGCGCGATAAAGCATATCCGCGAGTTTGCAGTCATCGTAACTGACGATGATGGGAATGAGCACGGTAGTTTCGGGATTGTGCAGGACATCTCTGATCAGGTCAGGTACGAACGTGACCTGGAGTATCGCGATGAACTCTCAAGCCAGACCGAGGCCATCACTGACATCGGTCATTTTATCTACGACGAGGACAAGGAGCGCTATGTCTACATCAGTGATGGCTGCGCGCGCATTTTCGGAACCACGGCCGAGGCTTACCAGGAGAAAATGCGCAGCGTCGAAGACGATCTTGCAGATATCGTTAGCGAGGATCGCCAGCGCGTGGCCGACGAATATCGCCACTACATAGAGACAGGGCAGGATTGCGCACTGGAATTTCGCATCAAGCGCGCCGATGGTTCAATCCGCTGGGTGCGCGAACTGACCCGGGCCAAGCAATTTAGTAATGGGGGGGTGCAGCAGACACTCGGTGTGATTCAGGATATCACCGAGCGCGTCGCACGCGAACAGGAACTGCTGTACAAGGATGCGCTGGCTAACCAGGCCGAGGCCATCACCGAGATCGGACACTTTATCTACGATGAAATCAAGCAAAAGTACCTCTTCGTTAGTCCGGGCCTGGCTCGTATCTACGGTATGGACGGCGAGCAGATTGTCACCAGGCTTGTGCCAACGGAGGGTGCCAGCGAAATCATACATGCCGATGATCTTGCCCGGGTACAAAAGGCTTACGACAAGTTTCTTTCCGAGGGGGGTGAATGGCAGGTGGAATTCCGTCTCAAGCGTGGCGACGGAGAGTTGCGCTGGGTGCGTGAGGTAGGCCGGGCTTACCTGATGACACATGGTATACCGGAGCAATCGATCGGTGTGCTGCAGGATATCACCCGGCAGAAACAGTCCGAGCAGGAAATCATAAGTGCCAGGGATTCGCTCGAACAGCAGGTCGTTGAACGCACCCGCGAGCTGGCGAATACCGTCAAGCAGCTACAGGTCGAAATTGAAGAACGCGAAAAAATTGCGGCCGAACTGGACTTTTTGGCCAACCACGATGCCCTCACCGGGCTGCCGAGTTTGCGCCTGTGCAAGGATCGTCTCGACCAGTCCCTCGCAGAAGCGCGCCGTAATCGCCAAACCTCGGCGGTCATGTTCGTGGACCTGGATGGATTCAAGGAAATTAACGATCAATACGGCCATGATTTCGGGGACATGGTATTGAAGACGACAGCGGAGCGTATCAAGTCAGAAATTCGCGAAACGGATACGGTCGCGCGAATCGGTGGAGATGAATTTGTAATCATCCTGTCCAGCTTGCCGGAAACGGCGATCGCCGAAAGAATCGCGGCAACCGTGATCGAGCAGGTTGCGAAACCCCTTAAAATCAAAGACGTTGAAGTCACGATAACCGCGAGTATCGGCATTTCACTTTATCCCGAACATGGCACCACCGCTGAAAAATTAATTCGGGCGGCTGACAAGGCCATGTACGAAATCAAGCGTAAAGGCAAGAACAGTTTCGGATTCGTAGGATCCGTGAGTCTTTAGTTTTAAACGTATAAATTCGATTTAGCTAAAACATGAACGATCTAAGCCTGCCCGCAGAAACGAAGAATTACCCGGATACTTCTGAACTCGAAGCTGAAGTCGAAAGACTGCGCCATCAGGAACTGTTTCTCGATGCGACCGAGCAGGTGGCGCATATCGGGCACTGCGAGTGGGATTACGAAACCGGATCTCTTAAATCCTGCTCCAACGGCTATGCAGGTATATTCGACCAGACCGTCGCCGAGATAATGCAGTCGCAAAATGCCTGGGATCTGATGCTAAATACCGTGCATCCGGAGGACAGAGCGCTATATACCCAATCCTATAATTCACAGGGAAATGCCGGTGCGCACGATATCGAGTATCGGATTTTGCGTAACGATGGCGAGGTCAGGTTCATCTATGAAATTGGCATGGTTGAAAAGGGTGATAACGGCAAAATAAGTTCCTCGTTTTGCCTGTTGCAGGACATTACCGAACGTAGGATCTACGAGCAAATGCTTGAAAACCGCGATGCCATCGCGCAGCAGGTCGAGGCGATTACCGATATCGGTCATTTTACCTATGATCCGATCACCGCAACCTATGCCGACCTCAGCGAGGGGCTCGCCAGAATTCACGGCGCCACGGTTGATGAATACCAGAGCATGGTCTCTTCGCGGGCAGATTATATCGAGGACGTTTACCCTGAAGACCAGGAAAATCTGATGGAAACATACAGTCGGCATGAAGAGGACGGCCAGAATTACAGCGTGGAATACCGGATACACCGGTCCGACGGCGAAATGCGCTGGGTGCGCGAGCAGGGCACCGCGTTACGGTCTGCAAGCGGCGATGTGGTTCAGTCGATTGGGGTGGTACAGGATATCACCCAGCAAACCCAGACCGAACGGAGTTTGCGCGAAGCCCGTGATTCGCTCGAGGCGATGGTAAAGACCCGGACCCGTAAACTCGCCGACACGGTAAAACAACTCGAAGGCGAGATAAAGGAACGTGAAAAAATCGCTGCCGAGCTCCACTTCCTGGCGAATCATGACGCCTTAACCGGACTACCGAGTCTGCGTCTTTGCAAGGACCGGCTTGATCAGTCGCTCGCCGAGGCGCGTCGCAGGGGACACATGTCAGCAGTCATGTTCCTGGACCTCGATGGATTTAAAGCCATTAACGATGAGCATGGCCATGAATTCGGTGACCTGGTATTGCAGGCTACAGCGCTCCGTATTAAAGCTGAAATTCGCGAAACCGATACCGTCGCGCGCATTGGTGGTGATGAGTTCATTATTATTTTATCGAGCCTGCCGGAGTTTGCCATTGCTGAGCGCATCGCTGCTGGTTTGATCAAGCAAATAGTACAACCGATTCGGGTTGAAAAAGTCGAGGTAGTGGTTAGCGCAAGTATCGGCATTTCAATTTATCCGGAAAATGGCACGACCGCGGAAGCGTTGATACGAGCGGCGGATAAAGCGATGTACCAGATCAAGCGCCAGGGGAAGAATAACTTCGGCTTTTTCAAAGACGAAACCTCCATTTAGATAATGTCCGAAGCTGCTGCATGCTGAGACGATTGCGTTAGCTAACCTATCGGCACGAGGTCGGCTTGAGTATACTTTGCTGTCTGTTGGCCCACCTGCGATACGCACGAAAGCCCGATTCGAGACCGCGAAATGGCATTATCTTCCAGCCTGGTTAGCCGACACCACGACCATCCCTCGCTCGGTATAGCGACCTTTATTGGAAACCTGCTGCTGATGGCATTGCTGAGCGCTGCGGTACGCGAACTGGTCAACCGGGATTACCCATTGAGCGAGGTCCTGTTGTTTCGCTACCTGTTCGCGAGCGGATTTTTCTGGATTATTCTGTTTTCAACCGCGGGCTTGACCGCGCTTGCCACTCGCCGTCCACTGGACCATGCCATTCGCAGCGTCAGTGGTATTGTCAGCCTGGGATTGCTTTATTTCGCGCTTACCCGGATACCGATTGCAGACGCGACCGCCATTTCCTACGCCGCACCCATATTCATAACCGTGTTGTCTATTTTTCTGCTCGGCGAGGTGATCGGGTTGCGGCGCTGGTTAGCGGTAATCGCCGGTTTTGTCGGGGTCTTGCTGATCTCAAAACCAGGGGCAGGTGGCTGGGGGGATATCGGGGTGATTGCAGCCGCAGGCTCGGCCTTTACCGGTGCCCTGGTAGCGATCTGGCTGCGTAAGCTCAGCAGCAGCGAAAAGTCGGTCACGATCGGTATCTATTACAATAATCTCGGCTGCCTGGTGTGCCTTGCCTGGGTGCTGTTGTCGGGATGGTTAACGCCACGTGGCGGCGATTTATGGCTGTTCCTCGGGTTTGGTCTGGGTTGCGGGATGCAGCAATGGTTGTTAACGGTTTCGTTTCGTTATGCAGAAGCAAGTCTGCTGGCACCGTTTGAATACCTGGCCATGGTTTTCGCGGCGATTGTCGGATATATGTTCTGGGGTGAAGTGCCGGTTTTAACAACCTGGATCGGCGCCGGTATCATTGCTGCAAGCGGCCTGTTTATTTTTGTGCGGCGACAGAAACGGATGAAAACGAATAAACCGCCGGAATCCGTGGTCATTGAATAAGCGCCTGACAACACTGTTGGCATCGATGCTGGTCACCTTTGTGCTGGGTTCGGTGCACGCGTTTTCGGTTTTTATTGTACCCCTGGAAAAGCTGCTCGAACTGCCACGCTCTGAAATCAGCCTGATTTATTCGTTCGCGCTGGTTGGGATTACGCTGGCGGTGTTAATGGGTTATCGGGTTTACAACTTGTTGCCGTCCTGGTGGCTGGTACTGGTAACCTGCCTGGTCGCGGCTGCGGGCTTGTTGCTGGCGGCAAAGGCCACCAGCTGGTGGCAATTTTTCCTCGGCTACAGTGTCGCCTTCGGGCTTAGCAACGGCGTCGGTTATGGCTTTAGCCTGCAGCTGGTAGGTCGGGTCATGCCGGAGATCAAGGGATTGGCAATGGGTGCGGTCACCGCTGCTTACGCGGTGGGATCGATTGCGTTCGCCAGGATATTTGCGTGGCGCATCGAGCTGGTTTCGCTGGAATCGGCACTGCTGGCGATCGCGCTGGCGCTGACTGGTTTCGGATCACTCGCCGCAATCATGCTGCGGTTTGCCGACGCACGCTACGGGCTAGCGCCGACTGACACCCTTCTTGATAGTCCTGGCATCGACAGGCGCAAGATATTGCATTTCTGGTTCGCATACATGGCCAGTGTTTTTGCGGGGCTGATGGCCATTGGACACGCCGCCGGTATCGCCCTGTCGAAAAACGCCACTACGGAACTCGCTACGCTGGCGGCAATCACCATCGGTATCGGCAGTGCCCTGGGTGGATTTCTCGCAGGATGGCTGGTAGATCGCTGGCCGGTCAATCGCTTTCTCGTTGGTCTGCCCCTGCTATCGGCGTTTGCACTGCTGGCGATAAGTGCTTCGTACAGTGCGCCGCTTGTGGTCGCTTTACTTTCCCTGGTCGGACTGGCTTACGGTTCGATAATCGCGATTTACCCGGTGGCGATATCGGACACTTTCGGTGAACGCGGTCCACAGGCCTACGGGCAGGTATTTATTGCCTGGGGATTTGCCGGGCTGGTTGCACCCTGGTGCGCCGGCCTGGTTTATGACCTGAGCAATGGTTATGGCCTGGCAATGTTGATTGCAGCATTGATCGCGATTGGTTCGGCGATCAGTGCCGGGCTATTCAGGCTCGGCAAACCCGCTTAAAGCGTTACGCACCAGCTGCTGAAAATAGATCGTACCGGGTTCCTGGTCCGGGGAAAGCGCGCCTCCCGGGTAGGCACCCGAGGCGAGGTTACGCTGTACCAGTTCGCAAATTGCAATATCTTCGTCGATAACCTGCTCTGAGTTTGGGCGAATTAATGCAGTATCGATTCCGCTTGCGCCGGCTTTTTCGCTATGCGACCAGAACCAGCGGTGTATTCGTATCGCATTCGCGCCAAGCGGCAGCACCGTTTCGGCGTTAAACGCGTAGTCGGCAAAATGCATCAGTAACCCCGGAAACTTGTAAATCCAGAATCCCTTGCCGGCACGACTTTGATCGCGTCCGGCGTCATAGTTGACATCAAACCCGACAAACTTGCCGTTATCGTAAGTGTCGATGCGAACCGACTCGCGCTGCATCGACGATCCCAGGTCGCGGTGTACCATGCCGACGTGGTATCCCTCGCAGGAATTATCGCCGTAAGTCTTCCAGTTTGCCGCGGCCTCCCGGGTGACATCGCCGTCATAATGCATGCTCGAAGTTGCATCAAATTTTGCCGCGATTGGCACAATATCGCCCAGCCAGGTGACCAGGTCAGGTGCGGATTCGTCGAGGCATGCGAACACCATTCCATTCCAGCTGTCGACTCGGATCGGTATCAGGCCCATCGCTTGCGGATCGGCAATCGCGTCATTTTCGAAGCCGGGCGTTTTCAGTAGTTCGCCCGAGCAGGCGTAGCGCCAGCCGTGATATCGACAGACGAAATCCCGACAATGTCCTTCACCCTCCAGCACCAGCGGGCCGGCGCGGTGCCGACACAGGTTGTAAAACCCCCGCAACGTCGATTGCTGATCGCGCACCACCACCAGCGGCCATTTCATCAAATTCAGTGCCAGGTAATTGCCGGCCTCGGCGACGGCCGATTCCACTCCGACGAGCCACCAGTGCTTGCTGAAAATGTGCTCGCATTCATAGGCGTAGGTTGCGGGATCGTGGTAGTGGTGATGGGCTAAGGTCGTGGTCATAATCGAATCAGCGGTGAAAGATTGCATTTCCACGTGAGATGATGTTCCAATCCAGGCTATGCCGCAACAATCAAATCTACTGGGCTGCCTGTGGATGGTAGCCGGGGGGCTGCTGTTTGTCGCCGTGACCGTGCTGGTGCGCCACCTGGGCACGGATATGCCCGCGGTACAGGCCGCTTTTATCCGCTATTCGATTGGCCTCATCCTGGTGCTGCCGCTGTTGTGGCGCATGCGCTGGCGCGGGATCAGACCCGGCAGTTTCAAACTTTATTTTTACCGCGGAATCGTACACGGCGTCGGCGTGATGTTGTGGTTCTTTGCGATGGCGCGTATTCCGCTAGCAGAAGTGACCGCAATCGGCTTTTCGACCCCGGTGTTTACCGCGATCGGTGCAATCCTGATTTTCCATGAAAAAGTGAGACTGCGTCGCATGTTGGCGATCGTCGCCGGTTTTGTGGGTACGCTGATCATTCTGCGGCCCGGATTTCAGACGATCGAGGCCGGTTCGCTGGCGCAGTTGATCGCGGCATTTTGTTTTGCCGGATCCTTCCTGCTCGCCAAGCACATGACCCGTAGCGAGAATTCAGGCGATATCCTGGTGATGCTGACGATTTTCTGCACCCTGGCGTTGCTGCCCGGCGCCATCTACTACTGGCGCGAACCGACCTGGATCGAAATCGGCTGGCTGGCGCTGGTCGCCGTGTTTGCCACCACCGGACACTATGCGCTTACGCGCGCGATCGCATACGCTCCATTGACGGTTACCCAGCCGCTTTCATTCCTGCAGCTGGTATGGGCAATCTTATTTGGTTACTGGCTGTTTGACGAGATTCCGGATAACTGGGTTATTGCCGGTGCCCTGATGATCGTGGGCGCGATCAGCTACCTTACGCACCGCGAAGCGGTGGCGGCACGTCGCAACAGGATTCAGGCGGCCGCATCTTCGCCGGTTTAACCGTCCTTGCCCAACCCGTTTTACTTCGCACCCGCATCCAGCAAGATTTTAACCATACTCTGGTAGCCACGCCTGCGTGCTAATTGCAGTGGTGTGCTGCCACTGCCATCAGCCAGGTTGACGTCCGCACCTGCATCGACCAGGGCCTTGAGCGTTGCGATATGTTGCTGACCACCATCACCGAGCACGATGGTTTCGATCAGCGCGGTCCAGTTCAGATTGTTAATATGGTCGAGCGGCGCACCAGCCTGGATCAAAGTTTCGACGACGGCGAAATGCCCGAGATGTGCTGCGGCAATCAATGCGGTGCCCTCATAACGGCTGGTGACATTGTCGGCGCGACAGCCCAGCGTGAGCGCCAGTTTCATGGTCGCGAGATCATTAGCGACGGCTGCAATGGTAACGATGTCATAAAAATCGTCTTCGAGCGCATTCGCATCAGCGCCGGCTGCCACCAGATGTCGCATGGCTGCGTGATTCTGAAAATAAGCGGCTACATGAAGCGCACTGCGTCCGTGACTATCACGCCGATCGGTATCCGCGCCCGAATTCAAGAGCTCTTCAAGCGTGCCCGTGTCGCGTTCTAGTACGGCGCGAAATAAAACACGATATTTTTCCATTTCGATATCGCTGGGTGGGGTTTGCGCAACCGCGATAGACGACGCGACGATACTGACTATCAGGATCAGGTCGCGCAAACAGGTGGTCATTTTTGAGTACGACTGCACAGTGTCAGGATAATCACCGTTACTTCATAGTGCGGTATCTAATGCCCGTAAAATGCGGTTCACCTCATCCTGATTGCTGTAGTGCACCAGTGACAGGCGGACCACGCCATCATCCGGGTCAATGCCGAGGTCGCTAATCAATCGGTGGGCATAAAAATTGCCGTTCTCGGTGCCAATGCCCAGATCCTGCAGTTTGTGGGTCACTGACTGCGCGCTCTGCTTGAGCGGCTGGAATGCAATTGTCGGTGCGCGATCATTGTCCCTGGTATGAGTTTTGCCGAGCAGGCGCACGTCAGCATGGTGATGCAGAAACTCGAGCAGCGGCGCCGCCAGTTCGTTTTCATGCTGCACGATCAACTGGTGGAGTTGCTCCAGTTTGGTGTTGCGTTTTTCTTCACTGACGCCGAAATGGTGCTGGTGCAGTTCGTCAAAATAATCCAGGACCCCGGCACAACCGGCGATCTGGGCGTGCTGCGGGCCGGCGGGGGCAAAATCCTTGGCCGGATTGCTGCTGTTGAAATAGTGAGCCTGCGATGTCAAATCGCCGTGAACGTCCCGGTTAACGTACAGCAGGCCCTGGTGCGGGCCATAGACCTTGTAAAGGCTGAACGCGTAGCAATCGACGTCGAGCGCTTTCATATCTGAAATATGATGCGGTGCATAGGCAACTGCGTCGATAAATACCCGTGCGTTGCTGCCCGACTTGATGGTCTTGACGATTGCGGCAACCGGGTTGACCGTGCCGACGATATTCGAGCAATGCGTGAAATATACCCAGCGCGTATTGTCGCGCAGCAACGGGAACAGTGATTCGATATTGAGCAGCCCGGTGTCGGGCTCCACTTCCCATTGCCGGATGGTGACGCCTTTTTCAATCGCCTTGCGCCGCCAGACCCCGCTATTGGCTTCGTGGTCCTGGTTGGTCACGATGATCTCATCGCCCGGTTTCCAGATGTCGCCAATCGCCTGCGCCATGACGTAGGTGTTCATTGACGTCGAAGGACCGATGGTCAGCTCGCTGGGCCGGATATTGAGTGCCTGCGCCCAGCCGGCATGGGCCCGGTCCATCGCCTTGCCTGCTTCTGCTGAGGGCGAATAACGCGAATAGGGTTGTACGCGCATGTGACGGTTATAGTGTTCGAGTACCTCGTTAGCCTGGTTGCAGACGTAGCTGCCCCCGGCATTGGAAGCAAAGGCAAACTCTGGATCATCGGCGAGCTGATCGAATTGTTTTCTGACATAGTCGATGTCGAGTTTCATAAATGGACTCCGGTGGAATTTTTCAATGGTAATTGTTTTTATATTCGGTATATACCGATTCGAAGCGCATCAGGTTTTTTTGCGTGTAGTCGGCAAAATCCATGTCCACGCGCGAGTTCAGTTCCGAGACCATCGACCACATGGTCTCGCGTAACAGCGAGGCGCATTTCATCGCGTGGTAACTGCTGAGTGTTGCGTGGTCCGGACGGACATCAAAATACTGTTCCAGCATTGCCCTTTCCTGCAGGTCACTCAGTTCATTGTTCGATGCCAGGTTTGACAGGTCAAATAGAGGGCTGTTGAAACCAGCGTAATCGAAATCGATGAGCCAGATCTTATCACCGTCATCGATAAAATTGGCGGGCAGTAAATCGTTATGGCCAAACACGATTTCAACCGGTCCGACCGCCGCTTCGAGCTCAGCTCCAATGGTGGCGAGTCCGGGTAGCCGTGCGGCGTGGGCACTTTTACCCTGCACCAGCAGGTTGTGGTAGTGACGCAGTACCTGGAATACCCAGAACATGACCGCCACTCCGCTGAAGTGCCCGGGGAGTTCGTGGTGGAATCGTTTCAACAGCGCCACGATACGTTCCAGGTTTTGATCGACACGCACATCGGCCTCGTCAAATACCTTGCCCTCGATAAACCTGACCACGAGGATACCTGCCTCGTGATGCACCAGTTCCGGGCTGACACCAATTTCGAAAGCCGCCCGGCAGCTTGCTATTTCATTTGCGCGGGAAATGAGATGAACGGGATCATCCTCGCCGAAACGCACTACGTACTGCTCGTCACCGTCGGTTACCTTGTAGTTAAGATTGGTCATGCCGCCGCTCAACGGTTCGATGTCGATCGCAGCTTGCCAGCAGGGCAGGCCGGCGATGCGGGTTTTGTCAGAATCACTCATGTTCCGGCCGATTCAAAGTCTTGATCGAGGCATGATAGCATCGGCAACACCATGCGCAATCTCGCGAAGCAATTCTTTACCCGGGGCTGGTGCCGGTTTGATCATGACCCAGAATTACATAGCTGGATCAATGCCGCACTGGCACCGGCGCGCGCATGCTTGCGCGACCCGCAACAGAAAAAATGGCTGCGTTACCAGGGGACATGGTTCGCCGGCGTAAATGCGCTGTCGAATGACGAAAATGGTGCTGTCGATAGCAGTGGTGCCCTGCGTGGCAGCGCAGTCGAATTCATCGGCAGAAAACTTGAATTGACACATTTTTCCTGGGACCGTGCCCAGGTTTCGGTTTGTTACCCGGGATATCCAAAACCAATGGCGGGCGAATCCGCGGCCAAAACGCGTTACCGGCGCGAGCGCGACGCGGCCCACGTAGACGGCTTGTTGCCTGAAGGCCCGCAGCGTCGTCGGCACTTACGCGAGCATCACGGATTTATCCTGGGCCTTCCGCTGGTGGAATTCGATGCCGGTGCGTCACCCTTTGTCGTCTGGGAGGGTTCTCACGAAATCATGCGTGAAATTTTTACTGCCCGCTTTAGCGGTATCCCGGTCGAACAGTGGGGTGAGCAGGATGTAACCGAGGTTTATCATGCGGCCCGTGAGCAGGCCTTCACCGACTGCAATCGTGTTGAGATCCATGCGCGACCGGGTGAGGCTTTCCTTGCGCATCGGCTGGTGTTGCATGGCATGGCGCCATGGCGTGAGGGTGCCCGCGCGGGACCCGATGCCCGCATGATTTGTTATTTCCGGCCCGACCCGTTCGGACCCTACGAATGGTTGCATAATCCCTGAGTCCTGCCGGTCTCTCTGATCACGTATACTTGACCCCGCGACTAAAAGCGGCAAAGGAGCTTAGAGATGAAAAAAATCGTGATAATCCTGTTCGGTATCCTGTTAGCGCAACCGGTTTTTGCGCAAACCGGTCCGGCGATAACAAAAATGATGCAAACGCCAGCTACGGCATTCGACATGTTTCTGTTTCGACTTTATGAGTCAGCCAAGTGCAATAATGTGGTTAAAAACGTGAACTCGGACGAAGCCGATTTGTGTCTCACCACGATCAAGTACGATGTCGACAAGAATATACTGTCTGCTTTTTTTCGCGTACTGCCCGGCGCCGAGGCAATGGATGATTTCGTGGACCTGGAGGCCGACGGGCGCAAGGAAATCATGCTGAAGTTGCTCGATAATACCGTTCGACGCGTGGGTGCCGTCGACAGCTGGGGGTTATTGCACAGTACGCCAATCAGTTATGGTCAGAAGGGAAATCAGGCAGCCGAAAAATCATTCCGCGCAGAATTGGCAGCAAGAACGTCTACCGCGCTGTCAACTTCCTACGATGGCGTGGTCTATATTGCGACCCGACATCACGATGGGGCGATCGAATATTTCACCAGTAAGTAAGCTAACGGAAAGAGGCGTTTGCAATGAACAATCATGACGCCATCGAACAATGGGTCAATCCTGGTGATACCCCTTTTAAAAACTGCTATCTGTTGAGGTCACGTTCCGGGATTAGATCGAAGCCAATGGGTATCTCCGCAATCTCCCTGTCGATCACCACGTGTGTCTCTTCCAGGTCCTGGACTCGTCTACTCAAAGCCTGATTCTGCAATTTCAAATGCCGAATCTCACGCTCCAGCTTTATTATCAGATTTCGTTGTTTGGACGTAAGCGTTTCCAGACGCCCGACTAACTCGCTCATCACTGCTCTCCGTATAAATTTAATTATTATTCGCGAGATACTACATTGGGTGCCGATCCTGTTCAATCCCGGTTTCGCACGATGTTCAGGAAACTTAGGTCGAACCCGCGACGCACGGCGGCGGGGCTTCATACTAAATTTGTCCAAAGGTTAAGCTGCTTTCCCTGGCTCGCTAAAGAAAAACGATTTTCTCCGAAGCAGGCCCTCAGGGTGCAGATCCAGAAAACGGCCCGCGGTCATATGCGGTCGCTTGCCAAGCCGGAAAATAAAAGGGCCGCCTGAATTTGGCGGCCCTCCGAGTTACTTGGGAGAAAGGCCATCGAGATCACCACCGGAAAAACCGGACCAGATCAAGAGGGTACTAGCCTTTCAGCTTCCCTTCAGGTCCCGGTTACTCCTGGTGTTTCGAAACCTTTCTCCAATATCTCTGTAGACACTAGATCACCCCCTTTATGTTGTTACTGATGGCGCCAAGGATGCCATAGTTTTTACATCTGTCAACGCTGTTTGCAATATAACCGGGGTGACGGTTAGCATAATACCAAAATTGTGGGATCGAGCTCCTTCAAAATCTCTTATTCGGGGGACACCATACCTGATTAGGTCTCTTGCTTGAGACCCAAACAGGTATACTGTCACCGAATTCTGGAATCGCAGGAGGAGGAATATGGCGCGTACTCCATTATCGGCCGACCTGGAAAGAGCCCTTGACCTGTTGAAGCAGGTTGACCAAAGCAGGCTGGACTTCGCCCCTGACCCGAATGTCTCCCCCGATATTCGCGAGCTAACAGGTCTGGAGGCGTATCCTGTAGATTCCCACCTGGCGAATCTGCAGGCCAGAATCGAGGCCGTTGCAAAAGCAGGTGATAAGCTGGATCCGCGCGAACCCTCCGACTATGTGTCGAAGCTCATCATCGCGTGCGTACGGTTCGCCCCGCCAAGCGACGATTAGGCCTCCGGCGGTAAATGAGTGTCTGCTTCCCGTTAGCGGACACTCATATTCGTCGCACCGTTGGTCTTACTACGGCCAATTGCAGACTCTCCTCCGATACTCTTAATTCTGGAATTCCGGGGACTGTACAGTTATTTTTCGATCAGAAAGAATGGGGATTAAATAGGTATACTGTCCCCGGAATTCGTAACGATTCAAAATGAGTAAGGCCCGAAAGATCTGTGTTTTAGCAAATTCATTCAGGAGCTAACTATGGTACCAAGTGAAAAAATACAAACAGATGCCCGCGGGGTACCTGTGTCAAGCTGTAAACCCGAATCGTTGAACGACTATGAGACGGCAATTTATCAATTCCAGAGTTATTTCGGTGATCCGACTGAAACGCTGACAAGTACCATCGAAAATGATCCCGAATTTGTAATGGGTCATATTTTTAACGCCAGTGCCATGTTGATGATGAGTGAGCGCCAATACCTGCCAATGGTTCAGGAAAGTATCGAAACTGCAGAATCGCTGGCAAGTAAATCAAATGATCGGGAAAAGGCGTTAACCGCAGCGGCACGAAACTGGATGGAAGGACGCTGGGATCAGGCGGGTGTAATCTGGGATCGGGTGCTTGGCGAACATCCCCGTGATGCGATGGCGATTCAATGCGCCCATCTGACCGACTTCTTGATGGGTGATGCGGTTAATTTACGCGACCGGATTGGCCGGGTTATCGGACATTGGGACCGGGATACTCCAGGCTACTCATATATTCTTGGAATGCAGGCTTTCGGTCTCGAAGAATGTAATCAGTTTGACAAGGCGGAAGAAGCTGCGAGGGGAGCGCTCGATATCGAAGCGCGCGATGGATGGTCTGTACATGCGCTGACCCATGTGATGGAAATGCAGAATCGATACGAGGAAGGCCAGGAGTTCCTGCAGTCTACAACCGATAACTGGGCTCCCAACAACGGATTCGCGTTTCATAACTGGTGGCATCTTGGCTTGTTTCATATCGAGCAGGAAGACTTTGATGGTGCATTGAAATTGTACGACGAGCAAATTCTACCCGGAGATTCTGATGTTTCGATGCAGATGCTTGATGCCTCGGCATTACTTTGGAGAGTGCATTTACAGGAAGTTGATGTTGGCTCTCGATGGCAGACAATTGCGGATCTATGGGCTCGTAAAACGCCCGTCGAGAATGGTTACTACGCGTTTAATGATCTGCATGCCATTGTGGCACTGGTTGGAGCAGGGAGACTTAACGAGGCAAGAGAAGTCCATCGGGATTTAACCCAGGCAGCAGTCAACAATCCTGAATTGACTCGCATGATGGCGAATGATGTCGGGGTGCCAGCCTGCGCCGCTATGATCGCTTTTGGTGAAGGGCGTTATGACGAGGTTGTCGCGCAAATATTTCCGATTCGTACTATTGCCTGTCGTTTCGGAGGCAGTAACGCACAACGTGACATTCTAACTCAGACGTTGATTGAGGCTGCAATTCGCGATGGTCAAACCGGCCTGGCATCAAATCTTATCAATGAGCGTAGCGTACACAAACCATTCAGTCCGTTAACCCGACGATTTAAAAACAAGCTCAGTCATTAAAGCCTCTAAATAGTCCGCATATAACTCTTTGGAGCTATGCAGGCTACCGGATAGAGATTCCTTAAACAGAAGCAATATCAGAGTCTCTTTTGGATCGTTCTCTGCCGCTGATATTGGAGATTTCATGGCCAGCTCTCTCCAAAGGAGACGCTCGATAAGCTGACCTGGGAGGCAACCTTCGGCCAGTAGCGGAAACCCGGCAACACATAATATATTATCAGGTCAACTACCTTTTAATCGTGCTGTTATGCGGTACAGAACGATAAAGGGTTAGGATGAAATCTCAACATACCAAGGAACAACGATACGCAATATGAAAGCTTGGATTATTCGGAAAGCTGGTGGACCAGAGCAATTTCAACTTGAGGACGCGGAAATGCCAAGCCCGCGAAAGGGCTGGGCACTAATCCGAATTCGTGGATTTGGGCTGAACCGATCAGAGTGGTTTACACGAATAGGAGATTCCCCTACCGTGCAGTTTCCGCGCGTCCTTGGAATTGAATGCGTGGGAGAAATCGTGGACGCGGGCGGTTTGGATTTGGACCCCGGTACCTCAGTTGCTGCGATAATGGGCGGTATGGGCCGTGAATTTGATGGCTCCTATGCAGAATACACCTTGGTTCCACATGAGTGTGTTTTCGCGATTCGCACTCAATTGCCTTGGGAAAAACTTGCTGCTCTACCTGAGATGCTTCAGACCACTCACGGGTCGTTACATATCGGACTCGAGATCAATCGAGCGAAATCTCTATTGATTCGGGGCGGAACGTCTTCGATTGGAATGGCTGCCCTGGCCTTGGCCAAGCACGCCGGGTTGGAAGTTGGTACTACTACTCGCGGTTCAGGAAAAATTGGTGAACTCAAAGCTGCAGGTGCAGACGAAGTCTGGATCGACAATGGCGAAATCCACCAGCAAATCGAAGATGAACGTGGCAAGCCCTATGATCGAGTACTTGAGTTAATCGGCGCCAGCACTTTGCTCGACTCGCTGCGTTGTGTCGGGCGCGGTGGTATCGTTTGTATGACAGGAATTCTTGGTGGAAAATGGGTACTCGATGACTTCCATCCAATGGGAGATATACCTACAGCGGTAAAGCTGACTTCATATAGCGGTGAGGCAGCGGATCTGACGTCCACACAACTACAGGAATATATCGGTCTCGTTGAGAAAGGAGAGCTAGAAGTAAAGACGGGAGCTGTTTTTGATTTTGAGGAGTTGGTAGAAGCTCATAATCTAATGGATGACAATCAGGCGGGTGGGAAGATAGTTGTACGCGGTAAAGAATGAGCAAGCGATCACCAGATTGTTTGAAATCACTAATACACTCCACCGCATAACAAACGCATGCAGTCGATCGGACTAGGTGCCCGCTGCGCGCGCACTGTGTGCCGCTGATGCATCGAGTTTGAGCGGCAGCTTTCTCGTAAGCGGACCCTTGTAATATCCTGACGGGAGGCAATCTTCGGCCAACAGCGGACCCTCACACAATTAAAATCACAAACTACACTTTGCATATACCTGGCTATGTTTAGCTCTTGTTTGCACGACTTCTTACCTTCGCTAACTTCGCCTCAAGATACTCTATTTCCCTATTTAAACGGCGCAGTTTTTCAGACAACGGCTTTTCATTTTTTAACTTATGGGCCAAGTCTTTGGATTCGATGATTGACCTTACCAGCTTAGCCTCATCGATTGCTAAACCCAAGCAGGTTAACAATCGATTCGTTGAAGTGGGTTCGATTTGCAGTGACACATTCATAGCCGTCCCCCTCTCTACTGTTGTATAGAAGTGGCAGTCCGGCGGTCTTGGGTCCTCCGGGAGCTTTTCTGTGGCTTCTCGGAGGAAGCGAGGACCCGTGGCTTTCCGTCCCCGTCTTTAGACGGGTTTGGCTTTATCATTGTATATTGTGATTCACTTTATACGCCCCGTCGTTGGAAGAGTCCAAGTGATTTAATCTATTAAAATCCCGGGTGACTGCTATGGTCGTAAATCGCCGCTAATTACTGGATTTCGAGCGCCTGCTTTCTCCAAAGGAGACGCTGAAACGCAGGTGCCGAGGATCTCAGTTCGGCCAAATACGGACTCTCGGCTCTAATCAAATGTCCTCCCAACATTCACCAATTATTAAGCAAACCAGTTAATCTTCGTAAGCGCCCTTCTGCAGCTTTTTAAGCTTGCTAAATCGACCAATCGAGTGCAGATAAACCCGCTCACGTTTTTCCGGTTTAACCTGCCCGTTGTCCTCAGCCTCTGTCATATCCTTTCTTGTTTCAGAGTAGCTGTCGTTAACTGCGGGCTTTGTTATTGGTACGAAGGTGGTTGTGGCGTATTCCAGAAGTGATTCGTCACAAGTTTTGTTTTTGATGTGTTTGTTTTTCATCTTCTTTCTCCCTCTTGGTAATTAGCCACGACCTCAATTTGCGGTTGCTGCACTGCGACCCTGGCGTCCTGATCTGGCGTAACAGCATAGGCAAATGCGCCGAATAGCGCCAAAATCGCCAGCGAAAAACCCAGATCAAAAAAACCTTTTTGTTGCTTTGCCGTATTGCGCTTTTTCATCGTCTTGTTCCCTCTTGGTTTATGGCAATCTTTAATTGCCGATTGGTCATTGATTAGAAGCCCTGGTGAACCGGTAAATCCTGAATCTCTTTCACCGTGATTTCCGTTTCGTGTTGAGCACAATTGTAGGTAAGGGGGATAAATTACCCTGTTACCGATTACCCCGGTATTTGTGAAAAATTACCCGAGTCGGCATGGAGTAAATCGCCAATTTAATGGGTAGTTTTACTATCGATGCAACCAACTCGTATTCGGTGATGTCGCGCCAAACCGGAAATCGGAGTCGTTGACGGGTGACTTGACGGCAAGCCTTGCGGCTTACCAGTTGGCAGGCAGGTTCTTGTTGATCACGTAGTGCTTATCGGTTATCGAAATATAACTGCCGTTCTCGAGATCCTTAAGAATCTTGCTGACCATTTCGCGTGAGGATCCGATCATGCCTGCAATTTCGCGGTGGGTAAATCTGGGGACTAGCCGATGATCTTCAGCCTCGACGGCATACTTTTCGAAAATGTGGGTAATGCGGCCATACACATCGGACAACGCGATACTGCCGAGTTCCTCGGTGATATCACCCACCATGTTGGCCAGGGCTTTAGCGAGCGCAAGTAAAATCTCTGGATGTTGTTTCAGAAAAGACAGGTATTTTTCGCGCGCGAACGCCGCTACCACACAGTCGGTTATCGTCACGACACTAGCGGTTCTGGGAATGTCCCCGATCAGCGCAACTTCACCAAATAAATCGCCGGATTTGAGGATTCGGATCGTTAGCTGCTTCCCCTGTTCGTCTTCAACGTAAACCCGCATTTCCCCCTCGATCAATATGAACATCGTGTTGGTATCATCACCCTGCTGTATAACCAACATATTCTTCTTATAGTTCCGCCGGATAGCGATACTCGCAAGCGACTGAAGATCTCGTTCATCGAGGGTGTCATACGGGTTTACCGTTCCTAGAAAATCCAGCATAGCCCTGTTTGTCTTAAATACTATAAGAGCTAAACTAGTGTATTCCTTGCGAATACACAAATTGGGATTTTCTATTTCAGCTTAAGAAGAAATCCAGCCTCCGAGTGGGCGGGACAAGCCTGCTTATTGTTATTCAGCAGACTTAAGGATTAGTCGCAATCGTCGTCGGCAATCAATACTTCACCGGTCTCGGAGTCCGCTATGGGTTGTTTATCGCCGCTGATTCATTGAATATGAGCGGCAGCTTTCTCGTAAGCGAACCCTCGTCAGGTCAAGGTAGGAGGCAATCTTCGGCCAGGAACGGACGTTCGGTAATATGCATTAATTGCTATCAAATCGATGAGTTCGTTTCAATTTTGCAAAAATCGATTTTCAAGTGTCGCGTGAAGTAGAATTCGCCGAACAGTTATTTTCAAGTTTACTTTTATATGGAATTTCACTGAATATGATAGGTGCGTACGGGTCGCAATGAATCTCGCATATCTCACAGATATAATAATTCTCCTGGTAGCAGCTGTCGTTGTGGTGCCTTTATCGCGGATTATTGGGCTCGGCACCGTTCCGGGTTTTCTTATTGCCGGGATCGTGGTTGGGCCGTCAGCTCTGAGTCTGATCGACAATAGCGTCGAGATTGGCCATTTGGCGGAACTGGGAGTGGTGTTGCTCCTATTTGTTATCGGCATTGAACTCAAGCCTTCACGCCTATGGTTGATGAGGCATATGGTCTTCGGGTTGGGCGCACTCCAGGTAACGGTTACAGGGGCGATTATCTCTGTAGCCGCAATCTTTATTTTCGGGCTAGAGCCGCGCGCCGCTATCTTGATTGGCCCTGCCCTGGCGCTCTCATCGACGGCCTTTGTGTTACAGCTGCTAACCGAACAACGGATGCTAACTTCCAGGTATGGGCGCTCATCTGTAGCCGTGTTGTTATTCCAGGATCTGGCAGTGGTGCCGTTGCTTGCCCTGGCATCCCTGTTAACAGTCGCGGACCTCACCATCGAGGAAGATATTGGGCTCGCACTCATTGAGGCGATGGTTATTCTTGCGCTTATAATTCTCGGGGGGCGATATTTGCTTCAACCTCTACTTCAGCGCGTTGCTCACTATGGGACACCCGAGATTTTTACGGCCTGCGCAGTGCTACTGGTTCTCGGTAGTGCAGTTCTCATGGCACAAATCGGCCTATCCATGGCCATGGGCGCGTTTGTAGCGGGGCTTCTAGTAGCCGACTCGGAATTTCGTCACCAGGTAGTGGCAGAGATTCAGCCTTTCCGAGGCCTTTTGCTTGGCCTGTTTTTTATGTCGATGGGTATGTCCCTCGAGCTATTGCCGTTCTTTGAAAATCCACTGTATTTCATTGGCATGGTTATCCTGCTAATGACGACGAAAGCCACGCTGCTTTGGATATTCGCCTTGTTATTTAGGCAAAAGGGTGGAACTGCACCCGCGATCGGCCTGTTGCTAGCCCAAAGCGGTGAATTCGCACTGGTACTTTTTGCGGTGGCTTTCAATGCCACCTTGATTAACGAGGAATTGTTTCAACAACTCCTGGTTATAGTGATACTCAGTATGTTCGCAACCCCACCCCTCGCTCGCATCGCCCATCGGCTGGTCACCAAACCTGGCAGCGAAATTATCGAGGATGAACTAACAGAATCGTTCGTGAAACCGGCATCGATACTTGTAATTGGCTTTGGACGAGTGGGACACAGGGTAGGGCAGATACTCGAAAAACGAGGCCTGGCGTATATCGCTGTCGAGCATGAGGCCGAGGTAGTCAGGCTAGAGCGCAACGAAGGCCGGTCTGTAGTGTATGGCGACGCTTTGCAGCCCAGCGTCCTGCATAGTCTAGGTATAGCAGACATGGAACTGGTCATTGTTACTGTTGATGACTTTCAGGCAGCAGAACACCTGGTGTCAACTCTTCACCGTGATTTTCCGGACTTGAATATCTTGGCCCGAGCGCATGATAAAGAACGCTGCCAGACATTGCAAAAACAAGGCGCACGGTTAGCCGTCTCTGAAAATTTAGAAGCAAGTATTGCGCTTGCCAAGGCAGCCATGACAGTACTTGGGGGGGATAAGATGGAAGATGATACGGTAATAGATCAATTCAGGAAAGACTACCACTCAAGTACCAGGATTAATCTCGATGATGGATAGAGGACTCGTTAATGAATTGACAGCGGTGATTAATACCGAGCAAACGCAGGACTTCTATGCCAGGTACATACAACCACAATCCTAATCTTTGTAAGCGTCTCTTATGGGTCGTTCTCTACCGCTAATATTGGAGATTTCAGGGTCAGCCTTCTCCAAAGGAGACGCTCGATAAGCTGACCTGGGAGGCAATCATCGGCCATTTGCAGACCCTCGTATATTTTTATTTATAAAGGTTCAGGCAATTCGGTAATCAATTTGAAACGGAAAAACTCGAATCCAACTAAGATCGAGCGTTTTTTTGTTAAAACATGTAGAGTTTCAGAGAAAGCCAAACAGACTCAACTATATTTCTGATGTTTCAGGCCCGCTCTGCACCGAGGGCGCCCGTTTGCATCAGAAATAGCCCCGGGTATCTTGTGGTTATGTAATATATGGTCGTTTATACTTCCCGTGCGCTTTTGGTTAATATCTTAATTTACTACATTAACTATCTAGATGGAGCTGGCAACATGAGGATCACTGCTTTTTTGTTATTTCTAGTAATGATGGGGGCCACCAATGCTGCAACGATTTTTGTGGATTCCGGCGAGAGCCGCAAAGTATTTGGAGAATTTGACCCCGACGTGACTATCGACTCACTATCGATCGAATCAGACGGCGGTATATATTTTGGTCTTCGTGCCGCTGATATGGAGGATACGGAATATGTCTCTATTTATATTGGGGTCCAAAGCGAGCTATTTTTCATCTCAGGCGGGGTAGGGCGCCTCGAAGATGAGGTCCCGTTATTGGCCACTAACTCGGTAGCCGAAGTACAAGGCGGTATCCAGTACAGCCTTGGTGGGTTTCGCTTTCGCATGGGTCTTCGACACATAAGCGATCCAGAAGAAATCGATGATGGCCGAGATTTTGTTTTTGTTGCTGCCGGCGTCCAGTTTTAAAAAGATAAGCTGCCAGGTGTAGATCTCAGCCCTGATGCGGAAAAATTTCGTCTTCAGGTGAGTATTTATATTGGATCGAACCAGGCTACTGGTGTTATGGATTTAAGAATCGGCTTTCTCCAAAGCGGACACACAAGTTAGCTACTTCAGAGACGACCTTCGGCCATAAGCGATGTATGGGCTCCACCAACCTACCTCAGTAGGCTGGTGTCGACGAAAACAATGGAGTCCATACAATGAAAAAGTCTAACGTAATTGGTATTGATTTAGCAAAGCATGTCATCCAGGTATGTAAGATAGATTAACACGGTGAGCTAATCTCCAACAAAGCCATTAGCCCCAGCAAGTTAAAAGAGTTGCTAGCCAAAACGGTCCCGTCAATTGTTGCGATGGAGGGCTGTGGTGCTTGTCATTACTGGGCAAGGCTGGCGCAAAAGCATGGTCACGATGTACGCGTCATTAGCCCGAAAAAGGTCAAAGGTTATCTGCAAGGCCATAAAACAGATGCCAATGACGCTTTAGCCATTGCGGTTGCATCGATCCAGCTCGGCATGAAGTTCAGCCAAATAAAAACAGAAGCGCAGCAGTCACTGCAAACCCTGGAAACCAGCCGTAAGTTTTTAGACAAAGAACTGGTCGCATTAAATAATCATATTCGCGCTTACCTGTACGAATATGGAATCACGGTGAGAAGAGGACGCAAAAGTTTAAGAGAAACCATGGGCCTAGTCCTCGATGACCTGGATACGCGGTTGCCGACATGCCTCAAAAATACCCTGGATCTACTGTGGGCGCGATATCAATTAACCGTTGAACAGTTAACCGAAGCGGAAAAATATAAAGCTGCTCTTGTTAGTCAGCTAGAACCCTGCCAGAGGCTAATGGATCTGGAAGGCATTGGGAAAGTCTGCGCATCCATGCTGTATGCGAATATTGGGGATGGCAGCGAATTTAAAAATGGTCGCCAGGCATCGGTTTATATTGGCTTAACCCCAAAGCAACATAGCTCTGGTGGTAAAACGTATTTCACGGGGATCGATAAACAGGGCGGCAACAAGGAATTACGGGCTGCGCTTTATCAGGGCGCCTTATCGGTTATTTATAAATTGCCCAGTGAGCCCCGAACGCTCAAAGAAGCCTGGTTAATCGAATTAGTAAAACGAGCCGGGGTTAAACGTACCTGTATTGCCCTGGCGAATAAGACGGTCAGAACCGCCTGGGCATTATTGTCCACCGGGAAATCGTACGAACCTGTCCTGCTTGGCAGATCGTAATAAACCAATTTAGAAATAGCACCAAAGAGATCTACAACGATAACGCTGCATAAAAGGTAAGACCAACCTGCCCAAAACCTGTGGCGTCTGCAAGCCCTTAGAGGCTACAAAAGCGAAGAGGATGGTAGGTGCGCAAACATCTAGGGCTAGAGGGTAGCTTCCTCAACAAGAAGCCGTATATACCCAAGCAGTTTACGTTTTTATGCAAAATTAGCGTTGTAAAATAGGTGGAGTCCATATACGGACGCCCACGTTTTGCCCTCGCAGCCCTTAACGGATTAGATGAGAGTCAACGTCACTTAAGCTTCATATCGTTCTTGACGGATTTCACGCCCTTGATTTGTTGCACGATTTCCACCGCTTTGTCG
>Ga0224508_10000133_pt1 | contig 76980 bp, 72 predicted proteins | sample SF_Jan12_sed_USG_4_FD_170157 | JGI IMG/M metagenome (GOLD analysis project Ga0224508, IMG submission 170157) | Sediment microbial communities from San Francisco Bay, California, United States - SF_Jan12_sed_USGS_21 | ecosystem: Environmental > Aquatic > Marine > Sediment | place: USA... | reverse complement strand
AGGCCACCATGCGCCGGCGACCGCAGCATCTTGGACACGCGCTCCTGCGGGGGCGTTCACATACGCGGCGTCGAGCCGGTAATACTGCGTCGCGTGAACCAGATCGAGCGTTGGGACGGCATCCGGCAACCAGAGTCGCCAGGGTGCAGCCAAGCTTTCGCAAAATCGCTGAAGCCCCTCGGCGCCGACCTGCAGGGTCGTGCTCCATGCAAATGCCAAATCGGTGAACGATACGGCAGCGACGAACGTGGCGATCGCGGCGACGTTGAAGGCGACGGCGCCGAGTTGCAGGGCTCGAAACAAGACCCAACGCTCGACCCCGCCATATAGCGAACGCCTCGCCAAGAACCGCCCGGCGTCTTCGGCGCCCACCATGCGCACAATCAACCGTCGGATGAACACGCTCAAGGGGAAGTGCCCGAGAAAGCCAGGGGAGGAGCGCGACCAGACAAAGGCAATGAGGGTCCCCAGTAAGTTGACCCACTGCAGAAACACGAACACGCCTAACACGACCAAGACGTTGATCGGATGGTCGCCCGTGAATTGCAGAACGGCAAGCGCAACTGCCGCTCCGAGCAATGCGAACACCGCGAAGACCACCCAGTTCGCAACGACGTGCGCGCGAGCGATGCGTTCGCCGCGGGTCGGCGTAGTGCTCCGGCGCTGAAGCGAAGCCAGCCAGCGAACTACGAGCTCTGGGGCTGACTTTGGATCGTCCTGCCAGCGCAACGCGATCGCGCGATCGCGAGCAATGAGCTCCTCGGGGGGTCGATCGCGATCGAAGGCGAGCTGCACCTCGAAGTCGATCAGCTCCGCGAGGCCGAAGCGACCCGGGGAGAAATGTCGCTCAGGCGCGGTCACCAAACGAATTGGTACTATACCCCCGGGCCTGCGCCAAGCGACCTCGGTTGAAGCGAGCGCCGTCGAACCTTCTCATGGCCCAGAGCACTCAATCATCGTGCGCCAGGGCGGCTTTGTGCCTGATGAACCCTGGTATGATAATGAAATCGGATGGGGGCACCTGCGGCATTTCCGTTCCGCACCAAGCTTACGGTCCTCGGCGCACTACTCACGATCGTGCCGCTGACCGCGCTGGGCTACGCCTTGATGAGCAAGGCAAGCGAGACGGTGCGCACGATGACCCGGGAGTACCAGCTTTCGGTGGCTGGCGACTTGTCTCGGACGATCGAATCCGAGCTCGGAGAAGCGGAGAACGGTCTCGAAGCGGTCGCGCGCGTCTTGACGAACATCGACCTTCCCGAATCCGTCGCGATTCAGCTCGCGATCAATCTCGTCGCAGCGCATGAGGCGATCGACCAGGTCGGGGTCTACGCGATCGACGGCGAATTGGTGGATGTGATTCGCGAAGTGTCGGCGCAGAACGTCAACCCGCCGGAGCGGCTCGCCGAAGACATCCGTGAAGCGGCCGCTGCTGAAAACGTGGTCACCGGTGCGGCGGTCCCTGGCGAAGCAGGCCCTAGGGTCTTGCTCGTGCTCCCCATTCGCAGGGCGGACGTGGTGACCGGCTTCGTCGGAAGCTTGGTCTCGCTCCGGCGCGTGCAGCAACGGGTCGAGCAGCTGTCGATCGAGCGCTTCGAGGGGCTGCCGGGGTCGCTGTTCGTCATCGATGACGACATGCGCATCCTCGCGCACGCAAGCGTCGATCAGTCACGAGAGCTCGCCTCCGCACGAGGCGCAGGCGCGCTCGAAGGGGTCGAGACCAGCAGGTTTGCCGGAGCGATGGTGAAGTCCGGCGAGTTCGTCGAAGCCGATGGCACCGAGATGGTGGGCACCGTGAGCGGGCTTCAAACCCGCCCCTGGGCGATCGTGACCCAGATTCCGCGGGACTTTGCGTATGCCTCGGTCGACACCATGCGCCGGGTGGTGTTCGTGGTCAGCTTGATCGCCATCATCATCGCGCTGATGGTTGCGTTTGTCGTAGCGCGCCAGATCACCAGGCCCATCCAGCAGCTTTCGACCTTCGCCGACGACCTGGCCGCGCGCCGCTTCGACCGCCGGGTCACGGTGAATACCCGCGACGAGTTGGCGGTCTTGGGAGACGTGCTCAGCTCCGCAGCCGCCGATTTGCAAGCAAGTGAAGAGCGAATTCGCGAGGAAGAGGCGATACGGCGGGACCTACGGCGGTATCTCGACGCAGATCTGGTCGACCGGGTGGTGCGTCGCGAGCAGGACATGAAGCTCGGTGGTGAGCGGCGCGAAATCTCGGTGCTCTTTGCCGATGTCGTCGCGTTCACGCCGATCGCAGACTCGCTCGCCGCCGAGGAAACGGTCGGCCTGCTGAACGAGCTGTTCACGATCCTGACCGAGATCGTCTTCCGGTACGAAGGCACGGTCGACAAATTCATCGGAGACTCCGTGATGGCCATCTGGGGCGCGCCCCAGCTCCAACCAGACCACGCCGCCCGAGCAATCGCTGCAGCCGAAGACATGATGCGCTGGCTCGAGGCGGGCAATCAGGGCTGGCGGCAGAAGTTCGGCGTGACCGTCGAGTTGGCAATTGGGATCAACTCGGGGCACGCGGTCGTCGGCAACGTGGGTTCCGAAACTCGCATGCAGTACACGGCGATTGGAGATGTCGTCAATGTCGCGGCCCGTCTCGAATCCATCGCTCGACCGCAGCAGATCTTGGTTACGCAAGCCACGAAGGCCTTGGCTGGCGACGACTTCCAGTACTCCTCGCTCGGACCGAGGCAGCTCGTGGGCCGGCGGGACCCGGTCAAGCTCTTCGAGGTCCGGGTATGAACGGAGCCGCTCCATGACCCGAGGAGATCTCGCGCCGGGCACCGTCATCGCCGACCGATTCGTGATCGATCGTCAAATCGGTTCGGGGGGGATGGGAACGGTCTACGCTGCGAAGCAACTCGGGCTCGATCGCTCGGTCGCGATCAAGTTCATCGCGCCGGAAGACGCCGCGAAGCCAATGGCGCGGCGTCGGTTTGAACGAGAGGCCCGTGTGGCGGCCGCACTGAGGCACCCGAATGCAGTCGAAATCTACGATTTTGGAGCTCATGAAGACACGATGTACCTCGCAATGGAGCTTCTCGATGGCCTGAGCCTTCGTTCGCTGGTCGACATCGATCTCCCGCCGCTCAGCCCACGCCGCGCCTGCCAAATCGCCACGGATGTAGCCGGTGTCCTTGCTTCGGCTGCGTCCATCGGCTTGATTCACCGCGACCTCAAGCCGGAAAACATCATTTTGGACCGCACCCAAGACGGCGAGCGAACCGTGGTCGTTGATTTTGGGCTTGCGTACATCTTGGAAAGCGAAGAGTCCGGACGGCTGACGCGCGTCGGCGAAGGGCTCGGCACGCCCGACTACTTGTCTCCAGAGCAAGCGCGGGGGGTCAACCTCTCCCCCGCCTGCGACATCTACTCGCTCGGCTGCATGCTCTATGAGATGTTGACATCGAAGCCGCCCTTCCACGGAAAGCACGCGGTCGTCCTTTCGCAGCACCTATTCGTCGCCCCGGTTTCGATTCGCGATCGCGCTCCGGAGATCCGGATCCCAAGCGCGCTCGACGAGCTCATCCTCGCCATGTTGGCCAAGTCCCCCGCGGACCGCCCTTCTTCCCAGGCGGTCTTCGAGACGCTACGCTTGCTCGACCCGAACGCGCCTCAGCGGAAGGGCGAAGCGACCGGCGACCGGCTGCATGGCAGGCCTGCGCGCATGGTGTCGGCGCCCCCCGTCGAAGATGACGGTGTCACGATGGATGGGGATGCTTGGTTCGGTTCCGACATCAAGGTTGCGGTGTGCGGTGACGTCGAGGCAGAGCTGGCGCTCGGGCTAGCCGCGAACGGGATCGAGGCCGTGGCGATCGGCGCCGAGCCGGATGACATCCCCTTGGGCTTCTTGGCTGTGTTTGCACCCGGCGCGACCGCCGGGCAGGTCGTCGCCTTGGCCGAAACCGGGCTTCCCGTCGTGAGTGACGCGGACCCAGGAGATATTGAGCGGCTAGCAGACATGCTGCGCGCAGGAGCGTCGGAAGTCGTGATTCATCCGTGCCCGCCCGAGGAGATCGCTCGAAAAGTCTGGCGCGCGGTCCGGAAGGGGTAAGGAGGGAACGTTGCCTAGGTTCATCGCAATCATGACCATGTTCGGTATCGCCGCCGGCGCCCAATCCCTGGCGGCCGCCCAGGCTGCGGAGCCTCCGGAGACTTATGAATACCGGATCCAGCCCGGGGACACCTGCGCCGGCATCGCCGAGCGCCTCTTCGGCAACAAGCGACGCTGGGATCTGATCCACAAGCACAACCCGAACATGGGTCCTAGTCCGCACCGCTTGGTTCCGGGCGAAGTGCTGATCATGCCACGGCTCGAGCAAGGCCCCGACGCCAGACTCACCGACGTACAGCGAACCGTGCAGGCGCGCGCGCCGCAAGACCCCGACTGGGAACGCGCACGGCAAGGCAAGGCGCTCTACCGCGGATGGCGCGTCAATACGCTGGAGCGAGCCTCTGCGGACGTGACGTTTCAGGACGGATCTCTGGTGCAGATGAGACAAAACACCCTCATCATCATCTACGGAGGCGTGTACCGCGACGCTCGGCGCAAGACCACGGAAGCAAGCTTGGAGCGCGGCACGCTCCGAAGCCGCTTGAGCGAATTTCGTTTGGAGGTGAAGACACCGACTGCCCAGGCCGGTCTCGACGGAGGAAGCTCCGTTCTCAGCGTCGACGACCAGGGCACCAGTCTTCTCTCGAACCACGAAGGCGGCGAGGCCCAGTTCGAGGTGGCGACGGGCGAAGCGGTCCGCGTGAAACCCGGTTTCGGCTCCAAAGTACCCAAGGGCACCCCGCGCCCGAGCAAGCCCAAACCCCTGCCCCCGACACCCACTTGGAACAGCGGGCTCGCGGAAATTTTCTCGGGCATTCGCACCGAGGGAGGCACCGTGCGTGGCGCGTGGAGCTCCGTAGAGGCCGCCGCGTCGTATCGCGTCGAGATCGCCAAGGATCGCGAAGGAGGCGAAGTCGTCGTGGCGACGACAGTGCCTTCCTCGGTCACGGGCTTTGAGATTCACCGATTGCCCGAAGGGGTCTACTTTGCGCGCGTCTCGAGCATTGACGGCGAGGGATTCGAAAGCCCGCAATCCTCGGCGCATGCGATGAACGTGCACTTGGTCCATCTCGAGCTTCCCGGCCAAGACGCCAACGAAAGCGCGGTCGCGGCGCTCGGCGACTCCAACGACGCGCCCCTGCCAGCCCGTGTGCTACCGGGGACCAAAGTCATTTCTCCCAGCGGTTTTCGTTGCGGCACCCGAAGCCATGACCAGGCTGCATCGTTCGAACTGATCGACGCCGGGGTTCATGAAGTGCTGTGCGTTAGCGACGAAGGCGCCGCTGCGCCCCCGGTCGAAGTTGCGGTCGTCGTGCCCGTCTTGAAAATCCTCGAACCGGAGGCGAACGGGCCGCTCGTTCGAGACGACGATCCCTGGCGCGTGACGGTAGCCGTGCAAAGCGAGCTGCCGCTTCCGGATGGCGCTCGTTTTCGAGCACCCGACGGGTTCGTTCTCGATGAGATTTCCAGCAGCGGGAACGCGACCACGATGGATCTCAGCGCGACGAAGGAAAGCCCTGACGCGCTCGCGCTCGAGCTGGTAGCCGGACCGGCAAATGACGAAACTGTGCTTGCTTGCCTCCAAGTCGACGTGATCGAACCCGAGCGACTGGATTTCGCGCCGAACGAAGCCCTCGGCCTGATGCTCACGCCGAACGTTCTCGGGCTGACGAACGACCGGCGGGAAGGCTCGGGCCCGTTCGCCACGATTGCATACCTTGGTGACCCAAGATCCGACAACGGCAAATGGCGGCTGAGCCTCGGCGGCGAGATCGCACCGGCTCGACGCGCTCGCATCGGTATCGCCATCCCCGTCGACCTGCACCGTTCGGGGGTTTCGCCCGTGCGCGTCAGGGACGAAGGGATTCTCGTCTGGGGCGGCTACCGCATCTTCATGCGCCGCGACTTCTCGCTCTACACGGAGCTCGGCGTTTGGTTCCCAAGCACGGGGGAAAGCAGGAGCGTCGTGCGTACGCGCTTTGCGCCTGCGATTGAAGGCTCGTACTTGCTCGTCGATCGCGTTCTGTTTCGCAGCCGTCAAGGGGCGATTCTCGAAACCTCGTCCGGTGGGCCGTTCCTCTGGGCTTCTGCCTACGGCATCGACATCAAGCTCGTTCGTCTGCTATCGATCAGCGCGGAGCTCGATGTGGTGCTCGGCAAGTCCAATGGCGATCGCGTCACCGGCGTCGGAGGTGGTCCGGGCCTGAGCGTGTTGGCCGGCCCCGCGGCGATCTACTTCGCGACTCGCTTCGCGGCGACCGACGATTTTGAAGCGTCGAACGGCAAATACACTTTCACCGGCGGCCTGCGACTCGCCTTCGAGTGACGCTTCGCAGCGTTGCGAGCGTCAGGTGGCGGCGGCCGGGCCTTGGTAGCTGTCGCCCCCGAAGGCCAGGATGGGATAGAAGACGAATCCCAAAAAGAACAAACCCAATGCGAATGCAAGGTCGTGGCCGAACGACCTCGACAGGTCGAGCGCAACGAGGAACCCGATGACGACGTTCACCAGTGGAATGAGAAACAGGATGATCCACCACCAGGGGCGTCCGACGATCTCGAGTAGGACGATCACGTTGTAGATCGGGACGATCGCCGCCCAACCCGGCTTGCCCGCTTTCTCGAAGATCTTCCAAAGCACCCAGATGAAGAACGCGATGACCGCGAGCTGAATGATCAACCCAAAGAAGCTTCCGTCCCCTCGGTCCATTTCCTAATCTCCTCTCGCGGCCCGCCGGCCGTCTGGTCCAGCGTATCACGATCTGCTTCAAGTCAGCGATGGCCGATCGACGCCTCCAACGCGCTGGTGTCAAACCCTTCAGGGGCTTTGCCGTCTCGCATATAGAGATACAGGGCCGCTTGGAAGATGCCTTGGAGCGCCGACTGCGCCAGCGAGATGACGGTGAAGTAGACGACTGCGACGACGATGAGCGCTGCGCTTGAGGCCACAAAGCCGAGCACCATCAGTAGAATGCCCGGCAGTGCCAAGAGCAGGAAGATCAGGCCAAAGCTGAAGTTGCCGATGAGCTGCTCGCCCCAGGTCTTTTTGAGCATGGAAGCCGAGCGCTTGAGTGCGCTCAGCGGCCCTTCGTTCTCGATGACGAGAATCGGAACCACGAGAAAGCTGGTGAGCGACCACGCTACGCCCAACAAGCCAGCGACGATCTTGCCAACCAAGTTGGAGCGCTCTTCGATCATCCGAAGCACGAGGCCCACGGTGGCCGCAACGACCGCCCAACCAAGGATCGCGGGCAGCCGAGCCCAGGCTGCGCGAAGGCCGTCACTGACGGTCGGGTCGCCACCCTCCATTCGAATCTCGGCGCAGGCGACGAGACCTGCGTTGAAGAAGATGATCACGAAGTAGTTGCAACAGTAGAAGAGGAACAAGCCGAGGATGTGCATGGCCTGTTCTGCGGAGAGGTTTCCGCCGGACCCGCTCAAGCTTTCAATCGTGCCTGACTTCACGCTTTCGCCAGCCGCCTGCCAATCGGTCAGAGCGAGGATGGGTGCGGCAAACGAAGCCAGAACCAGCATGCACCCGACCGCGGACAGGAGCGGAAACACAAGCAGCTCCTTGTCCTGCTTGAGCACCTCCCACGATGCCCGCATCAACGAAAACGTCCTAGAAAACTTGCCCACGGTGTCCCCCTCTTGCCTGTCGCGGCTGCCCAACAGGATATCGCAAATGACGCTCGAACCAAAAACCGGTCGCCTCGCCGGGCAGTTTCGCTCGGCAAACGAGCCCAGGGCGCCGACCGCCTACCTTCGAGGTCAGCCCGTACGGGCGCGGGCGCACTCGTCGATGAAAACGTAGTAGACCAACGCCATGACTTCATACGCCGCGAAGCCTATGCGATGCAAGATGCTGGGCGGAGCTTCGGATGCTGCGGGTCGAACCTCGAAACCAGCGCATTCGAAGAGCCGCCGTGCTCGGCCCAGATGGCAGGGAGAGGTCACCAAGATGATCTCCGGTCTGCGCGTGGTCTCGCCTTGCTCGCTCAGCAGCTTCTTGGTGAGGCGGGCGTTTTCAATCGTATTCTGGGACTTGGTTTCGATGCGGATGGCACGTTCGGGAACGCCGAGCTCGATGGCGAGGGCTCGCATGACCTCGGATTCGACGTCGCCCCGTGGGGCCGTTCCGCCGGTCATCAGCAGGATGGGTGCATGACCGCGCTGGTAGAGCTCGACGCCCCGTTCGACACGACGATTGGTTTCCGGCTCCACGCGGCCCCGCCCATCGGTCGGGGGTCGATTTCCGAGGACGACGATCGCCTCGGCGCGCAGATCCTCTGGAAGCTCGGGCAAGGCCTCGGTGCAACTGCTGACGAGCACGCCGAGCGCCACCAACCGACAAGCGCCTCGCGTTGGCACTCGGCCGCGGTTATGCTCATTGGCCGACGCAGCTGTCTTACGGCGAAACATGACGCGATACCTGTGCAACAATTGGGCTCTGGCTTTCTCCGCAACTCTGGCCTTTGCCGTTTCCGCGCTCGCCGCCGATCCGGACGACCGGCCCAGCGCAGATCCGAACGACCCTCTCTCGATCACCTTCGTCATCTCGGACGCCAAGTCCCAAAAAGGCCGTGTCCTGTGCGGGCTCTACGACCAGGAGGCGAAATGGCTGAGTCGCGACTATTTTCAAGGCGCTAAATCCGACGTTGATGAGCATGGCAAGGCCCGCTGTATCTTTCGAGGCATACCGGCTGGATCGTACGCGATTTCTGCCTTCCACGATCTCGACAGCGATAACCAATTGAACCGAAAGATCTTCGGCATCCCCTCCGAGCCTTACTGCGCCTCCCGGAACGCTCGCCGCGCCTTCGGCCCACCCCGCTGGCGAGATGCAGTGTTCTCGTATCTCGGCACCGCACCGATCGAGCTCGAGGCCGAGTTCTAGGGGCAAAGCGGCAGGAGGGCGGCGAGCATTTCATCCCAGAGCGGGTTCCAGACCTTCCAGCCGTGTCCGCCTTCCATCGTGAAGACCTGTCCCTCTGGAAGAGCATCGGCGATCAGCTTGTGCGCTTCCGCACCGCCGTCCTGCTCGCCGTACGCTAAGTAGATCGGCGGACGCCTCTCACCGTTCGTGTACCCCTTCAGCCAGGCCCAGAGCGACACGTCCCACTCCGATTGGTCTTCCGGCGGCTGCCAGGCGGCCAACCCCCCCGCTTCATCAACGCTCTTCAGGGTGCCTTTGCGCCCCAGGTATGGCGCGACGAGAATGATGCCGTCGACGAGCTCGGGATGTTCTTGCGCCATCAGCAACGAGCCGATGCCGCCCATCGACGTTCCAACCAACCAGATGATATCGATGCCCTGCGCCCTGACCGAGGAAAGGATATCTTCGTCCAAACGCGGCAACAGATTGCGCTCGCGATAGTAGCCAAAGTGCGCGTCGACCGTGATGACCTCGATGTCGCGCTGGCTAGCCTGCAGGCGTTCGACGACCTTGTTTTCGGCGTAGGACTCGCCAAGGTCGCCTTTGCCGGGCAGCATCACGGCAGCACAATTGGAGGGGTTCACCAAGGCTTTGTGCGCAGTCGAAGGAATGGGCGTCTGAGTCGACGGAGCGCAGGCCGTGGCGGCCGCGACCGTGAGCAGCGGAAACAATTTGAAGACTTGGAAAGTATGCACCTTACGACCTGCGTGGAGACGAGCTAGATTTCGCGAGTGACGACCCGCAGCATGAGAGCAATCGCTCCGCTGATCGCATTCCTGGTAACGACCCCCGGCTGCGTCAAGTCCGAAGCCTACCTTCGTCATGGCTCCATCCACAGTCGTGCCATGGGCAGACCCATGCAGTATGCGGCTTATGTTCCGCGCGAGCTGGCCGAAGGCCAGCGCGTCCCCCTCGTCTTGTTTCTACACGGCGGTGGCGACGACCCGGACGCCTTCGACAAGGTCGAGCTCGGGCAAGCGCTCGATGCCGAAGTGGGCGCGGGGCGCTTGCCCCCCTTCGTCCTCGTCCTTCCGGAGGGCGAGTTCGGCTTCTGGGAAAACTGGTACGACGGGAGCTTTCGGTACGCAGACTGGGTGCTCCAAGACCTACTTCCTTATGTCTACGGCACGCTTCCAGTCAAACGATGCCCGAGCAGCTGCTTTGTCATGGGCGTGTCGATGGGCGGACACGGTGCGCTCCGATTCGCGCTCCGCCAGCCGGAGACCTTCGATGCTGTCGCTGCGATCAGCGCCCCGATCTTCACGACCGATCAAATGATCGACTTCAGCAACCGTTTCGTTGCCAAATTTCTGTTTCAGTCGCGCCGTGTATTCGGGCCCGCCAACGAAGACGAACGCGAGCGAATCGAAGCGGACGATCTCTACCTCCGCTGGAGCTCACCAGCGGATGTCGAGGGCCTAGGCCTGTTCTTCGCCTGGGGCACCGGTGACCGAGCTGGGATCATCTCGGCCAACGAGGCGTTCACCAGCCACCTGCAGCAGAGCGGCATTGCCTACAGCTCGATCGTGTACGAAGGGCAACACCAGTGGGTCGACTGGAAGCCGGTGATCATCGACTTGCTGCGCCAGATGCTCTCGTCTGAGCAGACAAGCTCTGCTGGTCCGCCGTGATGATCGTGAGCTCGTAGCCGAACCAGGCGTTGTTCAAGACCGCGCGCTGCGGGGCCAAGAGCCCGGGAAGCCAGCCTTCGTAACGGACGACGAGCTCACCGCGATCGATCGCGTCGCTACGCTCAAAGGTACGCATGACCAGGCGCCCGTCCGTGTAGATTTCGCTGACCATCAGGCTTTCGTATGCGCCGGCGCGGGTGCCGGAGAAGCCGGCCGGAACCGCTGAAAGCCACGGATAAAAAACCTTCTGGACGTCGGCCATGATGTGCTCCGCCGGAAACGGCAGGCTCCGACCGCTGCGGTTTTCGAAGGTGACGCCCGAAGCGGTGAGCCTGGCGATGAAGCCCGGCCGTCCCATCGGGCCCAATCCCATGAGCAACAGTTGCTCCTCATGCATCTGAAGCACGGCGTCGAAGGATTCGACACGGTCGCCCCACGACGCGGTCACTCGCTGCCGCCAGAGGAATTCCTCACCAATGGCTGTCGGAGAAAGCATGGGGCCGGACCCGAGAAGCGGGCCTGAGCCACGCGGCGCAGTCGAGGCGGATCGCGCACAGGCCCCCAGAACGACGAGCGCCGACAGGAGCCACAGAAGGCAAACGAGGACGGGGCCGCGAGTCATCTCGGCGTCCTCGTGGTGAGCATGAGGGCCGAAGGCGCGAGCACGAACGAGGTGATGACGCCAACCACCGCGGTGAGACCGATGACGTGAAGCGCTGGATAGCTCGAAAGACTCAGCAGTCCAAACCCCAGCACCGTGGACCCGCAAGCCACCACGATGCTGAGGAGTGCAGCCGACCGATCAACTTCGCCAGCACTGTCCGCATCGACGAGAAACACGCCGTAGTCTACGCCGACACTCACGACGACGAGAAGCGCCGTCAGAGACACCAGGTCGAGGCCAAGACCAGCAAAGGTCAGGATCGACACGGTGACCGCGGCCGCGAGCAAGGAGGGGAAGAACGCAGCGAAGACCTTTCGAACGTCGCGGTATCGTATGACGAGCATGAGCAGGACGCCCAGGAGGCCAAGCGAGATCAGCTCCAAGGTGCGTTGCTGGTAGGCGCGATTGGCTTCCTGCATGAGTTGCGCCTGGTCGATGAGCCGTGCACCGGGAATGTTTGCCAAACGCCGCTCTAGCGCTACCGGATCGTGAACCTCGTGAAGAAAGCTCAACCAAGCTACCTCGTCGCCCAGCTCGATTCGGTACTTTCGGACCAACGACGCGAGCGGAGATCGAAGCAGATCGGCGAAGGTGAGCGGCGGCGCGGGGGGCGCAGCGAGGGCCTTCTGAAATGGCGTGAACGCGGTCGCATCGAACCCGGCGGCTGCGTAGGCGCGTGCCGTGCGTTCCCAAAGCTTGGGTGAATCATGGAATGCGCGTGCAACGGCTGTCTGCCTCTGGGCGCTCGGCAGCAAGTCCCCAATCGATTGGTACTCGTCGACTTCATTTGCGGCCCGCGCTTCGGCAAGCGCCAACACGACGGCGTCGTTGACCTGGAGCGCGTCTTCATCGTTGGACCCTAGCGCCACGACGAAGCGCATCTGCTCGATCTGCATGACCTTGCTGCGGACCGTCTGGTCCTCCGCAAATAGCTCCGGGTCAACTCGATTCAAACTGGTGAAGTCCTGGTTCCAGCGCGCCCTAGACGCGCCGGCGAGGGCCAGTGCGATACTTGCCGCGACGATCAGCGAAGGGGCCAATCGGTTGGAGCGCAACCATCGATAGCCTCGACCCAAGCCGTCGACGAGCCACTGCCGGAAAGCGACCGGACGCGGTTTGGCTGGCAAGAGCGACGGCACGATGAAGCGGGTGGCCGCCAGCGCGGCGGCGATGCCGGTCGCGGAGAACAGCCCCACTTCCCGCAGGCCGGGAAACGAGGAAGCGCTGAGGGCGGCAAATCCGATCATCGTAGTAGCAGCGCCCGTCGCGAGCGCCTTCCAGATTCTTCGCAGGGTCCCGTACGGACCATCTGGCGATGGTGCCACGGACTGGTGGCAATAGAAGTGAATGACGTAGTCCACGCAAACGCCGATGAGCGAGGCGCCGAACGCTAACGTGATGCCGTGAATGCGACCGAACAGAGCAAGCACGACCGAGCAACCTGCTAAGACGCCGAGGCCGACTGTGATTGCAGCGAGCCCCACCAGACGAAAGCCTCGGAATAATACCCACAGCAATAGGCCAAGACCGAGACACGAAAGAACTGTGATTCTCTGGATGTCAGCCCGGATGGATTGTTCGGCGCGGACCGCGAAACGATTGATGCCACTCTGCTGTAAGCCCGTGACCGACGGCATGGTCTCCCTCAGCCCGTGGAACGACGACTCGATACCCGCTAGAAGAGGCCCTTGGACGCTGGCGTCGAACGCGGATGCCGAGGTGGTGAGTAGAAGCACGGCCTCGGGACTCTCCCGCGTGAGAAAGCGGCCGTCGACGAGGCGCAGCTGCCGGCCTGCCGCCTCTTGAACACGTCGAAACAGGTCGGGCAGGATCAGAAGCGGATCGCTTGGGGCAAGCCTCGCGATCGCGGATGAATCGGGATGTCGCAAGCGGCGGACCAAGAGCTCGGCGGACGAGCGGAGTGCCTCGTCGCTTGCCCGCGCACGAGCGGCGTCTTCATCCTGTGCAACGAAGCCAAAGCGGCGCGGATGGTACAGGTCCCAAAGCTTTCGCTCGGTGCCTTCGGAGTAGCCGCCTTCGATCGATTCGAGATGTGGACCAACATCGCGGTGCTCGATCAAGGCCCTCTCGAATCGCCGAGATGCGGTGACGACGCTCGCCCGGTCTTCGGCCGCCAAAACGAGCACCATGGTGCGGCTGAGCGGCCCCCTTGCGACCGCTCTCGAGAACTCCCCTATGCTGCGGTCATCGCCAGTCGGCAGAAACGTGGTGATGTCGGCCGACACTTGAAATCGGCTCACGACGAATGCCGCGAGAAGCGCAGCGACGACAGCGGCGACGATCAGCCGTCGATATCCCTCGGAGCTCATGGAGCTTCGATTCCGAACAAAGCCTTCCGTTCGGAAGCGTCGAATCGGCGATTTGGATTCACGTCTGACATGCGGGTAATCGCCTCATCGCCGTTCGTGTCGAAGACGTGGATCTCGGCCACCGAAAGCCCCGTTCCGGTTACCCAGACCTTGCTGATGATATCGGACAGGGGCGAGGCCCTGGGGGCGAGCTCCATCCGCCACCGCCGGGTTTCCAGCTTGCGGATGCGAATCCTGTAAGCGGCGGTCAACGCGTCCTGGTCACCTGCAAGCAGGGACACGAACGATCCCACGAACGAGCGGACGTCCTGCCTAGCTTCGAGGTCGATGACCTGTTGCGTCGCCCCATCATCGACGATGAGCGTCGTGGGCGTAATCAGCACCTTCGATGGCTGCGGCGCGTCGATCCGGCGTAGCAGATAACCCGGGCGCGCGAAGTACAGTCGGCCCTCGCTCACGAGCGGAGCCGTGAGCAGTTGCATTCGCTTCTCTTCGACGAATTTTGCCTCGAGGCCTTCCATCTTGGCAAACGCCGAAAGCAAGGTCTGGAGCTCTATCGGTGCGTTTGTCAACTGCGCGATCGAGCTCGCCGCCAAGGAGAGAAGGACGGCTGCGATCGCAAATGACGAGAGCCGCATCATGGAAACGAATCGCCTTCGCCGGGAGGCTTGTCGGCATGATAGAGCGTCAGCTGAGCGGAAGCGACGGGCTCGTCCCCTCGGCGAACGTCGCATTCATAGACGCTGATCTCTTCCTGGGCGCGAACCTCGCGGACCTCGATCAGCAACTGGTCGCCAACTCGTAGCGTCGGCACCTCGATATCCATCCTCCGACAGCCGATGATCATTCCCACCCGAATGTCGTTTCCGCCGCGAAACGCGGCGTAGCCACACGAGGCGGCCACGGCCTGACCCATGTACTCGAGCGATACGATGGTATCCACGGCTCCATCGGACACGAAGTGCATCCCGGGCGTGATCGTAATTCGGCAACGGGCTCGTCCGGGCTCCCAATGGACCAACTCGTCGAGGAGCACCATGGGGCCGTCATGGGGAATCAGCTCGCGAATCGAAGGATAGACCTCAGCCATCGGGGCAAAGCACTTCCATACACCAGCCCCCGCCCCGACCGCGGTCGAGCGCGATCGTTCCCGATCTGCCGGCTTCGACGGCGCAGATCAAATCCAAGAGCCCAACCTGTGGGTTTCGCGCGACTGCGGCTCGAAGGTCAGAACCGACGAGGGTGGCTGATGCTTTGAACGGGCCTCGAAGCCGAACGCAGTCTGTCTCGTTGTCGCCGCGCGTGGGAGCCAGCGCAATCGCCATGGCGGCGAGCTCCCAGGATTCGTCATCCGGGACCAGGGCTGTGGGCGTGGGCTCCTCTCCGCACACGACGACCACCGGTTCGCCTCGTTCCGCGATGAGTCCAATCGCCTCCATCAGCGCCATTGCAGGCGTGTCGTGATCGGCGCCTAGGGACGTGGTGAAGCCTCGGTTCTTCGTCGCTATCGAGACCACGCCAGAAGCTGCATTGTGAACACTCAACGCAAAGGCCATGGGCGAGGGCTCTTCGCGGTCGCGCCACATCTGATTGAGGAGCCCGAGCATCGTGCCGACCTCGCCAAGCGCGGAACCGAAAACCGCGGAGCCTTCGCCCAGCTCGACGCTGGCCGCGTCTGCGGCTTCGAAGTACGCCTCCGCCAAGGCCTTGGTGAGCACGCTCGAACGTCCACGCGCGCGGCGATCGAGTCGCGACCCGCTCGGCAACTGAGGCTCGGCGCTGCGCCTTTGCGCGTGCCAATCGGCAGCGGTGGGGAAGTCCGGCATGAAGAGGCCCATGCCGGCAACGCGGACTTCCATCGATGCAGTCATACCGCCCTCAAGAGAACACTCACGTTGTTTCCGCCGAAAGCAAATGAATTGCTCAGCACTCTGCGAAATTTTCCGCTGATTCGTTCGGTTGCGATGTTGATCGCGATCTTGTCGTCGACGGGCTCCGCGCCCTGCGACGCCGGGATCCAGCCGTCGGTCAGCGCGAATGAGGCGAGCACCGCTTCGGTAGCGCCTGCCGCTCCCAAGGTGTGACCCGTATACCCTTTCGTGGAGACCACCGGGACCTCCTCGCCGAAAAGCTCCGAAATCGCGTTGGCCTCGGCGCTGTCGTTTAAGGGTGTACCCGTGCCGTGCGCGTTGATGTGGTCGACATCCGCCGGGCCGCAACGCGCTCGTTCGAGCGCCCGCTGCATGGCGAGCTGTGCGCCCAGGCCCTTTGGGTGGGGCGCGCTGATGTGATACGCATCCGAGCTTTCACCAACCGCTTCGAGCCAGGCGATCGGTTCGCCGCCGCGCTCGAGTAAGAGCAGCGCCCCGCCTTCGCCGATGCTGATCCCATCGCGCGCTCTTGAAAACGGGCGACAGGGCTTGGATGACAGCGCCCCAAGCGCGTTGAAACCGCAAAGAGTCATTGCGCACAGCGTGTCGATCCCGCCGACGATGGCCGCGTCGATGAGCCCGGCGCCGATGAGACGCTGTGCTGTAGCCAAAGGCTTGGCGCTCGATGTGCAAGCCGTCGACACGACCCAGCCGGGGCCCCGCGCGCCGGTGAGCTCCCGCATGACGTGCAGGACCGCGCCGTAGGTGTGCTGCCGCCAAAGGTCGTAGTCCGCTGGTAGCCTGTCTGTGGCAAGGAAGTGCCGAAATGCCGCTTCGGTGGTCTCCGCGCCCGCCGTGCTCGTGCCCAGAATTACCGCGATTCGGTCCGGCCTCCAGCGCCCACGAAGGGCCCCGAGCTCGGCATCGAGGTTTCCGACCAACTGCGCGGCAATGCGAGTCAAGCGCGTCGACCAAGGACGGAGCTGGCCATCGAGGCTCGGTAGGTCGGAATCGATCGCGCCCACTGCGGTTTCGAACGGCACCTCGATGGGGGAAGGCCGCAGCCTCGATTCGCGTCCCGCCAAAGCGTTACGAACTTCGTTGCACGAACCTCCAAGCGCGTTGCTGAGGGTCATGCCCGTGATGGCAATCGGCTCCGGGGTAAGCGTCAACGAGATGCTCGACTCTCTGCCTCAGATTTGAATGCGCGACCGGAACAACATGTCACGGAAGAGATTTCCCTCACGCCAAACGTCCCCTGCAAGCATGCTCGTGATGCACGACCGAAGCTCGCCGTCCGCTGGTGAGTTGAGCACCACATTGTCGACCAGACGTGTATTGTAGAACCGGTGAATCAGCAAGGCGAAGGCGCGGTAACCTTCGTCCATCTTCGCCGATTCCTCGAGGTACAAATTCGCATTCGCTTCGCTGCCATCCTGCAATGCCGGCGCGAGCCGTTGAACCAGCCCTTCGGCTCCAAGCAAGGCAAGGCTCACGCCTGACGAAAATACCGGGTCGAGGAAGCAGGCCGCATCTCCAATGCAGGCATAGCGAGGCCCGCTCTTCGCGTCGTTGCGGTAGCTGAAACCGCTCACCAGCTCGGAGGGCGTCGCCTCGGTGCCATGGGTGAGGCAGCGCAGGAGCGGCGACGCTGCGATTTCGCGATGGAGGGCGCGTCCCGTGAGCCCCGGCTTCTTCGACACGAGACCGACGCTGAGCCGTCGACCGGGCAGGTGAATCACCCACAGCCAGCCCCCTTCGACCATCATGATGCGAATGTCGCTACCCGGCCCGATGACCTCCAGCGCTTCGTCCGACAGGCCGCTGAAATGTGCGAACGCAGCAGCCCTTCCGAAGTGCGCGTACGGCACCGTAGCCTGGCGAAGCTTAGCGACGAAGCGATCCTGCCCACTGGCGTCGACGATGAAGCGCGCACGCTCGGTGCCGTACGACGTTTCCACTGCGGCGAATTCTGCATCGACCTGCATGTCGGCCACCGTCACGCCGTGCCTGACCAGCGCACCGCGCGCGGATGCTTTGTCGCGCAGCATCGTGTCGAAGCTTGCGCGATCGACGTGCCATGCGTGGCGCGGAGGGCCTCCGAGCGCGTCTGCAAAGTCGAACGAGGACGAGAGGCCAGTGGACTCGCGTAGAAACTGCGCCCCTCGCTTGAACATGAACACATCGTCATCAGGCTCGATACTGAGGTCATCCAAAACGGTGAGCCCAGCTGGCAGAAGCGATTCGCCGATGTGGAAACGGGGAAACTCGTCCTTTTCCAAGACCAGCACATCGAAGCCGCGCCCGGCTAGCAGCGCGGCAGCCGTGGAGCCCGCAGGACCTGCCCCGACCACGATCACATCCCAAAGCCGCGACGCCGTCATACGAACCCTCCGTCCACTCGGATGACCTGGCCGGTGATGTAGCCAGCCCGGTTGCTCGCGAGGAAGCCGACCAGCGCTGCGACCTCTTCGGGTTGCCCGACTCGCGCCGCTGGGATCATCTGCTTCAGGACGAAGTCGGGGACTTCCTGAATCATCTCCGTATCGATGAGCCCAGGCGCAACGCAGTTGACCGTGATCTTTCGTTTGGCGAGCTCGATCGCGAGCGACTTGCTCGCCCCGACGATGCCCGCCTTCGCCGCTGCGTAGTTGACCTGCCCGCGGTTCCCTCGAAGGCCGGAAATCGACGAGAGGCTGATGATTCGTCCCCAACGCTGGCGGACCATGGGCATCACCAGCGGCTGCGTCACGTTGTAGAAACCGTCCAGCGTCGTCCGGGTCACTTGCTCCCAGGCATCCCAGGACATCGCGGGAAACGCGGCATCCGCCGCGACGCCAGCGTTGTTGACCAGCACTCCGATCGGGCGCTCGTCTTCGCCCAGGAGCGTTTCGATTGCGGACGTCGATGCGTCGCGGTCACGGACGTCGAATCCGCAAAGCGTCGCTTCTCCGCCAGATTCTCGGATGTCTGCTTGAACCGCTTCGGCCGCCACTCGTCGTGATCGGTAGTTGAGGATGACCGGATGCCCCATGGACGCCAGCTCCTTGGCGATCGCAGCCCCAATCCCACGGCTCGCTCCGGTCACCAGCGCACGCGGCAGCGGTTTGCCTATCACGACGCATCTCCACGGAGCTCGGCTGGAAGGCGCTCTAGAATCACAGACGGAGTCTGGAGCAAGAGCTCTCCCTGCGCATCGGTCGTTGCAATCTCGGTGTACGCACGGGCGCTCTTTCGGCCCTGCGTTAGGTTGGTGACCGTGTAGGCCACGCGAATCAATGGAGTCGCCGCCGTGAACCAGGCCGTGACACGCAGGTCGTCCCCATAACCGAGCGGATACAGGTAGCGGCAACGCACGTCGGTCATGTACATCCGGTACCCAAGACCGCGAATTTCGGGAACGTCGAGCTTTCGGCTCTTCATGAGCTCCGCCCGTGCCATGCCGAAGTACTCGAAGTACCTCCCGTGCCAAACGACGAATAGCGGATCACAGAAATGAAACGGCACGGTGGCTTCGATGCTGACGGCGTGCTCGTCGCGCGTCATGTGAGGGCGTCCGAACCGAGGGGCAGCGCGTGACGCCGAAGCAGGTCCAGTACCGCTTGGATGTCGATGTCCATCCGCCGGTCCGGTCCCAGCGTCGGAACAACGTCCCGGACGGCGGACCGCATCGCCGAGGTGCGCTCGGAGAAGTTCAAGGCGTCATCACGAAGATCGACCGCCTGACAGCACGCGAGCGTCATCATCGCCGCAACCTGTTCGGTGATCTCGACGATTCGGGCGAGGTCCCGCGCCGCAAGGGTGGCCATCGGGACCTTGTCCTGGTTGTGTTGCTCGGTGCTGCGGCTGAACGCGCTGGCCGGAATGGTCATCTTGAGCGCCTCGGCGGCCAGCGCCGATGCAGCGATGGTGACCGCCTTGAAGCCATTGTGCGAGCACGCTTTCGCTTCTTGAACGCCGACGAGGTTCGCAGGGAGTCCGTCGTTCTCAGCCGGATTACAAAGAAGCGTCAGCTGGCGATCCAGAAGGCAAGCGATGTTGGCAATGGCCACTTTGAGGGTGTCGCAGGCGAATCCGACATGGCTTCCATAGAAGTTTCCCCCGTGGACGACTCTCCCACCCTCAACATCCACGAGCGGATTGTCGCTCACGCCATTGAGCTCGGTTTCGAGCGCGGACTGGCTCCAGCGCAAAGAGTCGACCGCGACCCCGATGACATGAGGCGCGCATCGGATCGAGTATCGATCCTGAAGACGCACGCCCCCTCTAGCGGCCGAGCCATCGTAGCCGAGATCTTCGCGGATCCACCGCGCCGCCAAGACCTGCCCGAAATGGGGCTTTGCGTCGTGCACGAACGCATCGAAGTGGGTCGGATTCCCGTGGACGACCTCGGAGCACATGGCGGTTAGGCAGGCTGCCAGGCGACTCAGCTCGCGGGCCCGCGCCCAGGCGAGACAGGCGATGGCAGTTGCAACGCTGGTGCCATTCATCAGCGCCAGCACCTCTCGCGGACCAAGGGCCAAGGGCCCTTCGCCAATCGCCTCGAGCGCATCGATGGATTCGACGATCTCGCCGTCGAACCAAACCTCCCGCTCTCCGACCAGCGCGGCGGCAACATAGGAAAGCGGCGTGAGGTCACCGCTCGCGCCCACCGAGCCTTCCGAGGGAATGAGTGGCAAAATTCGATGGCAGAGAAAGTCGACGAGGCGGTCGGCGACGACAGGACGGACGCCGCTCTTGCCCCGTGACAAAGATGACAATCGAACGGCCAGGGCTGCAGCGGTTTGCTCTTCGCTCAAGACTTGCCCGGTGCCGCAACCGTGCATCCGCTGGATGTTGAGCGACAGGTCCCGCGAAAACAGACGAGGCACATGTGTGCCCACCGAGGCGCCGACGCTCGTAGTGACGCCATAGATGTGTGCCTCGCCCTCGTGCAGGCTCGCCACGACGTCGGTGCTCGCCTGCATGCGGTCACGCGCGGCCTGGCTCAGCTGGGGAACGGCAACTCCCTCTGCCAGGGCTAGAATGTCGTCGATGGTCAAAGGCTCGCCACCGACCTCGATGGCGTTGCGCAACGATGCTGAGGCCTCAGTCGCGGTCATTGTCTTGTTCGCCCCAGAAGTCATAGAAGTTGAACCAGTTGTCGGGTGCTTTTCGGCAGAATCGCTCAAGCGCATGTGCGTACTTCTCAACCATTCGGTGCAAGGCTTCACCCCGCTCGTCACGGGGTAGCTCGATGCGCTCTGCAAACGGTTCGCAGAAGAGCTCGTAGCGATTTGGTTCGTAATATAGACCAAACACGAGGTAAACGGGGGCACGAAGCGCGGCGGCCAAAATGAAAGGTCCAGCCGGAAAAAGCGCAGGTTTCCCGAAAAAATCAACGCTGACTGTCTTCTCATTGAGGCCGACGCGGTCTCCCAGAACCGCGATCATGTGCCCCTGGGCGAGCCGGTCTCTGATCGCCAGCGCGGAGCCGACTGGGTCGTCGCCGACGTGGATCACGCTTTCGGCCATTTCCGGGTCGATTTTGGAAAGGAGCGCGTTGATCATGCGGGCGTTCTCGAAGTGTCCGACGATGCTCAACGGAAAGGACTCCTCCTCGGCGCTGACGCGCATCGCCTCGAAGCTCCCCAAGTGTGCGCCGAGAAGAATTGCGCCTCGTCGCTCGCGGGCAAGCTTGATCAAGTGCTCGTTGCCGGTGCGATTGACGTCAAAGATTTTCGTTTTGCCCTTGAGCAGGAAGATTCGATCGAGCGCGACCTGGGCGAAAATTGAAATGTGGTGGTAGACATCGAACCAGCTAGCCGGGTGAGCATGGACTCGCTCCAACCAGGCTCGAGAGGCGCGCTTCGCATTTCGATCGAACGCAGCATAGAAGATCGCAAGCAACCGAACGAACTGACGCGCAGGCCAACGGCCGAATAGCGTCGCGAACCAGAAGACGAATCGAATGCCGAGCACGGCTCCCCGTTCTCGTTGGCTGAGCCAAGTCACCGGGCGAGCCTCAGCCTCGTCCGGACCCAATGCCAGAGCCCCAGAACGCAGAGCCGCGTATGCATCCAGGACAAGCGCAGGTTGTCGCGGAACGTCTGAAAGTGAGAGGTCCCGCCTTCCTCTCGAGTCAAATAGCGAACGCCCACCGGCAAGTTGATGACGGCCACACCAGCGCGGGCCATGCGCACGGCGATTTCTACATCGAAGTCCATTCGATTGCCGCGAACCGGAACCCCCATGGCCGCGGCGAGCGGATACACACGGAACCCCACCATCGCGTCTTTGACGACGTCCGGCGAACCGAGCTCGAGGTTCACCCAGAACTTGGTGATGCCCCGCGCCACCAGACGCGCCTTGGGCGCGCTGGCGTCGTAGATCGGGTAGCCGAGGATCAGCGCATCCGGACGCTCCCTCGCCTGCTCCAGGAAATCCGGAATTCGCTCGAGGTCATGCTGGCCGTCAGCATCGATCTGAAGCGCATGGCTGAAGCCTCGCTGGCGGGCGACGTCGAACCCAGTCTTCACCGCAGCCCCCTTGCCGCCGTTGCGCACGCGCCTCGTCACGTTCGCTAGGCCTTCGTTGGCGAGGGCGTCGCAAGCGGCACGCCCGGGCTCGTCGCTGCCATCATCGACGACGATCACGTCGGCGCAGTGCTGCCGCGCCTGGCGGACGACGCCGCGTACCGTGAGAGGGTTGTCGTATGCCGGCACGATCACGCAGGGGCGAAATGGCTGTGGCGAGTCGCTGATCAAGCGCCAGCCCCCTCGAAGAGGATGCGTCCGCCCGAGCAAACCTTGTCTCTCCGCCACAGAGCGAAGTCGACCGTCGCTTCACCTTCGGTCCAGTTGAGCTCGAGCTCGAGCGGGTCGTCTGGCACGATGCGACCGAGGAACTTGAGCCGACGAACACCCCGAACAGCTCCGAGGTCGGGACGCTCGGCACGAATTCGCGGAAGTACAAGATCGTTGAGCTGGAAGGCCGCAGCCAGGATGGGGTAGCCGGGGAAGTGGCCTTCGAAGGCGCCGTACGTGTCGGGAATGTGAACGGAAACACGCTGAGAGACTCGGCCTTCGTCGACGCGTTTCGCGCTCTCCCCCCAGTCGAGGTCCCAACGGATCGGCTTGCCGTCGGCGTTGAGCTCGAACAGCAGCAAGACTTGGCGACGTGGGAGCTTTCCGTTGTCTTCACGGGGAAGGCGGTCGATTAGCAAGATGCGGCGAGGAAGAGCGGAGGCCTCGAAGCGCGCCGCCATCGCCTCTCGCAATCGGGGGACAGTCCAATCCGGAGCGACGACTGCCGCGAGCAATTGCACATCGCGTAGGCCGGGGCTCTGGACGGCCACGAGCGCCGCATCGTCCACGCCCGGCTGCTGGCAAAGCCACTGCTCCATCGCCGGAAGAGACACGCGCTGCCCCCCAATCTTGACGATACCGTCGGACCGACCGAGGTGAACAAAGCTCCCGTCGGGCTGCGGTTTCGCGAGGTCTGCGGTTCGGACCGCGTCTGCCCCAGCCGAAAACGGCGACCTCACCCATAGGAACCCATCGTCGTCGACATCGACTTCGACTCCGGGAAGAGGCTGCCAGGCTGCCGAGCGTGGGCGCTCCCGCCAGGCGATGCCCCCGGTCTCGGTCGATCCAAGGATCTCCGTGACAGCCGTTTGGTGTGAGTCCAGAAACCCCTCGCTAATCTCGGCCCGGAGCGGTGCTGTCGACGAAAACACGCGCGTGAGCGACGCAAGGGAATCCGTGTCGACGCGGCAGAGGCCACGCAGGTGTGCGGGCACGGTCACCAAGGTGCGGGCGCCGTAGGCCTTGACTTTGCCTGCAATCGTTTCGGCGTGAAATGGCGTCTCGCGAAGGAAGGCGCCGCCACTGACGAGCGGCACGAGCACCGAAAACAGCAAGCCGTAGATGTGCGTAGGCTGCACGGTGGAGACCAGTCGCGCAGCGGGGGCGGCTCCGAACGCCTCGGCCAGCACTCCGGCCTCGGCCAAGAGTTGTGCCTCGCTCTTGGGGCAAGGCTTCATGGCGCTCTCGGTGCCGGAAGTGTACAAGGTGGCGACGACCGGGCGAGCAGGGAATGTCACCGCAGCCGGGCCAGGCCCGCACGGCCGTGCCGCCCCGAACGGCGCGATCCGAATGGGCTTTCCCGCTTCGGTGTCGTGGAGCATGGCGACGACATCGGAGCGCCGAAGCGCGCTGAGCACCGAGTCGCGACGGGTGTTTGGAGGCAGCGCCACCGTGTGCCCGGCAGCCCAGGCGCCGAAGAGCGAGACCGCGAATGCGTAGCGGTCGCTCTTGAACACGAGCAGAACGTGGGAGTCGTCCGTCGGAGGAGGAAGCTGCTCGGCGATCCGAGCGGAGTCCGCGAGCAGATCCGCTGCGGACCTTTCCCCTCCCTTTCCAAACGCGACTGCGTCGTTCGCAGCGTGTCCCCCGAGTAACTGGCAAGTCACGGCCGAGGCCCCCCCGTGAACCGGGATTCGCGCATCGCGCCATTGCCGGTGCGGCCAAACTTCAAGTGGCGCAGCACGAACTCGGCTGCGAACAAGACGCCGATCAGGCCGTACGCGATCAAACCATTGTAGAGCGTCCACCACCGCAAGGGCGCAAACAGTGCCAGGGCGGCAGCGGCAGCAGCATTCAACGAGAAAAAGGCACACCAAATCCACGTCCAGGTTCGACACCAGCTCACCTTGGGCCCAGACAGCTCGGGCTCCTGCAGTCGTGCAAACCGCTCTATCATCGGCGGCCCCCAGCGAAGCGTGGGCCCAAAGGTCGCGAGCAAGCCCAAATTCACAAAAACCGGCACGAGCAAGATGAACCCAGCGGCGTCGAGCGCCGCGCTCGTGGCGAGCAAGCCGACCGTGACCAGCGGGACGAACGCGAGCGCACTAACCTCCGAGGAGCGGTACTTCCTCAGGCGGGCGATCGCCGCGGGCGCGATCAAGACCAGAAGCACCAGCGCGGCTGCCCTGACGTCCCAGTGGCTGAGGCCAACGTATACAGCAAACGGATACAGGAGTAGCGCGAGTGCGGCGACGATTTGGACAATCCTCCCAAGCATCGCGTTGGGTCACTGCGCTTGCGACTGCTGCTCCTCGCTGGCTGTCGCGGCGGTCGGATTCGCTTGCTCCGCTCGGATGAACTCCGACAGGCTCTTCACCGAGAAGAAGATCTCGCGGTTGCGTTCGTCCTCGGCAGAGGTTCGCACCCCGAATTCCTTGTGGACCGCGAGCGCAAGCTCGAGCGCGTCGATTGAATCCAAGCCCAGGCCCTCGACGAAAAGTGGAGCCTCGTCCTCGATTTCCTCGGGGACCACATCATCGAGCATCAACGATTCAACGATGAGCCGCTTGAGCCGATTCTCGATTGATTCCGGCATTAAACTCCTCCAACTCCCTACCCGAATCCACACTGAGACGCGCTCGGAAGGTGCTCTCTACCACATCCTTAAGTGCCCTGCTAGAGCCATGAAACTCGGCTGGGTAGACCGGAAGCAAGGCCTCGATGCGAAGCTCGGTACGCCCCTTGGGCATCGCAAACAGCCGATACTCTTTAGACAACCAGGGGTGCTTCCAACGCAAGAGCACGGGCACGACGGGAACGTCGGCACGGCAGGCGATTTCGAAAGCGGTTCGTCCGAACGGCAGCAAGCGATCGCCTGGCGCGCGAGTGCCCTCGGGAAACAGAAGAAACCTGGAGCCACCCCGAGCGCTGCCTGATGCGGCATCGACCATGTTCCCTAGATCCAGAGGATTGGCAGATGCCCCTTCGATGAACCCCGCGCTCTTGATCAAGGGCCGCAACCACCACATGCGGTAGATCTCTGGCTTGACCGCGGCCGTCATGGGGCCGAAGGACGCCATGATCGAGGTGATGTCGGTGAGGGTGCGATGGTTCGCGACAACGATGCAGGGACCATCCGGAAGCCTGCCCTCGACGTCTCGCGGGTTGAAGTCGATGATGCGAATGACGCGGAGCCAGTCGTGCATGGTGCGGAAGCCCCAGCAGACGATCTTCTGGAGGCGTCTCGCACGCACATCGGGATCGCGAGTCGGAAGCACGCTGAGGAGGGTCAGCGCGGCATAGCCTACGGGTGCAAGCACGACGAAGTAGAGCGCCAGCGACAGTACGACCAAAAGGAATCGCCAGGCCCTACGCAAGGGTTGAAACTATCATCGGGGCATACACTCGTCAACGCTGCGGCTTGCGTGTATAGAGCACAACCAAGCGCTGGTATGGAGAGGCGGAGGATGCAAACCTCGTTCGATGTGTTGATTTGTGGAGCCGGCATGGCTGGGCTCACGCTGGCGCGCCAACTGCGGCGTCAGCATCCGCAGCTGAGCATCGCTGCCGTCGACAAGACGAGTCGACCTCTGCGCGAGGCGGCGCACAAGGTCGGCGAGTCGAGCGTGGAGCTCGGCTCTCAGTACCTCGAGCGCTTGGGCCTTCGCGAGTATTTGGAGCAAAACCATTTGCTCAAATTTGGGCTTCGTTTCTATCCCGGTGGTGGGCAACTCCCGCTCGAGCAACGCACCGAAATCGGGCCGTCCTCGGAGCCGATCGTTCAGTCGTATCAAATCGATCGAGGGATCTTCGAGTCTGACCTGCGCGCGATGCTCGAGGAGGACGGCATTGCGCTATTCGAAGGCCACACCGTCACCGACGTCGAGCTAGGCGCCAGGGATGAAGAGCATTGCGTTCGGCTCGAGGGCCCGACCGGCGAGCTTTCATTGCGGTCGCGTTGGCTGATCGACGCCACCGGACGGGCTGCGCTTTTGCGCCGCAAATTGAAGCTCACGCGCCGCACTCGCCATTCATCATCGTCGGGCTGGTTCCGAGTGAAGGGCAAGCTCGACGTCAACGAGCTCGTGCCTCCGAGCGTGCGCGATTGGCACGATAAGGCCTTCAGCTCGGAACGATGGCGTTCGACCAACCACCTCATGGGACCTGGTTACTGGCTGTGGATCATCCCACTGTCGTCTGGCAACACCAGCATTGGTGTCGTTGCGCATTCCGAGTACCACGACTTCAAACGCCTCAAGACCTTGGAAAAGCTTCGCGATTTCATCGCAGAACACGAGCCAGTGCTCGCCCGGCACCTTGCAAGCCGAGAGGTCCTCGATTTCCTCTGCATCAGAGACTACAGCCACACGCTAGGCCGCTGCTGGTCCGACGACCGTTGGGGCATAGTCGGCGAAGCGGGCGCGTTCGTCGACCCGCTCTATAGCCCTGGCAACGACTTCATCGCTCTGGCCAACTCGTTCACCGAAGAGCTGATTCGAGTCGACCTGGCGGGGGAAGACCTCGAAACGCGGACTCGGGAGCTCAACATTCAATACCGCGTCCTGGTCGCCGGCGCGCTCGACATCTTCCGTGACGCCGCGCCAATCTACGGGCATGCGCCCGCGATGTTGGCGAAAATCTACTGGGACAATTTCGCGTATTGGACTTTCCTTTGTCAGTACTACCTTCGGGGGATTTATCGACTCAGCGGCGCCAAGCACCAGGCACAGGTCGAAGCCGGCCAACGCATCTTCGAGATCTCCAATTACGTCCAGTCGCTTCTACGCGAATGGGCCCTGCTCGCGCCTCACGAGCCCGAGGCTCGCTTCGAAGACGTGCCGGCATTTCCTTCCATCCTCGTCGACACACACATGGCGCTCCAGGATGAGATGACCCCAGACGAGACGCTGGCGTACGTCCGCAAGCGCGCTCAGGAGGCCGAAGAGATTGCCGGAGAGCTCCTCGTCAAGGTCCTGTCTCGGCTCGGGGAGCCCAAAGCATCGGAGCTCCTGTCCAAGCTCGGCATCGAACGGTGGAGGCTCCGCATCAGCGCCGATCGCATTCGAGCCGAAAAGGAAAAGGGCCTCGCCCGGCGCCGCGCCCTTTCCCCTCTTGCCAGGGATGTCGAACGCTCGCTGGGTCGAACTCCGGCCAAGACCGACGAAGCACAGATGTTCGCATTGCTACGGCCCTTGCTGCTGGAGGTTGAAGCGGGGCCGCGCGTGCGAGCGGGAGCGTGAGCCGCTCTGTGCAGGATCGAGAAGCGGCCCAGGAACTTCTGAAGCTGCTGGGCGGCAAGTGGATCGCAGCGGCCATCTCCGCCGCGGCCCAGCTCGGGATTGCAGACGCGCTCGAGAGCCGTCCCTTGAGTGAGGCCGATCTCGCAAGTGAGTTGAGCTGTGACCCGAGCGCTCTAGGCCGCCTGCTCGGCGTGCTAGCCGCCGAGGGTTTGCTGGAAACCGACGAGCAGGACCGCTTTCGGACGACCGTGCTCGGGGCCCAGCTTGGGCGGAACGCGCTCGGACCGCTCGCGGAGTTCGTCGGCGCTCCGTTTTCCTGGTCGCCCTGGCTGCGGCTCAAGGACGCCGTACAGACCGGCAAAGCCGCGTTCGAGCTCGAGCACGGACAAGACCTCTTCGGCTACCTGACCAGCCATCCGAACGAGTCCGCGATTTACAATGCCGGCGTAGACGCATTCACCCGGCATGACGCGCAAGCGCTCGCCGCCGTGTTTGACTTTTCCGACATCGAGACGGTTGCCGACATAGGCGGAGGGATGGGGACCCTGCTCATCGAGCTGCTTCGCCAATGGCCTCACTTGCACGGGGTACTGTTCGATAGGGACCATGTCGTTCGCGCCGCGGAGCAACGCCTCCGGGAGGCGGAGCTTCAGACGCGTTGCAGCTGCTTGGCCGGAGACTTCTTTTCCGGGGTCCCCGCCGGCGCGGACATCTACATCGTTCGACACATCCTGCACAACTGGGGTGACACCGAAGCGGCGACGGTGCTCCGAAACTGCGCCGCTGCGTTGGCGCCCGGCGGCAAGGTCCTCGTCGTCGAGGGCATCCTCCTGCCCGGACATCGCAAAGACACGACTCGCCTGCTCGACTTGGAAATGATGGTCTTGTCGGGGACGGGACGAGAGCGAAGCAAACCGCAGTTCCGGCAGCTCTTCAACGATGCGGGGCTCCGGCTCACAATGACCGTTCCACTCGCGAGCACCGCGCGCCTGATCGTCGCTGAACCTCGACACGCCAAGTCGAATGTGTGAGAAACGCGCATGACCGATGTCCCGCGCGAAGGGATTCGTTCCGGCGCACTGCTTCAAGGCCTGTTCATTCTCCTCATCGCTGCCGCGCTCGTCGGCTGCGCCAATTTCCGGCGACTGCGCAAGAATCTTAAGGTGATGAAACAAGCGAGCACGGTCTCCGGTCGAGTCGCGGCAGGGGACTGGAAAGGCGGCCCGATCGACGTCTATTTGTTCGACGTTGACGAGAGCGTCGGAAAGCCGGTCCGGGTGAGCCAGTTTCAGACCCTGAAGGAGCCTGGCAAGTACTCGTTCAGCGTGCGTCCGGGCTACTACATGATCGGGGCGGCCGAGGACGTGGACCGTGACGGCGAGCTCGGCGCCGGCGAGCCTCACGCGCTCTACAACGACTTCGAGATCCTCAACGTCGCTCCCAACAGCAAACGCTCCAGGTTGAACATGGAGCTCAGTGAGGCGCGAGCTCCGGCGTTGGACCGGTTGGCAGCACAAGACGTCCCCGTCGACTACGAGCTGCACATGGGCGACCTGGCGCAGCTCGACGACCCGCGCTTCGAACCTTCGAGCGGCTCGATGGGCATGTGGCAGCCCCGCGATTTCTTCGACAAGTATGGCGCGGGCGTCTTCATGCTGCAGGAGTACGCAGAAGACAAGGTGCCCGTGCTCTTCATTCACGGCATGTCGGGGCATCCACGGGAGTTCACCACGCTCATCGACGCGCTCGACCCGTCGCTGTATCAGGCCTGGGTATATCAGTACCCGAGCGGCGTGCGCATCCAAGTCGCGGTGACCGCACTTCACAAGATGCTCGAGACCATCCATGCGAAGAAGAAGCTCGAAAGGCTTTGCGTCGTCGCCCACAGCATGGGCGGCCTCTTGGCCCACCAGCTGGTGCGCGACCAAGTCGATGCCGGCACCGATCGCTACGTGAGGTTCCTGGCCACTATCGCGTCACCGCTTGGCGGGATCCCGAGCGCGGACACCGGGGTCAAGATGGCACCGCAAGTCGTGCCTTCCTGGCGCGACGTCGGCCCCAAGAGCGAGTTCATTCAATCCCTGTTCGATAGGCCCTTCCCGCCGGACATCGAGTACGCCCTCTACTTTGGATTCGGAAGCAGCTCGAAGAAGTCGAAGCAGGGAACGGACGGCACGGTCCTGGTCCGGAATGCGCTCCCCCGCGAAGCGCAAGACGCCGCCACCGTCGTGTCAGGCTTCGCCGAGACCCACACGGGGATCCTCGTCAACCAAGCGACGGTCCAGCAGCTCAACGAGGACTTGTCAGCGCTCTGCCTCGCTGGAGACTGAGCTTACTCTCGCTGACTGGGCCGATCCCGGGTCTTGCCTGTCGCGTCACCCATGATCACGGCGCACTTGGGCGCAGTTCAGACCCCAAAGCGCTCTCGATACTCGACGAACTCGGCCCCAATTTGGTCCGGGGTGAGTCCGTAGTCGGCAATGTCGTAATCGTGCTCTCCAAACTGGGCGGTCGGATCTTCGGCGATGCGGGCGCCGAGTTGCTCCGTCAGCTGGGCGCCGAGCGGCAGGTCGAAGTGGCGATAGATGTCTTGAATGATTGCGAGGGGCCTCACGCGAAGGTCTCCGAGACGCACGTCGTAGATCTGAGATGTCGGGACGGAGCGTCTCGCCTCGAGGCCCCGTTCGATTCCACGACGCGAATACTCGAGCCAGAAGCGACCGACCTCGTGCAGGTCGAGGCGCCGTTGAAACTTCGACGCGATGCGTGCGCTCAAGCTGCACTGGGACCCGATCGCGTCAACGGGGTCGCGGTGTGTCTGAATCAGTTGGGCGTCCGGGTACACGGCGAAGAGCGCCGGCAAGTTCCATAGGTGCCACGGGGACTTGAGAAGCCATCGCTCTTCTGAACGCTGGGCCCAGAGAATCTGCAGTTGGCGCTTGTGCCAGCAGTACGGCCCGACCATGTCCCAGTCGAGTGTGCGTCTGCCGAGGCCATAGGCGCCAAGCCCTACGAAAAGCTTCATGTGAGCCATGTCGTTTTCGAGAAGGAAGAAATCCTCTTCGTATGCCTCGACCGTGACCTTGTGCGCCACGGCCTGCTCCGGGATCATCACATCGTCCATCGCAACTTCGTGCCCGGCGCGCCAACGTCGCCACTTTCCGTCCCCGAGCAAGTCACGACTGCGACCCACTGGATGCGCGAACTCCCACATTCGCCCGACGCGACTGCTCGGGTCGGCCGCCAATACGTTGTGAAGATAGGTGGTTCCGGTGCGAAAAAGCCCGGTGATGACGAGCGGGCGCACGATCTCGATGTCCTCGATGTCGGGGCGTTGCTTCAGCAGCTCCACCAGACGCAAACGATTGCTCAGGTGCCAGTGTAGGATGTAGCGAATCCCGAAGCGGCCGACGGTGTTCCAATCCGTCTCTAGGACCGCGTCGATCGTCTCGTTCAATCGGCCCCGGAAGCTGCCGTCACTGTCGCCGTAGTCGTGAAGCCCCGTGAGCCGCTCGGCGAGCTTCATCACGCGGTCGGCGTCGATGCGGATCAGCGGTTTGCGCAGCGGGTCGCCAAGCAAGTTGACGGCCGAGAGCGGAAAGGTCGGGGCCATCGATTTGGGTGCTAGGCTCATGCGTGCTTGCCCGACCCTATCAAATCGCGCCGAGTCAGCCGAAAATGTCAACGGAAAAGGCGACGCACCGCCCAGATGGCGATGCCAAAGGTCGCCGCCGCGCCTAGACCGAACAGCAAGCGCGCAAGCGCGTCGTTGACCTCGGTGGGAATGAACGGGAGATAGCGCTCGATGGTCCCGTCCGGGGCATAGAAGGTGAGCCAGCCGGCAAACGCGGCGACGCTCAACAAGGTGACGGTCGTGACCGCATCGGCGGCCCGGTGGTCGCGTGCGAGTAGCAAGAAACCGAACAGAACGGACACCGCTCCAGCGCCGAAGACGACCTGTCGGGGCGCCGCGAAGATGATGTAGTCCTCAGGCAGAAGCCCGAGCGAAGCCGCGCAGGCGGCAATGCCGCCGACCAGGCACAACGATGCGACCAGCTTCCCCACTGAGCCGCAGCATAGCGGATCTAGCCGGCAAGCGCGCTACCCCAGTAGTTGTAGGAGAGAAAACGCAAGCCCGGGATGTACATTCGCTCGTCGACTTCGACGCGGAAACCGCTCGATTGCAGCAAATGCGGAATGTCCCGATTCAGGTTGCAGCCGCCGGCAAACCTGCGCCATGCCGGATTGATTCGGTTCTGCCACTTCTGAACAGCCTCGTCTGGGGCTAAGCCGTGCTCGCAGAAGAGCAGCCTACCGCCGGGGCGCAGAACGCGATGCATGCCATGAAGCGCGCGGCGCGCGTCAGTGATCGTGCACAGCGTATAGGTCACCACCACCGTGTCGACGCTGTTCGTGTCGAGCGGGATCTCTTCGCCAGGCAGGTCGATGAATTCCAGCTCGAGATCGGCGCCATCGAAGTTCTTTCGCGCGAGCTGGCGCATCCCTTCGGAAGGTTCGAGGCCCCAGACTTTGTCGACCTTGTTGCGATCGTAGAAACCCAAGTTTAGGCCGCTTCCCATTCCGATCTCGAGAACCTCGCCCTCGGCAAGCGGCACCACTTTCTGGCGTTGCTTCATGTTCGGCTTGGACGAGCAAGCGAGGTTGACGGCTCGGGGGAGGATGTAGCGATCGTAGAAACCCATCTGCTCGGAGGTGTACCAGCTCGAGGGGTCCCGCGCCCGAGCCTCGCCCGGTCGGGTCCTCAACTCACGGAGGGGGGAGGAAATTTCACGTATTCGTCGACGAGAAGCTCGGCGAGCTCGCGGTTTGGAGGGCGTTCGCCTTCTATGCGGCCGCGCTTCTTCAGGTCGGCGCAGAGGGTGTCGAGCACGGTATTCGCGTCCAAGTCGTACGTCCGATTTCGCCAGGCTTCACGCTCGGCTTCATTTCGGAAGCAGTAGGCCTTCCACGAGATCGAAAAACGCATATCGTCCCATTGATAACGGCCGACTTCCGCTTTGCCGTCGCGCACGACCCAGTTGCCATCGCCTTCAGGGTGGAGGCGCATGCGTGGCAGAAATCGGGGAATCGGGCGGTCGATCTCCATCATGCGATCGACGCCGTGAAATACGCTGTCGGTGTCCATGATGACCGCGGTGTTGAAGTGCACGTCATAGGCTCGCGCCGCACCGTCGATCCCATCCGGATAGAACGCGAACTCGCCGCCGTTTGTATCTTGGTACCAGGAGACGGAGGTCGCTATGGGCATGCGATAGTCGTCGAAGAGACCCGAGTGGTGCGCAACGACGATGAGCCACTGGGGATGCAGCTTCCGATTGAGTCCGCGGAACTCAGGCACATCGGTATGGACAGCGAGCTCCTGCCCCGGAAGCAAGAGGTTTGCATAAACGATGGCGGGCTCGATGATGGGGCGATCGAAGATTGCTCGGGCCGCCTTTATGAGGCGTTGGTTCTGGTACAGGGCCTCGATGCCCGGCGCGAAAACCTGATCGCCGTAAGCGTATGTCTCGCGGAAGTAGTTCGTGCGTGCGACGAGCGTACCGAGATCCGCATCACGAAGCCCCAACCGGCCGCCGGTGCGTAGGAAGTTGAAGGCAGCGTCGAAACGCTGCGGCAGCCCCTCTCCGATACCGTCGTTGAGGCCCTCCTCGGAGTACATGCCGTAGCTGCCGAAATCCTCACAGAGCTGAACCAGCGAGCGCGCGTGCGCCTCATCGAGAAACGGGTCGAGCTCGACGTAGCGATTGAAGAAATGACTCTGCATGGGCGCTGCCAGCTTGGCTGTTGGCTTTGTACCATGAGGCAGTGATGGGGACCGCTCGGCCTGCTCCAGCCGTCTCAGGATCGGTGTTTGGGCTAGCCCAAAACGAGCGCTTTGGGCATGCTCGGAATATGTTCTCAAATCGACGTTACCTCGGCGTCTGCACCGCGCTGGCAGTTCTCGCATCTGCGTGCACCAAAGCCTCCCAGCCCTGCCCGCAGGCCACAGGGCTCATCGGTGACGGGGTTGCCCGCTTCGCCCCCGCTGCTGTGTCGTGCTCTGCGCTCCCCGCATCGATGGCGCTGGTCGAACCTCGATTCGTCGAAGGCTCCATCCCGGCGGAGTGGCGCACGCGGCCGACATTCTCGACCGATGGCGACAGGGCTCACGCCACCGTCTCAATCGAGGCGGGCACCAGCTTGTATGGAACCGGCGAAACCGCGGGGCCGCTATTGCGCAACGGAGCCATCACCGAAACCTGGGCGGAGCAACCATTCCGCAATCCGCCGCCCACGGGCCTGTCTCCGCTCGAGTATGATGACGACTTCCTCAACCTGTATCAGGCGCACCCCTGGGTCTTGGCCGTGCGGGCGGATGGTTCTTCTTTTGGCGTACTCGCCGACACGACCTACCGCACGCGAATCGACCTGACCTCCGGGATCGAGCTCTCGGCCGATGTGGCGTTCCCGGTCATCGTCATCGAAGGCGCGACACCGCAGGAGGTGCTGACGCGGCTGAGCGAGCTCACGGGTACCATCGAGCTGCCGCCTCTCTGGTCGCTCGGCTACCAGCAGGCGCGCTGGTCCTACATTCCGGACGCGAAGGTCCGGGAAGTCGCGGACGAGTTCCGCGCCCGCTCGATTCCCTGCGACGTTCTTTGGATCGACATCGACTACATGGACGGCTTTCGAATCTTCACGTTCGACGAGGAGCGCTTTCCAGATCCGAGCGGGCTGAACGACTACCTCCATGCAACCGGTTTCAAGTCGGTGTGGATTCTCGACCCAGGCGTGAAGGTCGAGCCGGGCTATTTCGTGTACGACGAAGGGCTCGAGGGCGACCATTTTATCCGAAGGCCCGAGGGCGAGCTCTTCGTCGAAGGCAGCTGGCCCGGCGATTCGGTCTGGCCGGACTACACCAATCCCGAAACCCGGGCCTGGTGGGCAAGCTACATTCCCGACCTCCTCGGCAACGGAATCGACGGCCTCTGGATCGACCTGAACGAGCCTTCGATCGTCTTCCCACCCGGTGTTCCATTTCCGGGCGACCTTCTGCACGTCGGCGGCGGAGGCCTTCCGCCCGATACGCATGCGCGTTACCACAACGCCTATGGCCTTCTGATGTCCGAGGCAACGCTGGACGGCATGAAGATGGCGCGCCCGGAGCGCCGCCCGTTCCTGCTCTCCCGCTCCAGCTTCCTCGGTGGACACCGGTACGCCGCCATGTGGACGGGGGACAACTCCGCACGATGGGACCATCTCCATTGGTCGGTGACGATGACACTCAACATGGGCCTGTCCGGGCAGCCGTTCGCTGGCCCGGACATCGGTGGCTTTTTCGGCTCGCCGAGTCCTTCGCTCTACGCGCACTGGATCGGTGTCGGTGGTTTTTTCCCCTTCAGTCGAACGCACACGATCCAGCTCTCTGAACCTCAGGAGCCCTGGTCCTACGGACCGGAGGTCGAAGCCATCGCTCGCATGGCGATCGAGCGACGCTACCGTATGCTGCCGTATCTCTACACCTTGTTTCGCGAGGCTTCGCTCAGCGGCTTGCCGGTCTGGCGACCGGTCTTCTTCGCTGACCCGGCCGACGCATCGCTTCGTGAAGAAGACCATGCTTTTTTGATAGGCGCCGACGTCTTGGTGGAGCCGGTGCTCACCGAAGCCGATCCCCACGAGTTCAGAATCCCCTCGGGTATTTGGCGCGAGCTCACGATGGTCGGCGAGGATCCTTCATCGACCCCCGAGCTCCCGGTCATGAAGCTCCGCGGCGGTGCGATCCTACCCTTGGGCCGGGTGGTTCAAAGCACGACCGAAGCGCTTCTCGACCCGCTTACCTTGATGGTTTCCCTGGATGCCGAAGGCCGGGCGACAGGCGTTCTCTACGAAGACGATGGCGAAGGCTACGGCTACCAGACCGGTGACTACCTACTCACTACGTACTCGGCCGTGCAGTCGGGTGATCGGGTCGAAGTCGGCGTCGCGTCGGAAGAAGGTGAGCGCGAAAGGCCGGCGCGAATGGTCACCGTGATCGTCGTCACCGACAGCGGCAGCTTCCAGGCGAGCGGCGCCGACGGTTCCACCATCGGCGTTTCACTCGGCGGAACCTAGCAACCGCCCCAACCGCGGCCGATCCTCCATGACCAGGCGCAACCGCGCATGTTAGAGTCACGCCGTGATCAGCAACAGCCGCAGGAGAACCCAATGAAGCAGATACCTCAATCCCATGCAGACATTCTCGACAAGCCCGCTTTTGCGCACTTGTCGACGCTGATGCCCGATGGGAGCCCGCAGGCGAGCGCAGTCTGGGTCGACACCGACGGGCCGACGATCCTGGTCAACACGGCGGAAGGTCGGCTCAAAGACCGCAACGTCCGCCGTGACCCCCGGGTCGCCATCTCCGTGACCGACCCGGAGAACCCCTACCGCTCGCTCATGATTCGTGGCCGCGTCGCGAAAATCACCAACGACGGCGCGGATGAGCACATCAACCGAATGGCCAAGAAGTACATGGGGGTCGACGAATACCCATTCCGACAACCTGGCGAAGTCCGCGTCCTCTACTACATCGAGCCCGAGCGCGTCGCCGCGATGGGCTGAGCAGGGCGGCTCGACTAATTACGAGGAAGCTCTGCCCAAAAGATTCCGCGGAAGTCACCTGCTGCGTAGCCAGTCGCTTGGTCGGTGGGGTAGAGCTCGTCGAGCTTCGTTTGAAGGTCCGGCGCGAGGGTCGCACCATGGCAAGTGACGCAGAGCGGCTGCATGAAAATCGGCTCGGCATAGCCGACGGTGTTCTTGTCGATCGCGACGACCGCCGGTTCTCGGCGCTCGGGGTCCGTCTCGTAGACGTCCAGGATCGATTGCATCCAAGGTTTGGCAGCGTTGCTCGGGTTGCGAAGCTTCCCGCTGGCGCGGCCGACTTCGACGCCCCCGAGGCTCGCTTCGGCGGCGAGCTTTGGCGCTTCGACTCGACACGTCGAAATCGCGGCCACCGGTCCATCCTCCAGGCCGCTGACCAGCGCGCCTTTGAGGCGCTGCTTGAACGGAAGCACCGCTTCGGCACCTGCCGCCTTCCACTTTGCTTGATTTAGCTTCGAGCCCGTGCACGCCGGCGCAGCTAGAAGAAGCGACAGGATCATGGCAATCCGCAACATAACGCGTGGTTTGGCCCGTGAAGAGGATACGATCAAGGCGCCGCGGAAGCGTGCCTGCCACCGATCGCTAAGTTAGGATGTTCCGATGCGGTTTTCGTGCCTCGCGCTCTTCGTTACCTTCGCGATGCTTTCACCGGCGGGGGCGCGCGCCCATTTGGGTCTAGACGTGCCCACGTCGCGCTACGGTCCCGACACCCTCAAGACCGGTCCCTGCGGAGTCGCCGGCGGCGAACGAACGACCAACGTGACGTACTTCGAACCCGGCGAGACGATCGAGGTGCGTTGGGACGAATACGTCGATCACCCAGGGCACTATCGAATTGCGTTCGACGACGACGGCGTTGACGATTTCGTGGATCCCGCAACGATGATGGAGCTCTACTCCAACGACGCCGTGCTGCTCGACGGGATCACCGACAGAGGTCAAGGGGAGCGCGACTACGTGGCAACCGTCACCCTACCGGAGCTGAGTTGCGACAATTGCACGCTTCAGGTCATCCAAGTGATGTACGACAAGCCTCCGTACACGACGCCGGGCAACGACATCTACTACCAGTGCGCCGACCTGGTGCTCCGCGAAGCGGAAACGTCGCCGGACGCTGGCACCGACGCCGGCACTGGCACGGACGCTGGCACTGCCGCTGGCACTGACGCTGGCACTGGCACTGGCACTGACGCTGGTCGGCGCACGGGTGCAGAGGCCGGTTCGGGCGGTGGCGGCGGCTGCAGCGTCGGAAATGGGACCATCGCCGAGCTTGGAGCGTTTCCACTCCTCTTACTTATTTTCCTGGGTCGTCTTGCCCGCAGGCAACGCTTGCTCGTATAGAGAGGCGCCATGCGTATCGCGGATTTGTACGCGGCCGACGTCGGGCCCGTTTACTCCCTCGAGTTCTTCACACCCAAGAACGAGGCAGGGCGCAAAGCGCTATTTCGGGCCGTCGAACGGCTCCAAGCGATGAAGCCGGGTTTCGTCTCGATCACCTGCGGGGCGGCTGGCACGACGCGGGAGCGAACGGCCGACTTGGCAATCGAGCTGCAAAAGGAGTTCGGGCTCACCGCGATGGCCCACCTGGTCTGCACCGGCACCACGCAGTCCGAGCTCGAGGAAACCCTGCGGCACATGCAGGCCAACGGTATCGACAACATTTTGGCCCTGCGCGGCGATCCGCCGAGGGGTGCGACCGACTGGACGCCTGTCGAAGGGGGCTTCTCGCACGCAGACGAGCTCGCCGCCTTCGTTCGCGAACGATTTTCGCTTGGCCTCGGTGGCGCCTGCTACCCGGAGAAGCACCACGAGGCGTCGAGCCTTGCCGCCGACATCCAAAATCTCAAGCGCAAGGTCGAGGCCGGCGCAGAGTTCCTGATCACCCAGCTATTCTTCGACAACGACAAGTACTGGAGCTTCGTCGAGCGGGTTCGCGCAGAGGGCATCGAAGTCCCCGTGGTTCCGGGAATCATGCCTGTTCTCAACCTGACGAACCTGCAGCGCATCTCTTCGCTTTCGCCTGGGACAAGCATTCCGGCCGAGCTCGAAGATGCACTCCGCGAAGCCGGAGATGATGACGAGGCTGCACTTCGAGCAGGCGTCAGCTTCGCGGCGAAACAATGCCGTGCGCTGCTGGCGAACGGCGCCCCAGGCATCCACTTCTACACACTGAACCGATCCAAGGCCACGCTGCAGACCTTCGCAGCGCTTTGAGACAGTCACGGACTACCCGGGTTGCCCCGCGTGCAGCCGCAGATATGTCAGGAATTCCCGCCGACTCTGCGGCCCAGCTCGCCGGTGGGACGGTCGCCGCAGCACAGGGTCCTCGTCGATGGCGAGCTTTGCTTTCGACAGATCGTCCTCTGCAATCGCGCAACGCGTCGCGGTTACGTCGATGCCGTAGACCTCCGCCGCGTTGAGCCCGAGGATCTTTGCTTTCGCCTCGGTGCTGAGCGCAGGGTATCCGTACATCTCTTGCATGCTGACCGGAATCTCGAACGCGCGAAACGCGCTGATCTGATCTTGCGGGGTCCCGTACCAAATCGAGTCCGTGCCCCAGAGGATTCGATCTTCGCCTAGATACAAAAGCAGCTTGCCGAGGACATGCGCGGCTGCTTCCGGCCGGGTCATCACGAAGCGCCAAGTGCTTCCAAGCTCGGCGTAGACGTTGCCCTGCTTGCCGATCTCGTTCTCGAGCACCGCCTTCACCAGGGTGTCGACGCCCTGAGTCGAATTAGGGTCGTACGGCCCCTCTGGCACGTTCACCTCGAAGCCGGAATGGTAGACGATGAAGTTCACGTCGGGATACATCGGCGCGACGACGCCGATGTCGTCAGCGGAGGAGATCGAAGGATCCAATCCAAACTGCGACAGGCCCTTGTGGGCGCAGATGAGCTTGACATCCAGCTCGCGCGCCTTCTCGATGAATGGAATTCCGATGGCCGCGTCGTCGAGGCGCCAACCGCCGAACTGGGTGTACACCTTCCAGGCTGCGATGCTCTGCTCTTCTTTGAGCGCTTGCATTCCCTCGAGCTGCTCGGGTCCACGGTCTGGGACGACGATTCCATGGATGACCATGCGCTCGGAGCCGGCCATCCGATTGACGATTTCTCGAGTCGCGGCGGCTTCGTCGGTTTCGAGCGGATTGTCCCCCGGGACTGCCGGCACCTGGGACAGGACCGCCACCGCGGTGTCGCTGTTGACGAAAACCTCCCGGATGTAGTGGTCGGCATCGAAACAGTCGACGAAGTCGAGCTCCCCGCATCGGGCCTGCGGAAACGTCGAAAGGGCACCCTCGAAGCCGCCTCCGTCTCGCCAGGCGCCGTCAGGATTCACGTGATGGGTCTGAACATCGAAAATGAACTCGTCCCCTTCGAGCGGCGCACAAGCCCCCGCGTCCTCCATCATCCCTGCGTCCACGTCGTATCCGGCCGCTCCGCCGCTTTTCGAACAGCCATACACCTGATTGATCACCCAAAGCGCCGACGCCGTACCCATCGTGCTCGAAACGAAGTCGCGCCGAGAAACCCCTATCCGTTTTGCTTTGTCAGCGCTCAGACGATGAAACGTTTCCTCGGCGATTCGGTCGCGCTTCGTAGGCACAGGAGGCTCGAACTCGCCGTTCGAACCAGTCCGAAACGGAATCGGAGACTCAATCGGAAACTCAGGCGAGCTCTTCTTCACGAGACGAACCATACCGCGAATCCCCCAATCCGTCGCTACCACTGACGTCACTGGTGGCCATGGCAACGGTCCACCATACGATCAGAGAACGGCTCGCGACGGTCGTGCTCGGGATTGGGACCCACTCGCCCCCTATTCCTCAAGACGACCCACGGCTAGGCTCGACCCAATCCCTGTGCTGCCCATCCCGAGCCGTTCTCCTATTGAATGGATATGGATTCAGGGGCGCGGCGGAACGCGATGCGGGGGTTCGGCGGCGTGTGAGTGACAATCGGCAAGACAGCAATCCGCCCCGATTGGCGCGAGCTCCGAGGGGCGGCTTGCGTGGCCTAGGTCCCCAGTCCATCCGGCCACATCTGCAAGCCGCCCCGTCCGTTGAACTCCCGTGTCGCGTTCCGCCGCGTCCCGCTACGCGCGCGCTAGGCGCCCTTCGCCGCGTCGATGAATCGTTTGACCAAATTGGGGTCCTTGCGACCCGGCTTCGATTCGACCCCTGATGCGACGTCGACTCGGAACGGCTTCACCGCGCGCACGGCTTCGGCGACATTGTCGGGTGTCAGGCCGCCGGCGAGGGTCAGCTTGCGCTCTTTGGCGACCTCGGCGGCGATCGCCCAGTCAAAGGTTCTGCCGGTGCCACCGGGCATGCCAGGAACACTGGCATCGAGGAGGATATGCCCGCCGGGGTAGCTCCGTGCGAGCACGATGGCGGAGCCGTCCTTCACAGAGATCGCCTTGTACGCATTGGGCAATAGCGCGGCGAGCAGCTCGGGCGGCTCTGCCCCATGTAGCTGGGCCCAACCGATGCCGGTTTCGCGCAAGATTTCGCGGACCTGCTCCCGGCTGAAATCGACGAATACCCCGACCATTTGGACATGATCACCCCCGGTCTCGACGATCGCGCGGGCCATCCGAGCATCGACGCATCGGGGAGAGGCCGGCCAGAAGTTGAGGCCGATCGAGTCGGCGCCGGCCTCGATGCAACGCAGTGCGTCGTCAACGGTGGTTAACCCGCAGATTTTGACCTCGGTCATGTCCGGAGGATGGGCCGACACCGTCTCTTCGTCCAACCAGCACGGGGGCGCTTGCCGATCGAGGACCCCGGTTCTAAAAGGGCAACCAGCCGGACCCGGAACACGGGCGCAGGGGCTCCTGCGGGACTAGAATCGATGATAGAGCATGAAAACAACTGCCGCTGCGCGCGTTGAGCCCAGTCCGCGTGAAACTCTAGACTCCGTCGTGATTCGCTTCGCCGGCGACTCGGGCGATGGAATGCAACTCACCGGAAGTCAGTTCACGACTGCCACGGCAGACGCGGGAAACGACCTGGCGACATTTCCAGATTTCCCGGCGGAGATTCGCGCTCCGGCCGGCACGACGTACGGGGTGTCGGGCTACCAGATTCAATTTGCGTCGCACGACGTGCTGACTCCGGGTGACACCCCCGACGTGCTGGTGGCCATGAACCCTGCGGCGCTCAAAGTGAACAGCGAAGTGCTCAAGCCCGGTGGCCTGCTGGTCGTCAACACCGGCGCATTCAGCACCAACAACCTCAAGAAGGCGGGCTACGACAGCAACCCGCTCGAAGACGGCTCGATGGATCGCTTTCGCATCTTGTCGCTCGACATCAACAAGATGACGCTCGACGCGGTCAAAGATGTCGGTCTCGGCGCGAAGGAGTCCAATCGCTGCAAGAACATGTGGACGCTCGGACTCATGTATTGGCTCTTCGGTCGCGAGCGCGACCAGACGGTCGCGTGGCTCAAGCACAAGTTCGCGAAGAATCCCAAGGTGGCCGAGGCAAACATCGCCGCGCTCAATGCCGGTCACATCTATGGCGAGAACGCGGAATTGCCGCACGGCATCCACGCTTATGAGGTGCCGGCTGCGCATTTGACGCCCGGCGAGTACCGAAACGTCAGCGGCAATGAAGCCACCGCCTGGGGGCTCGTCACCGGTGCACAGCTTGCCGGCCTGAAGATGATGTACGGCTCTTACCCGATCACACCCGCCTCGAGCCTCTTGCACCAGTTGGCGCGCCTCAAGCATTTTGGCGTGACGACCTTTCAAGCCGAAGACGAAATCGCGGCGGTTGCCGCCGCGGTTGGCGCGAGCTTCAGCGGCTCGGTCGGAGTGACGGGGACATCGGGACCAGGCATCGCGTTGAAATCCGAAGCCATCGGTTTGGCGATCGCTGCCGAGTTGCCCTTGGTGATCATCAACGTGCAGCGAGGTGGGCCGTCGACAGGGCTGCCGACGAAGACGGAGCAGTCCGACCTCTTCCAGGCCGTCGTGGGGCGCAACGGCGACGCGCCGCTCGTGGTCTTGGCCGCTGCAACGCCCGGTGACTGTTACTACATGGCGATCGAAGCCGTTCGAATGGCCGTGAAATACATGACACCGGTCATCTTGCTGACCGATGGCTATCTGGCGAACAGCGCGGAGCCATGGCCGCTCCCCGACCTCGACGCGCTGCAACCATTCCCGGTCCAGTTCCATCGTGACCCGGAGGGTTTCCATCCGTTCCTTCGCGACGAGCAGACACACGCTCGCGTTTGGGCGGTTCCGGGCACGCCCGGCCTCGAGCACCGCATTGGCGGCCTCGAAAAAGACCGCACCACCGGACACATTTCATACGACCCGCACAACCACCACCGGATGACCAAGATTCGTCACCAAAAGGTGGCTGGAATCGCGAGGGACATCGAGCGTGCGAAAGTCGATCAGGGCGAGGGTGAAGGCGACTTGCTGGTGGTCGGCTGGGGCTCGACCTATGGCGCGATCAGTCAGGCAGTGGAGGTCCTGCGCGAACGAGGTCACGACGTTTCCCATCTCCACCTCCGCAACATCTGGCCGCTTCCCGAAGGGCTTGGCGATCTACTTCGCTCCTTCAACAGCGTTTTGGTCCCGGAGCTCAACTTCGGACAGCTCACGATGCTGCTTCGGGCGGAGTTCCTCGTCCCTGCCGAGAGCCTCACGCGAGTGACAGGACAGCCTTTCCGAGTCGCCGGCCTCGTCGAAGCTGTGGAAGAACGACTTCAACGGAGCGCCGAATGAGCACCAACTCTCCGGAAAAATACTCGCGCAAGGACTTCACCTCCGATCAAGAGGTGCGCTGGTGTCCCGGCTGTGGCGATTACGCGATCCTTGCAGCGGTGCAACGCACCCTTCCGAGCCTCGGGTCGACGCCGGAGAACACAGTGTTCATCTCGGGCATCGGCTGCTCGAGCCGCTTCCCCTACTACATGAACACGTACGGCTTTCACACGATTCATGGGCGCGCGCCTGCGGTGGCGACCGGTGTCAAGCTCGCGAACCCCGAGCTCGACGTTTGGGTAATCACCGGTGACGGCGACGGCCTGAGCATCGGAGGCAACCATCTTCTCCATGTGCTTCGACGAAACATCGATCTTCAGGTCATGTTGTTCAACAACCAGATCTACGGCCTCACCAAGGGGCAATACTCGCCCACCTCGCAGGTCGGGCAGGTCACGCCGTCGAGCCCGCTCGGCTCGATCGATCAGCCCGTCGTACCGACGCGATTTGCATTGGGCGCCGGCGCGACCTTCGTAGCGCGCGCGTTCGATATCTCGAAAAAGCTTCCCGAAGCACTGACCGCGGCGCGAGAGCACGAGGGCGCCGCATTCATCGAAATTCTCCAAAACTGCCCAGTGTTCAACGACGGCGTGTTCGATCTCGTCACCGATCGAAAGACCGGCCCTGCCTACCAACTGTGGCTCGAGCACGGGCAGCCAATGATGTTCGGTGCCAACGGGGAGAAGGGCCTTCGTTTCAACGCCAAGACACTCAGCCTCGACGTCGTGACCATCGGCGAAGACGGCGTGACAGAGCAGGACATCATCATCCACGACGAGACCAACCACCAGCTCGCCTGGATGCTCACCGACCTCCCCGACGTCGTCGCCCTCGGTGTTCTTTACCGTAACCGGGGTCCGGTTTACAACGAGAGCGTCGAAACGCAGCGCGAGCTGGCCGAAGAGCGTTTCGGAGGGCCGGATCTACACGCCCTGCTGCGGCAAGGGCATACCTGGACCGTCACCTGAGGGCGCATCCCGGTCGACGGGCAGGGTCAAGACGATGCGAAGTCCGTGCGGTTCACGCACGCCAGCGGTGACGAAACCAGCCGAGCGGAATGCCAAGTCCGCCATTTTGGCGAGCCCGAGCTTCACATTCGGGCGGCGGTCGATCTTGGCGAACGGCGTGAATATCGTTCTAAGGTCTTGTTCGCTCGGGCTCACGCCGTCGTCTTCGATCGTCAACACGGCCGCAGAGCCAACCACGCGGGTTGCGAGTCGGATCGATGCGACGGTCTTCGTCGCTGCCATGAATTGAATCAGCCTGCCGAGGGCGTCCTGGGCCAACCAGAGGTTGAGCCGGGCCACTGGATCTCGGGCACACAGGTCGAGCGTGATGCCGACCTCGAGGTCCGATGCCGCGTTTCTCACGAGGTCGTTCAGAGAAAGGACACGCGTTTGGAGTGGATTGTCGCCAGCGAAAGCAGCGAGGTCACGCATGAGCTCGCGCCCCTCTTCTGCGGCGTTCCGCACCTCGCCCATGTACTTCTCGATCGCAGCAGGGTCTGAAGCGTTCTTCTTGGCGAGATGCGCATTGCCGATGATGACACCGAGGATGTTGTTGATTTCATGAACGATGCCGGCGGCAACGTCTCTCGTTGCTTGCATGCCCTCGGGATGCAAGATGCCTTGTCCCACTGACGGGGCGTCTTCGTCGCGCATGGTCGTCAAACCTCGAGAAGCTTCCTGACCGCACGAATCACTCGCGGCGCTTGAATTGGTTTCTCGATGTAGGCGTTGGCTCCGAGCGCCATCGCGCGGTCGCGATCGTTCGGCGCACTCTCCGTCGTGATAATCACGATTGGGGTCTTTTCATGTCGTGGGTCGCCTCGGACGTGCCGCACGAGCTTGAGTCCATCCATCACCGGCATGTTGACGTCGGTCAAGACCAGATCGAACTGCCCTGCAGCCAACGCGCGGATACCCGCGAGGCCATTGTCCGCCTCCACGACTTCCATTCCAGGAATTCGCAACAGGGACTCCGCCAACATGTTGCGCATCGTCTTGGAGTCTTCGACTACGAGGCAGCGGTACCGTTGCATGGCTAACTCAATCCTACGATAGGAACCGGCGTGCTCAAAGTTCGCGCCTCATCGCCTGCTTGGCCGGGTGAGCTCTGCGAGCATGTCGCCCAGAGCCCAAATCCCGAGTGAATGGTGTTGCACCCCGGTCCGCCGCACGGCCATGGGCATGCCCGAAACCACCGCGGTTTCGGGGGCCTCGACCAGAACGTTTCCTCCTTGCGCGAAGATGTCGCGTGCTCCCTTCGCGCCGTCGTCTCCCATGCCGGTGAGCACAACGCCAATAGCCTTGTCACCGAGCACGCGAGCTGCGGAGCTGAAGAGCTGATCGACCGAGGGGACGTAGTGAGACCCTCGATCGGGCGCAACGACCCGGATTGCCGGGCCGCGGTTTGAGGGAACGAGCTCGATACAGCGACCTCCCGGGCAGACGTACGCGTGCCCTCGAGCGAGTCGCTCATAGCCTTTGGCCTCTGAAACCTTGGTAACGCCAGTCTTGTCGAGCCGATCTGCGAACGTGCGCGTGAACCGAGGGGGCATGTGCTGAGCGATCACCAGTGCTGCGTCGAGATCGTCGTGCAGGTGACGGAATAGCGTGACCAGCGCGCGGGGCCCGCCCGTCGATGCGCCGATCACGATGACCTTGGAGGGCACCCTCTTGAGTACGGTAGGCTCGCGCCTTCGAAGCGTCGGCGTACCGAGGTCCGCATCGAGTCCAAAGACATCCGCCAGGTCATGTTGGAGCGCGAGCGGCGATAGCTGCTGGACGACACGCACCTTCTCGATGAGCTGGTCTCGCAAGCTCTCCAGAGGAGCGTCCACCCCATGTGGCTTTTCGATGAAATCGATCGCCCCGAGCTCGAGCGCGCGGAAGATGTTTTCTTTTGCCGATAGACCCGACACCACGACGACCGGGAGTGGGTGACGGTCCATCAGAAGTTGAAGGAACTCGAAGCCGTCCAGGCGCGGCATGTCCAGATCCAAAGTGATGAAGTCGGGTGGTCTGGCTTCGACCACTCGCAGGGCTTCTGCACCGTCACGCGCAACGTCGACCTCCGAGATTCCGGCAATGTCTCCGAGAACTGCTGCGATGGTGCGGCGATTCAACGAAGAGTCGTCTACGACGAGCGCGCGGAGCTCTCTCACCTAAACGAGCCTCGGGGGCATGTCGGTGAATGGGATCGGGCGCCGGTAGACGATCTCAGTGGTGAGCTGCGTGATCTCGAACGCCGTGCTGGAACGAAGGAGCGACTCGCTGTGGCCGAGGAGCAAATAGCCTCCACGGTTCAGCCTCTGGTAGATGGTCTCCAATACTTTTCTGCGCGACGCATCGTCGAAATAAATCAGGACGTTTCGGCAGAAGGTCACGTCAACGCGCCCAACGATTGCGGCGCGCCGCTGATTCATCAGGTTCAGATGACCGAAGTGGCACATCGCACGGATGCGCGGGTGTACCTGCCTGCCTTCATCGGTTTCGATGAAGTACTTCGCGTACTCGGGAATCATAGCCCTGAAGCTCGCGGCGCCGTAGGTCGCCCCACGCGCCTTGCTCAGGACCCGGCGCGAGATGTCGTTTCCGAAGACACGGACGTCCCAGCCATCGAAGAGTCCGCTGGCATCGAGGAGCATCGCGATCGTAAAGACCTCTTCGCCGCTCGAGCATCCCGCGCTCCAAACGTCGAGCCGCTTCGAGCCGCGTGCAAGCGCCCGCGCCCGGACGGCCGGGAGGACCTCATCGGTGAAGGCTCGAAGCTGGTACGCTTCGCGGAAGAAATAGGTCTCGTTGGTCGTCAGAACCTCGGCCGCTGCTTCGACCTCTCTTTCCGCCTTTGGGTGGTACAGCAAGTAGCGGTAGTACTCCCTGAAATCTTCGACTCCCAGCTCGCGAAGTCGCTCGCGAAGTCGCCGTTCGACGACGTACGCGCAGTCGTCGGCGAAGTAGATGCCACAGAACCTATTGATGAAATCCCGGATGAGACGGAATTCCTTGAGTTTCAGACTCGGCCCTGCGTCGTGCAACAAGGTCACGTCACGCACCTAGCCGAAGGCCGCTCTCGATCGCGTGCCTGACCATGGAATCGGTCTCGTCCGTCAAGGCGCGGCGCAAGAGCTGGCGCGTATACTCAGTGTCGAGGTCGAGCAGCAACTTGATCGCCAAAATGCGAACGTTCCAGGCCGGATGCACGAGGCCTCGGCTCACGAGCCGCTCGGCGTGACGGACGGGCAATGTTCGGGCAGCGCGAAGGCCGGCTTGAAAAATCTCGTCGTCCGCATGCGAAAGCGCACGCTCGACGGCAGTCGCTACTTCGGAATCTCCCAACCAAGCGAGGGCATCCAGCGCTGCGGATACGACAACCGGCTCCCTGTCTTCCAACAGCGCGCGGATGCGGGGGATGGCCCCATTGGCTTCACGCCGTCCGAGGGCCAGAGCCGCCTCAGCGCGCGTCGGAGCAAATGGGGAGTCGAGCGCGGTACGAAGAGGGGCATCGGCCTCCCTCGTGCTCATCTGGCCGAGCGATCGTACTGCCGCGATTTGAACGTCGATGTCTTCATCGGCGACCGCGTATCCGATCAACTGCGCCATGTCGCTTGCGTTCGCGATCGCCAGTGCTTGCACCGCGGCTCTGCGCGTCCGAGGTTCCCCGCTGTGCAGGCCGCGTTTGAGAAGCTCTTCGGCGCGAGGCGAATCGAGCCGCGAGAGAACGTGCGCGATGTCGGCGCCGCCAGGCCCATCGAGATCGGCCTCGTGAAGCGCCTCCTCGACGGCGTCGGGCACTCGCTTCGCAAGCCCTTCGAGCGCGCTGGTCGCCGCGGCGCGAACCTGATGAGACGGACTGCTCAGGCATTGGACGAGTGCTCGGCAATCGCGCGGGTCGCCCCACCACAGAAGGCTCTCTGCGGCAGCCGCCCGGACAGCGTCCGTCGCGTCCGCCAGGTCTCGCTCGATGAGGCTTCGAATCCGATCGCGGGTGGCGGCCGGCACCTCGTCCAGATGCCGGTAGCTGAGCTCGGCAGCGAGCTCGAGCGCGATCGCCCAAACCCGTGGCTCCGCGCCCCGTTGCATGAGAAGCGGATCGATGAGCGCACTTCCCGACGCCCGAAGGGCTACGACCGTTTCCGGGCTGACCACGTCATCGGCAACCGCTTGGAGGACTGCTTCGAGCGAGCTCTCGTCCCGGCACAGTACTGCGAGGTAGGCGGCCCCCTGCCGGGTCGGAGTATCGCCGTGTAGCAGAGCCTCGTGAAGCGCGGGCCGGAACGATTCGCTTGATGCGCTCAATCGCTCGATCAGATCGTCGCGGTCAGCCTGGGTTTCACTTGCAAGCACCGCAATGGCGCGAAGGGCTGCGGACGAGGTTTGAGGTGACGGATCGGCGGCGAGGTCGAGAAGGAACTCCAGCGCGTCGGGCTCGCCGGTCCTTCCAAGAAGCTCAGCGGAGATTCTACGGACGATCGCGTCATCCACCGCCGGAGCGAGCTCCGTCCAAGTCAACCGCGTGCCGAGTCGGGTAAGCCCTTCGAGAACGGAAATGCGAAGAAACAGGTTCGGCGTCGAAAGGCGCTCCTTGAGAAGACCCTCCGCGCGGCTGCCACCGATGCAAACCAGGGCTTCGACGGCCGCAGCCGCCACGTTCCCGTCGGGACCCCGCACCAGCGGTTCCAAATGATCGATCATGCGGGGGTCTCGCGTCTTGCCCATCGCCTCCACGAGGAACTTCTGGGCACCTCCCCCCGCAGCAGCCAACGCGTCGGCGAACTTGTGCGCCTGCCCTTGAGCCACCATCCCGAGCACTTCGATCGCCGCGTTGCGGAGACCGGTGTTGTCGGTCTCGACCAAGCAAGCGAGGAGCGAATCGATGAGTGCATCTCTCTCCGCCGATTGTGCAGCCAGGGAAATTGCTTCACGGCGCACCCGCCAGTCCGAGTCCGACAGCGCATCGACGATCAATGTTAGCGGCGTCCCCCTGGGACGAAGGCTCATCCCTTGGACGGCCCGACGGCGGACGTCCGGATCGGCAGAGTGGAACGCCTCGTCGAGCCCATCTTCGCTCATGGCGTCTCCGAAGGCAGGGACGGCATCTCGTCGGGCGCGACGTCGAAGCCAGGCTGGGCGACCCGGTCTGCGTCGAGCAGAAACACGAGCCTCTCGTGATACCGGTAAGCCGACTTGATGCCTCGCTCGAGATGGCGATCATCCAAGATGGGAACTTCGCGCTGCCGGTCGTTCTCCGACGAAAAGACGTCGTGGACCGCATCCACGACGACCGCGACCAACCCTCTACGAGTCTTGAGGATCAGCCATTTCGTGCGCCGTGTGGGCTCCTGTGGCGCCAAGCCAAAAAGGCACCGCAAATCGACGACGGCCACGACTACCTCGCGATAGTCGGAAACCCCCAGAACAGCGGGATGCTCGCGGGGCAGCTCAATGAGCGGAAGCGGGTTTACGATCTCGCGAATGCGCGCGATCTCGAGTGCATACATGACCGAATCAACCTCGACTCGGATGAGGTCTCTGGCGAGCGACAGACCGTAGGTCTTGCTCTCGCTCACGTCAGACCTCCCAGCAACGCTCGCGGATCGATGAGAATCACCATCTCATCGGCGTCACCCGGCGACTGGGATGGAACACGGGCAACTCCGACGACGTACTCGGAGAGGTCAGCACTCATGGTACTGGCGTACTCGATCTCATCGGGCTGCAATTGAGACACCTGAACCACGCGATCCACTGCGACCCCGATGAGCTCTTCACCGACGTCGACCAGAATGACGCGTCCGAGCGGCTGTCGATCGAGCACCTCGAGATTCAAGAGCGTGGGCAGGTCGACCAGTGTGATGATTTCGCCTCTCACAGCGATGACCCCTAGGAAGTGCTTGGCCGAACGGGGGACCTCGGTCAGGGGCGGTGGCATCAGAATCTCTCGGACGGTGGACAACGGAAAACCGTAGGTCTCGCTCCCAGCAGACACCGCAAGCACAGGGATCGCCGCGTCTTCGCTAGCCGGATCGGGGACGAGAGTGGCTCTTTGTGCACCAGCGGTCATGCGCGTGCCTCCGCCGATGGAAGGGCCTCGGCACCGTCGAAGTACTCGGAGAAGAGCGCGGGCACGTCGAGCACCAGCGCTAGCTTCTGATCCCCCAAGTCCGCGGCTCCAGCGAAGCCGCGAACGGAAGACAGGGTTGAACCAAGCGACTTGGTGATCACGTCCTCTTGGCCGACGAGCTCGTCGACGACGAATCCAAGCTCCCGATTGCCCATCTCGCAGACGATCACGAATCGGCTTTCCTGTGGCTTGGCCCCTCGCAGACCAAACAAGCGGGCGAGATCGCAGATTGGAAGTGTCTCGCCGCGCATGGTGATCACTTTGCGGCCTTGGATCGTGCGGACGTCTTGCGGCGCAAAGGGGATCGCTTCGCGAACCGCGCTGATCGGAAGCGCAAAGAGGCGCGGACCCACCGTGATGATGAGGGCGCGTATGATGGCCAGAGTAATCGGAAGGGTCACCGTGATCTTGGTGCCAATGCCCTGCTCGCTCGCAATCGAAACCACCCCACCCATTCGCAGGATGTTGGTCTTCACGACATCCATACCCACGCCACGGCCGGACAGATCGGTCACTTCAACGTTCGTGCTCAAGCCTGGAAGGAAAACTAGGTTCAACATGTCCTGGCGAGTGAGATCCTGGCTGGCCTCCGCGGTCAGCAAGCCGCGCGACACCGCTCTCTCACGTAGCTTCTGCGCATTCATGCCGCCACCATCATCCTCGACCTCGATGACGACATTTCTGCCCTTGTGATACGCGTTGAGAGCAAGCGTGCCCTCCGCCGGCTTGGCGAGGCGCATTCGCGTGTCGACCGACTCGATACCATGGTCGATGGCATTGCGGACCAGATGCATCAGTGGGTCGGCCAGCTCCTCGACGATTAGCTTGTCCATCTCCGTGTTCGCGCCGGTCACGACGAGGCGAACTTGTTTGTCGTGCTCCCTGGCGGCTTGCCGCACGATGCGCCCGAACTTGCTGAATACCTGACCCAACGGGACCATGCGAACATCGAGGATCCTCGTGCGCAGCTCGGATAGCTGACGTTCGAAACCGCGGCCCAGTCGATCGAGCTCCCGAAGCGAATGCCTGTGCTTGGGATCCCCGTCGAGCCCGGCAACTGCACGACCCACGGCACTGCGCACCAAGGCAAGCTCGCCCACGACGTTCATCAGGTCGTCCAGCTTGCGAATGTCCACACGAACTGAGTTCGCCACCGAACGAAGTGAGGCCTGGCCCATCTCGTCCTCGGGCTGGGGCAGAAGGCTTTGCGCACCGGGGGGGATCGAGGTGAGATTTGGAGGAATCGTCGGCAGATGCTTTTGCTCTTCGATCGCCTCCACCGTCCCGTAACCGCCTTCGAAGTGTGCCTTCAGCTCTGGCTCCGGAACCCGGCTGGCAAGGAGCACCACGAGCTCGATGGACTCGTCATTGCCGCCTTCCAGGCTCGGCAAGTAGGTGATGATTTCAGCGTCGTCGTGCACAACGTCGCGCAGGGCTTCGATTGAGTCGTCGATCGCAGTCAGATCGAAGGTCGCACGGAGACGATAGAGCTGCATCCCCTCTCGGATGCACGCGCGAAGCCGATGTTCTTCGTACTCCGTGAGGACCGAAAGGACCGCCTGCCCGATCGCATACTGATGCAGAGGATCGCCGTCCTCCACCGCCGGCTGAGTGCCAACCGAACGGACGGCTGCCACATAGGCGTCTACTCCGGGAGCTTCTTCGGCCGCCTGTGGGTCTTCGAGCGCCAAGAGCCGTTGAAACCGCTCGACCGAATCGAAGAGCACGTCGAGCAATGGGTCGCCGATCTCGGCTCGGCCGAGACGCAGGTCGTCCAGCAAGTCTTCGAGCGCGTGGGCGATGGTGCCCACGTGCTTGTACCCAAACATCCCGGCAATGCCCTTGAGGGTGTGAACACTGCGGAAAATCCCGTTGATCAGTGACGAAGCGGGACGCTCAGCGCGCTGATGGGCCTCGTCGAGCAGCAAGAGGTCGCGCGACAACGCCTCGACGAGCTCTTGGGCCTCAGCCAAGAACTCCTGCTGTACGTTGTCGCGCGGATCACTCACCCCGACACCCCTTCGATTCCATCGACCAAGCCCCGAATCAGGTTGCGAAGCTCGTCGACCTCGAACGGTTTCGCGAGGAAGGCGTCTGCGCCGAGCGTGGCGCCCTGCTTGGCGTCCAGGCCATCGGCTCGCGTGCTGATCAAGATCTTGATAGCCCCTTGCTGCCGGGGGCTCTTCTTCATGAAGGCAAGGAGCTCGAGCCCATTGATATCGGGCATGTTGACGTCGACGATGACAACGTCGAACGTGTTCGAGGCGAGCAGCTGGAGGGCTTCGAAGCCGGTTTCGGCCTCTCGCACCCTCGCGAAATCGGCGTCCTCCAAAGCCGCACGAACGAATGCGCGCACGGCGCTGCTGTCATCGACGATGAGTGTGTGAAATGTCACCCGAAACCCCCACGGACAGGATAACAGAGACAAAGAGGGGGAGACCCGCTCTATTCACGCCAGAACGAGCGAGATGTGGGCTCATCTGCGGCGCAGGATGAACAGGCGCACAGGCTCCGTAGGAAGCGATAGCTGTAGATCCCCGTCTGGTGACCGTCGTGCCAAACGAGTCTGACCGCGTAATTCCCGACGGATTGAACGTCGCTCAACTCCAGGTTGCCGCCCTCCACGAACCGAATCGGACCTTCATGACCTTGGCACTGCGCACAAGGACAGAAGCCGCGCAAGAGCTCATGCGGATAGACACTCCGGTGCCCGTCGGCCCAGTCGATTTCCATGACTCGAGCGCCGCGGGGCGCACGCAGCTCGATGGGCTCCAAAGCGTCGCTCACGAGGGCCGGCCTTCCCAGCTGCTCGAAGCTGCCGCGGTGCGCTCTCGAACGGTGACCGTGGCATGGTTTGCGTCGAGCTGTGCGAGCGCGTCGCGGATCTCTTGGCGCTCGCGATCGGGCCAGGGCTGCTCGGCGAGCTCGGAAGTCGCCTGAACCACAACCCAGCGACGAAGCGATGCCGCTGACAGAACCAGCCGCCCGCCACCGCAGGCTCGACACACGATTCCCCCCCGCGCAGCATCAAACGACGCAGATCGCCCTGGGGCCGGCGTCTTACCGCACAGGACGCAGCGATCGAGCGTGGGCGCAAAGCCCAGTATCGCGAGCGTTCGAATCTGGAGCGAAAGCAAGGCTTCTTCGGGGGGCGCGCCGTCGTTGAGCGCCGTCAGCAAGCGCACCACAGTGTCGAAGACCGCCGGCTCGGGCTCGTGGTCCGGCACGCGCTCTCGGATGACAGCCAGGGCTGCACCGGCGGCACCAATCGCCTCGAGGTTCCGGAGGATGGCGTGGAACGAGCGGTCGACCGACACCCGCTCGAGGTGCGCGAGCTCACCGCGGCCAGGGCGGAAATGCGCGTTCATCAAGACGTAGGGCTGCAGGGCTCCGCCGAATCGGCGCTGACTCTTTCGCGCGCCCCGGGCAAGCGCGGAAAGCTTGCCGTAGTCCTCGGTTAGGAGCGTGACGATTCGGTCGGAGTCGCGATAGTCGACGGACCGCAATAGGAGCGCTCGGCTTTGGCGGCTTCGACTCGGCACGGCAGTGCGGAGGATAGCTCAATCGGATCGTCCTGTGCAGGCGCGCGGCGAACGAGGGAAAAGGTGGCCACGATGATCGCGAAAAGCGCGGCGGTCGTGATCGCCAGCACCAAAGCCCCGTATTTGCGGCGGCTTTGCACCGTCGCGAGCGGCGCAGGTGGCAATGCTTCCGGGCGCTCCGAGTCGAAACGGGCAAGCACCTCGTCCGCGTCGATATCGACCGCAGTTGCGTACGCCTTGATGAATCCACGAACGAACACGCCGCTAGGCAGATCTTCGAAGCGATCTTGTTCGAGCGACTCGAGCGTCCTGCGGGGTATGCGTGTCGTGCTCGCAACCTCCTCGATCGAAAGATGGCGCGTCTCACGCTCCGTCTTCAACCAGTAGCCGATCGAATCCGCCCTCATCGTGCGTCCTCGAGGAGGGTTTGACACATTCGTCCGTGGTTCGAGTACGGGTCGAGCTCCACGCAACGCTCCAAGTCGGCAACGGCATCTCGACGATGACCCAAACGCGCGCGGACCTCCCCGCGCAACCGCCAGGCTCCCTGAAGCTCCGCGCTCTTCGAACAAGACGGGTCCGCCTCGAGCGCGCCTACGAGCGCGCGCTCGGCGTCTTTCAACTGCTGCAGATGCCAAAACGCTCGCGCCATGGTGTAGTACCCGACGCAGAATCGTGGCTGTATGCGGACCGCCTCCATCGTCGAGGTCACCGTCTCTTGATATTCCGTCAGGTGAAATTGTGCCAGCCCTAGATTACCCCAGGCAAGATGTGGAGCTGTGTTCAGCTCATCGCTTGCGGACTCCCGAAGGACGACGACGGCCTCGTCGTAACGACCGAGCTCGATCAGGCACAGCCCGTAGATGTTGCGAGCCTCCGCAAGCGTGGAGCCGCCGCTCGGCTGCTTTTCGAGAAGCTTGATCGCCGTGGCCAAGTGCGGCTCCGCATTTTGGTAGGTTCGGCGCTCCATCTGGATGAAGCCGAGAAGCAGGTGGGCTTCGGCATTTTCGGGGTCGAGCTCGAGCGCCTTGCGCAGATGTTCAATCGCGCTCGCGGTCTGCCCCTCGTTGCGAAGGCTGGCTGCAAGCTGAAATTCGCGATACGAGCGCTCGCCGTCGGGGGTGCCCGCCGCCGACGTCGTGACACAGCCCATGGCTAGGCAGGCCAGCCAAACGAATCCCCAAGTACGCACCACGAAGTGGGTCTACTTAGTGCTTGGTGCCTGGTCAAGAAGGGGTGTCGGTTTACCGACAGCTCAGGCCGTGCTGAACGTCCTCTTTCAGGGCGAGCAGCGCATGAAGCTGGCGAAGTGCGGATGGATGATTAATGGTGATCGTTTGATCACCTAACGACAAATAGCCGCGATCGCGCAGCTGACTGACCACGGCTTTGACCTGATCGAGGCCCAGTGCAGTTCGGGTGGATAATTCGAGGGGCGAGAGCTCGAGCAACCCCTCGCCGCCGTCGTCGACCGCTCGGAGAAGCGTGTTCAGGACCCGGATGGTGGGATCTGGGAGGAGGAAGTTTTCGAGCTGCTCCTCGGTCCGCTGCAGGCGGCGTACGAGCTGCTCCATGACACGCTCGCCCAGCTCCGGCCGGCGCCGAACGAGCGCGCGAAAAGTGTCACTCTCGATAACGAGGGCGCTCGTCTGCTCGATCGCCTGGGCGGTGGCGCTGCGATGCGCCCCTGGCAGCAACGCTTCTTCGCCAACCAGCTCTTCCGCCCCATAGAGGCCGATACTGCGCTCGACGCCGCGCGCCCGCTTGAACAGCTGCACCCGGCCCTCGCGGATCAAGTAGAGCTCGGTGGCCGGCGCTCCCGCGTAGAAGAGAGTCGCCCCCGCAGAGAAGCTGCGGCGGTACCCTTCGATTCCAAGCTCTTCGGCCGATTCCACCATCCGGCTTGGTTACCCCAGGAGGCCGAAGCGCCGCAACCGCTATTGTGCGAGGTGGCAGGCGACCTCGTGTCCAGCCTCGATGACCCGAAGCCCCGGAACCTCCCGATCACAAAGTCCTTTCTTCGCGATGGGGCAGCGAGGATGAAACGCACAGCCGCTCGGTGGATCGAGGGGGCTCGGCACGTCGCCCTTCAGCAAGAGCCGATGTTGACGCGCGGTCGGGTCGGGCTCGGGCGCCGCGCTGAGGAGAGCCTGGGTATAGGGATGACGAGGTCGTGCGTAAATCTGTTCTGACGTCGCAAGCTCGACCACGCGCCCGAGGTACATGACCGCGACGCGACGGCTCACGTGCTCCACGACGTGAAGGTCATGTGCGATGAAGAGGTAGCTCAGCCCGAGCTCTTCTTGAAGATCGCGGAGCAGGTTGACGATCTGCGCTTGGATGGAAACGTCCAGGGCGCTGACCGGTTCGTCGGCCACGATGAAGGTGGGGGATACCGCGAGCGCTCGTGCGATGCCGATGCGCTGCCGCTGTCCGCCCGAGAATTCGTGCGGGTAACGGCGCATGTGCTCGGGTCGCAGGCCGACACGCTCGAGCAGGGCCGCGATGCGCTGCTCTTCTTCGGATGCGGAGCTCACCTTTGAATGAACACGCAGTGCCTCGGACAGCGCCGCGCGCACGGTCATGCGTGGGTTTAGCGAGCTGTACGGATCTTGGAAGATGATCTGCATCTTGCTACGGAACGGTCGCAGCGCCGATTGCGGCAAATGGGTAATGTCTCGCCCTTCGAAATAGATGCGCCCGCTGGTGGGATCCTGGAGTCGCAGGAGCAAGCGGCCGAGTGTGCTCTTCCCGCAGCCCGATTCGCCGACCAGCCCCAAGGTTTCGCCCGGCATCACCTCGAGGCTAACGCCGTCGACCGCGCGAAGCTCTGCGCGCCCACGCCCGATTCCGCGCGAGGGGCCACTAAACGACTTGCGCAAGGATTCAGCGCGAACGATCGCATGCCCGCTCACCCGGACACCTCCGCGTGAAAGCAGGCGACATCGGATTCTTCGAGCCGCTGCAAGGCCGGCTCTTCGACCCGGCAGACCTCGGTGACGAGGTCGCAACGCTCCTGAAAACGGCAGCCGCTCGGGAGCTCGCGCAGGTCGGGAACCATTCCGCGAATGGTCGGCAGGCGCTCCCCTCGATTGCGTACGCTCGGGAGACTGCGCAGCAGCCCTCGGGTGTACGGATGCTTCGGCGTCCGAAACAGAGTCCGGGTTTCCGCATGCTCGACGATCTTGCCCGCATACATGACCGCAATCTCTTGCGCGAACTCCGCCATCACGCCCAAATCGTGACTGATGAAAATGATGCTCATGCCAAAGTCACTTTGAAGCGAGCGAAGCAAGTCCAGAATCTGTGCTTGAATCGTCACGTCGAGCGCTGTCGTCGGCTCATCCGCAATCAAGAGCCGAGGCTCGCAGGCAAGCGCCATTGCGATCATGGCGCGTTGGCGCATGCCTCCAGACAGCGTGTGCGGATACGAGTCGATGCGCTCGGAGGGCGCCGGGATACCGACGAGATCCAAAAGCTCGACTGCTCGGTCCTTCGCGGCACGACGGCTGACGCTCCGGTGAAGCCGAATCGCTTCGACGATTTGCGACCCGACCGTGTACACCGGATTGAGCGAGGTCATCGGCTCCTGAAAGATCATCGAGATCTCGTCCCCTCGGAGGCTTCGCATCTCCGACTCCGGAAGACGCAAGAGGTCGCGCCCATCGAACAGCGCCTCACCTCCTTCGATGAAGCCGGGGGGGCTCGGGACGAGGCGCATGATCGACAGTGCGGTCACGCTCTTTCCGCAACCGCTCTCCCCTACGATGCCGAGAGTCTGGCCAGGCAACACGTCGAACGAGACGTCGTCGACGGCTCTCAGATAGCCCTCATCCGTCTCAAACGCCGTGACCAGGTGGCGCAGGCTGAGCAGCGGTTCCGTCATGCGGCGCTACCTTAGCACCAGTAGAGAAATGCCGTGCGTTTCAGGGGCAGGATGCGAGCTCAATCGACATGCCGGGGCTTGGCGCTTGCTGGAACGCGCCGTCTGGAACCTCGGGGTTCACCGAAATCGACTTCACCCGAACCGACGTGTCAGCATCGTTGACCTGATCGACGAACCGTACTTTGGTTGGAAACGATTGGCCGTCGACCTCGATGTATTCGTCGTAAGTCGCTTCCCACCGTGTGTCGCCGCTCGCAGCCCGTTCGACCGAGCGTCGAAGGGTGAGGCGCTGCTTGGCCGGCGCCTTGTCGAGGTCGGCCTCGTGTACGGCAAACGAGACTTCTTGTGTCGTCCCATCGGCGGCGACGAGCGTCACGACATAGCGCCCGTCGCGGCACTCCATGGACTGCTCGGTGGCTTCGATCATCGGCGTATCGCCGGTCAGGAGACGAAGCACATTCTCGGCATCGACCGAAATTCCAAGCAGTCGAGCGATGTTCTCAGGGCACGTCGGACCGTGCACAAACGCCCCCGCCCGTGAGTCGCTCAGCTGAAAGCTCTCTCCATCGCTTGTCAACACGGCGGCAGGCCCAACCTGAGTCATCACATCGAAGCGCACCCGGTTCGGCCGCTGCAGGAACATCAAGACGGTGCCTCGAATTCGGCCGTCTCGCCCCCACTGAGTCACCCGCGCTTCGGCTTTGATGGCCTGCCAGCCGGCCTGTTGATCCCTATGGTCGTCGAGGGCCTTGCCCGCATCGCTGCGCATTTGCAGAGGACAGGAGGGAACCGACTTACAGCCCGCGGCGGTCAGCAAGAGCAGGAGCGACGCGGTGAGACACGCGCGCGCCACTAGTTGTTTAGCGCTCCCTGGTTGATCCATTCTTCGACGACCTGGATGCGGGCTTCGCTGATCGAGCCACCAAGCGGCATCCGATCGCCACAGGTCTGCACGTTGCGCATCTTTTGAATCATGATGGACCCGTCCGGATCGAAGGGAATCACGAGCGTGCCCTGCCCTGCGCAGTCACCCGGATCGGCGGCCAGTGCATCGACGACCGCCGACCAGGATTCGGCCGGCCAGTTTGTCGTGTCCGCCGTATCGACACCGCTTAGATTCAGCGCAGCCAGGGCCGCGGGGCTCGCTCCACCCGGGATGTTGCCGTCCAGAGGGTTGTTGGGGTTTTGGTCGGTGTTGTCGTTGCTCGGCCCGTGACAAATCACGCAATCGGTGAACATGATACCGAAGTAGATATCGCTCCAGTTCGGATCGGGAAGGTCGCCCGGCCCGCTGTACACACAGATCTCGTCGTCGACGCTTTGACAAGGCTCGAGCTCGAGCGCTGCGGAAGGCGGCGTCTCCGTCCGCGCAATCGCGGGCGCCTGGCACGCGAGCCAGTTGCGAACGATCTCTTGCCCTTCGCTCGAATCGATGGAAGGCAGCTGTCCCCCGTCGGACTTGCGAACCCATGGAATGGTGTTTCGGACGCTTCGACCCGCGGCACCGGGAGGCATCGTACCCGAGCGAATCTCCTTGATCATGCCCTCGGCCCAGTTTCGGACTTGATTCTGATTGTTCTGCAGGCCCCTTAGGCGCTCGCAATAGGGCGTGCGGTTTTGGCCGCCTTCGCAACTGTCGATCGGCTGCGCGCAGGTGGAATCCTGTGATGCGCCGATGCAGGCGAGATCCACGTCGAAGTTCAGCCCACTCGGCGTGCCGAAGCGGTCGTCTCCTACAGCTGCCGGCGCATGACAGAAGGCGCCATCGCCACATGTCGATTGGACGATCGCCTGACCTTCATACATCGGGAGTCCGTCGGTCTCGCGATACGCGATGTCGAACGCGGCTGGACCTTCGATGGGGCGCCCGTCGGGGGTCTGGCCATCGAGATTACACTCGCCGAGATCGCGCTTACAGCCGATTAGACTCGAGACGCAGAGGGCCGCCACGAGGAACGGTATTAAGGAAGGATCACTGCGGTCGCCAAGCATACGAGCCGGAAAATGGGTCTGATGCCCCGCGGAGTCAAGCGAGTTGCAGGTCGGCTCAGGCGGCAGGTCGAAGGTGTTCCAAGCGCTCGCGCAACTTTTGGCGCGCCCGGACCTCGAGCTGGCGTACCCGCTCTTTGCTGACTCCCATCTCCCGCCCTAGACATTCCAGCGTGCAGGGCTCGTCCGAAAGGATGCGTGCTTCGATGATCCGCTGCTCGCGATTGGTCAAGCTCTGCATCGCGGAGTCGAGGGCCGCACGCACGTGGTGCACCGCCTCGGAACGCGCAACGGACTCTTCCGGGGTCGGCTGCTTGTAGCTCATCCGCTCCATGGCGGTGGGCGCATCGGTCACGCTGGCGTCGAGAGAAAGGTCGCCTCGAGCCAGTAGAGGCCAAAGCTGTTTGGCGCGTGTGAGCGGCATCCCGCTTTCTTCGGCCAGCGCCTCGGGGGACTCGACCGACTTTCGTCTGAACGCCCGCATCGCGCGACGCTCCGTTCGTGTCGTTCCCAATCGGACGATCCGGTATGAACGGACCACATAGTCGCGAATCTCGGCGCGAATCCAATACGCCGCGTATGTGATGAGTCGGCACTTCTTTTCCGGATCGAATTTCGATGCCGCTTTCAAGAGCCCGAGGTTGCCCTGCTGAACGAGATCCTCGAGCGGCACGCCCCAACGCCGATACTCGCGTGCGATCGCGATCACGAACGGCAGGCTCGATTCGATCAATTGAACGCCTGCCGCTTCGTTGCCTTCTGTCCAACGCTGGGCAAGCTCACGTTCGGTTTCAGCATCGAGGATCTCGACCCGCTTGAGCGAAGCGCGGTATCGGTCCAGAGCCGTGGCCGTGATGGCGGTCGACATGCCACGAGGCGGATGCAGTAACCGTGCCGAACGAAGACTTCCAAGAAAACTAAGAGATCTCTCGATACTTGCCGCAGCGGCCGTGGCGTTTCGCCACACGTAGCAGCCTGATCGCCGCGGCAAGCCGCGCGCGCTTTGCACCGAAGGCGCAATTCCCGCGGATGCGCAAAAACGCTGGATTTTTCCGAGTCTACTTTGCCCAGGAAGCCAATTATGCTAGTTTCGGGGCGTGGAAGTCGTCCTTCGCAAAGTTGGCCGCAAGTCGGGTCGAGCCGTCATCGGACGTCTGCTGCGACCTCCGCGCAAGGGCTCGGTCGTCGTGATCGAGTTCGCCGATGGTCTGCACGAGTACGTCACCACTCCTGTGAAACGTGTGCTTCAGCTCTGCGGTCAGGATACCTATTACCTGCAGACCGCAAACAGCCGCTATCGCCTGGAAGTTCGCTCCAGCGAATCGGGTGTGGTCGATCAGCCGGTCGCGAACTGACCTGAGCCGCGCAATAGTTTGCCCAGCTTGCGGACGAGCTGCTCGAGCACGGCTTGGAGCAGCGCGAAGTCTTCCTTTTTGATTTCGCTCGTGCGCTCGTCGACGTAGAGCGCGCGGTTGAGCTCGATCTGAACGGCATGCTGCCCTCGCTTGGGGGCTCCGTAGCTCGAGGTCGTCCAGCCACCCCGGTACGGATCGTCATGCTTCACGCTCAGGCCTGCTTCACGGAAGTGCGAGTCGATTAGATCGATGATACGTCCATCGGCAGTGGAACGGCCGCGCGTCCCAGGCACCACGTCCGCGCGGCGAATCTTGCCTCCGCCGATGGTCCGGCGGCCCGAGGAAGGCATCGAATGCGCCGCGAGGACCAGCACCCGTCCGTGCTCCTGGTAGATCTGCGCTGCGACTTCCCGAAGCGCTTGATGGTAGGGGTTGTAAAAGAGCTCTAGTCTTCTGCTGAATTGCTCGATCGAGAGGGGAGCCCGCAGCAGTGGCGTGCCGTCGGTCCTTGCGCGCCATACTACGCCGCGCGCAGGAATGTGACGCCCTCTCGGATGCCTCGGGACCGCAGCCGAGTCTACGTCGTCGGGCCCGCGATTGAGATCGACGACATACCGTGACACCCGGGACACCAAGAGCGTCGCGCCATTCTTGGGTGCGCCCTGGTAGAGTTGATCGACGTAGATGTCCGAGTCGCGCAACACGGCCAGCGGCGTCGATTGAATTTCAGGCTCGACTTCCGGCGGAACCTGCAGGCCCGAGTGCGGCACCTCGACGAGAACAGCGCTCGGAGTCGTGTGTGGGCGGGTTAGCTCGACGTAAGACACAGGGGGGCTCAAGCGCTGAACAATTCACGGAACGGCATCTGCGAAGGACTCACCTTGGTCCGAACCAGCCGACACGCAAGCCCTAGATAGAGCGCTCGGTAGGCGGGCTCCAGATCGGCCCCCGAACCACTCTGTCGCGCCAGTATGCCTCCGAGCGTCGTATCCCCCGAAACCGAGTCCAACACGCTGACCCAGCTGCGGTCCATGCGAAAAATCTGTAGCGGCGGCCCGTCGTCGCAACGCTCGAGCACCCTCTCTCGAAGCGGATCGAGGACGGACTCGATCTCCTCGAGGTGCGCTTCGTTCGCGGCATCTCGGATGAGCTCGAACGGGTCCAGCCCCATGGGAAACGTTTCCTCGTGACTCCGAGCACCGCGAACGAAAGCCCACTCGCCCCGCCGCCATCGGAACGACTCCATCAGACGCCCTCGGACCTGATCGCTAATCGCCCGGAACAACTCGACCGGGCGTAGAATCCCGAGTCCTACGAGCGCATCGCCAAGACGTCCACCGTGCTTGGGCAGGAGCGCCAAGGCCATTTCGATCTCCATGCGCAAGCATTGGCCCGTCGCGACCAGATACTCCCCAAGAAGCTCTGATTTGTCGGTCGATGCGACGAACTCCGGCCTACCGTCGACGAAATAGATCTTCTTGCGCCGGTTGCGTTGCCAAAGATGAAGAACGCCAGTCTGCTGACGCGCGACGATGTCGTAGAAGACCGGCAAGAGGGTTGCCGCGCGAAGCTGGCCCTGCTTCTCGGCTTGCGCGAGCTCCTCGAGCTTCCACTGAAGGCCCGGCGACGTGACGAAGCGTGTGAGCTCGGGAAGGCTCGATGGATCAATGTAGGTGCCGTCGGCTTTCGAGATCTTGCTGCTGCGACTGTCGATGACGCCGGTGGTGAGGAGCTGAATGAGACGCGGATAGCTCATCGGCCCCATCACGCTCCCGTCCGGCAGCTGCACTCGGTAAATCGTGGGGGAGGTGACGGCCTGCGGCCCGATCAGCTCCTGGCCCGCATGGTGCATGAGGTCGCTGTCTATGAGCGACGGCAGGTCTGCACCCGGAAGATGAACGTCCGGAGCGTCCCCTTCGATCAAGTTCAGCTGCGAAAGGAGGCGCGCGACGCGATCGGGCCCGTGCCCCATCCCCCGGCGCCGCATCACTTCGGCGCAGGCTTCGGAAAAGGCACCGGCCGTAGGGCGTTCCTTTGGCTCGCGTTGGAGCCCTCGAAGCACGACCGCGCGGATGTCTTGGGGAATGCGGCGTTCGCAGCGAGCGAGCACTCGAAGGTCCGCGTCTCGAATCTGGAGCAAGACGTTGAGCTCACTCTCGCCCTGAAACAAAGGTTCGCCGATTAGCATCTCCGCCAAGACCGTTGAAAGCGTGAACACGTCGCTCTTACCGCTGAGCTCCTTCCCGAGCACTTGTTCAGGGGACATGTAGCCGAGCTTGCCACGAACCTGGCCGTCCTCGGTCGTCGGCGCGCGGCTTCGAACGGTGGCGATGCCAAAGTCGGTGAGCTTCACGTGCCCTGTGCGACTCAGAAGGATGTTTGCCGGGCTCACGTCGCGATGGACGAACTCCAATGACTCACCGTGCTCGTCGACCGCATGGTGCGCGTAATCGAGCGCCTGGGCCGTTTGGTAGGCGATGTGAAGCGCGACGTCCCAGGGAATTGGAGAATCTGGAGGGGCGGCTCGTAGCAGACGGCTCACATTCGAGCCGTCGACGAGCTCCATGACGAGCACGAGATCGTCGCCCATCGTGCCGAAGTCGAACACCTGAACAATGTTGGGGTGTTCGAGAAGCGCAGCGAGGCGAGCTTCGTCGATGAACATCCAAACGAAGTCCGGATCGCTCGAAAACTGCGGAAGAATGCGCTTGAGCGCCACTCGCTTCTGAAAGCCATGCAGACCTTCACGAAGCGCAACGAAAACCTCGGCCATCCCCCCCGCCGCCAGGCGGCGCTCGATGTGGTACGGCCCGAGCAGCGGCCGTTCTTCGCTCACACATCCCTCCGTTAGTGACCGACCCCTCCATGATAGGCAGCTCGGGCACCTGATGTCAGCTTACTCCACGTTTCAGCCAGAGCGGAACACTTGGGGCTGCGCTTCGTTCCTGCTTATCATTGAGTTTGCCCACTAGTTACGGGGGAACGATGGGGATTGTTCGCAAAGCATCGCGCTCGAAGAAATCGAAGGATCCGCTTCTCGGGAAGGTCGTCGCGGGTCGATATCGATTGGAATCACTCCTCGGCGAGGGGGGCATGGGTGTCGTTTACCGAGCGCGCCATGTGCTCATCGACCGTGTCGTTGCGCTGAAGCTGATTCGACCCGACCTTCGCGGGGAAACGCATTTGCGCGCTTGGATGGTGCGAGAAGCCCGAGCGGCCAACCGGGTCGACCACGCACACATCGTCGACATTCATGACGTCGGCGAAACGGAGGAAGGCGAGCTCTACCTGGTGATGGAATACCTCATCGGAGATTCGCTTTCGTCTCAGATCGCAAAAGGCCCGATGCCCATCGCGCGGGCAGTCGACATCTTGGAGCAGATGACTGCAGCGCTCGCTCGCGCGCACGACCTCGGTGTCGTTCACCGCGATCTCAAGAGTGACAACATCATGGTCACCGCGCGCGGCGGCCGAAAAGACTTCGTGAAGATCTTGGATTTCGGTCTCGCTGCACTCACTCGTGACCCGCGCCTCGCTCCGAAGGGCGCGGTGTTCGGCACCCCAGAGTACATGTCGCCGGAGCAAGCGCGAGGCGAAGATGCGATTTCGTCGAGCGATCTTTATGCACTCGGGGTTCTGTTCTTCGAGATGCTGACCGGACGCCTTCCGTTCCGTTCGGGCGACCGTGACGAGCTGCTCGACATGCAGCGAACGGCGACCCCGCCAAAGCCCAGCAAGTACCGCTCGGACATTCCGGAGCATGCCGAGAACATCATCTTGAAGCTACTCGAGAAGAAGCCGGAAGATCGTTTTCGTGACGGGCACCATCTCAAAGAAGAGCTCAAAGAGATGCAGCGCACGCTTCCCTCGCGGGAATGGGACCAGTCGACGGATGTGGCTCCTGTCGCGCCGCCCCTGCCGCCACCGGCTCAGACGCCAGGCGTCGTCGAGTGGAGCCGGACCGCGGCGAACTTCCTGCGAGCTGTCGCGCGTGCATACCCCGACGGAAACGCGCCAACCGAGGTGCAAGGCGCGTCGGACCAGATCTGGGAGCTCGCGTCACGGGCGTCCCGGCTCGAGGGCGAGCTCGAAAGCCATTCCAAGAAGCTCGAGACCATCGAGAAGCGCGGGCGAGCGCTCCGCGCTGAAATCGGACGTAAGGTCGAAGATCTTGCCGGAGAGGAATCGCGCGCCCTGCGTGACGCGTCGTCGGAGCGCGACTCGCTGAGCCAGCTGATTCTCAAGCTCAAGCGTGCCAAGCGAGCGCAACAATCGGCCGAGGCCGAAGTGAACTTGGCGGGCAGCAACGTTGAGCGTATCCGCCGCGGATACGAAGCGCTTGGCGTGGCCCGTGCTCAGTGCGACGTGCTCGCGGAGGTCGCGCGCGACTACGAACGTCGCGCACGCTCGAAAGAAGAGACCGCAGCAGAGCGCCGCAAGCAAATCGAGGAGCTTCGCGCTCAGTTGAAGCGATACAGCGAGGCCCTCGAGCATGACCTTCAAACGGGCCGCGAACGAATTGCCAGCCGCGTCGGAGAAGCACTCAGCTACGAAACCGCCTTCGGCACCGCCTCGAGCCTGCTGCTCGACCACCTTCGCGACAAGCCAGAGTGCCGAGAGCTCCTCGAAGACATCGACAAGAGCCGCAACGGCAAGGATCCAGACGAGAAGCCGTCAGAGCTGCAAGAGCTGATGGAAAAACACGTCGCCGCGCGCTGAATCGTAGAACAACCGGGGCGCGGGAAAACGCGACACGGGGCTACGTCGAACGGCTCGGCTTGCAAATGTGGTCGGTTGCACTTGAAAGCTTGGACCACGCAAGCCTCGCCTCGGAGCTCGCGCCCAATCTGCGGTGGTTGCTGTCTTGCAGATTGTCACTCGCTACGTCGACTCCACCCCATGACGCGTTTTCCCGCACCCCTTCACACGCGAGATTCACAGCCGCCGACCCTGAGAGTGACACTGAGAATCGCACTTACACTGGCACTATTCGTGGATCACTTCGCTCGTTGGCACGCGTCCGCCTGCTCCGAGGAAAACGGATTGCAGATGCCTACGATGTCTACGCTAACGAGTCCCTCGCTCGGAACGTCGAAGACCTGTGACGCCGTGCACAGGATCTCGCCTCCGCAGTCGATGTAAAGTGCGACACCGCACCGCGAGTCATCCGGAAGATCAATGAACATCTCCGTGACCTCGCTAGGTTCCGAGACAGGTGGATTGTTCGGCCCGAACACTAATCGTTCGATCTCCCCCGATAGCAGCTCAGACAAGCAGTTCTCAACCGACTCACCGCAGCAGGTGTATGACTCCACGCGATGTGGATGCACGGGGAACGGCCACTCGACTCGCACGGCTGTGTTGCCAGCACTCGAAGGTCGGCCGTCGCTTTCCCCGCAAGCGCACAACAGGACGAGCATCGCCGCAGCGCCGGATCGAAGACTGAGAAATCGAGGACAACCCACAAACAGTGCGTATCCGAACTGGGCGACTTCGTCCACCAGGGACAAACACTCCGGTACCCTTTCCATTGCTCTCGTTGAGACGCTTGTGACGAAAGTCTCGGTTCCCGAGGCACCGGCACTGGCAGTAACACTCGCGATGATACAAACGTCGACGCTCTCATCGACTCACAGAGGGGCGCGGCGGAACGCGATGTGGGGGTTCGGCGGCGTGTGAGTGACAAACGGCCATGACAGCAACCACCGCCGGTTGGCGCGAGCTCCGAGGGGCGGCTTGCGTGGCCCCGCGCCCCCAGTCCATCCGGCCACGCTTGCAAGCCGCCCCGTCCGTCGAACCCTCGCATCGCGTTCCGCCGTGTCCCGGTTCTCAAGGCAGCTGAGAGCTCGTGGTAGCCGAGGTCGGACTCGAACCGACACATTCTTGCGAATACCGGATTTTGAATCCGGCGCGTCTGCCAATTCCGCCACTCGGCCGGAGCGGCCGGACTTATAGCAGGCCCGCGCAAACGTGCATTCCCCGCGGCGAGGACGCAGCCCCGTGAGGGACGCGCCGCGTCGACTTTAAGGGACCCTTTCGCTAGGCTCCGGCGCAGATCTGGAAGGGGCTCAATTTATGACAAGGACCGCTATTCTGGGCTTGGGGCATTATGTGCCCTCGAAGGTCGTGACCAACGACGACCTCGCGAAGATGTTCGATACGAGCGACGAGTGGATTCAGCAGCGTACCGGTATCAAGGAGCGCCGATACATCGAGGAAAGCGGCATCGGGGCAAGTGACCTCGCGGTGCCAGCTGTGAAGATGGCGTGCGAGGCCTCTGGCATCGACGTCTCGGAAATCGACGCGATCATCTTCGCGACGCTCTCACCCGACTTCAACTTTCCGGGCAGCGGCTGTTTCCTAGGCGACAAGCTCGGCCTCACGGGCGTGCCGGCACTCGACGTGCGCAACCAGTGCAGCGGTTTTCTCTACGGCTTGCAGATCGCCGACGCTTGGATTCGCTGCGGGATGTACAAGCGCGTCGCCTTGGTCGGCGCCGAGGTTCACTCGACTGCCCTCGACTTCAGTGATGAAGGCCGCGACGTGACGGTCCTGTTCGGCGACGGCGCCGCCTGCGCAATCCTCGGGCAGACCGATGACGAGAATCGGGGCCTCATCGACGTCGAAGTCCACGCCGACGGAAGCGGGGCAAAGGAGCTTTGGCTCGAAGGCCCCGCAAGCGCGTACATGCCTCGCCTCACGCACGAAATGATCGACGACAAGACGGTGCATCCGGCGATGAACGGGCGCAGTGTGTTCCGATGGGCGACCGCGAAAATGCCTGAGGTCAGTCTCTCTGTGTTGGAACGCAACGGCGTGTCGGTTGACGAGCTAGACCTCATGGTTCCCCATCAGGCCAACAAACGAATCAACGAGTTCGTTTCGCAGAAGCTCAAAATCGCGCCCGAGAAGGTCGTCCACAACATCGAGAAGTACGGGAACACCACGGCGGCTTCCATTCCGCTCGCGCTGAGCGAAGCCGTGCAGGAAGGGCGCGCCAAGAAAGGCGACCTGATTCTCATGCCTGCGTTTGGCGCTGGATTCACCTGGGGCGCCGCACTTCTGCGGCTCTAACGCCTTGTCGTCCAAGGCCGATCGCGTGGCCGTCGTCCTGAACGGCAACGCCAGGCAGGTAACGGACGAGCTCGTTGAAAGCTTCGACCAACTGGTCGGGAGCGGCGATCTGTTCTTGTCGCGGAGCCTTGACGAGGCACACGGAATTGCACTCGAAATCGTTGAATCCGGCTATCCGGTGGTGCTGACGGGAGGCGGCGACGGGACCTTCGTACAGATGGTCACCTCGATCAGCAAGGAGGCGCGAAGCCGCAATCGGGAGCCACCCAGCTTCGGTCTCCTGAGACTGGGCACCGGTAACTCGCTCGCCTGGGCACTTGGCGCTGGGACCTCGCGAAAAGGTGTGTTCGCCGATTTGGCCCGACTGCGTCACGACAGCGCTCATCGGGAGGTGCGTCTGATCGAAGCGCAGGATCTACTCACACCCTTTGCAGGCGCCGGGTTCGATGCGCTCGGTCTCAAGCACTTTCACGAAGTTCGCTCGGTGGTTCGCCATCTTCCATGGATCGGGAAGCGGGCGACGGGTGCAATGTCCTACGCAATCTCGATCCCGATGCTTACGATCCCCGAGCTCGCGCTTCGACCGCGACTGGAAGTTCGGATCGTCAACCGCGGGGCCGCAGAACGTCTCGACCTGCACGGTCAGCCCCACGGGCCGCCTGTCGAAGAAGGCGAGGTCATCTTCGAAGGCTCTTGCATCGCGGCGCTGGTTTCGACGATTCCGTACTGGGGATTCGGAGTGCGCGTGTTTCCGTTTGCCGAAAACCGTCCTTCAGATCGCTTCTGCCTCCGAGTCGTCGCGACCAGCCCGCTTCACGTTGCTGCACACATGCGCAGCGCGTGGAAGGGCACGTATCGGCACGAGAATCTCATCGACGTTTACGCCGAGGACGTCGAGCTCCAGTTCGACAAGCCGACCCCCATTGAAATTGGGGGTGATCCCGGGGGAATGACGCGCTCCATGCGAGCCCGGCTCCACCCTGAGCCGGTCAAGCTCATCGACTACTCGGCGCCCTAGCCGGAATCGAAAAAAAAGGGGTTTTTTGTTAACTCCCTCTCAATCAAGCTGTAATAATACAGAAATACCAATGGGGGAAGGGAAGAACTGGATCAAGTTGGGGGCCGTCTGCGCCACCGCCGCGCTGGTCGCGCTCGGTGCGGCATCTGCCGAATCAATCGAGGGGTCGGTTCGCGGCAGCTCGGCGGATGCGAGCACCGAATCCGAAAAGAAGGACTACTACTACTGGAAGGTCTGGAATGGTGCACTGCCCGAACAACGGGCGACCGACGATCGCAACGATCTGCTCGCGGTCTTGACGGGGAAATTCACGGGACCGGCCATCGGTTGCAAGTTCGCCTTCCGCGGAGGCGGGCTCAGTCCTTCGACGATTGTTGCGCGCTCTGGCACGACCATCCGCGTGGAGAATCGAGATGCTTTTACGCATGAGCTTTCAGTCGAAGGGCTAGCGGGGTTCACGCCGCTCGAAGCCGGTCCTGGAAAGGCTCGGGTGATTCCAGTTCCCGCGGGTGGGCCATGGGCGCTCGGTGACCGCATCTACGGGCATGTCGAAGGTTACCTGCATTCGATGCGCGAGCTAGTTGCCTGCGCGGCCGTCGATGCCAACGGAAGATTCAATTTCCAGGACGTTCCGCCCGGTCCCTACTCATTGAGAATTTTGCGCGGTCCGGAGCAAGTCGCATCGCGTCGCATCACGGTTCCGGCGGGCCGAACGCTCCAGATTGATCCGGTCACCCTCAGCAAGAATCGGAGGAAATAACCGATGTTGTCGCGCCTTTGGTACCTGATTCTAGCCTTGGCCGTGGGAGGCGCGCTTGCGGGTGCGTTCTTGAACAAGTCAGCGGCGAGCCGAGAAGCCGAATTTCAGCTCGAAGAGCAGCTACGCAGGGACCACGTCGAGGCCGAGCTTTGGCAGCGCCTGGACGCTCGACTTCGACTCGACGCCTTGGCCTCTGTCGCGGTCGATTCAGAGGTTCGCCAAACGCTACGGAGCTCGAGTGGACGCACGGGAACGCCAGGATCGAGCACTCGAAAGCGCCTCAGCCAAAAACTCGACTCCCTCAACGCCAAGCTCGAAGAGGGCAAGGGAGACCTGGTCTTCGCGATCGATACCGAAGGTGAAGTCGTAGCCACGCTCGACAAAAACGACATGGATTCGGTCCAGCTCGACAAGATGCCGCTCGTACGTGATGCGCTGCGAGGGTTCATGCGAGACGATGTCTGGGTCTATAACGGTGAAGTCTATCGAATGGCGGCGCGCCCGGTCTTCGACGGCGGCCGATACGTCGGCGCAGTCGTTCATGGGATGGCGATTGGGGACGGGCTCGCGAAACGTCTCGCAGCCAAGCTGCCGAACGCGACCGTGGTATTCTTCTTTCGTGATCGCTTGATCGCGTCTCACGTCGGTGGAGCCAAAGCGCCGAGCAGCGCAGAGTTGAAAAGCGGACTCGCCCCTGCGCTTGCCAAGATGGAAAACGGCGAAGGTTCGGTGGAAGTGGGCGAACGAACGCGCGCCATCGCAGCACGAATTCGAGGCGAAGCCGGGGACGCTGGGGTTGGCTATGTCATCGGCCGTCGGGGAAGCACGGTCGGGCTTGGTGGGCTTTTTGCAAACACCTTCAAAGAAGACGTCGCTTCGCTTCCCTGGCTGTTGGTCATCGGGCTTCCGCTGCTGCTCCTCGTTCTGGGCTTGGCCCTTCTCTACGTGGAGCATGACAAGGGAGTCGTGATCCTGCGGAAAACGAGCGAGAGCCTGTCCAAAGCCGAGCTCGACAGCCTTCCGGCCGGTCAGCTCCGGCGTCACTATCGGAAGATCGCGGAGAACCTCAACACAGCCTTGCGTGCCGGCGTCGGCTTCAAAGAAGGGGCCGCCAAGCGCTCTTCGGTCGACCTCGACCACATTTTGAGCTCTACGCGAGACAGCGCGAACGCGGGCTACTTCGGTGTCTCGACGGAAGCGCCGACGGCCAAGCAGGTGGCGCTCGAACCAGCGGCATCGAGCAAGCCAGCTGAGAAGACGCCACAGATGGCACCGATTGCCCCTGCGGATGCGATCCCGACGGCAACGCCGCCGGGCAGCCCTTCCGTGGACTCGCGTACGCTTGCGACGACGGCGCGCCCGGGCCGTTCACCTTCGTCTCGGCCCAAGCGGTCGCCGTCATCTTGGCCAAACCGATCGACCTCTTCGCGGCAAGCGGTCGCAGCTACCGTTCGACACGGCGGAGAGCCAGTCATGTCGGAGGTCAACGACCCACCGACGAGGCCAAACGCGATAGTCGACTCGTACTCGGAGTACGATGACGAGGCGGAGGAGTCGACCCAGGTGAAGCACGTGCCGCAGGAGCTCATCGAGGCCTCTGCGCCCGCCGACCAAGGCGAGGAGGGGCACTTCCGTGAGGTCTTCGAGAAGTTCATCGCAACGCAAAACGAATGCGGCGCGTCGGTCTCGGGGCTCACCTTCGACAAGTTCGTACGCAAACTTCATGCCGCGCGTGACCAGGTCATGAAACGCCACAATGCGCCAGCCGTGCGCTTCACGGTGTACGTGAAAGAAGGGCGCGCGGCGCTCAAAGCCAGCCCGGTCAAGCAGTGAGTTGACCGCCGGGAACCTCGGCTCTACCTTGATGAGTAGTCCCTCTGTGGTTGCAGGTGAGGAAGGAGTAGTGAATCCCTGACTAGGTCGATTAGGGTGCTTCAACGTGCGTGGTGTGCGGACCCGGCTAGCGTCATCGGGGGGCCTAAAGCGTACGATATCCGCTCCCACCTACTAGTAAATTGTAGGGGTTCGACTCAACATTAGTTCCCACGGCAACGACGGTCAGGACTGTCTTATGGGGCCCCGCCAAGTCGACGCTCGCGTCGTCCGCGGGGCTCCGGGGCTTAATCCCCTTTACTGGATGGGGGCTGTGAGGCGGGCGAAGCGGACGGCGAGGCGAAACCACCATGGCTTTCGGTCGTACTCGCCCTGCTCCATCAGCCGAGCGTGCTTGAAGTCGTTCTCGAACATCTCTTCGACTTTGGAGACGAAGGTCGGATCGGCGATGGCTGCCGTGATCTCGAAGTTCAGCCGGAACGAACGATTGTCGAAGTTAGCCGTTCCAATCGTAGCCACGTCGTCGTCGACTAACATGGCCTTCTCGTGAAGGAAGCCGCGCTGATACCGATAGAACTTCGCGCCGGTGCGGCCGGCGTCATCGAAGTACGAGTACGCGGCCAAATAGACCAGCATGTGGTCGGGCTTGTCCGGGATCAGAATGCGCACGTCTACGCCTCGCAAGCCTGCTAGTTGCAATGCAACGATCACGGACTGCTCCGGTACGAAGTAGGGGCTGGCGATCCAAATGCGCTTTTGGGCCGAGTTGATCGCATGGACAAACATCAGATTCGCGGTTTCGAGCTCGTCAGCGGGGCCGGTGGGAATGATCAGAACACGGCTGTCGCTTCCATCGGGAGCGCCCTGAGCAACCCAGTTGAGCTTCGGCAGCGTCTCGGTCGCCCAGTACCAATCTTCGGCAAACGAGATCTGCGCCTTCAAGACAGCGGGCCCTTCGATGCGGACGTGGGTGTCGCGCCAATGACCAAATTTCGGATCTTTGCCCAGGTATTCGTCGCCGACGTTGTGGCCACCAATCCAAGCCACTCGTCCGTCCGTGACCACGATCTTGCGATGGTTCCGAAAATTGAGTTGGAATCGGTTGCGACGCCCCTTGCGCGTATTGAACTCGTAGATTTCCACGCCCGCCTCGCGGAGCTCTTGCGTGTAGCCGTTTGGGAGATCGTGGCTTCCAATTTCGTCGTAAAGAAAATACACACGCAGGCCCTGCTTTGCTTTGGCGAGAAGATGGTCCTTGAGCGCGCGCCCCAGGCCGTCGTCGTGCACGATGTAGAACTGCACCAAAACGTACTCCTGGGCTTCGTCGATGCCGTCCAAGATGCTCTTGAACGTCGCGGCGCCATCGATCAGCAGGTTCACTCGGTTGCCGCGAAGCACCGGCATCCCCGCCAGGCCTTCCGCGGCGCTGGTGGCTTCTAGCCGTTCGCTCTCCGGCACTCGATACGGAGCTACCGTTTCGACCGCTTCCTGCTCGATTCGCAAGGTACGATGATCGGTGCTCCGCCGGGCGACGACGTAGCCTTCAAACTTGCTGCGTCCGAACACCCAGTAGGCGGGGACGGCTAAATACGGAAACGTGTTGAGGCTAACCGCCCAAGCGATCGCCCCTTGGGAGGTGCGCGTGCTCATCACGGCGTGAATCGACGAGGTGAAACCCAACACATGAAAAAGCACAACGATCGCGGCAATCATTCGTCCCCTCCGAGTCTTTCTCTGCTCAGCCACCGAGCGCGAATCGTACGGGACTGAGTGCGAATGGTCATGCGGGTGAGCTGAGCCGTTTCGCGCTTCGTAAGTTTACAGACTGTGTACTCCGCGCGCACCCGTGAAGCCGAGTTCGTTGATGTTGGCGCGCACAAATCATGATATCGCAAACGCCTCATTCAAAGAGGGGTGTCATGCAAGAGCAAGCAGTGAATCGGTTCTATTCGGACGAGCGAACTCGCGGCCGCGTCCGCGGCGCGATCAACGAGTACCTTGGTTTCTTCGACGAGTCGAACGGCGGCGACGTGAAGGCTCGCCAAGCTGGCTACACGACGATGATCAACCACTACTACGATCTCGTCACCGATTTCTACGAGCACGGCTGGGCCAAGTCATTTCACTTTGCGCCACGTTTCAAGGGTGAGTCGTTCGACTCCTCGCTCGCGCGCTCGGAGCATTCTTTCGCGCTAAAGCTCGGCCTGAAACCAGGCATGAAGGTCCTCGACGTCGGATGCGGCGTGGGCGGGCCCATGCGCAGCATCGCTCGGTTTTCGGGGGCCACGATCGAAGGCGTCAACAACAACGACTACCAGCTGACCAAGGTGCAGCAGTACAACGAAGAAGCGGGTCTCGCCGCCCGATGCTCCGGCTTCAAGGGGGATTTCATGAACCTCCAGGTGCCGGACGCAACCTACGATGCCGCATACGCATTCGAGGCCACCTGCCACGCGCCGGACAAGGTAGGTGTGTTCAAGGAGATCCGCCGCACGTTGAAGCCCGGCGGCCTGTTCGCGGCCTATGAGTGGTGCATGACGAGCAAGTTCGAACCGAACAGCGCCGAGCACCAAAGGACGAAAAAGGGCATCGAAGAAGGAGACAGTCTTCCGGACATCGCGACGATTCCCGAAACCCTCGAGGCGGTTCGCGCCGCGGGGTTCGAGGTGGTCGAAAGCCATGATGCCGCGGGCACCTGCGACCCCGAAACACCCTGGTACCTGCCTCTCGTAGGCGAAACCGAGAGCCTGCTCGCCCTTCGACGCGGCCGTGCGGGACGTTTCATGGCACGCCGCACCATCCGAACGCTAGAGGCGCTGCGGATCGCACCGAAGGGTTCGACCGAGGTCAGCAGGATGCTGGGCGCGGCGGCGGAGGCCCTCATCGCGGGCGGTGAGCTCGGAATCTTCACGCCCAACTACTTCGTCCTGGCACGGCGACCGGAGGAATGATGATCGGTGCTGTCCAGGCACCGCTGCACGCACTGTCGAGACGACGCGGCCAAAGGGATCTGCATCCTTTGGTGGAGTCGGCACGGGAGTCGACCTATCCGCCGCCCTATCCCGAGGGATGGTACGTCGTTGGCCGATCGATTGACTTCCGGGACCGACCGACGTTCGTGCAATGCGTCGGCAACCAATGGGTGGTGTTTCGCGATGCTTCCCGGAAGGCTCACGTGGTCGATGCCTATTGCCCGCACCTCGGCGCCAACCTGGCCGATGGCAAGATGCAGGGTGATTGCGTCGAGTGCCCGTTCCACGGCTGGAAGATCCGCGGGGACGGGTCCGTCGTCGGTCAAAGCAACGGTGAGCGCCAAGACCCCAGGCATCGCACGAGGTCCTGGGCGGTCGAAGAGCTTCAAGGCTGGGTGCTCGTCTACCACCGCCATGATGTCACAAGCGATGGCCCGGCACCCGAGCCACCGTACCGCTTGGAACGCATGCCTGAGATCGATGAGGGCGATCTGATTTGGCGGGGAGACCACGATGCAGGGCTGGTGCAAATGCACTTGCTCGAGTTCCTCGAAAACAGTGCTGACTTCCAGCACTTCGCCGCGATCCATGGACGTTTGCGTTTTCCTTGGACGGAGATCCCCGTACCGGGGATGACTCTCCACCACGAAGCGACGTGGCGTCGAGATGAAACCGAAAAGCACGTGTGTTGGTTCGGGAACGACGCAAACCTCGAATTTCGGGGAAAGGCGATCAAGGGATCCGGTGCACACGCAGACGTTCGCATCGAGGGCCCTGGAAGCTTCATCCGATTCGACTTCAAACTGACTAGGGGGCGGGGCCGCGTCGTCTTGTACCAAAGTCACACGCCGATCGCTCCGATGACCCAACACGTCCGCTTCCGATGGTTCAGCGGTCCAAACGTGCCAAAGCCCTCGGCGTCGTTCATCGTCGGGAACTGGGTGTCGCAGTGGCGCCAGGACATCGGCATTTGGGAGCGAAAGATCTATCGCAAGAACCCGATGCTCACGCGCGCGGATGGCCCCATTCACCAGCTTCGCCGCTGGTACGCACAGTTTTACCCAGCCGCGTCTAGATCGGCTGAATAGCCAACGTAAGGAAGAACATGTCGATTCGCAGCAAGCTCGGACAAACGAAGCTCGCCAAAGGCGCTGCTCAATGGATGACGGACAATCGAGGCCTGGTGGTTGCAGCCACCGCCCTGCCCGCGAGCTTCCTGTTCGAGCGGGCACGCGTCACACGCGACGTGCTCTACGCGCGTTTTGGAGCATCGCCTGAGAAGCACGATGAGCGGGTGCGACGCGTTCAGGAGCAGGTGCGCGCCTGGAACGCGTCGGGGTCCAATCGTCCTATGTGCACGGCAAGGCCAGCCTGGCTGACGATGTCCACGCGCACCTCGACCTACAAGAAAGATTGTAACCGCATCGAGATCGATCTTCGCGATATCCTCGAAATCGACACCGAGCGGATGACGGTCCGCGTCGAGCCGTTGGCGAACATGGGACAGATCAGCCGATATCTCGTGCCGATGGGCTATGCGCTCAAGGTCATGGTCGAAATGGAGGATCTCACGGCCGGAGGCCTTTGCATGGGCCTCGGCATGGAGACGACCTGTCATCGGTATGGTTTGATTCAGGAGACCGTCGTCGCTTACGAGATCGTGACGGCTGACGGGACTCTTCTGCGTGTGACCGAAAAAAGCGACCCGGAGCTGTTCCATGCTCTCCCCTGGTCACACGGCACGCTGGGCTTCCTGGTGGCGCTCGAGCTCGAAATCGAGCGGGCCAAGCCGTACATACGGATGAAGTACATCCCCTGTCACAGCATGGATGAGCTCTGCGACAAAACGTATGCGCTTTCGGTCGCCGACGATGCGCCGGAGTTCTTGGAAGCGACCATCTATTCGAAAGACAGCGGGGTCATTCAATGCGCATGGTACGACGACCCGCCTTCGGATCGCTCGAAGATCAACCCCATCAATCGCTGGTACAAGCAGTTCTTCTTTCATCACGTGGCCACGGCGCTCGAGCGTGGCGAGTTCGAAGACTGGATCCCCCTGAGAGACTACTACCACCGCCACACGCGCTCGATCTTCTGGGAGCTGGAAGAGCTCATGCCCTTTTCGAGCAAGCCTTGGTGGCGCTGGGGCTTCGGCTGGCTTGGCGCGCCCAAGATCTCACTGCTCAAAGGCACCATGACAGAAGGGGTCCGTTGGAAGTTGGTGCACAAGCACGTGGTACAGGATGTGATCGTCCCGATGCGCGAGCTGAAGCTCGCCGTCGAAGAGTTCGATAAGCGCTTCGAGGTGTACCCGCTGCTCGTCTATCCGATTCGCATTTACGACCACGGCGAATACCAGGGCCTGCAGCCGAAGCCGCGTCAACTACAACCCGGCAAACGCTGGGACATGTTCGTCGACCTCGGCGCCTATGGAATTCCCCCGGCCGTCAAGCGAGGCGAGGACTGGGACGCGGAAAAAC
>Ga0224508_10000132_pt1 | contig 77090 bp, 67 predicted proteins | sample SF_Jan12_sed_USG_4_FD_170157 | JGI IMG/M metagenome (GOLD analysis project Ga0224508, IMG submission 170157) | Sediment microbial communities from San Francisco Bay, California, United States - SF_Jan12_sed_USGS_21 | ecosystem: Environmental > Aquatic > Marine > Sediment | place: USA... | reverse complement strand
GCAGCAACCGCACCCTGGTTGGCGTCCGCCACCGGCACCCTGGTTGGCGTCCGCCACCGCTTCTGAGGGTACCCGCCACTTGGGAAGCGGCAAAGACTTGAAATCACTCGGGGCAGTCCTGGCGTGCTTCGTGCGTACCCGCCAGCATGACTGAGCCCCGCTTCGTGCTCCCAGGCGACACCGTGATGGTCACCCGCCGTACCCTCCGTCGCCACCACCTCTTTCGGCCCGACCCGGCCATTCGGCAGCTCTACCTCTACGTCCTCGCTGTCTGTGCCAAGCAGTTTGGCATCCTCGTGCACGCGGTCACGCTCATGTCGACGCACGAGCACCTGGTCATCACGGATCCCAAGCGGTGCTACCCTGCTTTTTTGCGCGACCTCCATCGGCTCGTCTCCCTGGGCGCCAAGGTACTTCGCAAGTGGGAGGGGCCGGTGTGGGATCACGAAAAGAGCTCGGTGGTGCGGCTGCTCACCGAGCAGGCGATGGTGGAAAAGCTCGCCTATGTGATGGCCAATCCGGTCAAGGCCGGCTTAGTGGCGCAGGCGCGAGACTGGCCCGGCGTCACGGTGCTTCCGCACGAGCTTGGGCGGCGCACGATGGTCATCGAGCGGCCTCGGGTTTTCTTCCGAGCCGACAATGCGAAGTGGCCGGACACCGTCGAGCTCACCCTCGCCTTGCCGCCCCTACTCGCGGAGGCGTATCTCGCCGAGGAGGTGCGTGAGGCCGTGGCCGACGAACTCGAGCGCCAAGAGCGGGAGGCCCGCGCCGAGGTCAAAGCGCGGGGTTGGCGTATCCTCGGTGCCGCGCGCGTGCGGCGTCTTTCCCCGTATCGAAGAGCCACGAGCTTCGAGCTCCTCCGGGACCGAAACCCGACCTTTGCCGTCGGACGGGGACAACGGAAGGTGTTCTTTCAGGCCGTGGCCGCGCTTCGGGCGTTTCGACGCGCGTACCGCCAAGCGCTCGAGCAATGGCGTGCCGGGCTCCGAAGCGTCGTGTTCCCGCAGGGCACCTGGTGGATGTGCCAGGTGCATGGCGCGGTCGGGCAGACGTAGCGGGTCGCCCACAGAGTCGAGCGCTAGGGCGCAGTTCGCCTTAGTCGACGCGCGGGTGTGTCCAGCGCAGGCGAGCGGCTGTTCGTGGGCCGCTCGGAGGCTACGACGAGCGCGGCATGGTCATGCTGGGGGCTCGAGTGGACTTGCTGCGGAGAAGGTCCCGGCTTCCACGGCCCTTGGGCCGCCGTCAGGCCAGCAGTCCCAAGACGTCAACCAGGGTAAGGTTGTTGTAAGGTTGTTGAGGGTAAGGTTGTTGGAGGTTGTTGGGTAAGGTTGTTGGAGGAGAAATGGGTTCGGATTTACAGCTCGGCCCGGGCTACGGGTCGGTGGAAGACGAGGGCTTCGCGGTGAAGTATCGAGCGCACTGCCATTGCGGGGCGGTTCGCTACGAAGTCTGTGCAGACCCCGTTGATGCGAAGATCTGCCATTGCCGCGCCTGCCAAGTGTTGCACGGAGCGCCGATGCAGTGGGCGGCCATCTTCCGCAAGCGTGATGTGCGGCTCGTTGCTGGATTCGAGGAGCTGCGCTTCTACAACGGCGAGCTCGACCGCCGCGAGAGGGTGTTGCCTTGTAAGGTGAGCTGTGCGCGTTGCGGCACGCTCATCGCAGACGAAGGGCGCAGGATGTGGCTGGCCTTCCCGACGCTCTTCGACTTCGGCACGCCTCCGCAGGTGCCGGACGCGTTCCGCCCGACCTGCCACATCTTCTACGCCACGCGCGTGACGGAGATCGACGACGGCCTGCCGAAGTGGTCGGGCCAAGAGGACGAGTCGACCTTGCTTTGAGCTACGCTAGTCGCTTTCCCAGGTTGAGAACTGAACTGAAGCGGGATCTCCCGCCCGAGCAGGAACCTCCATTGCGCGAGTCAACGGCCGAACCGTGAGCGCAAGAGGCGCGGCCAGCTCGTCGGCCGCGTAGCCACGGCGCGCATGAGACGGCCCGGGTCGAAGTAGCTCACTCGCTCGCTCGCCATGCCGTCGCGAAGAACGAAGCGATCGACGGCGGGCCACTCGACCGGCTTGCCGCCCACGGTGCCATGGAGACGGAACTCGATGAGGACGCCGTCCTCGGTGGGGCCCCAACGCTCGACGGTCCCGCGAAGATCCGGGATGGCGGCTAAGATGCGCGCGAACGCACGCTTGCCTGCTTCGAGCCTGCGGGTCGTCGCGCCGAGGGGCTGGCGCAAGATCACGTCTTCTGTGAGCAGCTCGGCCAGGGCGTCGACCGACGGGTCGCTCCAGTAGCCCTTGAAAGCCTCGACGAAGTCTTGCCGATCGTCCATCGCTACAACCCTCATAAGGCCCCCTCTCGCGCTTTCAAGAGCCGAGGGGTGCAGGGACCGCAGCCAGCGAGGCCGCATCGTGCGGCGGATCGGAAGCGAGGTGCCGTTTCTGGTGGGCCATCCTGGACTCGAACCAGGAGCCAATGGATTACGAACGCAGCGACGTACGGCGAATAGAGCCCTTTTCGTAAGCGATTCTGACACCCCGGCACCCGCGATTGCGGTCACCAAGGGCCACCATGCGACCTATTCCGGTCACCGTGACCGATTGGATCGGGCCGGGCTCCTATGCGCGATCGCCCGCGCACGTGAGGCGAAGATCTTCACAGACGATCAAGCCGCCACGCTCTTGCAACTGATCCACATCGTCGACAGCCCGTAACCCGAATATTTCACACGGCCCACATCGGTCCGTTGTAGCGATCGACCCAGTTCTGCGAGGAGCCTTCGGTCCGTGTTCGAACAGGCAGCGTTTACTGCACCGCAGCTTCGCACATGGCCTCGTCGTACGCCTCGCAATCGAGCGCGCAGACTTGGAACTTACCTTCGCAGGTGCCTTCGTAGTGGCTCTCTAGTGGGGCGGAGTCATCGAGGAGCTGCTCGATGAAATCCTTGTAGGTCACGGTGCCGTTTTCCGTTTCGATCTCCGTGCCGCTCCAGGTGGCCGTCGATGGGTCCTCCAGAAACAAACCGAGGAACTCGACCACGGAGCTGCCGACGTCATCTAGACCGGTGACCGTGAGGCAGTGGCTCCCATTGGTGTTTCGGTAGTTAGGGATGTAGTAGGCGAGGTTCTCGAGATCATCGAGTTGCGCGCGCAGTGCCTCGAGATCCTCGGAGGCGAGGCGGTAGATCTCGGTTCGGTCGGTTGCAGTGTCGCGGGACAACTCGAACCGACCTTCGTAGACATCGGGGCTGTAGACGTAGTCGCGCTCGAAGATCGAAATGGAGAGTCGATCGTTCGGGAACAACTCGGAAAGCACGGCATTCACTTCTCCGAAGTCGGCGGTGATGCGATCTGCGCCCATGGGCAGGGATTGGACCATGGTATCGACGCCCCAGATGCTTCCCTCCACCGAGAAACTTTGGTTGCTTGGCGTCGGTACGATCGGACCGCTATCGGCGAGGAGGTAGCCCCGCTCGACGCCTTCGATGCCATTGCGGATGAAGGGGTAGTTGTTGAGGGACCCTAACCCGCCGGCGCTACAACCGCTGACCAACATCCTGGGAACCTCGGCGAACATCTCGTTGAGTTCTTCGACGATCAGCAACATATTCTGATGGCCCATGTGATGGAACTCGACGTCGGGACCGACGCCATCGGGATCGACGTACGTTTGAACTCGGCTGCCCATGTAGGTGTCGCCGGTGCAGTACGGGACGAAGACCTTGTTCCAGTCGCCCGCGGGGTTGATGTCGGCGTTTCCTGAAAGCAACGGGTAGGCGAGCTGGACCGGCACGTCACCGTTGATGACGCCGAGGGGTTCGGTGACGGAGGTGAGCGGTTCGAGCGAGGCCTGGTGGGTGTAGACCGCGGGATAGTCGTCACGGATACACTCGGTGCCTGCCGGCTCTTTGATGCAGTCGGTATTGAAAGGCCTGGCCCCGGCGCAGCTCTCGTAGCTGCCGCACGCGCCGCCGCCTTCGAGGAAGACTACGAGGTTGCTCGACGTCTCGGAGAAGTTGACGAAGTACTTGTACTGCGAGCCGTTGGCGCAGACCGCGCCCTCGGGCTCGAACTTCACCCAGGAGCCGTACTCGGGAGGAACGAACGGGACGCCTCGGGTGCCCCCTGCTCCACCGGAGCCAGCGGAGCCACCCGCGCCCGCGGAGCCGCATCCCACTCCACTGAGGATGAGCGGGAGAATCACAACAAAACTAGAGATTACACTTCGATCTATGAACGCCATCGTGCGCCTTTCAGTTCAAGCTTGCCCAGGCTGGGCCACCTAGCGATTTCGCGCAACATCTCTAGTCCTCGGGAGCATAGCCGAAACAAAGGCCCCCTCTCCGCGACGCCCCACGCGACATAATATCTAGTACCGCGAAATTCGGCGCTCATCGTCCTCCCGATGGGCTAAGAGAGCGCTCGCGTCACGGGTCGGGCTCGGGTGGAGGCTGGCCGGGGTTCGGGCGAGACCGGCGACCGCTGTACTCGGGAAATAGGCGGAACGACCCCGTGAGCGCCAGAACCCACACGGGATCGGCGGGCCAGCCGCGGCCCCAAACGGGCAGGAGGACTTCAAATTCGATTCCGAGTCGGTCGAGCGCGTCTGGGTGGCGCGAGAACGGATTGATGATGATCTTCGGTGTGACGTACATCACGGCACGTACGGGTCGGTTGGGCACGAAGACGTTGCGTGAAAGGTCCTCGCTCTCGAGCTGGTAGCGCAAGTCATATCGCCCCGACAGATACAGCCAACGGAACTTCGGAAACCTGCCTCCGAGCTCGTAGGTGGCGAGGATTTCGTCACCGAGGTCCAGCCCACCGATGCCGAGCTTGTCATTGGGCAGGCGGATGCGGTAGCCCGCCTCGACGCCCGTCCACGCAAAGCCGTGAGCGAACGGATAGGATGCGAGTAGTCGAAACGCGATGTCCCATTGACCTTCACCCAGCGGAACGCCTACGGCGTCTTGCGTGAAAAATCCGGTCGGTGCCTTGACCTCTGCGTTTGCGGCCAAGACAACGGGCGCTTCCAGCATCACGCCCTGGACGGTGAATCGAATGTCGCCCAAGCCCCGGCGCTGTTGAAACGTGCCGGTCGCGAGGAATTGCGCGGACAAGAAGACTGGAATCTGCACCTTGAGATCCAGGCGTCGATGCAAGCCGATGCTCGACTCGAAGAGGAGCGAGCTCGCCTTGAAACCACCTCCGAGTTGACAGTCGTACGGACCCCTCTGTCCGAGGGAAAGCGTGATGTCCCCACAGATCAGACCGACCCGCTCCGAATCTACGAACAGCTGATCCGAGTCGAGGTAGACCCAAGCGGCTTTCATCCACATCTTGCCCTCGGGTGTGGTCCACGCGCCGGCGAAAGCGTGCGAGGGCATCAGGAGCGCAGCGAGGGCGACCAGCGCAGCGCGCATGCGTCCTATTCAGACTCGAGCTCGAGCTCGATCAACGAACCACCAACGCTGCGTTCGAAGGCATGAACGTAACGGCTCGGAAGATGGAAGACCACGGCGATCGGTGTTCCCCCAACCTCGTCAGAGATGACGCCTTGATCTGCGCCGAGTCGTTCCTGGATGTGCTTCCAGACGTACGCCTTGAAAACGCCCTTCACCGCGACGCCGAAGACCATGTCCTTGTTCTCGAACTGAGTGTCCGGTTGCGGATCCGTGGGGCCGAAGGTGTCGTTGTCGTTCGTTCGGTAGTCGAAGCCGCCGCGCACGTATGGGTAGCGCTGGTAGTCGCGCGGGAACCCTGTCTCCGAGGAGATCGCCACGGTGTCGGGGTGAAGCGTTCGCCAGGCGAGCCACGTCATCTCGAAGACCGGGAGCAGGGGCGAGGAGGACCCGATCTCCGGACCGGACAGCGATTCAAGTCGCATCTGGCTCCAAAGCGACTCGGACTCCCGATCCCACATGATGAGATTCGAGTTGTAGAGAAGCCCGGAAACCCCGAGACGCACGGTCTGCCCGGGCAGGAATCCCCGGCGATCGAACATGAGCCCCGAACCGGTCAAAGGGCAGAGGGTCATTGCAAAAGCCTGCCCGCCCACTTCTTCGTTGGCAACCTCGTGCCACCACAGCACGTTGTGCGGATATGCGCGCGCACCTTCGTCGGTGAGCACACCCAGCACGATGTCGTCGTCGGCGAGGTAACGGAGTCCCGCGTCACCAACGGGTACCATGGCAGGCGAGTCGAGCGGCGGAATACAGTCACGACCGGGGCAGCCGGAAAAGATGTCCCCACACGGCACGGTGCACTGCCCCGAGGGATCTTCGGAAACGGTAGCTTGGGCGATGGGCTCGCCCTCCCAGACGTCCGTGCCTGGATGGAACACGCTCCAGGCAAACCAGAAGGCGTTGTGGCCGGGCACCGAGGTCAGACTCGGCTCTTCGCCGTCGGAGGACCCATCAGGGTACCATCGGCCTCCGTTCGGGCCTGCGAGGCGGAGAGTGCCTATGGCCGAATCGGCTGGCGGAAGCTCTGTCTCGGGCGTCGTGTCCCCACCGCCACTGGTGGCCGTTCCGCTGCAAGCGAACGACAGCGTTATAAAGGCAAGCGCCAACCAGCGGACGCCCGAGTAAGCAAACATCGACACCTCCGGACAACCTCTTCAAGACGGCATAGTTCCGAGGCGCCCATTTGTTACGTCTCTGTCGCGTGCTGCGAGGTTCAGCGGAGCAGCCCGCCAATCCTTTCACCGACAACCTTCCTCGCCGTAACGCAGGGGGCTCTCGGGTGTACTTCCATGGATGGCGAGTGCCGAACAGCCGAAACCTCGCCGCTGGGTCCGCATCTGGCACCGCGCGACGGGGACCCCGCTCGCCGAGGGCCCGCTTGGCTGGGGCATTACGCCCTTCGAGGGCAACTTCTACATTCGCCGGAAGTTCCTCCGCACCGAGGGGTTCACGGTGAACTTCCTGCCCGGGCTTTGCTCTTACAAGTTCCTCTACGTGTGGCTCGATTTGCTGCTCGGAACGGGAGAACGCATTCGAAACCTCGGTTGGATGTACTGGTTCCCGAACCCGCTCTTCCCGTTCATCTGGTTTCGCGTTGCCTTACCCCGACATCATCCAGACCTCGAAGTCGAGTACTCGACGGGCCCGCCGAGATAGCTCAGTCGCGTTTCGCGGCGAGCTGCTTCTTAGCCCAACTCTCTGCGGCGAGAGACTCGGAGAAAAGTTGGTAGGGAAACCTCGGCGGCGAGACCCAAGTTACGGCGGTCACGAGCCCGCGAAGCCATGCACTTGGGACGACCAATGCTGAGCCCGCATTCCAGCGCACGCCGAATTCATTGAAACGTTTGAGGTGCTCGGCCAACGCCTTGCGCTGGGTGGCCGGCGCCCTCGTGATGTTCGACATGTCGATGACCCAGGCAGCGTGGTAGTGCGCGCGAATCGCCCAGTCCTCGCGTGCCACGAGACACGCGCGGAGCTCTGCATCGGTTGCTTCGGAAGGAAAGGTCCATCGGTAGAGCGGCATGAGGTCATTCGAGATCCACGGGTGGTCGATCTCGATGTACTCCGTGGTCGGTTCGCCGATCACCTCGTCCATGCCCAGAGCATACCGCTTGGGCCCAAACCACCCCAAAGACCAGCCTCCTCAAGGGGACACGCGGCAGTCTCAAGGGGCTGATGCAACGAGTTGAGCAAATTTCTGGGCCGGTGTCATCCATCCGAGAGTCTGACGAGGTCGAGTGTTGAGCTCGTCGGCGATGCGATTGAGCTGGTAGTTGCTAAGCGCGGAGAGGTCCATGCCTTCGGGCATGTACTGTCGGAGTAGACCGTTGGTGTTTTCGTTGGTGCCGCGTTGCCATGGGCTGCGGGGATCGCAAAAGTACACGGGCACACCGGTGGCCACGGTGAAGCGAACATGCTCGGCCATCTCGGTCCCTTGATCCCATGTCAGCGACCGTTTGAGCGCTTGAGTAAGGTGCGTGATCTTGCGTGCGATGGCATTTCGCACCGTATGCGCGGAGCGGTCGTGAGGCAGCCGGACCAGCATCACGAAGCGGGTGCTGCGTTCGACCAGGGTCCCGACTTGGCTCTTGCTGTTCTTGCCGATGATGAGGTCGCCTTCCCAATGACAGGGGACGGCACGGTCTTGGATTTCGGCAGGCCGTTCACTGATCAGCACCATATCGCCAATGCGAGTAGGCGTTTTGCGCTCGTGGTCCCTCGAGCGCCGTTGTGCCTGACCCGTACGCAAGGCTTTGCGTAGCTCAGAGCGAAGCCGGCACGAGTTTCGTGACATTTCGACTTTCTGGTCAACCTCGGTCGGATCTCTTTCAGATCAAGTACGCTCAGTGCGAAGCTCCGGGGCTGTGTTCGCCGCGGGGCCTGCATGACCTCATCATCTGATCGTTGGGAGAAACGATGGGCGCCCCCAATTTAGACACGCGGTTGACCGAGTATGTTCCGGGTCGAATTTGGTTGAAGAAGTATTCGGTTCACTATGCGGGCGCGGACTTCTTCGCGCGCACGACATTCATCCGATTGAAAGGCGGCAGGGTGCTGGTTCATTCGCCGTGTCCAATCGATGATGCTCTCGTGGAGCAGCTCCAGAACATCGGTCCGGTCGCGCACGTCGTAGCTCCTGGTAGCTACCACTACTTCCACGTCAGCGCTTGGCAAGATGTCTATCCCGAGGCGACGACGTGGATCTGTCCGGGCATCGAACGCAAGTGCCCCGACCTCGAGTTCGATTGGTTTCTCTCAGACCACGCGCCCGACGCTTGGGACGGCCAGCTCGAACAAGCTCTGGTTCGCGGAAACCGCTTCATCTGGGAGGTTGCGTTCTTCGACCGGCCGTCGAAGACGCTGGTTCTCACGGATCTGATTGAAAACATTGGGGACCAAACCGAGGGTACAGACTGGGTCCTCAAGCTCTGGTGGAAGGCCGTGATGCACATGTGGGATCGACCACGGCCGGCGCCCGAGTATCAGATGGGTTGGAAGGACAAAGGCGCAGCGAAACGCTCGCTACAACGCATTCTGCAATGGGACTTCGACCGAATCGTGATCGCCCACGGCGACAACATCGAAGCCGACGCCAAGGCGATTGCCCGCGAAGCCTGGGCGAAGCCGCTATCATTCGAGGGCTGAGGCGCATGACTCGCCGATACTCCACTGAGCCAGCAGACCCCGAAGAGTTCACCAGGCGCTTCGATCGATTCTACAGCCGGTTCGCACGGGTCTACGACATGTTGGTCAAGCGCGGGCCGATTTGGAAGAGCTGGCTTGCGCACGCGCTGCCGCACGTCCGGGGGCCGCGCGTTCTCGAGGTCTCGTGCGGAACAGGCTACTTGCTGACCCAGTACGCTGGTCGGGTGCAGGCGAGTGCAATCGACCTCAACCCAAGGATGGTCGAAATCACCAACAAGAACCTGCGTCGGGCCGCGCTCGCCGCCGATGTTCAGCAAGCCGATGTCGAAGGGTTGCCCTACGCCGACGATACCTTCGACACAGTGGTCAACACGATGTCATTCTCGGGATACCCAAACGGTCGGGCCGCGCTCGCAGAGATGAGCCGAGTCCTCAAGCCCGGCGGTGACCTCGTGTTGATCGACGTCGGCTATCCCGACGATGAGAACCAGATGGGAACCCTGCTCGCGGAGCTCTGGCGAAGGAGTGGGGACTTGATCCGGGACATGGATGTGCTTCTTCGGGAAGCCGGCTTCGACTACCAGGAAGAAGCGATCGGCGGGTTTGGGAGCATCCGCCTCTACGTCTGCACGAAGCATTGACCGTGAGTCACGAGTTCGGGATAGGCCCGTGGGCTGATCATTGGGTGGGCCATCCTGGACTCGAACCAGGAGCCAATGGATTAAGAATCCACTGCTCTACCACTTGAGCTAATGGCCCGTTTTGCCGCGTTGCCGCGGCACACCCGGAAGGATTCGAACCTTCGACCTACGGATTCGAAGTCCGGCGCTCTATCCAGCTGAGCTACGGGTGCTTGCGCCCCGCGACACGGCTGCGCCGCAGGGAAAGTTCATCAAATGTTTCAAAGAGTGGGGTGAGTGACGGGAATTGAACCCGCGACACCCGGAGCCACAATCCAGTGCTCTACCACTGAGCTACACCCACCAAAGGGGGCGGAGTCTAGCGTCACTTTCAGGGCAGGCAAGGCTAGATGCAGCGACCGTTTTCGTAGTGTCTTCGGGCCCATTCGGCCATGGCGATGCCCGCGGCGACGCTGATGGGATAGCTGTGGTTGATGCCGAACATGGGGATGGCAACGACCTGCTTGGCGGCCTCCAAAATGGCCGGGGAGCAGCCGTCGTCTTCGTTGCCGAAGACGAGCACGGCGTTGTCGGGGAGCTCGGCTTCCCAGAGGCCGACGCCGGCTTCGTCCTTTTCAAATACGATCAGCGGCCAACCTTCTTTTTCAGCGACTTCGAGGAAGTTTCGCTCGCTTGGGAGCTCGACGATGTTTTCGTAGCGCTGCATGCCCATGGCGGCGCGCTCGTACCAGGGCTCGGTGCCGATCAAGATGATTTCCTTGACGAGGAACGAGTGGGCCGTGCGGACGATGGAACCGATGTTGAAGGGGTTCTTGGCGCGGTCGATGGCGATGCGGAACGGATGCCGGATGCGGTCGAGCTCGGTCCGGATCTCGGTGCGGGGCATCTCAAACGAAGGGACGCGTGCCATCTACTTCCACTTGATGGAGCAGCCCATGGACGGGACGTGCTCGAAGTCGACCGCGCGGCCTTCCAACGCGGCATCGAGGACGGCGCGGAGGTCGCGGCGGGTGACGTCGGCGGGCTTCTGCCAGTTGTCGTCGATGCGGCCGTTGTAGAGAAGCTTGCGGTCGCGGTCGAAGACGAAGATGTCGGGAGTGCAGGCTGCGTCGTAGGCGCGCGCGGCGCTTTGGGATTCGTCGTAGAGGTAGGGGAAGGTGAAGGCCTTCTCGGCAGCCCGCTTCTTCATGTTGTCGAAAGAGTCGGCAGGGTAATTGTCGGCATCGTTCGGGTTGATGGCGACCAGTTGCACGCCTTTGTTGCCGTAATCGGCTTGGAGTTCGAGAAGGCGGTCTTCGCTGGCAATCGCGTAGGGGCAGTGGTTGCAGGTGAAGACGACGACCAGGAGCTCGGCGTCCTCAAAGGAGTCGAGCGACCAGGTTTTGCCGTCGACGCCGGGCAGCGAAAACGGTGGCGCGGCGGTGCCAACCGCCATCCCTTTGGAGTGCATCAGAGCCATGGCTACCCTGTAGTGCCGGCTGCCGGCCAATGCCAGTGGACCGGGCGGGCGTGTTACGTTGTCGAGGAAGATGGTCGAAGGGGAGCTAGCTCAGGATCCGTTGGTCGGCGCCACGCTGGGTGGGCTCTACCAGGTGCAGCGCCTGATTGGCGTCGGCGGCATGGGGCGGGTTTACGAGGCGACGCACACGCACCTCGGCAAGGCCTACGCGGTGAAAGTCCTGCCCGAGGGGCGGGCCGACAAGCCGTCCGCGGTCGAGCGCTTTTTGCGGGAAGCCAAGTCGGCCACCAAGATCGACCACGAGCACATCGTTAAAGTGGTCAACTGCGACACCGACGAAGAGCACCGGCTTTTCATCGTGATGGAGCTCCTCGACGGCGAGAACCTGGCCGAGAGGCTCGAGCGGGGCGCCCTCCCCGTCGACGAAGCGGTCGACATCGCACGGCAAACGGGGGAGGCGCTTCAGGCAGCCCACGACGCGGGCATCGTCCACCGCGACCTGAAGCCCGAGAACATATTCCTGACGCAGAAGCACGGCCACAATTTCGTGAAGGTGCTCGACTTCGGGATATCGAAAATCAAAACGCCGGACCATGGCGACCCAAAGTTGACCGCAACCGACCAAATCATCGGCACGCCGCTCTACATTTCGCCCGAGCTCGCGCGGGGAGTGTCGGTGGTCGACCATCGAACGGACGTGTACGCGCTCGGGGTCATTTTGTACGAGATGCTCACGGGGTCGCCGCCGTTCACGGGCCAAAATCACTTTCAGTTGCTCTACAAACACGGGAACGAAGCGCCGGACCCGCCGTCGCAGCGAAGCAAGAAGGCCAACATCCCGCCGCACGTCGAAGCGGCGGTGCTGCGCGCGATGGAGAAGGACCCGTCCGACCGCTTCGAGACGATGGACGGGTTTTGCGATGCGCTGCGCGGGCCGACGTTGCCCCGGCGGGCGTGGACCCTGGGGCTGCCTTTGCTCGGGGCGGCGTTGGTGGCCGGGGTGGCGTTCCTCTTGTGGCCGACGCGCGCGCCGGTCGAGGTCGCCGAGCCGCCGGTGCCGGCGCCCGCCGCTGCGACAAAAAAGTCCGACAGCCCCGCAGAAACTTCGCCCATCGAGCCGGTGGCGCCGTCGGTGATGCTTGCGCTCGACTCCCGGCCTCCGGGCGCGTTTGTCTCGGTAAACGGCGAGAAACGGGGCCGGACGCCGGTCGAGGTGGAGCTCGAGCCGGGGCTCGAGGCGACGGTACGGTTTTCGCTTGCTGGGTACCGGAGCCAGGAGCGCCGCGTCGTCCCCAATGAGGACGATGCGCTCGTGGTTCGCTTGAAAAAGAAAACCCGCCCCAAGCCCTCACCGATTAAGACAGACTTCTAGCCAGTGCTTGCTCGACTCCTGCCCGTGCTCGTCGCCCTCCTCTTGGCGAGCCCTTCCGCGACGGTTGCCCAGAGCAGCTCGGAGAACGCGGAGGCGCGCGTTTATTTCGAAGAAGGGAACCGGCTGTTCGAGCAGGCGACCCGCGCGCCTGCCGCACAGCGAACGGAGCTCTTGCAGCGCTCGCTCGAAGCGTATGTCGACAGCCTTCGCATCGTGCGGAGCCGGAACGCGCTTTTCAATGCGGCCATCGTGCTTGGGGAGCTCGGGCGCAACGATGAAGCGTTCAACTACTTCAGCGAGTACCTTACGATTGAGGGCCTGACCGAGGCCGACCGGGAAAACGCGACGGCACGGCAGGATGCGCTCCGGACCGAGGTGGCGGTTCTTCAAGTGACGTCGCAGCCCGAGGGCGCGTTGCTTTGGGTCGACCGCAAAGATCTGGCGCCCCGCGGGGAGACGCCCATCGAGCTGGCGTTGCCACCGGGCGAGCATCGGGCCTTCGTCGAGAAAGAAGGCTTCGAGCCGGTCGAGCGAACGCAGACGATGGTGCGTGGCGTGACGACCGTGCTGGCGCTGGCGCTTTTGCCCGTGGTGGTCGAGCCGGTTGAACCGGAACCGGTGCCAGAGCCGGTGCCCGAGCCAATGGCGGAGCCTTCGCGCCCGAGGCTTCGCAACGCGGCCATCGGGACGGCGGCGAGCACCCTCGCCACGGCCGGTGTGGCGATTGGCTTGTCGGTGCACGCGCGCAGCCTGCGAGACGACTACAACCAGGCCGCCGCGCAGTACATACTCACCGGCGACCTGGGCGCCTACCAGCGCGCGCAAAACCTCGCCGACCAGACCGACCGGTTCAACATCGCCGCCGACGTGCTTTGGGGGACGACGATTGGCCTCGGTATCAGCGCGATTGCGCTGTACGGGGTGCACCGCAAAAAGCAAAAGCGCGAAGCGCCCCAGGTGGCGGTGTCGGTGTCTCGGCACGGTGGCTTCGCCTCGATTCGGATGCCGATTGGAGTGAGGCCATGAGTCGCAGGTTCGCCGCCATGGTCCTTCCGCTCGTGTTGTTCGGCGGCGGCTGCTCTTGGCTGAACGCGCCGGAGCGCAATCTGACGCCCCCAGGCACCGGCGGCGACGGCATCGAGCTGTTCTGCGATGACATGCTCGATGACGACAACGACCTGGCCTTCGACTGCGATGACACGGACTGCGCACAAGAGCCGGCCTGCTGCGAGCTCCGCCGCACGACGCTCAGCGAGGATTGGACCGCTGCCAACCTGAGTAACGATTGGGTGTTCACGCCAACTGGCGGCGGCGCGTGGGGGCCGGTTCGGCCTTCTATTGATGGCGCGACGTTTGTCGGTGGCTTTCTGCCCGACGACTCACCGCGCGCGCTCTTGAGCAAGGACTGCGTGTCGCTCGGGCTCGGTGGTTGGGTGAGCACGACGCTACGAACGACCGACGCCACGGGCTGCACACCCGACGCGGTGTGTGAACGCTACGCCGGCCTGGTGCTCACGGTGGCCGATGACGCGGCGGTGGGCGGCAAGCTTCAGGACGAGCTTGCGGTGACGCTTCACGCTGGAGGCCTCGTGCTGGTGACCCAAGCGGATGTCGAAGTGGCGCGCACGACGGTGGGCATCGACGAAACCATCGGGGTTGAAATCGAGCTTCGGCCCAAGCTCAACGACGACAACCTGCCCATCCTGAAGGCGCAGGTGACGGTCGACAGCGCGCCAATTCTCGAGGACTTCACCGTGGTGGCGGTTTCGGACCTGCTCAGCGACGGGGACTGCACAGAGATTCCGGGCCTTCGGGTGGCGGCGCAGGGCCGGGGGGACGGCGTGTATGTGGGGCCGCTACAAACCGCGAAGCAGGACTGTGCCAATCCGAGCCAGTTCGATGAACAAAGTGCAATCTTGACCGGGTCGAGCCTCGAACTTAACCCCTCATGGGTGTCGGCGTACGTGGGTTCGCCGGCGTTGGCCAGCTCACGAAACTCGATTTCGGACGTCCAGTGGGACCTGATGCTGGAAGCGAGCAACGACCCGCCCGAGCTCGAGCCGACGACGCACATTGGCTACGCCCTGGGGCATGCGCGAGTGGCGACCGATGAAGGGAGCGACTGGCCGCTCAGCGGCTGGACCATCAACGAATCGCCCAAAGCGGGAGACGACCCGCCGTCCTGTTTGGATGGGAGCTGCTCGGACAACCGAAGCGTGCGCGAGCCGCATCTGCTCGCCGAGCTCAACGAGGATGGAGAGCTTCGGGACCTGGTCTTGTCGTTTGCGCGCGAGCTGGTGAGCGACCCGAGCGAGCGCGACGTGTTTGGGATTCAACTCGTGCGGCCAGTGGGAAGCCCGGCGACTTCGCTCACGCTGCCGGGGACCGCAACGCTCTCGCCCGCCCAGATTCCAAATTGCGTGAGCCTGCGGGATCCCGCGTTAATTCCGGTGGATCCGGAGGCACAGGAAGGGTACTGGCTGCTGTTCACCTGCGTCGACGGGGCGGGCGCCGCGATGGAGATTCACGCGGTTCGGATTTCGCGCGCGCTCGAAGTGGTGCGCGAAGGCGGTGGGCCGATGCGGCGTGTGGTGTTGGTGGCAAGCGAGCTCGGACCGTTTGCTGCGGCTGGGATTCGTTCGCCCGAGCCGCTGATTTCGTTTGAGAAGGACGGGATGCGTTTGCGGATTTGGTTCCTGGCGCAACGCGCGCCGGGCGAGTGGGGCGTGGCCCTGGCCGAAGCGCGAACCCACGACACCTCAGCGCTCGCGTTCGAGCTTCCTGAGCCGGTTCCTTTCCTCGTGAACCCCATCATCAGCAGCACGTCGAGCTTGGTGCGCAGCGGCTGCTTTGGTGAGGATTGCACCATTACTGGAATCGCCGTGGCTCCCCGCGCCGACGACCCGAGCCGGCTTCGATTCGTGTTGGCACGGCGCTTGTATCTACCGGGTGGGGACCCGACCGACCAATTAATCCCTTTGGAGCAAACTTGGAGCAAGCCTTGAACCGAAATCGACGATGCGACCGCTGGAAGTGGCTGACCATAGCCGCCGCCCTGGCCGTGGTTTCGTTCGGCTGCGGGGAGACCGGGAGCGCTGGCTCTTCACCGGCCATTGATTCGGGCACGGGCGGCAGCGCGGGCAGCGCCGGCACAGGGGGCGACTCGGGTGTGAACGGCGCCGGCGGCGCGGAGGGGCCAAACTACACGGACGCGCTTGGGGAGAACCCCGAGCTCTTCGCGGACCCGTTGCGGAACCCCGGCGACTTCCCCGGGATGAGCACCGACGCGACCGAAGGCGCGCAAGCGTACGCCGAGGCGGCGCTCGCTTGCTACGAAGCGCCTAATGCCTGCACGGGGCCCGAGTGCGGCGCGTTTGCGTCTTGCTGTGTGAAGACGGGCGCCTGCTGCGCGCCCGTCATCGACAACGCGGCCCTGCCGGAGGCGCTCGACTTCCGGGGCTGCGGCCTGCTCGAGCTGTTGGCCTGCGCCGAAGCGAGTAGCGTGATGACGACGACGTTTGGCGAGCTCGAGCCGGTGCTCAACGCGCGGGGCTTGGTGCCGAACGGGACGGCGAACGCCGAAGGCGGCGCGCTCATCGGTGAGCCGGTGAACCTCTCTTCGCAGCGGGTCGCGCTCGACGTGCAGTTCGCGCTGCCGGTGGGCTGCGGCGGCACCTGCCTCGAGAGCGCAGGCGTGGCGTTCACGGCAACTGCTCCCGGGGCGTTTGTCGATGCCGAGGTGGGCCTGCTTTTGAGCGGCTCGCGCGAGCTGGTGAACGTGATGATTGGGAACGAGGTCGCCGATACGTTCTTCGCGGGGCCCGGAAGCACGGAGTGGCGCCTGGTGTTGTCGCCCGATGGCTCGGCGCAGCTGTTTCGCGACGGCGCGCTGCAAGGCCAGTACGCGTTTGATGCAGCCGCGCTCACGCAAGCGCAACTCGTGGCGTTTGGGCGCAATCTGAGCGCGACGGCCAACAGCGCGGCGATTGCCTCGATTGAGGTGCAGGTGGCGGACTGCGACAATCCGCGCGCCTGGCGCGAGCGGCAGCCGGTTTCGGTTTCGATTGGCGTCGGCGACGCTGCGCGCCACTCCTTCGGGTCCGGCCCTTCGATTGTGGACCTTGGGCAGACGAAGCAGGTCGCGTACGAGCTCGACGGGGCGCTTTACGTCGGTGAGCTGGTTACGCCGGGCGAAGTGTTCGTCGCGGTACCGGCTCCGGTTCTGGTTCCGAGCGCGCCGGACGAGGCGACGGGGCTCGAGGACCCGGAGCTCGTTTTCGATGGCAGCAACGTGTTCCTGTTCTACACGGCGCGCGATGCGAGCGGCGCGGGGAGCATTCGGGCGGCGGTTTCGGATCTCAGCGTGGCGGCGTTCACGCGGACCGGGGCGCCGGGACTGATTCCGGCGGGCGACATCGTCTCGTACGAGGCGCCGACGGTCGCCTACCGCGCGGGGCTGTGGTTGCTCGTCGTTCGCGCGACCTATTCGGGCGGTGCCACCGAGCTGCAGGCCCTTTACACGAGCAACCTCGACGACGGCTGGGCTCCCGTGGTGAACGGCGGCCTCGAACAGCTTACGCGCGTGCAGAGCGCCACCGCCGAAATCACCGAGCCGAGCCTGATGATTCACAACAGCGCCTACCAGCTCTACTACGCGCGCCGCAACGGCACGCGCTGGTCGGTGGAGCTGTTGGTTTCGGACGAGCTCGTGCTTTGGCGGCCCATGGGTGATGTGCTCGGCGGGAGCGATGAAGCGTACGACGGCCTCGGCGCGCGGAGCCCTGACGTGATTTCCGGGCCTGACCGAATCGACATCGTGTACTCGGGGCAGGACGGAGTGGCATTTCGGCTGGGAACCGCCTCGCGGACCGCTCCTTCGGACACGGCGCCGAGCATCTTTTGACAGCGCGGCGCTTGGCGCCGATGTTGAAGAGATGGCGTCCTTCGAGACGGAGCCTCCCCCAGCGCAACCGAGCGGCACGGCCCGGCGGCGAAGCGGTGCGTTCATCGCGGTGTTCGTGGTGCTTCAGTTTCTGATTCCGCTGACCTACCTGACGCGCGATGACATGGCCGACGAGCGCTTCACGTGGAGGCGCCTGAGCGAGGCTGCAGCGCCGGCATGCGAAACCGATGCTTCGCTCGAACGCCTGGACGGAGAGCGCGAAGCGATTGCCGTGGAGAAGCTGATTCACCAAGACTGGGTCGCGTACGTAGCACAAGGGCGGCGCGCGGTGGTCGAGGCCTTTTTGCAAAAGCAGTGCGAGGCGGACGGCGTGGTGTCGGTGGCGCTACGCAATCGCTGCGACGACGAGCGCGGGTTACGGGAGTACACGCTTCGCTGCGGCGGCGAGCGGGCGCACGAAACCGTTCGGACGGCAGCGCGATGAAGGCCTTGGAACGCTACTGGTTTGGAGACGTGGCGCTGGCGAGGCCCTACCTGCTGCTGCGCATGGTGCTCGTGCTCTTGGCCTTCGACACCTGGCTCAACATGATGCCCGAGGGGGCGAAGTACGGCGTCGGCGCGTTCAACGTCGCGCACTTCCCTTGGTTCGATGGCTTCGTGCCGAGCTCTGGCTTCTATGTGGGCGTGCTTGCGTTCACCGGGGTGCTGGCGCTGAGCCAGGCGCTCTACCGGCCTCACCGGATTGCCATCGCGCTCATCGCCATGGGCTACACGCTCGGCTGGTCGTGCAGCCTTCTCGACTCGGTCCCTTACCATTACCTGCTTTCGCTCTACCTCGTGTGCTTCGTGTTCTTTCCGATGCTGAGCGCGCGGGCGGCGTTCTCCAGGTCCGAGCGGGCGCCGCGGGGAAGCGTGGCGGCGTATGTGCTCTTCTGCGTGACGACGGCCATCGTTTACTTTTACGTGGCGGCCTGGGCTGCGGCGCGCGGAGAGTCCTACTGGCTGCCGATGGCCTGCTGCGTCGGATACCTGGCTGTGAGCATGCAAGACCGCGTGGAGCTTCCCGCGATTCGGCTGCTCGCGCCGATGCTGGTGGCCGCACCGCTCACGTTTCACTTGGCGACACCGCAGGCCGGCTGGCTGCCCGTGTACATGACAGGCATCGCCCTCCTGGTGTTTTCGCCGATGCAGTGGGTGCATACGTTCGGCCGCGCGTTGACCCAGCCGGTGCGCGGGCTGCTCGACGAGAGCGTGCCCGAGCAAGGCGGCCTCGACGAGCGCGCGTCGCAGGTGTTCTACCTTTCGCTTTTCGGTTTGGTGATCGCGCCGATGCTGAGCATGTTCGTCGACCTGCCCGGCGTGAAGACCGGCTGCAGCTTGACCGCCATCGCGATGCTGGTGGTGATGGGGCGGCAGCTCTACTTCACGCCCCGCTGGCGCCCCCTTTGGCGTGTGGCGAGCCTGTTCGCCGGCTGCCTTGCGCTCTTGGTGACGATGAGCGCGAGCGATGCGCGGTTCGACTACTACCGGGAAGGCGCGCTCGACGCGGACCGCCGTGGCGACACCGAAGCGGCCATGATGTTTCGCGAAAAGGCCGAGCGCTACGCCCCATAGGCAGATTCCCAAGCGTTGCGCTCAAGAACGCGCCAATCACGGCGCCGGCTGCTAGTCTGCGCCTGGATGTTGACGGGTGACGGCTGGATCACGGTCGCGGTAATCGTGGGGATGGTGGTCGTCATGGCGGCGAACCTCGCCGGGCCCGACCTCGTGCTCATCGCCGGCGTCACCATTCTGCTGCTCGCGGGCATCATCGAGCCGGCGGACGCGTTCGCCGGTTTTTCCAACCCGGCGGTCATCACGATTGGCGCGCTCTTCGTGGTTGCCGCTGGCGTCAAAGAGACGGGGGGCCTCGACCTCGCAGGCCGCGTCGTGCTCGGGCGCCCACGCTCGCTTTCGGGCGGGCAGCTTCGGATGATGTTCCCGGTGGCTGCGCTTTCGGCGTTCTTGAACAACACGCCTGTCGTCGCGATGTTCGTGCCGCTCGTGACCAGCTGGGCGCGGCGCTGTCAATTCAGCGTGTCGCTGATGCTGCTGCCGCTTTCGTACGCGTCGATTCTCGGCGGCACCTGCACCCTCATCGGCACGAGTACGAACCTGGTCGTCGCGGGCCTCGCCAAGGAGTGGGACCCGAGCGTCGAGTTCGGCATTTTCGACATCGCGGTGCTAGGCATCCCCGCGCTCGCCATCGGGGTGCTGTTCATCGTGGTAACCTCGCAATGGCTACTCAAAGACCGGCAAGGTGCCTTGCAAGAGCTCGGGAAGGCGCGCGAGTACACCATTGCGATGCGCGTCGAAAAGGGCTCGCCGGTCATCGGCGAAAGCATCGAGGAGGCCGGCCTACGTTCGCTTCGGGGCGTGTATCTCTACGAAATCGAGCGCGGCGGAAGGGTGCTTGCCGCGGTTCCGCCGACGACGGTGCTGCGCGAAGGCGACCGGCTTCACTTCACCGGGGTCGTCGACTCGGTGGTCGATCTGCGAAAGCAGCGCATCGTCCCCGACACCGACCAGGTCGACAAAATCACGGCTCGGCGAGACCGAATGCTGGTCGAGGCCGTCATCGGGGCCCATTCGTCGCTCGCCGGGCAAACCGTGCGGCAGAGCCGGTTTCGCACGATTTACGACGCGGCGATTCTCGCGGTCCATCGGCAGGGCGTACGCGTGACCGAAACCAAAGTCGGCGACATTCGGCTTCAGCCGGGCGATGTGTTGCTCATCGAGTCACACCCCGATTTTGCCCAGGCGCGACAGCGGGACCCGAACTTTGCGCTCATCGCCGAGGTGGAGGACAGCGCCCCACCCCGCCACGACCGCGCATGGCTGGCCGCCGTCGTGCTCTTCTTGATGGTGCTCGTGAACGCGACGGGCGCCATGAACCTGATGACCGCGTCGCTGAGCGCGGCCGCCTTGATGCTGCTCACGCGCTGCCTGACCGGCGAGCAGGCGCGGCGCTCGATCGACTGGACGGTGCTCATCGCGATTGCGGCGGCGTTCGGAATCGCCATCGCCCTGCAAAAGAGCGGCGCGGCCGACGTCATCGCTTCGCGCATCATCGATTTTGCTGCTCCGTTTGGGCGCGTCGGTGTGCTCGTTGCGCTCTACACCATCACAGCGGTGCTGGCCGGGCTGGTGACGACCAAGGCCTCGGCGGCGCTCATGTTCCCCATCGCGGCGACCGCAGCGCAGGCGCAGGGGATTGGGCTCTTGCCCATCAGCTACATGACGATGATTGCCGCGGCGACTGCCTTTTCGACGCCCATCGGCTTTCAAACGAACCTGATGGTGTACGGCCCGGGCGGGTACAAGTACACCGACTTCATGCGCTTGGGCTTGCCGCTTCAAACGCTGGTGGGAATCTGTACCGTCACCATCATCGCCTTCGCCTGGCTCTGAGCTGCCGTGCCTCGTTTTCCGAACATCTCTGAACACGCTCACTCGGTTTCGGCCCGCGTGTACAGCCAGCTCGCGCAGCGTGCATGCGCGAAGAACGCCGAGGTGTATCCATTGCACGTGGGCGACACCTACCGCGACCCGGTGCCGGCTGCGCGGGCCGAACAGCAGTTGAGCCGGGAGCATCCGGGGCTACACAAGTACGCACCGGTGCAAGGAGAGCCGCGCACCATCGACGCCTTCCTCGACTATGTCCAGGCGCGGCACGGAGAGACCCTCGACCGGGAGCTCGTGCAGGTGATGTCGGGCGCGACGGCCGGCTTGAGCATCGTCTGCCAGGTGTTGCTCGAGCCGGGGGACGAGGTGCTGTTGCCTTCGCCGTTTTGGCCGCTGAGCCGGGGCATCATCGCGACCAAGGGGGCGGTGCCGGTCCAAGTCCCGTTTTACACGCGGCTCGACGAGCCCGGCTTCGACGCCGAGGCTGCGCTCGAAAATGCGGTGACCGAACGCACGGTCGCGCTCTACGTCAACACGCCGAACAACCCGAGCGGCCGCGTGCTTTCGGAACCCACCGTTGCGGCCATGCTGCGGGTCGCCAAGCGGCACGACCTTTGGCTGTTCTGCGACGAGGCCTACGAAGAGATCTACTTCGACCGGGAGCCGCCCGGAGCGGTTTGGAAGCGACCCGAGGTTCGCGACCGTGCGATTGCGTTTCACACGCTTTCGAAGACCTATGGTTTCGCGGGAGCGCGAATCGGATTCACCCATGGGCCTAGGAGCGTCATGGGCGCAGTGCGCGGGATGCAGACGTTTCACACCTATTGCGCGCCGCGGCCGATGCAGTTTGGCGCAGTCGGAGCGTTGCGCCGGGGCGGAACCTGGGTCGAAGAGAGCCGCGCGCTCTACCGAGACGCCGGCTACCTGGCCGCTGATGCACTTGGCGTTTCGCGACCCAACGGCGGGACGTTTTTATTCCTCGACGTGAGCGGGTTGATCGAGCCGGGCGCGGAAGACTGCGGCGCGTTCTTGGAGCGCTGCGCCGACCAGGGCGTGCTGCTGACGCCCGGACGCTCCTGCGGCGAGGACTACGCGCGCTGGGTCCGGCTCTGTTTCACGTCGGTCCCCCCGGCTCGACTCGAGGCGGCTTTGGAGAAGCTGGTGCCTTTGTTTCGAAGACCGTCTTAGCGAGCCAGCCGTCGATGGAGAGCGAACCCGGGCCGGTAAAGGTGAGGCTGGCGTAGACCGCCGCGTAGAGCATCGGGAGCTCCCGCGTGGCCCATGGGTCGTTGAAGTGGTGCGCAAACGCGGCGACCATCATCGCGATGAAGAGCGTCGCCGAGGCGAAGCGGCCGAACACACCGAGCAGCAGTAAAATGGAGCAGCCCACCTCTGCAAAGAGGATGAGCATGACGCTCACTTCGGTGCCCACGTTGAGAGGGTCGGGAAAGCTCTGAACGAGCACATCGTAGTCGAGGGCCTTTGGGACCCCGTGGCTCAGCATCATCAAAGACACCGCAACCCGGAGCAGGAAGGCGCCATTTTCGGCGAGCGTTCGTCGCATGCGGGGCAGCATACAGCGGGGTCGGGGCGGCGGCATGGCGAATCGGGCAGCACACTATGGAGGTCGCGCAAAAGCTCGTTACACTCGAGGGGTGGGGGAGTGTCCAAGCTGTGTTTCGATGCCACTCTCGGGTTACGAAGCGAGCCCGGGCGTCGAGGTCGACCTCTGTGCGCAATGTCGCGGGCTCTACTTGGACCGCCACGAGATCCGCGAGCTCGTCGGCCGGGGGTCGCTCAGCAGGGCGACCGACGTCGTCCCACTCTCCTTAGGTGACGAAGTCGGTATGCACTGCCCGAAGTGCGTGGACCCGGCGATGCAACCGCTAGGCATCAAGGGCGCGCCCGACGCCGGCTGCTGGCAGTGCCGCGCGTGCGGAGGGATGTGGCTCGCCGACGGGGCGTTTTTTGCGTTGGCGCGCGCGTTACGGACTTCGCTGCCGGTTCCGCCGATTGTCAGGCCCACGGTCAGCCAGGCGCCGTCGCTCCCGACAGGCCCGCGGCTCACCCACAGCCGAAGCAAGTTCGACGAGGGCTTCGAGAATCTCGTGGCGGTGCCCGTGCTGTTGTTGCTGAGCTGGTGGCTCTGTTCCGGCAACTTAGGCCGGCTCTTGTCGTTCTTGGTGGGGATGCCCTTTCACGAGCTCGGCCACGCCGCCGGGTCATGGCTGAGCAGCCGCATCGCCATTCCGCTTCCATTTTTCACGTTCTGGTACGACGACCAATCGATGCTGATGGGGCTCATCGTCGCCGGCGTGCTTGGGTGGTTCCTGTTCCACACCTACCGAGAGAAGAACCGGTTCATGTTCGGCAGCGTGTCGGTGGTGACCTTCGCTTGGTTTGTCATCACGTTTCTCGTCTCGCCAACGCGCACGCTGATGTGGCAGATCTTATCAGGCGCGCTTGGGGAGCTCGTCTTCGCGGGGTTCATCCTCATCGCGTTTCACTTCCCGGGGCCCGACCGCTTGCGATGGGACTTCTGGCGATGGGTCGCTGTGATTCCGGCGGCGGTCTGCTTCACGCACGCATTGACGCTCTGGCACCGCGCGTCGACCGATGTTTCCAAGATACCTTGGGGCTCGGCCGTCGGGAGCGAGAGCGACGGTGACATGAATCGCCTCGTCGCCCAGTTTGGCTGGACGGCCCCCGAGCTTGCGGGCTTCTACCTGAACGTCGGCTACCTCGGCGTCACGGCGCTGGCGGTCGCGTACGCCTATGCGGTGTACCGATTGGTGCAAGGGCGAAAACGGACGTCCCTATCGCCTAAGAGCTGAGGCCCCACTTGGCTTTGTTTTCGGCGACTTGCTCGGGGGTCGGCTGGTCGGTGCCGTCGTTGACGGGGACCTCGAAGTCGTCTTGGACTTCCATCATCTTCGCGTTGAGCGGGGTGTCGTCCTCGAACACCGGGGGAACCGACGCGTCCTCGTAGATAGCTTCCCAGGGACATTCGGGCTCGCACGCGCCACAGTCGATGCACTCTTCCGGCTGGATGTACAGCTGATTCGGGAACGTCTCGGTGTCGTCACCCTTGTACTCGTAGATGCACTCGACGGGACAGACGTCGACGCAGGATTTGTCGACGCAGTCGCGGCAAAGACGTGTAATGACCCAGGTCATCGGACTCCCTTTCCAAAAAAGTGGCTGAACGCTAGCAGGGGCGCTGGGCGGGGTCAAAGATGGCCGGGCGGCGGCTTATCCTCTGGGCTTGGCGCTCTTGCGCTTCGCGGCAGCCGCGTTCTTGGGCCTATTCTTCTTGGGCGCTTCGCTCGGATGACAGCCGGCGCAGGTGAAGTTGTCGACGCCGAGGAGCTTGCCCATTCCAGGCGTCACGACCTCCTGCATGAACTTCACTGCTTCGGGGAACGTCGACAACATGCCGCGATGCCCCGGCGTGCCCTCAGGCGGGACGATGTACATCGACGGGGCGGGCATTTTGAAATCGATTTCGCGCATCTCTTCGCCGTGGCAGTCGACGCAGTCGAAGTCGCCATATTCTTCTGCGTCGTGGGCGGCAAAGAGCTCCTGCATGATCGGGTTCACCTTGCCAATCATGTAGAATTCTCGGTCGGCAACGCTCATTTGCTCCCAGGGTGAGTCGGGTGGCGTGAGCCCCATTGCGTCCATGGCGCTGATCTTGCCCTTCGACCCAGAGGTCGCGGGCTTCGACCCGCCGCAAGCCGTCGCGAGCAACACGAGCGCCAGGGCGACTGTTTTCATGCTTCCTGTCATCGATTCGCATGGTAATTCATGCGCAGCGTGTTCGCACAGTTTCAACGGCGGATGGTTTTCCCGGGGCCGGAGGGGGTCAGCGTCTCGCTGCTGAACGAGGTTGCAGGGAAGGTCGGCGCGACAGAGCTCCGCATCGCGACCGAAGACGGCGAAACCCTTTACGGCTGGCACCGGGCTGCGGTTTGGTCGGGGCCGCGACGGGTCGTCCTTTACTTCCACGGCAACGCGTCGTCGCTGCTCGCACAGATCGAGCTGCAGAACCTCTTGCTGAGCGAGGGCTGGGATTTCGTCGGCATTCACTACCGCGGTTACCCGGGGAGCAGCGGTGTCCCGAGCGAGGCAGGTTTGCACCGCGATGCGATGGCCGCGTGGCGCTGGGTGACCGGCGAGCTCGGCGCCGCGCCGAGCCGGGTGGCGATTCATGGGCGGAGCCTTGGCGGTGGCGTGGCCGTGCCGCTCGCGGCGAAGGTAGGCCCCGGCGCACTGGTGATGGAGTCGACATTCACGTCGTTGGTCGCCCTCGCCAAGGAGCACTACCCCTTTCTTCCAACTGGAAGCGTGCTGCGGCACCGTTTCATGACCCGCGAATTCGCGGGGAAGGTCTCGTGCCCGGTGCTCGTCGCCCACGGTCGCGCAGACACCCTCATCGATGTGCACCACGGCAAGGAGCTCGCCAGGCTGTTCCGCGCGGATGAGTACATCGAAGTCCCGCGCATGGACCATAACGACTTGCTTCTCGTCGGGACCATCGCGGCGCGCTACCTCGACTTTCTCGAAGCCGCGGTGCCCGGGACACCGCAGTAGAACCGTTCGCCGCTCGTGCGCTATGGTACGCTGAATGCCCATCGCCTCCATCGCCGTGCCCGCTTGCCTGCTCCTGTTTCTCGCGCTCGGGTGCCAACGCGGCAAGGACCAGGCCGTCGTCATCGAGCCAAGCGCGATCCGGGCCTATGACCAGGCCAGCCCGGTCGACCCCTTCGGCTCGGGAACGGGCGCCTACGCCGCCCTGCGCGACGCGACCGACGCTGCGCTTGCGTTGAACTGGAGCGGAGAGCTCGACGACTTTGCGCCCTGGCTCGATGAGGAAACCGACTTGGTGGAGCGCGCGCTTGCCTTGCTCAAAGGCCTTCGCGTGGGGCCGGGCGATGTCTACGCCGTGGCCAACGGGCGCATCGCGATGGTTTACGAACGGATTGCGACGGCATTGACCCAGGCGTCGGCGGAAGCGGGAGAGGCGGGCTTCGATGCCGACTGGAAGGACCAAGAAGGGCGGCTTTGGGAGCAGGCCAATGCCTTTTGGGCGCGATGTGCGCGGGGCTGCAGCACGGGGGGGCCGCACCTGGACGCCTGGGACCTTCGATGCCGCGCGGGGCTTGCCAATAGCCAAGCAAAATTGACGCCTTAGCCCAAAATCAAATCGCCTCGACAGCATAAGTGAAACATGTTCTATTTCTTCCCCATGGCAAAAGGGAAGAAGTCGCTGGCCCCGCGGCCGGCCGATCCGCCGCTGGTCCTGACCAAGGACGCACAGGACGCCTGGGACGATGAAGCGGACGTGGTCGTCGTGGGGTTCGGCGGGGCGGGGGCCTGCGCGGCGCTCGAAGCCCATGCCGCGGGCGCCCGGGTGCGGGTGCTCGACCGCTTCCACGGTGGTGGCGCGACCGCGATTAGCGGCGGTGTGTTCTACGCGGGCGGCGGCACGCACGTCCAACGTGAAGCGGGCGTGAGCGACGATGCCGACGAGATGTTTCGCTACCTTTCGCTCGAGGTGAAGGGCGTGGTCTCCAACGAGACGCTTCGCGACTTTTGCGATCGGAGCGTCGAGAACCTGAGCTGGCTCGAAGGGCACGGCGTTCCGTTCGAAGGCTCGCTCTGCCCGTACAAGACGAGCTACCCGACCGACGACTACTACCTCTACTACTCCGGCAACGAAGGGTTCTCTCCTTACAAAGAAGCGGCCAAGCCGGCCCCGCGCGGCCATCGTGCCAAGGGTGCCGGGCTCCCGGGCGAGAGCTTCTACGAGCCACTTCGCAAGGCCACCGCGCGCGTGGGCATCGACGTCGAGTACGAGACCCGAGTGACGCGCCTCGTCGTCGACGGCAAGAACCAGGTGCTCGGCGTCGAGTACCGGCAGGTCACGAATGGGTTTTGGAGTCGGCTGTACCGTCGCCTGCACCAGGCCGGCATCGCCGTCGTCAAATATCATCCGAAGACCGCCGCAAAGCTTCGCGAACGCTGCTTTCAAATCGAAGCCGAGCACTCGGTAGTGAAGCGCGTGCGTGCGGTGAAGGGCGTGGTCCTCGCGGCCGGCGGCTTCATTTACAACCGCGCAATGGTTAAGGAAATCGCCCCGAAATACCGGACGGGAATGCCGCTCGGGACGACGTCGGACAACGGGAGCGGCATCCTGCTCGGACAGAGCGTGGGCGGCAAGACCGACCTCATGGATCGAATTTCGGCGTGGCGATTCATCAACCCGCCGGAGGCGTTCGCCAGGGGGATGATTCTCAACCAGAACGGCGAGCGCTACATCAACGAGTTCATGTACGGCGCGGCGGTGGGCGAAGCGATGGTCGAGCACAACCGCGGGGTTGCCCTTCTCATCATCAACGGCGAGCTCAAGAAGCTGGCGCGCGAGCAGTGCAAGCCTGGAAAGGCGCAGTGGTTTCAGCGGGCGCCGGCGCTCCTCAACTTGTGGTTCAACAGCAAGGAGGCGAAATCGGTTGAAGAGCTCGCAAAGGTGGCCAAGGTGCCGGTGGACACGCTTCGACGGACGCTCGAGGAGTACAACGACGCTGCGGATGGCAAGGTCGTGGACCGCTTCGGCAAGGACCCGGGGAAGATGCACGCGATGCGCAAGGGGCCATACTTTGCGATTGACGCCGGCATCAAGAGCAAGCGTTTCCCGTGCCCGACGCTGACGCTCGGCGGTTTGGTCGTCGACGAGCGAACGGGCCAGGTGATGGGCGAACACGGTGGTGTGATTCCCGGCCTGTACGCCGCGGGGCGAAACGCGGTGGGCGTCTGCTCGCGGCAGTACGTGAGTGGTTTGTCGATTGCAGACTGCGTGTATTCGGGCCGGCGTGCGGGTGGTGCAGCGGCCCGCGGTGAGGTTTACGCCGAAATGGACGCTCCGCCTGCATCGGAAGCGTCGCCCATCGAGGCCAAGCCTGCGGAGGGGAGGCAGCTCGAAGGCTTGCCTGTGCTCAGCGAGCGCCAGGTCGCCGATCCGTCACCTGAAGCGCATTCGCAGCCTGGCCGCCGGGCGCGAAAGGATGGGCTCTACCCACGGCAGTCGCTCAACCGTTCGATTCGACGCCCCGGCGGCACGACCCGCTTCTCCGGAGCTCCGCGAGGGCGGATCTCGAAGCGCGTGAGTTGACGGGCTTGACAGGCTTGACGGGCTTGACGGGCTTGACGGGGACCTAGCCCGGCGCAAGGGTGGCTAACTGCAATGACTGAAAAAATTGGCGACGAAGAGGCGAAAGAGTGCGTCCGGAAGCTGCTGGGGTACCTCGGCGATGACCCCGAGCGTGAAGGGCTTCTGGATACACCGAAGCGAGTCCTCGGCGCGATACAGGAACACTTTCGTGGATACCATGAAGACCCGGTGGCGCATCTCTCGCGAACGTTTACCGAGGTCGAAGGCTACGACGAGCTCGTGCTCGTGAGCGACATCGAGATTTACAGTCACTGCGAGCACCACGTGGTGCCCTTCGTAGGCAAAGCGCACGTGGCCTACATCCCCGACGGCAAAGTCGTGGGGCTTTCCAAAATCGCCCGTGTCGTGGACACCTTTGCCAAGCGGCTGCAGGTCCAGGAAAAGCTCACCGCCCAAATCGCCAACGCGATGAACGAAACCCTGACGCCCCAGGGCACGGCGGTCGTCATGCAGTGCCAGCACTTCTGCATGTGTTACCGGGGGGTTCGCAAACCCGGGTCTTGGACGACGACCAGCCGCCTGACCGGCTGCTTCCTCAAGGATGAAGCGGCCCGGATGGAGCTCCTGACCCTGATCGGCATGCAACGCTCGATCGGCGGCGCGGGGAGCTGAGCCGGCTCGATTTCAGCGTGTTTGCAGCGTAGAGTAGCCGCATGCGCGAAGAGCACTACGACTGGGTCATCATCGGGTCGGGTTTTGGCGGAAGCGTCTCCGCACACCGGCTCACGCAAAAAGGGTACAAGGTCCTCGTCCTCGAAAAGGGGCGACGCTTCAACGACGAAGACTTCCCGAAGAACAACTGGGACGTGAAGCGTTGGCTGTGGAACCCGATGCTCGGCCTGAAGGGGATCTTTCAGATGTCGTTCCTGAAGCACATGACCGTGCTTCACGGTGTCGGGGTCGGCGGCGGCTCGCTCGTCTATGCGAACACCTTGCCCACGCCGAAGTCGCCGTTCTTTCAGGGAGGGTCCTGGGGTAGTCTCAGAGATTGGGAGACCGAGCTCGCGCCTCACTACGCGACCGCCAAGCGGATGCTCGGGGCCACGCCGAATCCACTCGAGACCAAGGGCGACCGGGTGATGAAGGAAATCGCCCGCGACATGGGTCGTGAAGAGCACTGCCACCCGACCGAGGTGGCCGTGTACTTCGGGGAGCCCAACAAGAAGGTGCCTGACCCGTACTTCGATGGAGAAGGTCCCGACCGCGTGGGCTGCAACTTCTGCGGCGCCTGCATGACCGGCTGCCGAATCGGCGCGAAGAACACGCTGGTCAAGAACTACCTGTACTTGGCTGAGAAGAACGGCGCCGAGGTGCGACCGGAAACCGAAGTGACCGCCGTCCGGCCGAATGACGGCGGCGGCTACCGGGTCGAGACCAAGCCGACCTTCAGCAGGAGCGGCGCAGACGCGGTCACGGCAGATCGGGTGATCCTCTCCGGGGGTGTGATGGGCACGATGCCACTTCTTCTTCAAATGAAGGAGGACCCAGAGGGCCTTCCCAAGCTCTCCGACCGTGTCGGCGACTTCGTTCGCTCCAATAGCGAATCGTTGATTGCAGTCGTCTCACCCGAGAAGGGCACCAACTTCTCGAAGGGCGTCGCCATCACGTCGATTCTGCACACGGACGAGCACAGTCACATGGAGCCGGTACGCTACGGCGCCGGGTCTGGCTTCTTCCGAACCTTGCTCGCGCCGCATGCGCCGGGGCCAACCGTTCTCTCGCGAATTTGGGGCGGGATCGCGGCCTTCATGCGCCAGCCGGTGCGCTGGTTGAAGGCGCTTTTCGTGAGCGACCTGGCCAAGCACTCACAGGTTCTGCTCTACATGCGCTCGCTCGAAGGCACGCTTCGGATGAAGCTCGGGCGTGAATGGCGAACGGGATATCGCCGTGCACTGGTCACCGAGGTGGACGATCCGAGCCAGGCGCCGTCGGCGTTCATGGAGGAGGCGACCGACCTCGCCGAGAGCTTTGCCGACAAGGTGAACGGCGTCACGACGACTCTCATGACCGAAACGCTCTTGGGCGTGCCGTCGACGGCTCACATCTTGGGCGGCGCCTGCATGGGCGACTCCGCGGAGACGGGCGTGATTAACGACAAGCACGAGGTGTTCAACTACCCGGGCCTCTACGTCATCGACGGCTCGGCGATTTCCGCAAACCCCGGCGTCAACCCTTCGCTCACGATTACGACGCTGGCCGAACGCGCGATGAGCCTCATCGAGGCAAAGCACCTCCCGGCGTCGATCGAGCCACCGACGGAAAACGTGGGCGCGACCGAACACGTCGCACAGGTATAAGGGGAAGAGCGGGGCACCGAAGCCCCCCCCAAGACAGCAGGCGGCAGCGCAAGCCGGAACGGCGAAGCCCGGCGCAAAGCGCCGGCAAGGCAAAGCGCAGCGAATGCCGCGGCAGCAAAACGGGTGTAGCCAACCGCGCGTGTCAGCGCCCCGTCACCAACTGCGTCAACGTCGCTTCCGGCTCCACCGGCTCCGGCGGCTCGAGCCTGAAGGTCTCGACCACCTCACCACCACGTGCATCACAGTAGTACGCCCACTCGCCCCACTGCGGGTCGTCGAGCTTCACGAAGAGCGCCACGCAGGCGTAGTAGGCGCGCGCCGAAAGCTCGGCGAAAGGCGTCAAGTGCTCGGTGAGTGCGCTGGTGTAAATCTCGAGAAGCTCTTTGTCAGCGGCGATGTCTTCCGGGACGGGCGCGCCGCGAATGCTTCCGGCCATGTCTTCGTACATGTAACCGAAAAGGGCGGTGCCGATGCCGCGCTCGAAGAGTGGGTGGGTGCGAAGCGCCTTGGTTGCCGAAAGCGCACGGTCGGTGGCAGCTTGGCGGCGAAGAATCCAATCGCGGAACGCGCCCTCCGCCCAGTCGTGAATGACTTCTTCGGTGGCGCCGTCGGGCGGTTCGGGCGGACGAACCGCCACCGCTTCTTCGACCCGCTTCCAAAGCTCCTGCAAGTCGTTGCTCAGCTCCTCGCGCGGATAGACCGGCTGCGGGACTGGAATCGGGCTCACGACGAGTTCTTCGGAGCCATCCGGGGTCTGCCGGCCAGCGCAGCCCACCGCCACGGCCAGCACAAATAGGAGCCAACGCCACATGCGGCGACATTAACAGGCGCCGATCGGTGGGGCGAGTTTTGCGCGCAATGCCGGTTGACTTGGCCTGCCAGTTCGAAGTTCCATGCGCAAATGGCTGCCCCACTGGTCGAGCTGACCGATGCCGCCAGCGTCGACCGCGCTGCGCGGGCTCTGTTCGGCAGCCCCCTCGATACGAGACCGGCGGTTTCGCAGAGCTACGTGGCCTGGCGTGCCGCGGAAGGCGCGCCTCTCACCTCGATCCTCATCAACGAGCACAGCCCGAAGAGCGACTTGGATTCCCTCGCCCTGCACATCTCGCGCGCACGGGCCGATGCGATCGTCATTACCGGGAAGATCCTTCGCGATGAGCCCCGGCTGAGCTTCGACCCGCGCGCCGACCCGCGCTGGGGGGAAGCCTTGCTCAATTGGCGTGAACGCCGATGGGCGCTTTTCGAACCGCCGTGGCTGCTGATCCTGACGAACCAAGGCGAGCTCGACTTCGACCATCCCGTCTTTCATGGATGGGCGAGGCCGGTCATTTTCACGAATGACCAGGCCGCCGCTCGCAGGTTGGCGGCGGCGCCCTGCCCTGTCGTTGCGGACGCAGCGCCCGACATCCGGCGTGCGATCCGGCACCTGCAGGTCTCTCGGGGCTGCGAGTGCGTGTCCATCGAGGCAGGCCCTTCGACTGCGCGCGCGCTGTACGAACGTCCAATCGCCATCAAGGAGCTCCTGCTGTCGGTCTATCTCGAGCCTTCGCTCGACGAACACGCGCAGGGAGCCCCGCTCATCAAGCTCTCCGAAGTCCGCGCGATGTTTCGGAGTGAGACCTCCACCGTCCATCGCGAGGACGGAACGCATTGGAGCTTTCATAGGTTCCGGCGCTAGCGGGCCAGGCGGTCTCGCATTAGCTTAGGCCCTTCCAGCATGCCGACCCTCCTCCAGCGCATCCCCCGAAACGCATTCCTTCTCATCGCTCTGTTGGCAATGATCATATTGAGCCCGGCGATCGCGGACGACGGTTCCGGGTGGCTCTTCGAATTGTCTTTCGATGCGATCCTTTTGACCGGGGTCCATTCGGTGGGCCCAGGCAAGCACCGATGGCCGTTCGCGGTCTTGACCGTCTTCACGCTCGGCGTGCGCTGGAGCCAGCAGCTCTCGGGCGCTGTCACGCTCGACGTGGGCGCCTTGTTCATCACCGTAGTTTGGCTGGCCTACGCGGTCTGGATCATCATCCGCCACTTGTTCCAGCGTCGTGACGTCACGGCCGACACGATTCTTGGGGCTATCGTGGCTTACCTCCTGGTGGCCGTTGGATTCACCGTAGCATTCGAGCTCATTGAGCTTCAAAATCCCGGTTCGTTTTCTGGGATTCCGACGTCTGCCGGCTCTGATCGCTCAGAGCTCGGCAGCACGATGGTGTACTTCAGCCTCGTTTGCATCACGACCATGGGCTTCGGCGACATCGTCGCCGTTTCACACCTTGCCCGATCGCTGGCCGTGCTCGAAGGGGTGTTTGGGCAGCTCTACCTCGCTGTGACGATTGCCCGGCTGGTCGGTTTGCACATCGCTGGCAGCAGCAGCGAGAAGGACTAGGCCGGCGCGGGCGGAGCCGTCGTGCTGGCTCCACCGTCCCCAGGCGCAGGCGTCGTGTTTCGGTCGTCGCCCTTCTTTGCATTGAAGAAGATCGCGTAAAACGTGGGCACGACAATCATGGTGAGCACGGTGGCCACCAGCAGGCCGCCGACGATGGTGACCGCCATGGCGACGTAGAACGCGTCCGTAAACAGCGGAATCATACCGAGCACCGTCGTCGCTGCGGCCATCGCAACCGGGCGCAAACGGCTCACACCGCCATCGAGAACGGCGTCATAGGTCGGTTTCCCTTCGCGAACCTGCAGGTCCATTTCGTCGACGAGCACGATGGCGTTCTTGATGAGCATCCCCGACAGGCTGAGGAAGCCGAGCAAGGCCATGAAGCCAAAGGGCTGCTCGAAAAGCAGGAGGCCTGCGGTGACGCCGATCAGCGCCAAGGGCACCGTGAGCCAAATGACCAGGGGCTGGCGAATCGCGTTGAACAAGCCGACCACGATCAAGACCATGATCCCGAGGAACATGGGGATGGGCGCAAAGAGCGCGGTCTGCGCATCCCGGGTGCTTTCGTATTCGCCGCCCCACTCGACGTGGTAGCCGGGAGGAAACGGCAGGGCCTCGATCTTAGGCGCGAGTCTGCCCCAGAGCGTTGGCGCCGAATCGTTGGTCGGGTCGGTCACGACCGTGAGCGTGCGTTTCCGGTTGCGGCGTTCGACGACCCGATCGCTGAACTTCGTCTCGAGGCCGGTCACGACGTTGGCCATCGGGATGTAGCGCTGCGCAACGGGGCTCCAGATGGGAATCTGCGTAAGGTTGGCTACGTCGAGCCGAAGCGGCGCCGGCTGCCGGAACAGGACCGGAATGACTTCATCCTGCTCCCGATAGACGCCGACGCGATGTCCCTCAAACGTCGACTGAATCGCCAGGGCGACACCCCGCGTCGTGATCCCCTGCGCATCCGCTTGTTCCTCCGAAAGCCTCGGGTGAATGACTTTCACGCGCTCGAACCAGCGCCCGCGCGAGCCTTTGGCGTCGCCGTCGGCTTCCATGATCGTAAGCGTCTGCTGCTCCAGGTCTCGAAGGACGTTGACGTCAGGGCCCACGAGCCGCGCTTCGATCTTGCCGGGCTTACTTGGCCCCAGGTCGAATGTTCGGCCGAACGCGATCGTATCCGGGGCAACGCTTTGGACGTACTCCTCGGCGCGTCTGATGTCGCGCGCGAGCGTGGTGTAGTCCTCGATGTCGACCAAAAACTGGGCGAAGCCGCTGTGCTCTTTTTCGGGCGTAAAGGTCAAAATGAAACGCAGCGGCCCTTGACCAATCGAGGAAGCGACGTGGGTGACCCCTTCGAGCTCCGCCAGCCCCTCCTCGATGACGTTCACACGTTTTTCGGTCTCGTCGATGTGCTGATCGACCGGCCAGAAGACGTCGAGGCGAAACTTCGGCGTCGTCGATGCGGGGAAGAAGGTCTTGTCGGTGAACTGGAAGGCGTAGAGTGAGACCGCGAAGGCCGCGAACACCACCGCGACGGTGACCCAACGGAAGCGAAGGCAAAGTGCGAGGAACTTCTTGTACGTATTGTAAAAGGCGTTGTCGTACGCGCCCTTGCCAGCGCTCTTTGCCTTCTCCTTTTCGCTTGGCGGCTTGAGGAACCAGATGCCCAGGAGCGGCGTGATGGTCATGGCCGTCACCCAGCTTAGTGACAGCGAGATGCCGATCACGATGAACAGGGACCGGCAGAATTCACCGGTGCTGTCCGGAGACAATCCAATGGCGGCAAAGGCGATGATCGCCACCGCGGTCGCGCCGAGCAGGGGCATCGAGGTTTGGCCTGCGACTTCGAGGGCAGCCGCTTCGGCGTCCATCCCGTCTTTGATGCGTACCAGCATGCCGTCAATGATGACGATGGCGTTATCGACGAGCATCCCCAGCGCAATGATCAGCGCACCGAGCGAGATCCGCTCGAGGGCGACTCCAGCGGGGCCCATGAAGATGAACGTCGCGGCGATGGTGAGGACCAGCACGAAGCCGATGATGAGACCGCTACGGAGCCCCATGAACAGCAGCAGGACGACGATCACGATGAGCACGGCCTCGATGAGATTGACCAGGAAGGCATCGATCGCAGTGGTCACCATGTCGGACTGCATGTAGATGACCTCGAGGTCCATCCCGAGCGGGAACTGCCCCTGCAGCAATTGGAGCCGCTGCTTGATGCCATCGCCCATGGTGACGACGTTGCCGCCCTTCTCGGTGGAGACGCCGATGCCGATGGCTTTGTGGCCATCCACGTGCAGCTTGCTGCGGGCCGGCTCCTCGTACCCGCGCCTGATGTTCGCGATGTCCCGAAGCCGCACCTGGGATTTGTCCCCCGTGCTGATGAGGATGTCGCCAAGGTCTTGCGACGAATCGATGAGCGAGTCCGGCTGGATGCTCAGATACTCCGAGCCGGCCTCCACCATGCCCGCATCGACGACGACGCCTTCGGCAACGAGCTTTTCCGAGATTGCATCGGGCGAGATTCCAATCTGCGAAAGCCGCTCTCGATCGAATTCGACGTAAACCGCTTCCTGGACGACGCCGAAGAGCTCCACCTTCGCTACGTCTTTGACGAGGACGAGCTCCTTACGCAGCATCTTTGCGACGTCGTAGAGCTCTCGATAGCTGTACTCGTCGCCGTAGAGGCCCAGAAACACGCCGTACACGTCGGAGTAGTCGTCGTTCACGATGGAGGGCCCGGCACCCGGCGGCAGGTTCCCCTGCGCGTCACCGACCTTGCGGCGAAGCTCGTCCCAGACCTGCGGGAGGGCTTTGCTCTTGACGGTCGAACGCATCTCGACGGTGATGGTCGACATGCCCGGAATGTTTCGTGATTCGATGCGCTTGATCTTGCCGAGCTTCTGGATCGCGAGCTCGAGCTCGTCGCTCACCTCTTCCTCGACCTCGTAAGGCGTCGCGCCGGGGTACGGCGTGATGACGAGCGCTTCCTTGATGGTGAACTCGGGGTCTTCGAGACGCGGCAGGCTGTTGAACGACTTGAAGCCGGCATAGAGCGCACCGAACGTCAGAACGATGATCAGGGTGCGGTTTCGAAGCGAGAAATCGGTGAGATTCATTTCCGAGTCTCGTCGGATTCCTTCAGCTCGGTGACGGCCATGCCCTCGTCGAGCAGCTGGACGCCCGACATCGCGATGGCCTGGGCACCTTCGAGCCCTTCTTTGACGACGATGCGGCCTCCAGTGATCTCACCCACCTGAACCGGCAGCTTGGAGACCGTCATCGATTCCTGATCGACCAGCCAGACGTAAGGCTTCTCCTCGCTGTCCGCGAGAACGGCCTCCACCGGCAGCAAGAAATCATCGGCCGCCGTCGTCCGCAGGCCCGTCAGGACGAGCTTGGCGGTCATCCCGGCCAGGACGCCGACCCCCTCTGGCTTCTTCATGCTGAACGTCGCCCGGAAGGTGCGGGTGTTCGGGTCTGCCGCAGTCGCCAGCTCGGTGAGAGCGACGGGGAACTGGCGCCCGGGGAGCGCAGACAGCTCGACCACCGGTTTGGCCTGCGCGTTGAACTCCTCGAAGTTGGTTCGCTTTTGGGTCCCGGCGAGGTCCCGCTCCGGGACGTCGACCACGACCTCCATCACCGACTCGTCTTGCAGAAGCAGCACGGGCTCACGGGCCGCGACATTCCGGAAGTCGGTGACGAGCTTCCGGGCAATCACGCCATCGAACGTCGCCCGCAGGCGCGTGTCCTCGAGCGCCTTTTGCGTGATCCGAAGCTCTGCACGGCTTACGTCGCGCGAGCGAGTCGCCACGTCGAGGTCGCGCTGCGTGCCGGAGCCGGAGGCGAACAGCTTGCTCTCGCGACGATACTCGGCGTCGGCGAGCCGAAGCCGCGCACGGGAGGCCTCGACCTGGGCCTGATAGTCGCGCGGATCGAGACGCGAGAGGATTTGACCCTTCTTGACCCGCTGCCCTTCCTCCACATTCCAGTCGATGATGCGCCCTTCGACCTCGAAGGCGAGCTCGACGACCTTGATGGCCTTGATGCGACCCGGGAAGTCGGGCCGCGTAGTCCCCTGCTGCCCCTCGAGCCTGTAGATTTTGATCGGCCTGGGGGTCGGCTCGGGTTCGACGACCACCTCTTCCTTACAAGAAACAAGCATCGCAATCGCGAGCACGAAAGGCGCCACGACGAGGCCGTGGGCAAGCATTCTAGGGGGCATGGAGGGTTCCGTCTTCAAGGCGATTGTTCGAAGCTGCCGAGCTGTTCTCGGGACGCGCGAGCATAAGCAGCCAGGCCCATCTTGCCAAGGCAAACCAGCGCGGCCGCGCGCAACGCTGCGGAAATTTCTCAACACCGCCTAGGGAATCGGAGACTCGTCGACTATGCTTCGCCCCCTATGCGGCTGCTTTGCCTATCCCTCATTGCCATGCTCGTCGCGCCTACGCTTGCAGGCGCACAAGCCGAGAAGCCCCATGTGAAAGTGACCGCGGTGTTCGACGGACCATCGCCTGTGTTCGACGCCATCACGGAAGATTTGGCGCGCGAGATTCGGAGTCAGCTTTCGGACCGCTTTGATGTCGTTTTGGTGCCGCTGAGCTTTGAGGGCGATTGGACGGCCGAAGGCGTCGAACGTCAGTTCGACGAGGCGTATTCCGATCCAGAAATCGCCGCTGTCTTTGGCTTCGGTCACCTTTCAGTGCTCGCCGTTGCGGCGCGCAAGGACCTACCCAAGCCAACGATTCTCCCGTTTGTGTTTACCGCGCGACAACAAGGGCTGCCTCGCAGAGGAGACGTCAGCGGAAAACGAAACCTTTGCTACATCAGCGAAGAGCTCGATATCCGCGACGAAGCGGCGCGGCTCCGAGAGGTCGCTGGCTCGAGCCGGATCGTACTTCTCGCCGAAGAGTCACAGCGGGCGATGTTTTCTTCGGTCACAAGCACTCAAAAAGTCACTATGGCGGCCGCGGAACCGACGGTCGACGCTTTGCTAGCGGCGATTCCAAAGACCGCCGACGGACTGATCCTGTCCCCGATGCGGCAGCTCAGCCTCGAAGATCGGCGTCGGCTTCTCGACCAGATCACAAAGCGCCGCATTCCGAACATTGCGGTGAGTCCTCGTTGGCTCGACCAGGGCGCGATGATGTCGATCCGCTCACCGAACAACTCCGAGCGAAGGGCTCAGCGAGCAGCGCTGAACCTCGACCTGATTCTCGAAGGCCGGCCTGCATCACAGATTCACGTCGATTTCGAGGAGCGCGAGGACCTGCAGATCAACGTGCAAGCCGCGCGGGCCGTCGGCGTCCGTCCGACCTTCGAGGTTCTGCTCGAGGCGAACGTGGTGAACGAAGAAGAAACTGCGGAAGAGAACCGCCTCCAGATGAGCCGCGCCATGAAGGAAGCGGTCGACAAGAACTTGGATCTGCTGGTCTCCGAAAAGTTCGTCGAGGCGGGCGAGGAAGGCGTGAAAGTCGATCGAGGCCCCCTGCTTCCTCAGGGCCAGCTCGAAGTTGGCGTCGTCAACCGGGACCCGGATCGGATCATCACGGGGGGCCAGCTTGCGGAATGGCAGGCAAGCACGTTCGCTCGCGCGAGCCAGAGCATTTATTCGGAGCGAGCCTGGACGCGCTTCAAGGCGCGCAAGCTCGCCCAACAGGGGCGTGAGTACGGCTACTTCACCGACGTTCTCGACATCATGCTCAGCTCGGGCGTGGCGTATGTAGGCGTCCTTCGGGCCCAGGCGCAACAGCGCATCCAACGCAAGAACATCCAACTGACGAGGGAGTACCTCGAGCTTGCTCGCCTTCGGCTCGAAGTCGGGGTCGCCAATGCGAGCGAGCTCTACCGCTGGCAGGTCACGCTTGCCGACAACCAGGCTGCCGTCGTCGACGCGCGGGCACTGGTCAGCCAGAGCAAGATCGAGCTCAACCGCGTGCTGAACCGGCCCTCGGAGCGGCCCATCGCGCCCGTCGACCTGCCCAGCGACGAGTCGGGCCGGACGCAGGCGCCCCAAGACCCGATCAGCAAGTACATGAACGACCCATGGTCCTTCGAGAAGCTCAGGGACTTCATGGTTCGCGAAGGGCTCCGCAACTCGCCGGAGGCTCGTCAGGTCGAAGCTCAGAAAGCTGCGGAGCGGCGCATCAACGAAGGCCGTACGCGGGAGCTCTGGTTGCCCGAGTTTTTCGTCGAGGGCGGCATCCAGCATGACTTCTGGCGCGAGGGCGAAGGCGCTACCGTTCCTCAGCCGAACGCGCTCAATATCCCGCAGCCCGACAAGTTCGGATGGGACGTCGGGCTCTTTCTGGCGATTCCCTTGTCCCGCGGTGGCTCGGGTGTCGCGGACATGCGTCGCAGCGCGATCTTGGTCGAACGGCTGACCGCCGAGCTCGATCGCGTCGCGCAGAACATCGATACGGGCGTGCGAACCGAACTCTACAGCGCGGCCGCCGCGCTGGCCACGGTGGAGCTCACGCGCAAGGCGGCCGTCGCGGCGGCCAACAACCTGGTGCTCGTCACCGACCTCTATCGCCGCGGCAAAGTCGACATCATCACGTTGGTCGATGCACAGACCCAAAGCCTCGTCGCCGATCTGGGCGCCGCGAACGCCGTCTATGACTACGTCGTCGCCCTACTCTTTGTGAATCGCGAGGCCGGTCACTTTCGAAACCTCGACACGCCAAAAGCGCAGCAAGACTTCGCGCAACGGCTCAACGCATTCGTCATGGCCGCCGAAACACACGACGCTCGCACGGTTTTGGCCCCGTAGACATCACGTGAGTTCCGCTTTAGGGTTCGATTTCCGGAAATCCCGGGCGAGGTGGTCATGACGATATCCGGACTGCGCTCACTGCTGGTCCTCACAGCTATTCTGTCTCTTACGATCGGCGCATCGGCCGAAGCGCAAAGAAGCGCGAGGCCGACGTTTCGCATCATGATGATCGCCGACGGCGAGTCGCGACTGTTCTCCGAGCGGCAAAGCTTGCTCAAGGGCGAAATCCTCGACCTCATGAAGGAAGACGCCTCCATCACCTTCGTCGAGCCCAAGACCAAGACCAACTGGACACTAGAGGCGGCAGAGGCGGCGCTCAAAGAGGGTCTCGCAGATCGCAACGTCGACATGATCATCGTGTCGGGCCCGATGGCGGGGGTGGCCGTGGGCCGAATCGCGAAGCTCAGCAAACCCGTTCTCATTCCTTACGCCGCGCCCGAGCTGCAGGGCCTGCCCAAGGACGGCAACCGCAGCGGCCGAAAGAACCTCGCCTACATTGCCGGGCTCTTGAATTTCGAGCGCAACATCCGTCAGTTGGAGGAAATCGTGCGCTTCGATCGCATGACGCTGATCGTTGGCGAAGAGGTCGTCCAACACCTCGATTCCCCGGAGCGGCCCATACAACTCGCGAGCCAGCGCCTCGGGGTTCAAACCAGCTTGGTCGTCGCCGACGGGGGCGCCGAAACCACCCTCGCCGCCATTCCGGAAGACACCGAAGCCATCTACATCGGCCCCATCTTCAAATGGAGCGACGAAGAGATGCAGCGCCTCATCGACGGCATCAACGCGCAGGACTTGCCCTCCTACGCGGGCGGGGGGGTGGATTGGGTCGAGCGAGGCGCGTTGGCGACGATGGAGACGGAGGAAGACGAGACCCGCCGCATGCGTCGCGCCGCGCTCTTCGTTCAGCGCATCCAGATGGGCGAGCCCGCGGGCTCGCTCCCGGTTTCGTTCGACCAGCGGCCGGTGCTGGTGATTAACATGGCTACGGCGAGGGCCATCGGAACCTGGCCGCGATTCGAGGTCATGGCAGAAGCGCGGCTGATCAACGACCAGTCGGGGACGCGGGGCCCGCTCATCACGCTCGAAATCGCGATGCGCGATGCCTTGCGCGCGAACCTCGACTTGATGGCAACCGGCCTCGACATCGATGCGAGCTACGAAGGCATCAAGGTGGCACGCGGCAGCTGGCTTCCTCAGGCGGGTGCCGATGGGGATTTCCTGATCAACGACCCGGCGGTGTCGACTTCGTTCGGACAAGCCGAGCGTCAATTCACCTGGGGCATCGGTGGCTCGCAGCTGCTCTACTCGCCGCAGGCCCACGCCGAGCTGCGCTTTCGTCGCGACACCTACTGGAGCCGCGAGCACGACTACATGTCGGCGCGCCTCGATACGATGCTCGAAGCGGGCGAGGCGTATCTCAATGTGCTTCGTGCCAAGAACAACGAGGGCGTGAACCGCGACAACCTCAAGCTGACGCGAAAAAACCTTTCGCTCGCCGAAACGCGCAACGCGATTGGCGTCGCAGGCCGAGAAGAAGTCTTTCGCTGGCAGACTCAAATCGCCGAAAGCCGCTCGGCGGTCATCGAAGCAAGCGCCCTGCGCAACCAGACGGAGATCAACCTCAATCGCATCTTGAACCGGCAGCTCGAGGCGCCCTTTCGAGTTCCGCCCCCGGACGACGTTCGCGCCGTCACGCCTGGGAGCGACGAACGGCTCGTGAAGTACTTGCAGGACGCCTGGTCGTTCAAAGTGTTTCGCGAGTTCATGGCGAAGGAGGCGATCCTGAACTCCCCCGAGATCCGCAGCATCGACAGCAGGATTGCGGCGCGGGACGAGCTGCTCAAAGGCGAGCGGCGCCAGCTAGGGATTCCGGACATCGCGGTCGTTGGTGGATTCACACACATTCCCTACGCCGGCGGGCGGGGGTCCGAGCAGCCAGCGCCAATCCCTAACGTAGACATCGTAGGCCGTCAGACCTTCACCTGGAACGTCGGCGCCACGGCTTCGCTGACGCTCTTCGACGGAACCTCCAACTACGCGCGTATCCGTCGACAGTTCCGCGAAATCGATCGGCTGCAAACCGACCGCGCCGTCATCGCGCAGCGACTCGAACAGGACGTTCGCTCCGCACTGCACCAGGCGGGCTTCTCGTACGCGAACATCGCGCTCAGCCGGGACGCCGCCGAAGCGTCCGCGCGCAACCTGGAGCTCGTCACCGATCTCTACCAGCGCGGCGCGGCCGACATCATTCAGCTCGTCGACGCGCAGAACCAGGCCCTCGGTGCTGCGCTCGCCGCAGCCAACGCCCTTTACGATTTCTTGATCGATGCGCTTCGGGTCCAACGTGCTTCCGGTGCTTTTTCGCTCGAAGGATCCGAAGAGGTGCGCGACGATTTCATCGAGCGCCTCGACGCCTTCGCTGCCGTACGAAAGCAGCAGAGCCGCGCCGCGCCACCGGCGGTCGAACCCACGCGAACCAACCCCCGGGAGCAGAACTGATGGCAAAGACAGTAACTCTTCTCGCGTTGACTGCCGCATTCGCACTGCTTGGGTGCGAAGAGACGCTGGATGACCCGGAAATCATCCGGCCCGTTCGATACGTCGTAGTCGAAGGCAGCGACGCGGCGACCCAGCGAACGTACTCCGGCGTCGCAAAGGCCGGGCAGGAAAGCCGGCTCAGCTTCCAGGTTTCGGGCCAAGTCCTGAGTGTGCCGATCAACGTCGGTGACGTCGTAAAGAAGGGCCAGACGATTGCGCGAATGGACCCGGCCGATTTCGCGCTGCAGCTTCAAAACGCGCAGGCCTCCGCGGCGCAGGCTCGCGCGCAGGAGCGCAACGCCAAAGCGACCTACGAGCGAACTCGTGCGCTGTACGAAAACCAGAACGCCTCGAAACAAGATCTCGACGCCGACCGCACCGCCTACGAGTCCGCACGCGCAGGCCTCGAATCGGCCAACCAGCAGATCCGCCTTCGTCAGCGCCAGCTCGGCTACACCCATTTGAAGGCGCCGGAGCCGGGGACGATCGCGACGGTCGACATCGAGGTCAATGAATACGTTCAGGCCGGGATGCTCGTCGCCACGCTGCTTGCAGGCGAGCAAATCGAAGTCAGGGTCTCTGTCCCGGCATCGATCATCCGTAGCATCGAAAGGGGCGCCAAAGCGCAAGCCCGCTTCGATTCGCTCGATGGCAGGGAGCTCGAAGGCACGGTTACCGAAGTCGGGGTGGCGAGCGTCGCAGGTGCCACGACGTTTCCCGTCACCGTCCGGCTCACCGAGGGACAAGATCTCGTTCGAGCCGGCATGGCGGCCGACGTGACCTTCGTATTGCCCGACGCAAAGGACGGCCCCAAGTATGCCCTCCCAACGAGTGCGCTCGGCGAAGATCGCAGCGGCCGCTTCGTGTTCAAGGTCGAACGAACCGACGACGACGCGCTCGGCATCGTGCATCGGAGCCCTGTCGAGGTCGGTCAGCTGCTCTCGAATGGCGTCGAGATCAACTCCGGCGTCGAGCCCGGCGACCTGGTGGTCACCGCGGGCGTCAGCCGCATCTACGACGGCCTGCAAGTTCGGCTTCCACCGAAGCCTGGGTCGGAGCCTGATAACATCGCGCCCCCCGGTCCGGGCCAGCAGGCGCCCGTCGAACCCCCCGAGACGCCATGAGCCTCACCGAGTTCGCATTAGAGCGGCGCACGGTCACGGGCACGCTGATCGCCGTTCTCATTTTCGCCGGCGTCGGGGCCTATGTGAACGCACCCCGCCAAATGGATCCCGGTTTCATCATCCGGACCGCGATGATCACGACCAATTTCCCGGGCGCCAGTCCGGCGCGCGTCGAGCAGCTGATCACCGACCCCATCGAGAAAGCCGTCCAGGAGATCCCCGAGCTCGACTTCGTCAACAGTGAAAGCCGGACGGGCGTTTCGGTCATCTATGTGAACATCCGCGAGGAGTTCAAGGAGATGCGTCCCATCTGGGACGACCTGAGGCGCAAAGTCGATGCTGTCGCGCCGAACTTGCCGGAGGGCATCATCGGACCGAATGTCAACGACGAGTTCGGGGATGTGTACCCGATCATGTTCAGCATGACCGGCGACGGCTTCTCGTACATGCAGCTCAAAGACATTGCCGACGACCTTCGCGACGAGCTCTTGCGCGTTGAATCGGTCGCCAAAGTCGACATTCTCGGCGCCCAGGAAGAGCGTCTCTTCGTCGAGTACAACAATGCCGTGCTGAGCAAGCTCGGGATGACGCCCAAGTTTCTCAAGGACAACCTCCAGCAACGCAACATCATTCAGCCCGGCGGGGAAATCGACGTCGAACAAGAATCGATTGCGCTCGAGCCTAGCGGGAACTTCGCCTCGGTCGATGAGCTCAAGCGAACGGTGATCCGTCTGCCGACGAACGACGAGCTCGTCTACTTGGAAGACATCGTCGACATTTACCGTGACTACGTCGACCCGCCCGAAGGGCTCGTTCGCATCGACGGCCACCCTGGCCTGACGCTCGCGATCTCCATGGCCGAAGGGGGAAACCTGATTCAACTCGGAGAACGGCTCGAGGGGTTCTTCCAGTTCATCCAAGAGCAATACCCCCACGGCGTCGACTTCTATAAGACCTACTTCCAGCCGACCATCGTCGAAAAGAAGGTCGGCGATTTCGTCGATAGTGTCTTTCAGGCCGTCGTGATCGTTCTCTTGATCATGCTGCTGACCCTGGGTCTACGAACCGGCTTCGTGGTGGCGACGCTAGTGCCGGCGACGATGATCATCGCGATGTGGGTCATGAGCCTCTTCGGCATCCAACTCGATCAGATGTCGCTTGCGGGCCTAATCATCGCGCTCGGCTTGCTGGTCGACAATGCGATCGTGGTCTCGGAGTCGATCATGGTGCGGATGGCCGAGGGCGAAGATGGAGTCCCTGCCGCGCTCGCGGCGACCAAGGAGCTCAGAGTCCCGCTCTTGATCGCTTCACTCACCACAGCCGCCGCGTTCCTCCCGATCCGGCTCGCCGAATCCGCCGTCGGCGAATACACCGGCGTGCTTTTCTCCGTCGTGACCATCACCTTGCTGGTCTCTTGGGTCCTCGCGCTCACCATGATTCCGGTTCTCTGCGTGAAGTTCCTCAAGCCGAAGAAGGTCGAAGAGCCATTCAACTCGCGGTTCTATCGCTTCTACCGGAGGAGCATTCTCGCGGTTCTCCGCCACCCCATTCTCAGCATTGCGATCGCGGCGGCTGGTTTCTACGGAGGCATGAAGCTCTTCTCGCTGGTTCCAGCGCTCTTCTTCCCCCAACAAGCCAGCAACTTCTTCGTGGCAGAGCTCACCTTCCCCCCGGGCACCTCGATCGGGACGACCGAGGCGATGATCAAAGACATGGACTCGTTCATCGAGAGCGAGCTTGGCGGCGACGAAAGCAAAGAAGGCGTAACCCACTGGGCCTCCTTCATCAGCATGAGCCCCCCGCGCTTCACCCTCACATACAACCCGGACGCCCCCAGGCCTCGCTACTCGGAGACCATGTTTCACACATCGACGGCCGACGTCGTCCCCGAGGTGATGGAGAAGCTCGAGCGCTACATGACCGAGCGATACCCCGATATTCGCCCTCACATACGGCCGCTCGGCAACGGCCCGCCGGTGACAAAGCCAATCGAGGTCCGGATCTCGGGGAAGGATGTCGACACGGTTTTCGAGATTGCCGACCAGGTGAAGCAATGGCTCAACGACCGCCCGGACACACGCAATGTCGGCGACGACTGGGGTCCGAAGGTCAAAAAGCTGCTCATCGAAGTGAGCGGCGACCGCGCGCGTCGCGCCGGCATCACCAACGAAGACGTCGCGACGTCTCTTCAAACCTTCCTGAGTGGTTATGAAACCACCCGCTATCGAGAAGACGACAAAACCATTCCGGTCGTTTTGCGGTCGGTCGCCGAAGGCCGACGCAACATCGACCGGCTCGCGACGCTGAGTGTCTTTGCACAAGACGGCAGCTCGGTTCCGCTTACGCAGGTGGCGAGCGGCAAGCTCGAATGGGAGGCATCCGAAATCTTGAGGCGCGACCTCTACCCCACGGTGACCGTCGACAGCGACACCGCAGCTGGCGTGACACCCTTCGACGTCATTGCCGAGCTGACCCCCTGGCTCGAAGAACAGAAGCAGACCTGGGGCATCGGTTACCGCTACGAGCTAGGCGGCGAAGTCGAAGGCTCCGGCGATGCCAACGCGTCCATTGCAGCCAAGCTGCCGATCGCCGGCATGGTAATTCTCATGTTGCTCGTCTGGCAGTTCAACTCACTGCGCAAACCCGCCATCGTCCTGGCCACAATCCTCTTTGCGCTCGTAGGCGTTGCGATCGGCCTGCTCGCCGTCCACTGGTCAGGCCTGCCTGGCGGCTACTTCGGCTTCATGACCCTCCTCGGCATCGTCTCGTTGGCTGGCATCGTCGTCAACAACGGAATCGTCCTGATCGATCGCATCGACATCGAAATGACCGAGAACGGCCTGAGTCCACCCCAGGCCGTCATTCAAGCGGCACAGCAGCGCTTCCGCCCGATCATGCTGACCACCGCAACGACGATCAGCAGCTTGATTCCGCTCTACGTGGGCGGCGAAGAAATGTTCCAGCCCATGGCGGTGGCGATCATGGCCGGCCTCCTCTTCTCCACATTCCTCACGCTCGGCTTCGTCCCGTTGCTCTACTCCCTCTTGTACCGCGTCCGCTTCAAAGACTTCGTCTACGCGGGTGACTAGCGGACGTACCGGGGCGCGGAAAGAGGCGCGACACGGGGCTGCGTCGAACGGGGCGCCTTGCAAAGGTGGCCGGAGGGGCTTGGGGCCTGGGGCCACGCAAGGCGCCCCTCGGAGCTCGCGCCAATCGGGGGTGGTTGCTGTCTTGCCGATTGTCACTCACACGTCGACTCCGCCCCATATCGCGCCTTTTTCCGCGCCCCTCCATACGGAGACATGTCGAACCGCGTTCCTCCGTACGGAGCCATCCAGACACGTTCCAAAAGACCGCCCCGAGCCATGCGCGGCAGCGCGAGCCCGAAGGGCGAAGCCCGGCGCGTACGCGCCGGCAAGGCAGAGCAAAGCGACCGCCGCGCCAGGGAGGATTACGGGTGGGGGTGGGCGGGGCGGTTCAATCAAACCTCACCACACAACCAGTCCAACACTCCGCCCCCCAACACACGCGGCAGCACAAGCCGCACGGCGCCACCCGCCCCCCACCACATCCGCGTCAGCGTCAGCGGCAGTGTCAGTGCCAGTGAACGTGCCTGTGAACGTGCTCCGACCTTCCCAAGAAACGAGCTCTTTCAATTTGGCGTTGCCTCCACCCCCGCCTAATCTTCGCCCCAGTGTCGGCGGCATCAAAGGGAGGGGAGACGCGGCGTCTTGGTCCGATCCAAGCGATCGGCGTAGGCGTTGGGGCCATCGTCGGCGGCGGCATCCTCGTCCTCGCCGGGGCTGCGTTTCAGGCCACCGGGCCGAGCGCCATTTTGGCGTTCGCGCTCAATGGCGTTGTGGCCGTCATCACCGCCCTGAGCTTCGCCGAGATGTCGTCGATGTTTCCCGAGTCTGGGGGCGCCTACACGTTTGCAAAGAAGGTCCTTACCGTGCGGGCCGCATTTGTCGTGGGCTGGGTGCTCTGGTTTGCGTACATTGTCGCGGGCGTCTTGTACGCCCTGGGCTTTGCGGAGTACGCCGTGCTGGCGCTGGGCGAAATTTGGAACGCATTCGGAGCCGAGCAACCCCCATGGTTGCGCAGCCGTTCCACGGTGCTCGGCCTCGCGGTGCTCGCGACCGCGGCATACAGCCTCATGCTGGTTCGAAAGAGCGAAGGCGGGGGTCAGTGGGAAACGGTCGGCAAGCTGGTCGTCTTCGGCGTGCTGATCCTCTTGGCGGTCTGGGCGCTCGTCGGCGCCCCTTCAGGCACGGTCGAAGGCGGCCTCACTCCCTTCTTCGAGCACGGGACAGGCGGGCTCTTCACCGCAATGGGCTTCACCTTCATCGCCCTTCAAGGCTTCGACCTGATCGCCACCGTCGGCGGCGAGGTGAAGAAGCCCGAACGAAACATTCCGCGTGCCATGCTGATGTCTTTGGGAATCGCGTTGGCCGTCTACATACCGCTGCTTTTTCTCATCTCTACGGTGGGCGTTTCGCCAGGCGAAAGCATCGGCCAAATGAGCAGCGAACGCCCCGCCACCGTCATGGCCGATGCCGCGTTCAACTTCGCCGGCCCGCTCGGGTATTGGTTGGTGGTCGTCGCTGCGTTGCTCTCCACCCTCTCGGCGCTTTCGGCCAATGTGCTCGCAGCAAGCCGCATTTCCCTGCAAATGGCGACCGACCGGACCCTCCCTCGGGTTCTTCAAGAGCGCCACCAAACTCGAGGCACGCCAGTCATGGCGATCTACGCCACCGCACTGGCGATGGCGTTCATCCTCTTAATGGTGCCTTCGGTTTCATCCGCGGGCGCAGCCGCGAGCCTCATCTTTCTGATTTCGTTCGCGCTCGTCCACTGGACGAACTTGTTGGCGCGCCAGCGGTCCCGGGTGAAGGCTCCGTTTCGAACCCCTTGGTTTCCTGCGATTCCAGTGATCGGGGGTCTGGCCTGTTCGCTGCTCGCCTTGTACCAAGCGTTCGCCGTCCCCGCTGCCGGCGCCATCGCGGTCGTCTGGCTAGGCCTCGGCGTGATTCTCTACTTCGGTTTGTTCAAAGGTCGCGCCCAGGCGGTGGATGCCTTCGCCGAAGCGCGAGACCCCCATCTCGGTGTGCTGCGAGGCCGAAGCCCGCTCGTCCTGGTGCCGGTCGCCAATCCTACGAGCGCCGTTGGCATGGTCACACTCGCCAACGCTCTCGCCATTCCAATCGTAGGCCGGGTCCTTCTCCTCACCGTCGTTCGCCGCCCCGCGGACTTCGCAGCGGCCGAGGCGGAGACGACCAAAGCACTGGGTGACGCACAGCACGTCGTCGAGCAAGCCATGGCCGCATCGCTCACAGCAGGGCACGCACCCGAGGCCCTCATGACGATCGCGACCGACCCCTGGAAAGAAATCGCGCGAATCGCGCAGACTCGCGACTGCGAGAGCCTCCTCATCGGCTTCTCTTCACTCGAGGAGCACAGCAACGTAGCCCACATCGAGCAGCTGTTGAACGCCGTCGACTGCGATGTGGTCGTCTTGCGCGCTCCCAAGGACTGGTCGATCAACGCCGACACGAAGATCATCGTCCCCGTGGGCGGCCGCGGAGGTCACGACGCGCTCCGCGCTCGCCTCCTCGGGAGCCTTGGCCGTGCAGGGCTCAAGAGCGTGCGCTTCGTCCAGGCCACGAAGCAAAGTCTGCCGAGGTCCAACAAGCTTCAGCTCGAACGGGAGCTGCGCGTGTTCGCCAAAGAAGAAACCTACGGCGCCCCCGACGCCAAGCTCCTCGAGTCGACCGACATCGTCGAAGCGCTCGCGCAGGAAGCAGGCCCCAACGACCTCATCATCCTTGGCCTCCGCCACCAGCGCGGCAAGCGCCTCTTCAGCGAGCTGGCTCTGCGCGTCGCGAGAAGAACCGAAGCCGCCACGCTCATGATCAGCCGCCGCTCCTGAGCCGGCGACCACCCATGGCGCGCCTGGAGGGATTCGAACCCCCGACCATCGGCTTTCATAGCCGACCTCTACCCCCCATTAGAGGAATATGGGCCGGGGCGGGGCGGCCGTGCCCCTACGATTCAGCAAATTCGCGACCCTAGATCTCAGCCCGCTAACGCGCCGGTCGGCGGTAGCAGAGGAGCCAAATATTGCCGTCCCATGGTGCGGCACCGACGAGTTGGTATCCGGACTTTCCGTGAGCCGCCACACTCTCACTCATCATCTTGGTGGCTTTCTCATACCCGCCTCTTGCCGGAGGCACTTCGCAAAACTGCTCCCACTTCTGAACCTCGCCCTGCGGGGATTGGGCAAAGACTCCTGGAATGACCAGACCTACTGCGAGTCCGAGGCCGATAAGACCAACTGCAACCATCTTCTTCATCTCGAGCGCTCCTTGGTTTGGGTTGCGGGCAACGTCGCACCGCTCCGGGCGATCCGTAAAGGGCTCTCAGCGCGCCCTCAGCGCACCCGCTGCGCCCCACGCCCCCAAACGCAGAAGCTGCGCCTCGCCGTCGCGGATTTCGCTGCAATCTCGGCGCCTCCGCTTGGCATGGCTGATGCACCCAGTCGTGCCTGACTCACTGGCGTGCTGCGCCGGGGGAGGTTGTGATGCAGTACTTGCTGAGTTTGGTTTGCGCGCTGGCGCTGGGCGTCATGGGTTGTGGTGACGATCCGGCGACATGTCCCGTGCCCAGTGGCACTTGCCAATACAACGGCGACAACCTGGTCAAATGCGTCAGCGATCAGCAGTGCGACCAAGCGGCGGGCTTCGTTTGTCTTCTAGATTCCGGCGAACCCGCTATTGCCGGAGCAGAAGGCGTCTGCTCCAAGCCTCTCGAAAACGGCGGCACGGGTGGCACAAGCGGAACCGGCGGAACGGCTGGTAGCGGCGGCACCGCTGGAACGGGTGGCACGGCTGGTAGCGGCGGAACGGGTGGCACGGGCGGAACCGGCGGAACGGGTGGCACGGCTGGCAGCGGCGGCACCGCAGGAACGGGTGGCAGCGGCGGCGGCTCCGGCTCTTGCTTCGAGATGGTCATCGAAGGCGAGCCCACCATCATGGGGCCGCTGAGTATCTCCTCCCCGAACGCCAGCCCCGACGATATTGTGACCGTCACCGTGGGCGTCGATCCGGATACCAGGGAGCTGACCGCGACTATTTTCAACGAAAGCTCGGGCATCCCGGGCGGTTCTTGTTTCGTGGTGACGGGCGGGAACGAAACGGTCGAGTGCGACCTCCGCGTCGAAACCGTCGCAGACCCGGGCCCGCACGTGGTCCAGCTTGAGCTGCGGGCAGACCCTCTGAATCGACTGGACTACGTTCGGTACACACCTGGCGACGGCAACACGTACGTCAGAATCAAAGTCGAGAACAACGTCCCCGGAACCGAAACCGCGACGCCCTGTCTTCTGTTGAATTGCGACATCGAGTTCTTCTGAGCGACGTGCGACGTCGGCGCGTTTGAGGTGCAGCCGTCGCGCCCGCTGCGCGCCCATGCCCCAAACGCAAAGGCTGCGCGCACAATCGGTTCAGCGGGAAAGAATTACGTATAGCCGCAGGCTGCATGGCGACCCCACGTTACCTATTACCGGGCCGGGAGGTTGTCATGCGGTGGCTGCTTAGTTTGATGCTGGTGTTGCTCACAGTCGGGACGTTTCGCGTCGTGGGGTGTGGTGATGAAGGAATCCCATGCCAGACTAATAAGGAGTGCGACGACGACAACGAATGCACCGACGATGTCTGCTCAGGTGGATACTGTCGGAACCCTGAGGTCGGTTCCGTGCTCTACAACGAGCTACCGGTCTTCTGCGACCTCGATGGCGTCGAGCAGTTCTATGAGGACGGCATTTGCGTATCGAGGACTTGCGAGAGACGCGAGCCCCCCACCAGCCAATACATGTGTACCGACTATATCTGTACGCGGACCGGCCCTGTTTATCCCGTCAGTAATTCGTGCACGAACGACATTTACGATGAAGGCACTTGCGCTCACACACTCGAACCGAACGGCTCGAGCTGCTGCTACAGGCTAGAAAGATATAACTGCAGCATCACCGGCGGATGTCAGTACAGGTGCACGGACTTCGGGGAATGCCGAGACGGCCACTGCTGTTATGGGCCGTTTGCTGAGCTCTGCTTTGAGTTTACGCGTCCTCGGGGCTACTGCGATTCCTTCTGAGCTCCCCGACCTTTCAACCATGCAGGAGCTGACGACATCGGGTGATGTGCGACATCGGGGCGTTTGAGGTGCAGCCGTACGCGCCGCCTCAGCGCCCGCCTAGGCCGCCGCCCCGTTTGCCTAGCCTGTCCGTCTCAGGAGCCACTAGAAGCCGTATTCGTTCGTTTTGACGGCGTTAGGGTGCCAATCTAGGCGTATCGGTGCTGCGCTCGAGCCAGTTCTTTCATATCAGCCGATCGGTTGCTCAATGGTGTGTGGCTGCTCGGTCTCCTCGCTTCTCACGGGGACAGTCGACTCGAGAAACGGCTGCTCCAACGCGACCCCTCCGGACGGCTGGTGATGTCCTTAGCGCCTCAGCCGCCCGGGGGCGGCGGCAGGAATACAAAGCCATGAAAGCTGAACAGCGACATGACAACGACCTTTGGCCGATAGCCGAAACCCAAGAACAGCAGCGGCGGGACGCCTACCAGGCCCGGTGGCGCGAGCTGGTGGCGTACTTGCGCCGACCAATAACCGCCGACCAATTGGACGAGTCTCGGAAGCCGCCGCGCTTCGCCCGGCTGCGCCAACATGTTTTCGGAGACAGCGAGCATGACTGAAAAAGCGAAAGCACCATTTGAAACCGTGCGCCCCGGTTGTGCGCGGTTCCAGCCTTCGCTCGAAAAGCTGCTGCATAGGTGGGCGCAAGGTTGCGACGAAAACCCGCACTCGGGCGCGAGACATATTCTCCAAGCGAGCGGCTACACCTTTCGCAGCGTGGGCGGCGTGAACTACGCGGTGGGCCTCGCGTGCCCGGCCTGCGAAGCCGCGCAAGTGGCCGAGCGTGGCGAAGCGGTGACGCCTTCGTGCTTTCTAGTGCTCGGCAGTTACCGCCCCAAGGGCAGCACCCCGACTAGCGTCAAGTGCGCGGCGTGCGGGCAAGTCAGCAAGCCAAGCAACTTGGCTGAAACCTTGTACGACTCGAAGCCGAAGCGGCTCGCGTTTCTGCAAAAGCACTGCGCGGGCGCGAGGCCGCAAGAACAGCGGTGGGTGGCTGCGCGGCATGACGGCAAGGTGGTGCTGGCCGACAGCGCGGAAGCGGCGATGGACGAAGTGGCCGACCAGTTTCCGAAGGAAGCGGAGCTATGCTTGTGCTTCGGCATTGAACAGCCGAACGTGGCCGAGCTCGAGTTGCCCTACGTCACGGTGCCGCTAAGTGAACGCGGCGAAGTGAAGGTGCTTGTCTGGCACGGCGAGCGGGTTACGCCGAACGAGCAAGCGCGACACGCAGAGTGATCTGAAGGCCGCCGGTCCTGTTTGCTAGTCGCGTTGGCTAACTTCGACGGTCAGAGCGCATCGCAGACCACGCCGCTCCATGAGACGAAGCCGACTTTGACCGGCATTCTGATCGTGTTCGCTTCGCTGCCAGGCCATCCGAATTCCGCGACGCAGTTCGTCGCCGTTCCTCCGAGCCGAACTTCGACCTCATCCGGGGCGACCTCAACGAAGCCGCCTACTCCGTTAGTGGTTGTACTGTCGAGATCGAGCGATGGATCGCCTTGGGCGTCGTAGTAGAACCCTTTGCCCGATGCCCCGACGAGCTCGAACGTTGCACCACTACGAGGGAACACAGAAACTACGAGGGCCCCGGTTCCCTCATACGGGTAGGGTGTCATCACGAGGTCGGCTTGGCGCTGCATCTCCGCGTCCGTCAATGTCCAGTTCGTGCGCCCCCCGACGAAGGTGTCGTCGACCACTTCAGTGCGCAAAGCCGACGCGTACCCGTCTTTGGTGTACGTGTAACTGATCTGTCCGTCTGCGGGTACGTCGATTTCGATCGTTGCCTGTCCGTTTGCGTCCGTCATCTCGCAGTTCTCGGTGTCAGTCTCGCAAAACGCCGCGCCTTCGAGAGGCGGACGATCAATTCCGGAAGCCCCCACGACCAACGTCAGGGTGAGCTCGACGGTCGGGGGATTCTGTGTGGGTGCGCCGAGCCCGGTGTCGAACGTACACGCCTCGGTTGCGTTGATATCGGTGGTGCATCGTTCGATGGGCATCGTGAATTCGTCCCCTACTCCCGGGTCCGTAGATGACAGACGGGTCACCTCGCCATTCGGAGGATTCGTCTGATCCAAGACCACCTTGAATTGTTCCGTCCAACCTGTCTCCCGGCTACAGGTGTCGTGAGTGTAGGTCAGCGCATAGCCAAACTCGGTCTCACTGACCACGTCAAACAGAGACCAGTTCGCGTACCGCCTGCACCAGTCGGTGAGGCCCGGAAGCCCTACCGGAAATTTCACATCGTAGTTGGCCCACCCGTCAGCCGTGAAGGCGGGGAGCCCAACTCCATCGTCAAGCATGGCCATCGCGCCGTCCCAATCGAGCCACCAGCGGCCGACCAACATCTGCTCGATCGCTTCAGTCACGTTGCCGCCGGTTCCGCCTGCGCCGCCCATACCAGCCGTGCCACCATCGCCCGTCGCGTCGTTACCGCAGCCAACAAGTGGAACCAGGCCGAGCGCGCAGACGCATAGAAATCCGAATAAGTACCTCATGACGCGCCTCCCTTCGACGCCTCGCGGCAACGGGAAACACGGACGCTTGGACATATCGGGAAGCACAGGACGTGCCAGCCGTAAACTGTTGGTAATCACTTGAAGTCGACGAAAAAGTGAGTGCACAGTCTGCGTTTCGCAGCTAACTCGCGCAGAAATTGCGGCATACGTAATTCTCTAGTTGCGGGTTTTGCGCATTGACACGAAGCCCGGTTGCAGGGCGTTGCGTTTGGGGCGTGGGGGCGCAGCGGGTGCGTCGACCGCCGGGGTGTTGCGGTCGCCAGGACGCAACGCAAGGGAAGCGCGGGTCCCGTCGGTTCATACACGTCCCGTGACCGGAGCCTGCGCAGTCCGTTTTTCCAGTTAGACTGCGCCATTAGAAAAGCCCGACAGCGATACCAGCGCTCCGGGCATGAGCCAGCGGTCATGGAAGAAAACCCGCCGACTAAACACGAGCCTAGCGCCGAAGCGGAGCACGCGCCCGAACCGCATAGGGTAGAACCGGCCCCCATTGTCGCGATCGCGGGCGTCCGCGTGGTGCGGTGGGCTGACGTGAAGGACGCCGCGCCTGTATACCAGAGACTAAGGGGTGGCCGCATGTGGGAAGGCCCCTTCATGATCAACGTTACGCGCATCGCGATCGAGGACAGCGGGGCCGATCCGCTGTACGTGGCCGCCTATGTCATCCGCCACCTTCCGCCACCACTGCGAGCCGATTGCACAAAGGCCGATTGCGATCCGATCGAGGTCGGTCAAGCGATCGCATCGCTGCTAGTCGATGACGGCAAGCCCAAGGGCAAACGATGGAGGAATCCGGAGTCAGTCCCAAACGCGATCCTGCGAGCACTCCATCACCCGCGACCCGACAACGTGACCAGGGGGCACGAAGTGGACTGGAATGATCCTTGGCCCATTCCAAAGCATCTGCGTTGACGGCGCGAAGCTTTGGCGCGGGCGCGGGAAAAAGGTCCAGCAGGGGGTCCAGCAGCGATGCAAGCAAAGTGCAGAGGACCATTTCATCCCGTGTTTTACGGCGCGCCTGGAGGGATTCGAACCCCCGACCATCGGCTTAGAAGGCCACCGCTCTATCCAGCTGAGCTACAGGCGCGTGTGGGCGGTGTTTAGCACGATACGCATTGGGCGAGTAAGCCGTGAGCACCGCGGCGCGGGGATGGCTGGCAACCCAGCTCCCCGCTAAAGAATTACGTATATCGCTCGGCAGCTGGGGGACCCATGGTCATACGTAAAGAGGTTCGTCATACGGTACTCGATTCGTTTTCTGTGCTTGCTCGCGGCGTTGTTGGCTTTGCCTCTGGGGGCGGGCGCACAAGACGGCGCCGAAGGTACGATGCCGGAGCCAGGTCCAGAGGCGCCCGGGCCTTCGTCTGAGCCAGCTCAAGAGGAAGGCGGTCTGAGTCCGCGTTTGCGCAAGCGGACGCGGAGGAACTGGGACCCAGACACGTACGAGCTGCGCCTCGACTCCTCCGGTATGAGCGTGTCGCCGCCTCCAGCGCCGCGGCACAAGACGGACCCTCGTGTACAGCAATACAGGAAGGGGGTCATCGTTTCCTCCCTCTTCATTGGAGTCGGCGGGGCGCTAATAGGCGGCGGAGTCGTCGTGCTCCGCAAGTGGCAACGAGAGGAGTCTCTAGATCCGAGCTGGGACCTTTTCCCTCCTGGCGGCACTTTCGTCCTCTTTACGCTCGGCACCGTCGCTGCGATCGGAGGGCTCATCGGCGCTGCCGTCTCAGGCTCGAAGCTAGGCGCTCGCAAGCAAAAGCTCCGCGGACTGCAGGAAGCGCGAACCAAGGCACCACGCCGAGCTCAATGGGACCTGGCGCGATCGCGACTGGTGTTTTGAGCGCTACGGGCGCGTTTGAAACGCAACCGACGGCTCGGGCTTGAACGAGGCCAGGCTCAGGTTCGCGGGAGCCCGCCCAAACGAGTGCTACACCCCAGCGGTGACCCGTCCCGCGCCCAAGGGCCCATTCGAAAACCGGAAGCGGCGCTACCTCGCAGAGCTGCTGGCCTGCCGTGGCGTCGAAGAGGACCTTGCCCTGCGCTCTCGGTTTGGCTTCATGGCGTTTCATGGCGGAAGCCTGGAGACGAAGACCGATGCGATTGCCGAAAAGGCGGCGTACAAAGCCGACGCGTCGTTCTATGCGATACGGCAGCCGCCGAATCTCCGTTGGCACATCCCGTCTTCGCTTTTTCGAGCCGATGAGTCCCCCAAGCTGCAAGCGTTCTTCGAGGTCGTCGACATCGTGGTGACCGTACATGGCTTTCGCCGGAAGGCGTTTCTCCACCATGTGATGCTTGGTGGACGCAATCGCGCGCTCGCGGCACACCTTGCCGAAGCGCTGCGCCCCGCACTCCCCAATGCGGTCGTCGTCGACGACCTCTCGGTGATCCCAAAGCCGATTCGAGGCGTGCATCCCGACAACCCGGTCAATGTGCCACGGCTGAGCGGCGTGCAGATTGAGCTTTCACCGATGGTTCGGACGGAGCCATCGAGCCTCATCGACGCACTCGCAGAGGGCGCGCGGACGTTCGTGGCGGGGTAGCGCTGGCGCGGCGCTGACATTGACGCTGGCGCCTACCGTTTGGGGAAGGTTGGTGGTCCTGTCTCCATATAGAGGGGCGCGGAAAAAACCCGTCATGGGGTGGAGTCGACGTAACGAGTGACAATCGGCAAGACAGCAACCACCCCCGATTGGCGCGAGTTCCGAGGCTCGGCTTGCGTGGTCCAGGCCCCCAAGTGCTTCCGACCACATCTGCAAGCCGAGCCGTTCGATGGAACCCCGTGACGGGTTTTTTCCGCGCCCCGGTACGCCCGCGAGCCGTTCGTCGCACCCCCGCGTCGCGTTCCGCCGCGCCCCGATCTCTACGCCATGGGATTCCCAAGAATCAAATCCGCCGCCCGCTCCGCGACCGCAACCGTCGGCGCGTGTGTATTCCCTGAGGGCAAGAGCGGGAAAATCGAAGCATCCACAACCCGCAGCCCCTCAACCCCGTGCACCCTCAGCTCTTTATCGACCACGGCCATCGGGTCATCCGCCGCGCCCATCTTCGACGAGCCAACCGGGTGGTACACGCTCATCCCTTCGTTCCGCCAGAATTCGAGGATCTCATCGTCGGTCTGCACCGAGTCGCCCGGCAAGATTTCGTATGTCGCGTGGGGCTTGAAGACTTCGGACTGGTAGATCTTCCGCTGCAGCTTGAAGCCTTCGATGGCGAGCTCGCGATCGTGGTCGGTCGACAAGTAGTTGTGGATGATCTTCGGAAACGCTTTGGCATCCGTGCTGCGCGCATGGACGCTGCCCCGTGACGTGGGGCGAATGATGCACACCGTCGAATTCACGCCGGGGTCGGGCGTCGCCACCATCTTGCCGTCGGCGTCCATGCCGCCGGCGCCAGGCGTGAAGTGAATCTGGAAAATCGGCCGTTCCGCGCCCTCGTTCGGCACGAAACCACCCACATTGCAGGCCGGCATCGTGAGCGGCCCCTTCTTGCCGAACATGTACTTGAGAACCGCGAAGACGACCTTCGGGAACTTCCCGTCCTCCGAAAGGCAGTGCTTGGTCTTCACGCCCTGCTGAACCCAGACTTGAAAATGGTCCTGAAGGTTCTCGCCGACCCCGCGAAGCGCATGCTTCACCTCGACCCCGAGCTCGCCAAGCACTTCCGGGTTGCCAATCCCCGAGTGCTCCAGCAGCGGCGGCGAGTTGTACGTGCCCGCCGAGAGCACGACCTCACGGCTCGCCTTGGCCTGGTGCAATTTGCCCTTGGCGTCCTGGTACTCGATCCCAACGGCCTTCTTGCCATCGAGCAAGATGCGCTGAGCCACTGCCTTGATCACGATGGTGAGGTTCGGCCGTCTCTTCACATCGGCACTGAGAAACGCATCGGCCGAGCTCCAACGCTGCCCACCCTTCATGTTCACCTGGACGTAGCCGATGCCATCTTGCTTCTCGCCGTTGATGTCGTCGTTGCGCGGAATGCCGGCGCTCACGGCGGCGTCGATGTACACATCGCTGATCTCGTACTGCATCTGCACGTGGGCGACGTTCAGCTCCCCGCCCTTGGCGTGATACTCGTTGGCCGGCCCAGCTTCGAAGTTCTCAGAGCGCTTGAAATAGGGAAGCATGTTCTTGTAGGACCAGCCTCCGCAGCCTGGGAGCGCGCCCCAGTCGTCGTAATCCTGCCGCTGGCCGCGCATGTAGACCATTCCGTTGATCGAGCTGCAGCCGCCGAGCACCCGACCCCGAACCACGCTCATCTCCCGGTCGTTCAGGTGCGGCTCGGGCTCGGTCTTGTAGAGGTTGGTGACCTTCGGGTCGTACATGAGCTGCGTGAAGCCGATCGGCATCTTGATGAGCGGGCTGTTGTCTTTGCCGCCAGCTTCGAGCAGCAAAACCCGATTCTCCGGGTCTCTGGAGAGTCGATTCGCAAGGCAGCAGCCCGCCGAACCGGCACCAACGACGATGAAATCGAATATTCCTTCAGGCATTTCGTCTAACGGCGCTCGGGGCCGAAACCATCGGAGTTTTCTATCACAGGACGACGACCGGACAACCCCGGTTTTGGCTGGCGCGACACATGCGCTCGACTATGGTTTGGCCGAATTCAACGGATAACCCGCTACGGGGAGGTTGGGATGAGGAGAATGTGTGTATCGTCGAAGCTAGCCAGATTGGGCCTCGTGCTCGCGACGGTGGCCTTTTCGACCTGGGGCAATGGTGCATCGGCGCAGGAGGAGGCGATTCCCGATAGCGTCGCGGCCGACGTGAGCGCGGGGACGACCGAAGCCGCTGGCGAAGCGACTTTCATGGCAGCTCCGGAAGACCAAGCAGAAGCTGCCGAAGAGGCTGCGGAGGCAGAGCCGGAGCTCGAAGTCGATTGGACCCTCAACGCGGGTGGCGCGATCAACACCGGCAACACCCGTTCGTGGAATGTCAATGCCGGCTCGGATGTCATCCTCGTGAAGCTCGACCATCGGCTGACCTTGGGCGCGCTCTTCAACTTTGGCCGGGCCGACGTTGCACCGACCGACCCCGCTACCTCCTACACCACCGTCGCGAGGCAGTTCTTTTTCGTCTCCCGCTACGACTACTTCCTCACGGACATGGACGCCGTCTGGGCCGGGCTTTCCTATCGATGGGACCCACTCGCCGGCTTCAAGGCGCAGCTGCTGGCCAATGCCGGTTACCTCCGCGCGTTCGTCAAAACCGAGAAGCACTACTTCGCGGGGCGCATCGGTTACAGCTACACGTTCGAGAATTACGAGGTGCCGCCTTCGTCGCTCACCTCCAACTCGAACATCCAGGGTCTCCTCGCGGCGCTCGACTACGAGAACAGGCTCAACGAGCACGTGGAGTTCCTCGCAAGCATCGTGACGATCTACAACCTCAACAAGGTCGAGGTTCAAAACGCGACGCCGTTCCAAGACATCCGCATTTATCTGACCGCCGCACTGCTCTCGAAGCTGAACGACAAGCTGGCCTTCGAAGCGCGATTCCTGATGCTCTACGATCGCATTCCGCCAGGCGCCGATCTCGTCAAAGTCGACACCACGACCCTGTTCAGCCTGGTCTACACCTTCATGTAATGTGGGCGGGTTCCCTCGATGTCCTCGAGGGAACCCAGCACTCCAATTCGCTTCGCGCAGCTAGCTCTTTGCGAGTAGGTCGCGAATCTCTTCGAGGAGAACTTCCTCTTTCGGCGGGGCTGGAGGAGCGGCCTCTTCGGCGGCTTCTTCCTTCTTTCGGAGCGAGCTCATCCACTTGACCATCATGAAAATGACGAACGCGATGATGACGAAGTCGAAGATCGCCATGCCAAACGCCCCGTACTTGAGCACCGCCGCGCCCGCTTCTTCAGCGGCCGCAAGGGACTCATAGCTGCCTTCGCCCAGCAAGACGTAACTCTGACTCACGTCGACGCCGCCGGTGAACAGCCCCACGATGGGCATAATCACGTCGCCAACCAGCGACGCAATGATCTTTCCGAAGGCCGCACCAATGATGATGCCGACCGCCATGTCCATCATGTTGCCCTTGAGCGCGAATTCTTTGAAATCTTTTAGCATCGGTTCTCCTCTTTCTTTCCAGCGCCTCGGATCCGAGGCCGCGACCTTATGGCCGCATTCATACGCTGCCGCAAAGGCCGCTATTCAATTCACCCATTTGGGTCGCAGCGATTGCTGGCGCGGGGCTACTTTGTCACGAAGGTAATCGCGGGCTCGTTGGCGGTCGCGTAGCTCGCTGATAGAAACCGGTCGTAGCCGGTTTGCTCGAGGAGGTGGCGCTTGAAGTGAGCCACCATGTAGAGGTTCTGGAGCCTGTGCGCTTCGGTGATCGGGAAGACCTCGTCCGTGCAGGTGTCGTTGTACGGCTGAATCAGCGCCTCTGCCCCGAAGGTGGGCCAGCTGTCCTGGGGAATCATGAGCTGGTCGATCAGCAGGTTTCCAATCGCACAGACGTTTGCGAAGTGAGTGTGATTGGCGCCGGTCACCTCGACCTTGAAGAGCGGCTCGGCGTTCGGCATCCGGTCGAACGCGTAGTTGTGGTTCTCGAGCGCGTTCGGGTCCAAGGTGCCGACAAAGAGTAGGGTGGGCTCGGTGACCGCGGCGAGCGCTTCTTCGCTGAAGTTGCCGGCTCCGACGCCCCCGGCGATGACCGCAATGGCCTTGACGCGCGGGTCCGGATCGGCGCCCGCCCAGCCGGCGACCATGCCCATGGCGGTGCTCCCGCCAAACGAGTGCCCGAGGACGCCGACCTTGGATTCATCGACGCGGCCTTCGAAGGCATCTCCAGCGGTGTTGGCGCGCGCGAACATCTCGTCGATGACCGCCGAGACATCAGGCACACGCTTCTCGGCCGGGCTTTCGTCGCTGCCATCGAGCGCGGTGTTCCCGGTGTGTTCCGGTGAAGCAACGATGAAGCCGTGACTGGCCAACGCTTCCATCAGTTGAGTGGACTGTGTGTTGATCCCGCCAAACCCATGCGAGAAGACCAAGAACGCCAACGGTCCCTCTGACGACACAGGAAGGTCGTCGACCGCGACTTCGGAGGGAAGCGTGAAGACCGATTGCAACGGGTATTCGGTCCGAGGCCCGTCTTGCGCATCGGTCGCGTCTACGGGGTACCAGACGTTGACGATCAGCTCGCGACCATCACGCGCGTCGTCGACCAGCGTGAACATCGTATGACCCACCGCGTAAGCCCCAAGCGCATCCGGAGCATCCACCGATGGGCCTGTGCTGCTGGTACTGCCCCCATCATCACTGCAAGACGCGATCAACGAAGCCAAGGCAAAGATCGCAAGGGCCGACCGCCAGCATGTAATTCTTCCCGTCATCAAACTCGACCCAACTCTTTCGCCTGCCCGGCGCGTCCGCATTGTAAAGCCATTGGCTGCATTTTCGGAAGCTTGACGGGAGGTCGCCGAGCGCGCTAACCGAAGAACCGCGATGTCCGACCCAATTACCCCAAGCCAAGCCGCATGGAATCGATTTGCCGATCAGCTCAAGGAGGTCGGCGACAAAATCGTCGGCCCCATCGGCGCGCGAGGCCCCCGTGAACGGGCCGACGGCTTTCGCTATTTAGCCTCCCTCATCGCCGCAGGGCAGGAGCTCGAGATGGAGGCGGATCGCGCCCACCCGGTGCTGGCCCGGGCGTTCACGCCGCTTCGGAGCTTCGTCGGCGACGGGCCCGACACACTTTACCACGACGCCAAGCTCGACGAATCGCTCTCCTACGAGCTCACGCTGCGACGGGGCGACGACATCTTTTTCTCGATTGTCGTCTATGCAAGCGACGACGAAGGCATGCGTTCGATGGTGAGCTTCTTGATCGACAAGGACATCGCCGTTGAGTCCGACGGCGACGGTCAGTACGCAACGATTCACATCAGCGCAAAGCGCCCCGATGGGGCGAAGAACTGGCTGGCGCTCCAGGGCAACGAGCCCTTCATCATGACCCGACAGTATTTCCCCGAGTGCGTGATCGAGGTCGACCAGGGCAAGTACCGCCCTGCGATCATGAACATCCAATGCGTCGACGAGGTGCCGGCTCCGAGCGAGTATTCCGTTGCCGACCTCTCCGCGGGGCTCGACCGGCTCATCGGGTTCATGCACGACACCGTCGACGCCGGCTTGGGCGTGTCGGCCATCGTGGGCATGAGCATGATCGAGTACGAGGGTGACGCGCACTCGACACCAACGAGAATCGGGGCGGACGGGAAGCTTGCCGTCGAAGAAGGAGAGCACGAAGAGTACACGCCCGACGAGGTTTTCGAGATGATCGACCCCAAAGTGGTCGCGAACAATCTGCCCGGCCCGGGAATCGGCTACTCGGGCGTTTCGTTCAAGCTCGCCGAGGACGAAGCGATTGTCATCGAAGGCAAAGATATCCCGTGCCGGTACTGGTCGTGTCAGGTCTTCGACCACTACCTTCGATCGGGCGACTACCGGCACCATCCGGTGGCGCTCAACAATCGCCAGACCGTGTACGACGACGACGGCTCCTTTCGGATCTACGCCTGCGGCGAGAATCCGGGCGTCAAGAATTGGATCAGCACCGAGGGCCGGCCGCGCGGCCAGATTGTCCTCCGGACGCTGCTCGCTGAAACAGACCTCCTCCCGGAGATGCGAGTCATCAAGGTCGCCGACATCCCGGAAGGCGACCGCGTTTAGGGCACACTACGGCACGCCCGCGCTTTCGGCCGTGATGGTTACGCTGACCTTGCCGAGCCCCTGGCCGCGCACCGTCACCTCATCGCCGACGCCGAGGAAGCGCGACGTGTCGCCGTCGAGCTTGGTCGCGAGCTTGCGAAAACGGCTCAAGCCGACGAGGTTGCTCAAGCGCACCAGCCAGCGAGGCGTGCTCATCGCAACGCCCCCGGGAGTGCCCGTGAGCACGATCGTTCCCTTCGAGAGCAGCGCTTCGGGGAACTTGGCGTGAATGAAGCGCAGCATCTGGACTGGCGTGTAAATCAGATCCGCCGTCGACTGTTGCTGACGGATTTCACCGTTGACGATGCTTTCAATCTCGACACAGGGGATGCCGTTGGGCGTGGGGTTCGCGGGCACCCAGGCCTTGTCTGCGATGGGCATGAATCCGGGAAAGCTCTTGGACAGACCCCAGTACGCATGTCGATTTGGTCGTCCCTCACCCAGAATGCCGATCGACCGCGCGGAAAGGTCGTTGGCGATGAAGAACCCAAGCCGCGGCGCGAAACTCGGGTCGTCGAGCCGTGACGGGTCGATGTCCTCGAGCAAGACCATCCCCATCTCGACTTCGTAGTCGAGCAACGGAGCGAGGTCCGGGAAGTCGCGGCGAAGGGCGTCCCCCAGCCCGAGCTCGAACGCATCAGCGTTCTCGATCAAAAACTCTGGGGTCGGGAACGGCACCTCGTCGCCCGACCGCGCCAGGCTACTGCGACTTTTCACGAAAACCGGCGGCGCCGCATCTGGATCGAACGACGACGCCGTCTCTTCGATGTGGCCCGCATAGGAGAGGCCGATGCCGAAGGACTGGGTCGGCGGATCGAGGGGCACGTATGCCCCCTGCCCGAGGTCATAACATTGGAAGTCCGCCGGAACCGGCACGTGGGAGAGCGGCCGAAAGAGGAAATAGCCGAGCGCTGCGACAGAAAGCAACAGCACGGCCGCGACGCTAAAGAGTGTTCTTCTCATCTTCGTCTCAGTCGCATGAATACCTCAAGACGAGCAAACCCGTTAGTGGATCCTTTGATCGGCGGTTTCCACGCCGCGCTGAGGGCACACCCGGCTTGGGGCCGGGGCTTGTCGCACCCCCGAGCCCGCACTAGGGTCGCCACGTGCGTTTCGATGATGTCTCGATCTCCAGCGTCGCCCATGTCGATGGTGCCGACCGCGTTACGTCCGAGGAGCTCGAAACCAAGCTTGCTGAACCCATGGGTCGGCTCGGTCTCCAGCCTGGTTTCCTCGAAGGGGTCACCGGCATCCGGGCGCGCCGGATGTGGGGCGTAGAGTTTCAGCCTTCTCAGGCGGCAACCGCGGCGGCAGAGCTCGCGATCGAGCAGGCCGGCATCGACCGCAGTCGTTTGGGAATCGTGATCAACACCTCCGTATGCCGCGACTACATCGAACCGTCGACGTCGTGCATCGTTCACAACAATCTCGGTCTCGGTCCTGACTGCGTGAACTTCGACCTCGGCAACGCATGCCTCGGCTTCCTCAATGCGATGGACATCGTCGGGAACATGATCGAGCGCGGTCAAATCGAGTACGGGCTCGTGGTCGATGGCGAGAACAGCCGCTTCGTCGTCGAGAGCACCATCGCGCGACTGAACGACCCCGATCTCGATGAGGCGACGTTTCGCGAGAACTTTGCCACGCTCACGCTTGGCTCGGGTGGCGCGGCGATGGTCCTCGGGCGGAGCGATCTCGTGACCGCTGGTCACCGCTTCGTTGGAGGCGTGACGTCGGCGGCGACCGAGCACCATCAACTCTGCCGCGGGCAGGTCCACCAGATGCAGACCAAGAGCAAAGAGCTCCTCATCGCAGGGGTCACACTCGCGAGAAAGACCTACGCGATGGCAAAGCGCGAGCTTGACTGGAACCCCGACGTCGTGTCCGAGTACATCTTGCATCAGGTGAGTCGGGCCAACACCGACAAGCTCGCAGAGGCGCTCGAGCTTCCGACCGACAAATTCATGCATGCCTACGTAGAGCTTGGCAACGTCGGGCCCGCGGCCGTTCCGATGGTGCTTTCAAAGGCGGCGGAGGCGGGGCGAATTCAGCCTGGTGACCGGGTGGCGCTGATGGGCATCGGTTCTGGGCTCAACTGCAGCATGTCCGAAATCATCTGGTAAGCCGCCCGTGAAGGTCTCCGACGAGCTCTATCCGTTTGAGCCTCACTGGCTAACGGTTCCGTCCGGGCATCGGATGCACTACGTCGATGAGGGGCCTCGTGACGCCCCGGTGGTCCTGATGCTTCACGGAAACCCGACTTGGTCGTTCTACTGGCGACGATTGATCTCGGCGCTGCGCATCAGTCATCGCGTCATCGCGCCCGATCACATCGGCTGCGGAAAGTCCGATAAGCCAGGCGATGACACCTACTCGTACCGACTCGCGCAGCGGGTGGAGGACATCGAAGCGCTGGTCGACCAGCTTGGCCTCCGAGACATCACGCTTGCGGTCCACGACTGGGGGGGAATGATAGGCATGGGCTGGGCCCATCGGCACCCCGATCTCGTCGCGCGCTTGGTCGTGCTGAACACCGCGGCGTTTCCGATGCCGTCGACCAAGCGCCTCCCAGCTTCCGTTTGGTTGGCCCGTGACACCAAGGCGGGCGCGCTTTTGGTGCGCGGGTTCAACGCGTTCGCACGGGGTGCAACGCGGCTTGCCGTCACGCGAGTCAGGCTTCCCAAAGACGTGCGTGACGGCCTCTGTGCGCCCTACGACAGCTGGGATCACCGCCGCGCGGTGCTCCGCTTCGTGCAGGACATCCCACTGAAAGAAAGCGACCCGAGCTTTTCGTTGGTTCGCGAGGTGGGCGAGCACCTCCATCAGTTCAACGACCGGCCCGTGCTGATCTGCTGGGGCGACCGCGATTTCGTCTTCGACGAACATTTCCTGAGGGTTTGGAAGAGCGCCCTTCCCGATGCGGAGGTTCACCAGTTTCCAAACTGCGGTCACTATGTCCTGGAAGACGCGCCTTCGGAGATCGAGCAACTCGTACGAAGCTTTTTGGGAGTCGCCGAATGAGCACCGAGCTTTCCACGGTCGCCGACGTACTGCCGCAGATGGCCGCGACGCAGCCCGATGCGACAGCCATCTTTTTTCCGACCAAGCAACGCGACGCGGCGGGCGACCTCATCTACACCAAGGTCTCGTATCGAGAGCTCGACGAACGCAGCAGCCGAATCGCCGCCGGCCTCCACGCGGTTGGCATCGAACGCGGTCATCGCGCCGCGCTCATGGTGCGACCCAGCCCTGAGCTCTTCGCCCTCACCTTTGGGATGTTCAAGGCCGGCGTGGTTCCGGTGATGATCGACCCGGGTCTGGGCATCAAAGGGCTGAGCAAGTGCCTGGCGCGCGCGCAGCCCGGAGCATTCGTCGGGATTCCAATCGCGCACGCGGCTCGCATCGCCCTTGGCTGGGCCCGGGCAACAGTCGAACGAACGATTACCGTTGGCGGCTGGGGCATGGCACAACACACGCTCGCCCAGGTCGAAACGCTCGGCGCGAAACGCCTCGCCGCAGGTGACATGCCGATGCCCACCCAAGGCGACGAAGTTGCGGCGGTCCTGTTCACCTCGGGCAGCACCGGCCCGCCCAAAGGCGTCGTCTACCGGCACCGTCACTTCCTGGCGCAGGTCAAAGCGATTCGAGAGATGTTTTCGATCGAACCCGGCGAAATCGACCTGCCTACGTTTCCGCTCTTCGCGCTTTTTGACCCGGCGCTCGGCATGACGACAGTCATCCCCGACATGGATCCGAGCCGGCCGGCCAGCGTCGAGCCGCGAAACATCATCGAGCCCATTCAGCGTTTCGGCGTGACGACCATGTTCGGCTCACCTGCGCTGCTGAACACGGTGGGCCGATACGGAGAGCAGCATGGCATCACGCTGCCGAGCTTGCGCCGTGTGATCGCCGCCGGTGCACCGATGCCCGGGCAAACGCTCGTCCGTTGGCATGCAATGTTGCCCAGCGACGGCGATGTATTTCCGCCCTACGGCGCTACCGAGTCGCTTCCGGTGGCCTGTCTGGCGGGACGCGAAATCGTCGCGACGACCTGGGCCGAGACAGAAAAGGGAGCCGGTGTCTGCGTGGGCGTCCCCGTGCCCGACATCGAGGTGAAGGTGATTCGCATCAGCGACGACGCGATCCCAACCTTCTCGGACGATCTGGAGCTCGAAGACGGCGAGATCGGCGAGATCGCAGTTCGCGGCCCGATGGTGACCGAGGCGTACTTCGACGATGAACACAATACGGTGCTATCGAAGATCCGAGACGGCGACTTCATTTGGCACCGCATGGGCGACGTCGGTTGGCGCGATCGCGAAGGACGCCTTTGGTTCTGCGGGCGCAAGAGTCACCGCCTGCTCGTCGACGGCGCGACGATGTTCACGGTCCCATGCGAAAAGGTCTTCGACGCCCACCCGGCGGTCTATCGCTCCGCGCTGGTCGGTCCCGGAGGCCTGCCGACGCTCTGCGTAGAGCTCGAGCCGGGACACGGCAGAGGCGACTGGCCGGAGATCGAGCAGCAGCTGCGCCACATCGCCCGGGCGCATCCGCAGGCGAATCGCATATCGCGCTTCGTCCGGCACCCAAGCTTCCCGGTCGACATCCGGCACAACGCAAAAATTGGACGCGAAAAGCTCGCGAAGTGGGTCGAGGCCAAAGGCCCATCATGACGATCCTCGTCACCGGCGGCGGAGGCTTCATCGGCCGTTCGATCGTGCGGGCGTTGCTCGATCGGGGTGAGCGCGTGCGCGTGCTCTGTCGCGGCGACTATCCCCTTCTTCGCAATTGGGGCGTGGACCTTCAGCGGGGCGATATTCGTGACCAAGATGTTGTGGCCGCGGCCGTCGAGGGCTGCGACGGCGTCTTTCACAACGCAGCACACATCGACCTATGGGGCCCCTACGAAACGTTCTTCGACGTGAACACGCTGGGCACGCGCCACGTCATCGCCGGATGCAAGCAGCATCGCGTGCCAAAGCTCGTCTACACGAGCACGCCCAGCGTCGTGCACTCCGGAGACGCGGTGTCCGGTGTCGATGAATCCGCTCCCTATTCTTCCCACTTCGAAGCGCACTACCCGGCGACCAAGGCGCTTGCCGAGCAAGAGGTCTTGGCCGCCAACGCCGGCGCGCTGTCGACCGTCGCGATTCGACCCCATCTGGTCTGGGGCCCTGGGGACAGCTCGGCGCTGCCACGGCTAGTTGCCCGCGCCAAAGCCGGGCGTCTACGAATGGTCGGGCGGCCGCAGCAGATCGACACGACTTACATCGACAACGCGGTCGCAGCCCATCTCTCGGCGTACGATAGACTCGCACCAGGCTCTCCGGTCGCGGGCAAGGCCTACTTCATCACGCAAGGCGAGCCCCTCGAAGGCCCGACGTTCATCAACGACATGCTCGACGCAGTCGGCCTGCCGCCCGTCACGCGAGTCATTCCAGCCCCCCTCGCCCGCTCTGCCGCCGCCGTGGCCGAGGCCATATGGAATACGTTCAAGCTGCAGTCCGAGCCCCCGGTGACCCGTTTTCTGGTGAGCCAACTCTCGACCGCCCATTGGTACGACATCTCCGCAGCGCGCCGGGACCTCGGTTACGACCCCGCGGTCAGCTACGCAGAGGGCATGGTCCGGCTCAAGGCATGGGCCCGGAGCCAAACCTGGTAGCGAGTCCTTGAGCTAACGCTCCAGCAACGTAGCGATGTCGAAGCTTTGCGAGAGCGCGTGAACGATGCTTCGCGGCTCGACAGATTCGATGAACGGCAAACGAAGTTGGGGCAGGCTCGGATATCGTCTCGAGAACGCGTCCGTGATGCGGGAAGCGGCGCGGTTGCGCGTCGAGCGTTCGTCGTTGAGCGTGGAAAGAACCTCGTCGATGGCCGGGGTCGTCTCGGCCGAAGCCTCGAGCACCTGAACCCAATCACGCTCCTGCACGAACGCAGAGTTGAGGATCAAGGCCCGTGGAGCGATGTCGAGCTTGCCAAGCTTCTTGATCAGGTAGTCCACATCATCTTTGGCGGCAGCGGTCGGAGAAGCGACAGGGTAGTACCGCGTCTCGGGTCGAAGCAGCAAGTCGCTCGTATGCTCATTGAGCAGGATGAAGCGTTTGCGAACGCGCGCCATCTCGGCAAACAAGCCTGCGACGTCCCGCGCCACGGGCCCCAGTGCGCGCAACAGGAGTTGCTCGACCCTGCCCATCTTGTCCTCTTGGGGTGCAACGGTCGTTCGCTTTCCGATCGCGGCCATCCAACCGACCGCGCGGCCGCCGAGAAGCTTTGCCAAACGCTTCGGGTAGGTGATGAAGTCGACGGCGTTGCGAGACGGCGCCGTGTCGATCACCACCGCGTCGACTTCATGCTCAGTGATGGCTCGCCAAGTCAGGCTTATCGTCGCGACCTCGTGGATTCCGGGCACCGCGGCTTCGAGCACGCGGTAGAGGCGATTGTCGAGCAGCCGCTCGAGCGCCTCGGGTTCCTCCGCAAACAAGAACTCCACGAAAGTGCGCAACGCATCCTCGGGGTCGGGCATGAGCCCAAAGAGCTGGCCGCCGTCGGAATCGAGCGAAAGCTCCCGAGCCTGTGTCCCGAGCTCGACGCCCATCGCGTCGGCAAGCCGGCGGGCCGGGTCGATGCTGACGATCAGGGCACGGTAGCCGCTCTTGGCGAGGGCCAGCGCGAAAGCCGCAGAGGCGGTGGTCTTCCCGACACCGCCGCCTCCGGCGCAGACGATGACGACCGGATGTTTCATGCGGCCCCTGCGCTCCGCAGCCACTCGGCCACCGTTCGAGCGGTCGGGTCGGTGGATGCGAACGGAAGCAAGGTCAGCCCACTGTCGCCGCCCTTGTCTTCGCCATACCGGTGTACCGTCTCGTCCAAAGCTTGCATGACTTGCTTCCGCACCGCGTCACGAATCGAGAGAAGCTCGGCAAGTTGCTGCGCCGCCTCGCCCACGGCGCCTTCGGATTTCGACATTGCGACGGCATCGGTGAGCGCGTTCTCCGGAGGCGCATGCGGCACGCGATTCACGACGAGCCGATCGACGGAAAGCCCCACCTCTTTTTCGACCGTCTCGCACAGCGTCAGGGTTTCCCACAGGACGAGCCGCTCGGGAAGCGTCACGACGACGATGGAAGCTCGCCTTGGTGAAATCAGCTCTGCTTCGAGCTTCGCGCAGAGGTCATGAACAGGCCCGCGGCCGGTAAGCTCGCGGCCCTGCCGGGCGACTTTGAGCCACGCCACGCTGTGCCCAGTCGCAGGCATGTCGAAGACGACCCGCTTGCCTGGATGCTCTGCGACGACCTGGCGCGCTAGCTCCAAAACGCCGAGCTCACGAACCGCGGGGGCCGCACGAATCAAAGGCCGCATCGCAAAGTTGTCGAGCGCGAGCTTCGCGAGCGTGGCCGACCCAAACACCGGCGCGGCGGCTTTGGCCACTGCGCGGCTCGGGTCGAGTACGACGTGCTCGAGGCCGCTAGGCCGATCGCGGAGCACCCTTCGCGCTCCCGCACCGTCCCCAAACTCGACGTAGACCGCCTCGCCTTCCGCTTCTGCGGCCGCGAGCGCGAGACCCGCCGCCACGGTGGTCTTGCCCACACCACCCTTTCCGGTGACGAAAACGGCAGGCGCGAGCGGAACGTGTGTCCCGATTCGTGAGCCGCTAGTCGGCAAGGCCCGACGCCATCCCTTCGAGCACCTCACCGAGCATCAAGACATAGGCTTCGCGAATGAATCCGACGTAGTGGGGGGCGGTATGCCCGCCGGCGCGCGTGAGCGCTTCGATGCCGCGCACCGTTTCGTGCCAAGTCCGGCAGATGTCGGGGTACTTCCATTGGCCCGTGATGACCGGAGTCAATCGCCCGTCCTCGAGGTCGGTTTCGATGTCGAGGTAGTCGTCGATCATCTGCACGAAGAGCGAGACCTCGTACATCCACGGACGGGCCCCTTCGCCCACGTAGTGGTGCACCGGAAACAGCAGGCCATCGATCGTCCCTTGAATGCCTGCCAGCCGATGCCCAAGCCCAGTCGCGTCGCTCACGCCGGTCATCCCAGCCACCTCGGAATCGACCCAGTCCTTGAGTCGTTCGACGGCATGCTCAAACGGCACGCGCTCCCTAGGCGTCAAACCCCGTTCCATCTCGACTTGCAGGGCGCGGGTAAGCCGAAGCTCGGGGGTATCCGGTTCCCAGTCGCCATCGAGGAGCGCGTGAAGCTTGCGACCGCGTTCCTCGGGCGGGTCCTCCATGCAGTGGTCGAAGGCATGGTCGATCATCGCGATGAACGCCGCGATGAGGATGATTCGACGGTGCTGGTCGGCCAGCGCCACACGACCGAGCACGTTGAGCGCCGCACGCGCTGCAAAACCGAGCACCCAGTTGGGCAAAGCCAGTCGATTTCCAATCCCAGTGATGAGAGCCACCGAAGGGGGCCTCTTTGGCGCGCAGAACAGCACCGTGTACGGTGCCGACGCGTACAGATCACAGGCGGCCAGGCGCATTTTGACGGCAAAAGGGTCGAGGAGCATCGCCGGCCAGTGCTGGCGAATCAGCGGCATCACGAACTGGTCGTAGTGGCGGGAAGTGACCTCTCGGATCCCAACAGTGAGCTGCGCGACCGAGGGATCGGCTTTACCCATGAGCGTACGGAGCTGCTCGATGCGCTCATCGCGCGAGAGCGCCATTGCGGGGACGACGGTGGAGGATGGCTGGGCACTGGGGTTGAACATGAGTCGACGCGAGCCTAGCAGCAGAAGTTCGCTAGAGCCGCCCTCGGTTTGGAGAGTGGGTCACAGCGCGAGTAGCTCCTCTGGGCTCTCGACCCAGCGGCTCGGGCCCGCGGCTTCCAAGGCCTCTCGTGCGAAGGGGCCCCAGCTCACCGCGACGGTCTCGACGCCTGCCCGTCGGCCGGCCTCGATGTCATGATCGGAGTCGCCAATGAAGACCGCCTCCGACGGCGACGCATCGAGCGCCGCCAGGGCCTTGAGGACCGGTTCGGGGTGAGGTTTCCCTCGTACGACGTCGTCTGCACAGACCCGAACGGGAAACTCCATTTCGAGGCCGAGCAGTCGCAGCCCTCGATTCGCACCCCGGCTGAGCTTGCTCGTCACCAAAGCGAGCTTCGCATCCTTTCGGTGCAGGGTTTTCACCACCTCGATGATGCCCGGGTATGGCTTTGCCATCGCATCGTGATGCTCGAGATTGTAGTCACGGTAGGTATCGAGCATCGCGCCGAGCTCCTCGTCAGAGCTCGCCATCTCGCTGAGTTGAACGCGGAGCGGCGTGCCAATGCCCACAAGCCAGTCGGCGTCCGAGCGCTCGGGGCGTCCGTGAACGCGTGCGGTGTGATGGAACGACTTCAAAATGAGGTCGATCGAGTCCAGCAGCGTTCCGTCGAGATCGAAGAGGTACGTTTTCATGGCGTTGACCGAACTGTGCAGCATGCGCTCACCAAGCGCCCGTGCCCGGCTCTCCCTTGAAGGGACCGACGACGTCTGGCGTGACCCAGCCTCCGTAGAAACCTCCAGGTTGTGCGGAGACGCGGTGCTCCCCGACAAAGCACGCGAGCTTGCTGGGGTAGAAGCCGAGGCATCCGCGGATCGCAAGGAAGTCGGCAAACGGCTCTTCGTAGCTCCAGGCCGCTTGGTCGATCTCATGTCCCTCGAGGTTCAGCGACCAATACGTCGCCGAGCCTTTCCATTCGCAGAGCGAGGCCCCTCGCGCTCGTGACAGCAGCCCCATCCGGACGTCCTGCGGCGGAATGTAGAAGGTGGGCGGGCTCGCAGTTTCGAGAACGCGAATCGCTTGGCGTGACTCTGCGATGACCGTGTTCCCGTGCACCACCCGAACGAGACGCGTATCGGGTTCGAGTCGAGGCGGACGCGGGTAATCCCAAACCGATTCCTGGCCCGGTCCCGGTTGGATGGCCCAGTCCGGCCGCCCTGAGCCACGATGGCTCCACTGAGCGCGCGCCCGCGCGAGATCGTCTTCGTTCATCCGACGACAATAGGGCCGCCACGCTCGTCCGGGAGTGACCGGCCACGATTGCGCAGCGTTTCTCGAGCGCTATACCGATCGCCGGGAGACTGAACCATGAGAGCAATGATCGTACGAGAAGCAGGCGGCCCGTTCATCCTGGATGAGCGTGAAATCCCCGAGCCTGGGCCGGGCGAGATTCGTATCAGCGTCGAAGCATGTGGCATCTGCCACAGCGACGCATTCGTGAAGTTCGGACAGTTTCCCGGTCTCGAGCTTCCGCGGGCGCCGGGCCACGAGGTGGCAGGCGTCGTGGACGCACTCGGCGAAGGCGTGGATGCCTTTGCGGTCGGTCATCGCGTGGGCGTGGGCTGGCACGGCGGGCACTGCTTCAAGTGCAACCCCTGCCGGCGCGGCGACTTCATCAATTGCGTGAACGCGAAGATTGCGGGAATCAGCTACGACGGCGGCTACCAGGAGTACATGGTCTGTCCATGGGAGGCCGCTGCTCGGGTGCCCGATGAGCTTAGTCCGGCCGAAGCCGCTCCCCTCCTCTGTGCGGGCATCACCACCTACAACGCGCTACGCAACAGCGGCGCTCGGCCTGGTGACCTGGTTGCTGTGCAAGGCGTCGGTGGGCTCGGTCATCTTGCGATTCAGTTTTCGAATCGAATGGGCTTTCGCACCGTTGCCGTCTCGCGCGGCAAGGACAAAGAGCAGCTCGCCCGCGACTTGGGCGCTCACGAATACATCGATTCGAAGTCGGCGGACGCGGTCGCGGAGCTTCGGAAGCTCGGCGGGGCCAACCTGATTCTGGCCACGGCCCCGAACGGCAAAGCCATCGAGGGCATCCTCAACGGCCTTCACGGCCGTGGCAAGCTCATGCTCGTTGCGGCAGCCCCAGATCCGATCTCGGTCAACGCCTTCGCCATGCTCACCGGGAAAATGATCCATGGCTGGCCGAGCGGCACCGCGGTCGACAGCGAGGACACGATGAGCTTCGCCGCGTTTGCCGGCGTGCGACCACAGATCGAACACTTTCCGCTGGAAGCCGCCAACGAGGCCTTCGCGAAGGTCATGGAAAATACGATCCGCTTCCGCGCAGTTCTCGACATGGCGCGCTAGCCCGGCAACGGCACCGGTCCTCTACTCGCAAGTTTCTCTGGTCACCTGATGTCGGAAGTCGAACATGCGTTCGAGGTTTCGTTTCGCAAAACCCGCTCCAAAGGTGCGGCCGAGGATGCCCAGCGGCAGGTCGTATTCGATGTCGTCGGTCAACACGCATTGATTGTCGCCACGCGGCGTCACGATGTGCTTGTGCAACCAACTGGAAAACGGGCCCTTCACCATGCGGTCTGCGAACATTTTCCCAGGCTCGTACGCCACGTGCTCGGCGACGATGGTCTGCCACAACGGCCCAACCTTGACCTGCAAGATGACCTGCGTTCCCACCTCGAGTGAAGTCGGCGGCTGAACGATTCTCGTCGTCTGCCACGGAGGCTGCAGTCGTTCGAACGCATCCGGCGCTTCGTGGAACGCGAACACCCGTTGAGCGCTCGCGTTGATAAGGCTTTCTTTGACGAATCGCATGTCTTTTTCCTGCTGGAGCCCTAGCACGCGTTCGCGCCGTCCACGATGGGATCTTTGGTCCCGCTTGCCCAAGCCCCCGTCGATGGTACCTTCGTTCCTTCACAGAGATGGAGGCGTCGCCGAGCGGATGATCCGCACTTGGGCCTGCCTGTGTCGAGAGGCGCGTAGTGTCCGAGGCTGAACGAGAACGATCAGGACGATGGCTTGCGGTCCTCGGCGCCTCGTTTGCTGTGCACCTTCTCGCGCTCTCGGCTGTGAGCGTCGACTCGCGCGTGGGCACCACGTGGGATTCGAACCCAGTGAATATCAACTTCACCGTGGCAGACCCATCGCCACCTGTGGCGCCGGTCGAGCCGGCAGCGGCAGAGCCTCGAGCCCCAGAGAAGCCCGTGGTGCAGGTGCCGGCAGTCGCCTCGCGGCGCCCCCGCCGGACCGTCGAAGCGAGCCAAGCTGTCCCCCTGAAGCCCACAGCCACCTCGCCCGCGCCCCCCGAATCCGAGCTGCTGCTCGCGCTCGATCCGAACTCCGTGGCGCGCGCCTTCGTGGTCTCCCAACAAGTCGCGCCAAGCGAAGCGTCGGACGCCGAGTGGGAGGGTACTAGCGCCACCGACGCGGGTCCCAGGAACTACTTCGAGGGCGTTGGTCAAAAGCAGTACCTCTCGGTGCGTGACCCCCCGAAGTTGCGTCGGCACCAAGATGGCACCCATCATTACCAGGGTCACGCGTTCAAGGCTATCGTCGAGAAGGATGGCTCGGTCACCTTCGATGATGGATACACTCAGGGCGTCACCGTCCGATTCGACATCACCGACGCCATCATGCGGCGGCGTGGCGAAGACCCGTACCGTGTAGAAAAGAACTGGTTCCTCGAGGGCACCGAGGAGTTCCGCCAAGAGCTCTTCGAACGCTGGCGAGCCAAGCAAACCCTCGTTGCAATCCGAAAGCTGCGCGCTCGCCTCCTCCGAATTTCCGAAAACGAGGCACTCAGCGGCAGCGACAAGGCCGCCCGCGTGATCGCCCTGTTCCAAGACACCTCGGACGACGAAGCGGGTGCCTTGGCGCGCAACGCCATCACGAATTTCGTGCTGGACAGAATGCCGGGTCTCGAGTTGCCGCGTTAGAATGACGCCGTCAGGACGTCATCGAGAAGGAATCGTGACCGGGACGGAATGGGCGTTGTTTGTCTCGTCGGCTTCCTCGAACAGATCGAGGGGGTCGGTCGTTCGTACTACCGCATGCGGGAAGAATCAGGCAAAGGGCCGCTGCCAACAAGCGCGATCGCATCCAGCAAGCATAGCGCAAAGAATCACACGGATGTTGACGACAAGTCATTGCCCGACACTGGCTCGAGGACCCGCCCACTGGGCTTTCGCGAAGCGGCCGACGCAGCGACGAATTGTCTATTACAAGGAGCCAGTTCTTCCAGCTTCTGGCAGTATGCTCGGAATACCATGAGTGGGAGTGTCATGTCCGAGGGCGAGCCTGTCCCCCATCGATTGATCACGCTTGCCTTCTCTCACTACAACGAGAAGGCTCGATGGGCGCTCGATCGATATGCGGTTCCGTACCGCGAAGAGCCGCATATGCCGTTCGTCTGCTCCTTGGCGGTTGCCGTCGCGACGCGAGGTCGCGGTGGGGCCGCAGACCGCACATCGTCCCGATACTCGACTCCAGTCCTCATCTTGAACGATGGGCGCGTACTCACGGACTCCACCGACATCGTTCGCTTCGCGGCGGGTCGGGACGACTCTTTGTTTCCAAGCACCGAAGTCTCGGAGCTCGTGGATCACTACGGCGACCAGCTGGGTCCGTACACGCGCTTGCTGGCCTACTGGCACCTCGGCCGTCATCCAGGAATGATCGAGCAACTCGCTGCCGACAATGTGGGCCGTCGCGAAGCGTGGATATTCGAGCGAGTTGTGCCATTGGCCAGGTCTCAGCTCGCCCGCGCCTTGAACCTCACCGAATCAGGTCACGATCGTGCATTGGCGCGCGTCCGGCAAGAGCTCGACGAAGCCGCATCGAGGCTCGAGCAGCGCAACTATCTTTGCGGCGATCGGTTCACCGCGGCCGACCTCACCTTCGCGGCGCTCCTGGCCCCGGGTCTGTGCCTCACGCCCGAAGAGGGCTTCGGCGCCGTCCTCCCCGACCGGGCGTCGCTCGACGATGAAGCGCAGGCACTTGTCCATGAAGTGCGCACCCACCCTGCCGGCCAATTCGCGCTCCGAGTCTATGCCGAAGAACGGAGCCGCGTGCTTCCGTAGCTCAGACCTGAAGATCCAACCATCGTCGCTACTGCGCGATCAGGTCCCGCAGAACGTCTCTCGGACGATCTGGTCGGGCCGCGGCGGCTCGGCATAGCGTTCCAGCGACGGCTGGTCTTCGTAGGGCGACGCCAGCAATTCGACGAGCTGCTCGAACGGTTCGAGATCTCCCTGCTCTACCGCGGCCTTGATCGCCTCTTCGACCCGATGGTTGCGCGGTATGAACGCCGGATTCACCACGCGCATGTCGCTCTGAATCTCCTCGGGCGATCGCGTTTCGCTCCCAAGGTGGCGGCGCCAACGCACGGCCCACTCATCGAAAGCGGCTGGGTCTTCAAAGAGGCCACTCACCCTTTCGTCGTGTCTCGAGCTCGAATCGACCAGGTCGCTGAGACGGCGAAAGGTGAGTGTGAAGTCTGCCGCGTTCTCCGCCATCCGTCTGAGCAGATCCTGAGCGAGCTCGAGGTCCCCGTCCCGAGCCTCGGTGAGGCCGAGCTTTCGGTGCAAGCCGGGTCGATAGTAATGCTCGAACCGAATCGGAAACGATTGAATCATGTCCGTCGCCAGCACGACCGCA
>Ga0224508_10000131_pt1 | contig 77265 bp, 72 predicted proteins | sample SF_Jan12_sed_USG_4_FD_170157 | JGI IMG/M metagenome (GOLD analysis project Ga0224508, IMG submission 170157) | Sediment microbial communities from San Francisco Bay, California, United States - SF_Jan12_sed_USGS_21 | ecosystem: Environmental > Aquatic > Marine > Sediment | place: USA... | reverse complement strand
ACTACCATAAGTCGCCCCGCTTGCCACATAGAATCGTTTGATCAACTTCAGCAATCGTTGGTCTTCGATCGCTCTGGCCGACATTGGCTTGTGCAACCAGGCATAAAAACCACTGAAATGCACTTTTAAAGAGCCGGCACATCGCTCGAATCGAAAACTCGCTACGATGATCACGGATAAAGGCGTACTTCACCCGTGGTCGTTGGCAAAGTACGCCGCGGCCTTTTTTAAAATATCTCGCTCTTCGGTAACGCGGCGCAGCTCTGCCTTGAGACGGGCGATCTCCGCCTGGTCATCAACCCTGTTTGTCTGCTGGGGACTCTTCTGCCCATAACGCTTCAGCCAGCTATACAAACTGTGCGTTGTCGTTCCCAGTCGCTCAGCTACTTCAGCAACAGAATATCCTCGTTCTGTTACCTGTTTTACAGCTTCGATTTTGAATTCTTCTGTGTACCGCTTGCTGCTCATAAACACCTCCAATAGCGTTACATTTTAACGCTATTAGGTGTCTAGCAAACCCTGGGAAGTCCAATCGCTTGTCATCAAATCGGTAGATTTAGAATTTTAGTCTTCTCTGGAGTTGATAAATACTTGGCTTTGGCTTGCAAATGAAAGCCATAGTCAATCACTTTGGCGAGCACTCTACCGACAGGGTGATGACTGTTTTGTTGAGCAATTCGTGTATACGAACAACTTACTGTAGGTCACTGAATTAACTAGCAGAAAATTGGTAGCGGGGGCAGGATTTGAACCTACGACCTTCGGGTTATGAGCCCGACGAGCTACCAAGCTGCTCCACCCCGCATCAGAGGCGCCGAATAATAGCTAGGTTGAGCGAATTTTACAAGGGGTAGCGCGAGAGGTTCGTTGGCTAGCTGAATGCGAGAATACAATAGACCATGAGCGTCGAAGGAAACATGCCCAACAGGATCAGGCTCAAGCTGTTTGCGCTCAGCAATAACCTGACATCCAGCGCCTCCTTGATCGTCGTGGTCTGCTCGGCCAGGGGCTTGTCGAAATACATGACCTTGATGATCCGCAGGTAGTAGAACAGGCCGATGACCGTGAACAATACCGCGAGCACGGCGAGCCAGATCATGTCCACCTCGACCACGGACTGCAGTATGGTCAGCTTGGCATAAAAGCCGACGGTCGGCGGGACGCCGGCCATCGAGAACATTGCGATTGCGAGTAACGCGGCGTACCACGGATTGCCATCGTTCAATCCCGACAGGTCGCTGATGTTTTCAGCCTCGAAGCCCTGCCGGTTCAACACCAGCAGTACACCAAAAGCCACCGCCGCGGTGAGCGCGTAGGTAATCGTATAAAACATCGCAGAGGAGTATCCGTTTGCGGTGGTCGCCAGTAATCCCAACAGGATGAAACCGACATGGGAAATGGTCGAGTACGCGAGCATGCGTTTGAAGTTGGTTTGCGCGATCGCAATGATATTGCCTACCGCCATCGATGCGATCGCGAGCGCCGTCAGCATTTGCGACCAGTCGACCTGCAAATCGCCGAGGCCATCGACCAGCAGACGGATCGCCATCGCAAAACCGGCAATCTTCGGTGCCGTGCCGATGAACAGCGTCACCGAAGTCGGCGATCCCTGGTAAATATCGGGCAGCCACATGTGGAATGGCACGGCGCCCAGCTTGAAAGACAGCCCGACCACGATAAACGTCAGCGCGAATCCGAGCGCAACCGGATGCACAGACATCTGGCTGTTCACCGCGGCCGAAAGCTGGTTGATGTCGAGCGTACCGGTGATACCGTAAAATATCGAGATGCCGTAGAGCAACAACCCGGATGCCATCGCGCCGAGCACGAAGTATTTCATCGCCGACTCGGATGCGCTCAGTGAATTTCGATTAAAGGCGATCATCGCGTACAGCGACAGCGACAGTAATTCGAGTCCGAGGTAAACCAGCAGGAACGAATGCGCCGAGATCATGACCATCATGCCCAGCGTCGCAAACAGGCCCAGCACGTAGTATTCGCCGCGGTAGATATCGTGATCGACGAGGTAGTCGCGCGAATAGACAAACACCAGGATGGTGATTGCACAGGTTGCAATTTTCAGCACCACGGCCAGCTGATCGAGCACGAAGGAACCACCGAAACTGCTGATCGACGTCGTCGGCGCAACCGCAATCACCGCGGCGATTGCCAGCACCAGCGTCGATACCGACAACAACAGCGTGAATCCCCGCTTTTCCTGTGGCAGGAACAAATCAACCACCAGCACCAGGCAGGTCATCGCGAGCATGACCATTTCGGGTAACGCGGGCATTAAATCAGGCTGTATGAACTCGGTGGTCATATCTTCGGATTCGCAATGTGATTAAGCAGGTTTTCGATGGTCGGGTGCATGACTTCGACCAGCGGATCCGGCCACAAGCCGAGACCCAGCACCGCCAGTGCCAGCAGTGCCAGAAAGAAGAATTCGCGTTTGTTTATATCCTCGAGAACGCGCACGTTCTCGTTGGCAATGTCACCGTAAATCACACGCTTTATCATCCACAGGGTATAGGCGGCGCCCAGGATCAGGGTCAGCGCCGCGAGAAACGCGATCCAGAAACTCGCCTTGAAGCTCGCCAGGATCACCATGAATTCGCCGACGAAACCCGAGGTACCGGGCAGACCGGCATTGGCCATCGCAAAAAACACCATGAACGCGGCAAATACTGGCATGGTGTTGGCGACCCCGCCGTAATCGGCGATTTGACGACTGTGCATGCGGTCATAGAGGACGCCGACACAGAGGAATAATGCACTGGATATGAATCCATGCGACACCATTTGCACCATCCCACCCTCGAGCGCGAGCGCAGCACCCTGGTCACCAAATCCGGAATCCAGGATTCGAAACACGATAAAAAATCCGAGCGTTACAAATCCCATGTGGGCGATCGACGAGTAGGCGATCAGTTTCTTCATGTCACGCTGCACCAGCGCGACGAAGCCGATGTAAACCACCGCGGTCAGCGACATGGTGATGATCAACCAGTCGAGTTCGGCACTCGCGTCAGGCGTGATCGGCAGGCTGAAACGCAGGAAGCCGTAGCCACCGATCTTCAACATGATAGCGGCCAGAATCACCGAGCCGCCGGTCGGCGCCTCCACGTGCGCATCCGGCAACCAGGTGTGCACCGGCCACATCGGCACCTTGACCGCGAAGGCGACCAGCATCGCCAGGAAAATCAGTACCTGCTCGTTGAGCGTTAGCCTGAGATAATGAAAATCAAAAATCGCGAAACTGCCGGTTTTGGTGTACATGTAAATCAGCGCCACCAGCATCAATACCGAGCCGATAAAGGTATACAGGAAGAATTTCAGGGTTGCGTAGATTCGGTTTGCACCACCCCAGATGCCAATGACGAGGAACATCGGGATCAGCATCGCTTCGAAGAAAATATAAAACAGGATCGAATCGAGCGCCGAAAAGGTGCCGATCATGAAACCTTCCATGATCAGAAAAGAGGCCATGTACTGCGACACGCGGTACTGGATTACTTCCCAGGCCGATATAACAACGATTACGGTGGAAAACGACGTCAGCAGGATCAACGGCATCGAGATGCCATCGATACCCACGTAATACTCGATATTGAACGCGTCGATCCACTCGTGCCGCTCAACGAATTGCATCAAATAGGTCGTGGTATTGAATTGCGTATACAACGGCACCGTCAGCAAAAAGGTAATAATCGACACCACCAGCGCGATCTTGCGCGCGCCTCCAGGATTGCTGTCACCGGCAAACAATACCAGGATGCCACCGAAAATCGGTGTCCAGATCACGAGGCTCAATAATGGCCAGTCAGCATACATAAGTTTAACGATTACCTTTATTCTTGTTCTGCTTTAACCCAACACAACCCATCCCAGCAGCAGGATTAGCCCCGAGATCATCGCAAACGCGTAATGGTTCAGGTAGCCCGTTTGCGTGTAGCGCACGACGCTCGAGATCCACCCCACCAGGCGCGCACTGCCATTGACGAAAAGCCCGTCGATCATCAACGCATCGCCGAGTCGCCACAGGACCTGTCCGATGCCCCGCGCACTTGCCGCAAACACGATTTCGTTGAAGCGGTCAAAGTAGTACTTGTTATCGAGGACGTTGTAGATCCAGCTCAGTCTATGCCTGAGGTTATCCGCCAGCTGCGGATTCTTCAGATAGATATACCAGGCGCTGCCTACCCCGGCAGCGGCCAGGTACACTGGCAGCCCGGCAAAACCGTGCAGCACGAAATTGGCAGGACCGTGAAAGGCCTCGGCCACGGCCGCCATTGCGCCGTGCTCCTCGAAGATGATGATTGCCTGGTCAAAGAATCCGCTGAACAGTACGGTATCGATCGTTAGCCAGCCGATGATCGCTGACGGGATCGCCAGCAAGATCAGCGGCACCGTGACCACGGCCGGAGTTTCGTGCAGGTGCTCGCGCGTATGCTCGTCCATGCGTTCCTTGCCGTGGAAAACCAGGAAGAACATGCGGAACGAGTAGAAGGCCGTGACGAACACGCCCAGCAGCACCGCGAGGTAGGCATAACCGGAGCCCCATACTTCTGAATTGTGGGTTGCGATCAGGATCGCGTCCTTGGAAAAGTAGCCCGAAGAACCCGGGAAACCGATCAGGGCGAGCGAACCGACCAGCGACACCCAGTAGGTGATCGGCATGTATTTCTTGAGCCCGCCCATCTTGCGAATATCCTGTTCGTGGTGCATGGCGATGATGACGGAACCTGCTGCGAGGAACAGCAACGCCTTGAAAAAGGCGTGCGTCATGAGGTGGAAAATCGCGGCCGAGTAAGCCGAGGCACCGAGCGCCACGGTCATGTAACCCAGCTGCGACAGCGTCGAATAGGCCACCACGCGCTTGATATCGTTTTGCACGATGCCGATCAGGCCCATGAAAAAAGCCGTGGTTGCACCGATGACGATCACGACCGACAGCGCCGTGCTCGAGAGTTCAAACAGCGGCGACATTCTCGCCACCATGAAAATGCCCGCGGTTACCATGGTCGCCGCGTGGATCAGCGCCGAAATCGGTGTCGGGCCTTCCATCGAATCGGGTAGCCACACGTGCAGCGGCACCTGCGCCGATTTACCCATCGCGCCGACAAACAGCAGGATGCAGGCGAGCGTGATAACCGACCAGTCCACATCCGGAATGACCTGCAGCGTTGCCGATACCAGTGCATCGGCGCGGTCGAATACCTCGTAGTAATCGAGCGAACCGGTAAACATCAGGATCACCGCGATGCCGAGTAAGAAGCCGAAATCGCCGACCCGGTTGACGAGGAAGGCCTTCAGGTTGGCGTAGATCGCGGTTTCGCGTTTGAACCAGAAACCGATCAGCAGGTAGGACACCAGCCCGACCGCTTCCCAGCCGAAAAACAGCTGCAGGAAATTGTTCGACATGACCAGCATCAGCATCGAAAAGGTGAACAGCGAAATGTAGCAAAAGAAGCGCTGGTATCCCGGATCGTCGTGCATGTAGCCAATCGTGTAGATATGCACCATGAGCGAGACACCGGTGACGACGGCGATCATCAGGGCGGTCAGGCCATCGATCAGGAAACCGACCTCGAAGCGGATACCATCGCTGATCATCCAGGTATATACCGACTGGTTATAAATGGGTGCACCATCGAAGGCGACATCCTTGAGCACGATCAACGACAGAATAAACGATACCGTAACCCCGATGATGGTCACGCAGTGCGCCCCCGAACGACCGATTTGCTTGCCGAAGAATCCGGCAATCAGCGCGCCCGCCAGTGATGCCAGCGGGATCGCGAGGTAAACCAGGTCCATACTCACCACTTCAGCTCCTTGATATCTTCAACGTTAATCGAGCGCTTGTTACGGAACAGGACCACGAGGATGGCGAGGCCGATGGCCGCTTCTGCCGCGGCAACGGTCAGGATAAAGAACACGAAGACCTGGCCGGCGAGATCGTCCAGGTAATGCGAAAACGCGAGGAAGTTCAGGTTAACCGACAGCAGCATCAACTCGATCGACATCAGCAGGATGATAATATTCTTGCGATTGATGACGATGCCCGCGATCGAGATGCTGAATAGCACCGCAGCGAGAATCAGGTAATGGCTTAAGGTTACCGTCATCATTGCTCTTCACTCGACGGCATGTCAACGATACGCAGGCGGTCGGCCTTGCGCACCTTGATTTGCTCGGAGGGACTCTGGTACTTGGTTTGCGCGCGCTTGCGCATGGTCAACGCGATGGCTGCAATAATCGCGACCAGTAGAATCACCGCGGCGATTTCAAACGCAAACACGTACTCGGTGTAGAGCACACCGCCGAGGGCCTTGGTATTGCTGTAATCTACAGGTTTGGGCAATGGTTCCGAGCCTGCCTCGAGCACGAAAACATCGCTGGTGACGACACTCAGCATCATCAGCAACATGATTACCGCCACGGCCAGGCCGAGCGGCAGGTAACGCACGAAGCCCTCGCGCAGACGGGCGATATTGATATCGAGCATCATGACGACGAAGATGAACAGCACCATGACCGCGCCGACATAAACCAGCACCAGGCTGATCGCGAGGAACTCGGCCTCGAGCGTCATCCAGATGACCGCGCTGGTAAAAAATGTCAGCACCAGCGACAGCGTCGCATGCACCGGGTTTTTGACGGTCACGACCGCGCAGGCGCTAATGACCGTGGCGACGGCAAAAACATAGAATATGACGGTTTCTATCATCGTTATTTAGCGGTAAGGCGCGTCGGCCGAACGGTCCGCGGCAAGCTGTGCCTCGTAACGATCGCCGATCTCCAGCAACTTTTCCTTGGTCATAATATTCTCGCCGCGGTTTTCGAAGTGATACTCGAAAATATTGGTTTCGACGATCGAATCCACCGGGCAGGCTTCTTCGCAGAAGCCGCAATAAATGCACTTGAACAAGTCGATATCGTAGCGCGTGGTGCGACGGGTTCCGTCCTCGCGCTGCTCCGATTCGATTGTAATCGCGAGCGCCGGACACACTGCCTCGCAGAGTTTGCAGGCGATGCAGCGTTCTTCACCGTTGGCATAGCGGCGCAACGCATGCAGGCCGCGAAAACGCGGACTGATCGGCGTTTTTTCTTCCGGGTATTGAACCGTTATTTTCTTACGGAAAAAATAACGGCCGGTCACGTTCATCCCCTTCAACAGCTCGAGGAAGAGAAAACTTTTCAGGTAATAATTTATTTTCGCAAACATAGGCTTAAGCAAACCATGGGCCGATTTTGAAATAGACCGCAACACCCTCGACCGCCAACCAGAAAATCGTTACCGGCAACAGCACTTTCCAGCCGAGGCGCATGATCTGATCGTAACGGTAGCGCGGGAAGGTCGCGCGGAACCACAGGAACAGCAGCATGAAAACAGCGGTCTTGCCAAACAGCCAGCCGATGCCATCACCGGCCAGTGTCGGCACGGGACTCAACCAGCCACCGAAGAACATCAACGCGCACAACATCGCGATCAGTATCATGTTCGCGTACTCGGCGAGGAAAAAGACCGCGAATGTCATACCCGAGTATTCGACATGGAATCCGGCAACGATTTCGGATTCGCCCTCGGCCACATCGAAGGGTGCCCGGTTGGTTTCGGCAACACCCGAAATCAGGTATACGAAGAATAAAGGCAGCAGCGGAATAAAGAACCAGTTGCCGATACCGCCCGCCTGCTTGTTGACGATCTCGCCGAGGTTGAGACTCCCGCCCACCATCAGTACGCCAACCAACGCGAAACCCATCGCGATTTCATAGGCCACGATCTGCGCCGCCGAGCGCATTGCACCCAGCAGGGCATACTTGGAGTTCGACGCCCAGCCGGCAATGATGACGCCATAGACACCGACCGAGGTCATCGCGAGTATATACAGGAGGCCGGCGTTGATGTTGCTGAATACCAGCGTGTCGTTGAACGGGATAACCGCCCAGGCCGCCATTGCCGGGGCAAAGGTAATGACCGGCGCAATAATGAACAAGTAGCGATTGGAATTGGTCGGGATGATGATTTCCTTGAACATCAGCTTGAACATATCGGCGAAGGGCTGGAACAGGCCTTTCGGGCCGACCCGGTTTGGTCCCCTGCGAATCTGCATGTAGCCGATGACCTTGCGTTCGGCGAGCGTGTAATAAGCCACCACGATGAACAATGGCAGCAGGATCGCTAACGCCTTGACGCCGCTGTAAATCGTGTACTGCACGTACTCGTGTAACCATTCCCAGATCGATATCAGGAAATCCATCACGAAACCCTTTCCAGGGATATCTTGCCGTAGACACCGGAGAGATGCTTGACCGCGTCGATCCCGCTCGGAACATAGACGCAACCGGCCGGTATGCCTTCATCAATACGCAAAGGCAACACCGCCGTGCCCTTGCCCTGCTTGACCTGGACCTCGTTGCTGTCAATTAGCCTGGTATCCTGTGCCTGTTGCCGATTCATTATCACTGCGCATTGTGCTTTCATCAGTGGCGTTGCCTGCAGGGCTTGTGACTGCCGCGTCAGTTCATCACTGGCGTAAATCGGTGTCATACCGATTTTCTGGATGGTACCCTTGTCTTGCGGTAGTTCCTTGAGGCCTGATTCAATGCCGCAGATATTGCTCAACGCGACATCACTGCACAATCCCCGCAGTTCATCCCTGACCGCGACCGAGTCCAGGTAATCGAATTCTCCCGGCTTCAGCACCTGCCCCAGCGCCGTCAGGATTTTCCAGCCCTGGCGACTTTCACCCCTGGCATGCGCGCAACCGTTAAAGCTCTGCCAGAGACCTTCGACATTGACGAAACTGCCCGAGGTTTCGACCGTGATTGCCAACGGCAGCACCAGGTCGGCCTGGTGCTGGATATAATCGTTATCAAAACTGCTGATCGCAATGATGCTTTCATTATTATCGGAAAGTGCCGCCACCGACTGGGTATCGAGTAGCGGGTTAACCCCGAGTGTCATCAGAACCTTGTGCTTCGCGCTCAGGATATCAGCGGCGTGTTCGCCGGTCTGCTCTGACACGATACCGGCCGCGACCCGATGTGGGGTAGCCCCGGCGAGACAGGCACCCGCGCTATTTGCCGATATTGACAGGTAACCCAGGGTTGCATCGCTCATGCTGGTGATTGCTTCACAGATTTCCTGCAGTAACGACAGATAAGGATTCGATAAAGCCTGGATACCGACGATCACTGCCGCATTCCCGGCTTCTGCAAGCGAGCGGGCGATGGCCTGGTGCTGCGACGAGGGCTCGCAGCCATGCACGAAAGTCGCAAGGTGACCCGACAGTGGCCGGCCGCCGATTTCGGAGAGCGCAACTGCGACTGCGGCAAGGTCATGGATCAGTCCGGCAGCCGATCCGACCATTTCGGAGTGCATCGCAAAGTTGTATTGATCGCCGATGTGCCCGATCGACGACACGCTGGCGCTATTGTTCAGCACCGCCTTGCGCAGACGGTGCGACAGCAGTGGCTGCTCGTAACGCAGGTTGCCGGCCACGATCAATGCCGCGTCCAGTATTTCAACCGATTCCAGCGAACGTCCCAGCCAGGGCATGATCGGCGCGCTGTGCTGGCACGAGAAATCAACCTGCATGAGCCGGTGATCGATATTGTTCGATCCGAGGCCACGGGTCAGTTTTTGCGCCAGGTAATGCTCTTCCAGCGTCGCCTGCGGACTGACCAGCGTGGCAATATTGCCATCGGCGCCGGAGAGCATTTCCGTGGCCGCAATGAGCGCGGATTCCCAGTCAACGGGTTTGAGCTCCCCGCCGTCACGCAACATCGGTTGTGTAATGCGATGTTCCGACTTGACCGCGGTATAACTGAAGCGGTCACGATCCGAAATCCAGGATTGATTAATCGATTCGTTCTCGCGCGGCACCACCCGGATCACTTCGCTGCCGCGGGTATGCACGTAGGTATTGCTGCCGATGCAATCATGCGCCGACACTGATGCATGCTGGGTCAGTTCCCAGGGTCGCGCGGTATAGCGCGACGGTTTCGCGGTCAATGCACCCACTGGGCACACGTCGATCACGTTGCCGGAGAGTTCAGACACGATCGCTTTTTCGATATAGGTGCCAATCTCCATGTATTCACCACGTCCGGTCGCCCCGAGTTCGGGCATACCGGCAATTTCATCGCCGAAACGCACGCAGCGGGTGCAGTGAATGCAGCGCGTAAAATCGGTTGCAATCAGGGGCCCGATATTCTTGTCCATGACGACGCGTTTCTGCTCGGTGTATTTGGATACACCTTCACCGAATCCCATTGCGACATCCTGCAATTCACACTCGCCACCCTGGTCACAAATCGGGCAATCGAGCGGATGGTTGATCAGCAGGAATTCCATCGTCGACTTTTGTGCGGCCAGGGCTTTCCGGGACCTCGTTTCCACGACCATGCCATCCATGCACTGGGTGGCGCAGGCCGGCATCGGTTTCGGGGCACGCTCTATTTCCACCAGGCACATGCGGCAATTGGCTGCTACCGACAAATGCTTGTGATAACAAAAGCGTGGAATCACGATATCGTTTTCATCGGCCACGTCGATCAGCAGGCGTCCCGCCTGGGTTTCAATCTGCCGGCCATTTATCGTGACGGTTATGTTATCGCTCATCGCTAATCATCCGGATCAGGCTGCATTGTCGATAATCGAGCGTTTGTGCTCGACGTAGTATTCAAATTCATGGCGGAAATGCTTGATGAAACTCCACACCGGCATCGCCGCGGCATCGCCGAGCGCACAGATCGTGCGGCCCTCGATCTTGTGTGAAACTTCCTCCAGCTGCTCGATATCCTCGGGTCGACCCTTGCCGTCGACAATCCGGGTCAGCATGCGATAAAGCCATCCGGTGCCTTCCCGGCACGGGGTGCATTGACCACAGGATTCTGAAAAATAAAACCGCGAAATACGCCGCAGTGCGACTACCATATCGGTCGTTTCATCCATGACGATGACCGCGCCCGAGCCCAGCATCGAACCCGCCTTGGCGATCGAATCGTAGTCCATCGTGCACTCCATCATGACGTCACCCGGCAACACCGGTACCGAGGAACCGCCCGGAATCACCGCTTTCAGTTTACGACCATTACGAATCCCGCCCGCCATTTCCAGCAGGTCCTTAAAGGGGGTGCCCATCGAGATTTCGAAGTTCCCCGGTTTGTTCAAATGGCCGGACATCGAAAAGCATTTGACCCCGCCGTTATTGGGAATACCGAGATCGGCAAACCATTGCGAACCGTTTCGGATTATGGACGGAGCCGAGGCCAGCGATTCGGTGTTATTAATTGTCGTGGGTTTGCCATAGAGCCCGTAGTTGGCGGGAAACGGGGGCTTGTAACGTGGCTGGCCTTTTTTGCCTTCGAGTGATTCCAGCAATGCGGTTTCCTCGCCACAGATGTAGGCACCCGCGCCAAGCGCCGGGTAGAGATCGAAATCAACTCCGCTGCCAAGTATGTTCCTGCCGAGGTAACCCGCTTCGTAGGCTTCCCTGACCGCGGTTTCAAAGCGTTGTGCGGGTTCATCCATGAATTCGCCGCGCATGTAGTTGTATCCGACCGTGGCGCCGATCGCGTAGCCGCAGATTGCCATGCCTTCGACCAGAGCATGCGGATTAAAGCGCAGGATATCGCGATCCTTGCAGGTGCCCGGTTCCGATTCATCGGAGTTGCAGACGACGTATTTCTGTCCAGGCGCGTTGCGCGGCATGAAGCTCCACTTCAAGCCGGTCGGAAAACCGGCCCCCCCGCGACCGCGCAGGCCCGATGCCTTGACTTCCTCGATGACGTCGTCGGCTGACATGCCACCGACCAGGATTTTTTTAAGTGCCTCGTAACCCCCTACTTTTAAATAGGTTTCCATCGACCATGGCTGGTCGTATTGGAGGGTTGCGTAGCAGACTTCGTTAGCCATTGTTACTCCAGCGCATCCAGGATTTCATCGACTTTTTCCGGGGTCAGGTCGACGTGATAAACGTGATCAACCTGCATCATCGGACCACCCGAACAGGCAGCCAGGCATTCTTCCTCGCACTTCAGGTAGATGCGCCCGTCCTCGGTACTCTCCCCGATCCTGATGCCGAGCTTGTTTTCGACATGCTCAACAATGCTGTCCGAGCCCATTAACATGCAGGAAATGTTGGTACAGATCGCAACGTTATGACGGGCTACCGGTTTGGTTTCATACATCGAGTAAAAAGATGCCACTTCGTAGACGTGGATCGGCGATAACTCCAGGTACTCGGCCACCGCATCCATCAGGTCGGTGGTTAAAAAACCTCCGTTCTGATGCTGCGCGGCGGAGAGCGCCTGCAACACGCCCGAGCGTTTGTGTTCGGGCGGAAACCGGGCCACACAGTGATCGATCTCCGCGCGCGTGTGATCGTTCAACAGATCGAGCTTCGATATAGTTTCAATGGCCATTATCGGTCGATCTCCCCGAACACGATATCCTGGGTTCCGATAATTGCGACCACGTCGGCCAGCATGTGTCCCTGCGCCATCTCGTTCATACTGGACAGGTGGGCGAAGCCAGGCGCACGGATCTTGAGGCGATAGGGCTTGTTGGCCCCGTCCGAAATCAGATAAACGCCAAACTCACCCTTGGGGTGTTCGATGCTGGTGTAAACCTCACCCTCGGGCAGGGTATAGCCCTCGGTAAAAAGCTTGAAGTGGTGGATCAGGCCTTCCATGTCAGCCTTCAGTAGTTCACGACGCGGCGGTGCCACCTTGTGATTATCGGTCATTACGCTTCCCGGGTTGGCGCGCAGCCACTCGATGCATTGCCTGATAATACGATTTGACTGGCGCATCTCCTCGACGCGCACCAGGTAGCGATCATAGCAATCCCCGTTGGTGCCGACCGGTATATCGAAGTCCATACGATGGTATACCTCGTAAGGCTGTTTCTTGCGCAGATCCCATTCGACCCCCGAGCCGCGCAGCATCGGGCCAGTAAACCCGAGCTGGTAGGCACGCTCTTCACTCACGACGCCAATGCCTACGGTACGTTGTTTCCAGATTCGATTGTCAGTCAACAGGGTTTCGTATTCGTCGACATAGCCTGGAAACCGGCCCGCGAAATCCTCGGCGAAATCGAGCAGACTACCCTGTCGATTTTCATTCAGGCGTCCGGCTTCCTTACTGCTGCGCCAGCGACTCTCCAGGTATTGCGGCATTGCGTCGGGCAGATCGCGGGCAACACCGCCGGGGCGATAATAAGTTGCATGCATGCGCGCGCCGGACACAGCCTCGTACATATCCATCAGGTCTTCGCGCTCGCGAAAAGCGTACAGGAACATGGTCATTGCGCCGACATCGAGGGCATGCGTACCGATCCACATCAGGTGATTCAAAATACGTGTTATTTCATCAAACATAACCCGGATGTAGCGCGCGCGTTCCGGTATCTCGAGGCCGAGTAATTTCTCTATCGCGAGTACGTATCCATGTTCGTTACACATCATGGATACGTAATCAAGGCGGTCCATGTAGCCAATGGTTTGATTATATGGTTTGGTTTCGGCGAGTTTTTCGGTGGCACGATGCAACAAACCGATATGCGGATCGGCACGTTCGATGACTTCACCATCCATTTCCAGAACCAGGCGCAATACCCCGTGGGCCGCGGGATGCTGGGGACCGAAATTGAGCGTGTAGTTCTTGATTTCAGGCATCGTCCTGTGCCTCTTCCGGTGCGTCGATGATGTAGCGATGATCATCGCGTTTAACGCGCGGCACCAGCACCCGCGCTTCGATGGTTACCGGTTCATAAACCACGCGTCCGCGTTCCGGGTCGTAACGCATTTCCACGTGCCCGACCATCGGAAAATCCTTGCGAAACGGGTGACCAACAAAGCCATAGTCGGTAAGGATGCGACGTAAATCGGGATGGTCACTAAACAGGATACCGAATAAATCGAAAGCCTCGCGTTCATACCAGTCAGCCGATGCCCAGATTTCAGTCACGGTAGGGACCACCGGGAAGTCGTCGTCGGGGGCGAATACACGCACCCGCAAGCGTCGGTTGTGGACATAGGACAGCAAGTGATAAACCGCGGCGAAGCGCCTGCCCTGTGTTGTCATTGACTCGAGTTCATCGCCGAACTGCAGGTGACCGGATGACGCGGCGGCGACACCGCGACTAAAACCCGAGCGACTGGCATCCTCGGTGATCCATTCGAAGCGACCAAACTGGGAGTAATCGACACCACAGACATCGACTAACTGCTTAAATTGAAACTGGGGATCATCACGCAGTTCAGTGGCGACGGCGACAAGGTTTTCGGTAGCAACTTCAACGGTAACCTCGTTGTGGGCGACCGTCACCGAGTCGAGTCTCTCGGCAAACGCCGCTTGCAGCGCGTCAGCCAGTTGCTGTTTCGGATTCGGCATACTAGCGCGCTATCGTATTGGTGCGCTTGATTTTGTTTTGCAGCTGTATAATGCCATACAGCAGCGCCTCTGCGGTCGGCGGGCAGCCGGGCACATAGACATCAACCGGGACTACCCGGTCACAGCCGCGCACCACCGAGTACGAATAATGATAGTAACCGCCGCCATTGGCGCAGGAACCCATCGAGATCACCCAGCGAGGTTCCGCCATCTGGTCATAGACTTTGCGCAGCGCCGGAGCCATCTTGTTGACCAGGGTTCCAGCCACGATCATGACATCTGACTGGCGGGGGCTCGGCCGGAATATAATGCCAAACCGATCCAGGTCATAACGCGCCGCCCCGGCCTGCATCATTTCGACCGCGCAGCAGGCGAGGCCGAAGGTCATCGGCCACATCGAACCGGTCCGGGCCCAGTTGATTAATTTATCGGCCGAGGTGGTAACAAAGCCCTGTTCAAATACGCCTTCTATTCCCATTCGAGTGCTCCCTTCTTCCACTCGTAGACGAATCCGACAACCAGAACCGTCAAGAAAATTGCCATCGCTACGAGGCCAAATGTCCCAATTTGGTCCAGCACGATAGCCCACGGAAACAGGAAGGCAATTTCGAGATCAAAAATGATAAACAGGATCGCAACCAGGTAGTAACGCACGTCGAATTTCATGCGGCTGTCCTCGAAAGCCTCGAAGCCACACTCATAGGGAGAATTTTTTTCCGCATCCGGGCGCGAGGGGCCCAGCAGTTTGCCCAGAATAATGAAAACAGTCCCCATTACGAGCGTAATCGACATGAAAATCAGGATGGGTAGATAATTACCTAGCATGATTCGAATACTGCCCCCCGGAAGCCTGCAAAACTAAAGCGAGGGGTCAGTCTATTGTGGCCCTTATATAGTGTCAAGAAATCTCCAAACGGCTCCCTGTAACGCTCTCGTATCGTTAAAAAACCCGGCTCCGGGCAGGCCCGGAACCAGGTTTTCAATCGCATCGTTTCGTTCCCGTTTTGGTTCGATCGAAGCTTAAGTATGGTGCCGATGGCCGGAGTCGAACCGGCACAGCTTTCGCCACTACCCCCTCAAGATAGCGTGTCTACCAATTCCACCACATCGGCTTTGCCCCACCCTACTCGGCCGGGGGTAAATCTGATTGCTGGACGCTATCGCCTTGCGGCTCGACTGGCGGTAATTCGTCAGCTCCCTGCGCGGGCACAACCATCGACTCCTGCGTAGTAACGCTACCGGTAACGCCATCAGGTATCTCGCGGTTGGTCGTAACATAGGCAAGCGCAAGGCAAACGCAAAAAAACAGGATCGCAACGGCGGTCGTGGCCCTGCTTAAAAAATTGCCAGAACCGCGTGCACCAAAAACGGTCGCCGAGGCACCACTGCCAAAGGCTGCACCCGCATCGGCGCCCTTGCCATGCTGTATCAGGATAAGCGCGATCAGGGAAATCGACAATAACACCTGTGCGATCAGTAAAATGCTGTTAATGTTTTCCATAATATGTCCTAGGCTGATTGTGCGATGGCCAGAAAATCATCGGCTTTTAACGACGCCCCGCCGATTAATCCACCATCAATATCCGGCTGTGACAATAAATCAGCCGCATTCGCAGGATTCATACTGCCACCGTATAAAATCTGCACTCGTTGAGCTATTTCAGCATCATTTGCGGCAAGCTTGCCGCGAATAAACGCGTGTACCGCCTGCGCCTTATCGGGCGATGCAACCAGCCCGGTTCCAATCGCCCACACCGGTTCATAGGCAATTACGGCACGCCCGAAACCAGCAATTCCGCACAGATCGAGAACCGCATCGATCTGCTTTGCGACGATGGCTTCGGTGACTCCCTGCTCATGCTCATACAGGGTTTCACCGATACAGAGAATCGGGCTCAGGCCGGCACTGACTGCCAACGCAAATCTTGCGGCTACCAGCTGATCCGATTCCAGGTAATGCGATCGCCTTTCCGAATGACCGACAATCGCATAACGACAGCCACATTCTTTTAGCATACTTGCCGAAATTTCCCCAGTATAGGCACCCTGTTCCTGGTCGCAGACATTCTGCGCACCGAGTGAAATTTTGGTGTCAGCCAGCATGCCGCCAACCTTCATCAAAAACACAGCCGGCGGACAAACCACCAGTTCGGCTTTACCCGGATTTCCGGCCTTAATCCCTTCAACCAGGTCGATCACGGACTGCAGATCGCCGTTCATTTTCCAGTTGCCAGCAATGAGGCTAGAACGCATGTTTGATACCGGTTTTTAAAGGCGGCAAAGAGTACTCACCTCGGCCGAATAAATCAATCCGCAAATCGGGATTTAATCTATTTCAAGTGCTATTTTCCCTGGTTTTGCGCGGCTTCCTTGACTGCCTCAGCCAGTATGGCCGCTATCTTTTCAACCTCGGCCTGATCCTGACCTTCCACCATAACCCGAATCAACGGTTCGGTGCCGGAGGCACGCAACAGCACTCTGCCCGAATCACCCAACGCAGATTCGGCAGATTTGAGAGCATCCTGTATCAGTGCCGAGTTTTCCAGGTCGAGCGTCTTCGAGATCGGCACGTTAATCATGGTTTGCGGATAAATCTCCATATCGCTGCAGGCTTCGGTAAGCGTCTGCCCACTGTTGACCAGTCCGTCGAGGACCTGCAGCGCGGCGATGATGCCGTCTCCCGTTGTCGTCTTATCCAGGCAAATCAGGTGGCCGGAGGATTCACCACCCAGGCACCAGCCGTGCTCAACCAGCTTCTCCAGCACGTAACGATCACCGACGGCGGCACGCTCAAATGGAATATTCTGGGCTTTAAGTGCGTGTTCACAGCCGAGATTAGTCATCAGGGTACCGACCACGCCACCCTCGAGCTCTCCGTTAACCAGTTTGTTCTTGGCAATGGTGTAAAGTAGCTGATCGCCGTTTTTCACATCACCGCGTGCATCCATCATCATCACACGGTCGCCGTCGCCATCGAAGGCAATGCCCAGGTCGGCCTGGTTTTCAAGCACGTGCGCACGCATGTTCTCAGCGTACAGTGCACCAACGTCCTGGTTTATATTCATGCCGTTGGGGCTGGTACCCAGTTCGATCACGTCGGCACCCAGTTCACGAAAAACCGTCGGCGCAATATGATAGGTAGCACCGTTGGCACAGTCGACCACGAGTTTCATGCCGCGCAATGACCTGTGAAAAGCGATCGAGCTTTTACAAAACTCAATATAGCGTCCCTTGGCATCCTCCATCCGGGTGGCCTTGCCAATCTGCTCCGGCTCGACCATTGTCAGTTCCTGGTCCAGCAAGGCCTCGATTTCCTGCTCGACCGAATCCGGCAGCTTGAAGCCGTCCGCGTTGAAGAACTTGACGCCGTCATCGTGATACGGGTTATGCGACGCACTGATTACGATTCCGGCACTGGCACGCTGCGACTGGGTGATATAGGCAATTGCAGGGGTGGGCATGGGACCGAGTAACAGGACATCGAGTCCGGCTGCAGCAAGACCCGCTTCCAGTGCAGACTCGAACATGTACCCGGAAATCCGGGTGTCCTTACCGATAACAACCTGCCCTCGGCTCGACTGCGACAGAACCTTGCCTGCCGCCCAGCCGAGTTTCATGATGAAATCGACGGTCATCGGCACCTGACCGACCCGACCGCGAATACCATCAGTTCCAAAGTACTTTCGACTCACGTTGCCACCTGCCCCAGGGCTTTAACCATCTTGATTGCATCCACCGTCTCGGCCACATCATGCACGCGCAGGATATCGGCGCCCAGCATTGCCGCCATAACCGCGGTCGACAGACTGCCGTATAGACGCTGGTCAACCGGCTTGTCCAGTATCGTACCGATCATGCGCTTGCGAGATAATCCTGCCAGCACGGGAACCCCCAGTTGTTTAAATTCGAATAATGATTTCAATAGCAGCAGATTATGCTCGATGGTTTTACCAAATCCAAATCCTGGATCGATAATAATGTGTTCGAGCGCAATCCCGGCATCGAGTGCGGCATCGATTCGCGCCTTGAGAAATTCTTTTACCTCTCCGACAACGTCAGCGTAAGTGGGGTCTTGCTGCATTGTCGCCGGCGATCCCTGCATATGCATTAAAATCACCGGCACCTTCAAATCTGCCGCAACCTGCAAGGAATCCTCGAGTTGTAAAGCCCAGATACTATTGATCATGGTTGCGCCGGCTGTTACCGAAGCCTGCATGACACCCGGCTTGCTGGTGTCGATGGAAATCGGTATGTCGGACATCTCCCGAATTGCTTCGATTAATGGAATGGTGCGTTCGAGCTCTTCATCCAGGCCCACCTGGCGGGATCCGGGCCGGGTGGATTCACCCCCGATATCAAGGATATCAGCGCCCTCGGAAATCAATCGTTGGGCATGCTTCAGGGCCTTTTGGATCGTGTTAAATTTTCCACCATCCGAAAACGAATCGGGGGTTGCGTTAACAACCCCCATAATTTGCAGATTACTGGAAATTGACAGCTGCGCCATCGAACCGGGCGATTCTCAGCCCATACTCGCTAGTGCAACTTGGCGGGATCTAAATCAGGATCTTCGCCGGTACTGGCGGTTCCCGTGGGTTCATCCGGTGTCGGGCCGGTCTCGTCGTCGGACCAGTCCGCGGGAGGACCCGGTTCCCTGCCTTCCATGATCGCGTCAATTTGACCGGAATCGATGGTTTCGTATTTCATCAACGCATCCGCCATCTTGTGCAGTTTGTCCTCCTCTTTAGTGAGGATGTCATGCGCACGCTGATAGTTACGATCGATGATCGCGCGAATCTCGGAGTCGATCGCCTGTGCGGTTTCGTCGGATACCGTTTTCTGCTTGCCGTAGGTCTTGCCAAGGAATACTTCACCCTCTTCTTCGCTATAGGTCAACGGACCCATACGATCTGACAGACCCCACTGCGTAACCATGCTACGGGCGATACCAGTCGCACGCTCGATATCGTTGGAAGCCCCGGTCGTCACGGCTTCGGTACCAAAGATCAGCTGTTCCGCGATGCGCCCGCCAAACAGGCTGGATAACTGGCTTTCGAGGTGACGCTTGCTATAGCTGTAGCGATCTTCTTCGGGCAGGAACATGGTTACCCCGAGTGCCCGCCCTCTTGGAATGATACTCACCTTGTATACCGGATCGTGTTCCGGCACCAGGCGTCCGACGATCGCGTGACCGGCTTCGTGATAGGCCGTTAACTTCTTTTCCTCGTCCTTCATGATCATCGACTTACGTTCCGCACCCATCATGATCTTGTCCTTGGCGCGTTCGAATTCCGCCATCGTCACCATCTTTTTATTGGCACGTGCGGCAAACAGTGCGGCTTCGTTGACCAGGTTGGCCAGATCGGCACCGGAGAAACCCGGTGTTCCGCGCGCGATTACCATCGGGTCGACGTTCTCGGCCGCCGGCACCTTGCGCATGTGTACCTTGAGGATCAGCGAGCGGCCACGCACGTCGGGCAGGGGCACTACCACCTGGCGATCGAAGCGTCCGGGTCGCAACAGGGCGGGATCAAGCACGTCGGGACGATTGGTCGCCGCGATAACGATGACGCCCTCGTTACCTTCGAATCCGTCCATTTCGACCAGCAACTGGTTCAATGTCTGCTCGCGTTCGTCGTGCCCACCACCCAGACCGGCGCCTCTATGTCGTCCAACCGCATCGATCTCATCGATAAAAATGATACAGGGCGCATGCTTCTTGGCCTGGTCGAACATATCGCGTACCCGCGACGCACCGACACCGACAAACATTTCAACAAAGTCGGAACCTGAAATCGTGAAAAAGGGTACCTTGGCTTCGCCCGCGATCGCCTTGGCCAGTAAGGTTTTACCCGTGCCGGGAGAACCAACCATCAGGACGCCGCGCGGTATTTTGCCGCCCAGTTTCTGGAACTTGGAAGGATCGCGCAGAAATTCGACCAGTTCCGCAACCTCTTCCTTGGCCTCGTCGACGCCGGCCACGTCATTAAAGCTGATATTGATCTGGTCTTCACCCAGCAGGCGTGCCTTGCTCTTGCCAAAGGACATCGCACCGCGGCCACTGCCACCGCCCTGCATCTGGCGCATGAAAAATATCCACAGCCCGATCAGGACGATAAACGGAAACCAGCTGATGAACATGTGTCCCAGTAGCGAGGGTGGCTCCGGCGGTTTACCGAGGATGGAGACATTGGCACGCTCGAGATCACCAATCAGGGCACTGTTGTTGGTTTCCGGGCTGTAAGTCGTGAACGGGGTACCGGAATTCATTTTGCCGGTAATATTCTGCCCTTCGATGGTAACTTCGCGTACCTGGCCCTGCTTGACCTGGGTCAGAAAATCCGAGTAGATCAACGTCTGCGAGCTACTGGTACGCTCGCCGAAACTGTGGAATACCGACAGCAACACGACCGCGATGACAACCCACAATACCAAATTCTTAACTACATCATTCACTATTACACCTGTATTGGCTTCTTACTAATGCCTTATCCGGTTCATTATTACTGCTATTACTAACAGATTCTAGCGCATTTTCCCTGCGCCGACCTACCTAAGACCATGACAAACGGCATAAATTTCATTCGATCGCGACCGCGACGAATCGGGCTTACGCAGCTTGACTGATTCAAACGTCGCGCGTAACCGCGCTACTAGATCATCAAATCCAGCGCCCTGGAACAGTTTACTGACGAAAATACCGTCAGGGCTTAACCATTCACGTGCCAGGTCAAATGCCAGTTCAGCCAGGTGGATCGATTTCGGCTGGTCTACAGACTCCATACCGCTTAAGTTGGGGGCCATATCCGATAATACAAGATCAAATTGACGCCCACCAGTTAACGCCAGCAATCGATCCAGCGTCTCCTGTAATGTGAAATCTCCCTGTATTACTTCAACCCCGGCAATGGGCTCTATCGGCAATAAATCGAGCGCTATGATCCTGCCCTCGTCACTTACGATACGGCTCGCGTACTCACTCCAGCCACCCGGCGCCGCACCAAGATCGAGCACAAACTGCCCGCGTTTCAGGACATGATCTTTTTGCTGAATCTGTTCAAGCTTGAATACTGCACGCGAACGATATCCCTGCTCGCGTGCTTTCAGCACGTAGGCATCGCGATGATGTTCCTGTAACCAGCGTTTACTCGATTTCGATCGGGACATAACCTGCCTGTTGCTGTGATACCATGCGCGCCTTCGGGCTCGGAGTCAGTGGCATCATGGAATTAACCAGGGGACAAATCAAGCGCCTGCGCACGGAGGGCCATCGGCTAAAGTTAAAACCGGTCGTAATCATTGGGCAAAAAGGCCTGAGCGAGAATCTGCACCAGGAACTGGAAGTCGCCCTGACTCACCACGAACTGATAAAATTGCGCATCCCGGCGTTCGACAAGGCGGGGAAACGTGGACTCAGCCAGTCGCTTTGCGAACGACACCAGGCACAGCTGGTTGAACACATCGGCAATGTCATCGTCATTTATCGACGCAATAAAGAAACCGATCGCTTTGCTCCACTGCTTGGCAGCTGATACTACTTGTACTCCACACCGGTAATGACATATTCCCGGGTGCCGGCAGGCGCCTCGACAACCACGTCATCGCCCTCTTCCTTGCCAATCAATGCGCGCGCTATCGGCGAGCTGATGGCGATTCGGTTTTCATTTATATCGGCCTCGATATCACCCACGATCTGGTAAGCAACTTCGGACTCTGTTTCCGCATCGACCAGGGTTACGCTACATCCGAACACCACGCGACCCGTCTGTTTCAGTGTTGTGATATCGATGATCTGCGCGTTTGACAGTGCTGCTTCCAGCTCGGCGATACGCCCCTCGGTAAAACTCTGCTCCTCACGCGCGGCGTGATACTCGGCATTTTCCTTGAGGTCACCATGCTCCCTGGCGGTCGCAATCGCCTCGATCACGGCCGGTCGCTTGACGGACTTCAGTTCCCTGAGCTCCAGTTTAAGCCTCTCTGCACCGGCAGCGGTTAGCGGAATTTGATTCATTAATTTACACCTGGTGTAAAGATTGTAAGCAGTATACTTCTTGTATTTCTCGATGCGACATCGCAATGCTAGTAGCCCTGCCCCCTGCCATGGTAGTCGTATAACACACCGAATGCATGAGTGCTTCCCGACGAATCGTATAGGAATCCGCAATCGCCGCGCGACCCTCGGTGGTGTTGACGATCAACACGATTTCGTCATTCTTGATCATGTCGACGATATGCGGACGTCCTTCCTTGACCTTGTTGACGTGTTGACACGCGATCCCACCCGCGCGAATAACCTTCGCGGTGCCACCGGTTGCAACCAGGTTAAATCCCTGGTTATGCAGCTCTTGCGCTAGTTCCACGATCGCTTTCTTATCGGTTTCGCGCACGCTCAGGAACGCGGTACCCGGGCTAGGTACTTTGCCGCCCGATGCGATCATTGCCTTGGCAAAGGCTTCGGCGAAACTGCGCCCGATACCCATGACCTCACCCGTTGATTTCATTTCCGGGCCGAGGATGGGATCAACCCCCTGAAACTTGGTGAACGGAAATACCGACTCCTTGACCGATACAAAATCCGGTACCACCTGCACGGTTTTACCCTGTTGCTCCAGGCTCTGTCCGACCATGCAACGCGCCGCTACCTTGGCAAGCGGGATGCCGGTCGCTTTCGATACGAACGGCACCGTGCGCGAAGCACGGGGATTAACCTCGAGGATATAAACCTCGTCATCCTTGATCGCAAACTGCGTATTCATCAGTCCGACCACGTTGAGTGCTCGCGCCATGGCGCCGACCTGTTCGCACAGACGCTGCTGGATTTCATCGGAAAGCGTATAGGGTGGCAGCGAGCAGGCTGAATCACCCGAGTGCACGCCGGCCTGTTCGATGTGCTCCATCAGTCCGCCGATCAGTATGTTTTCACCATCGCAAATCGCATCGACATCGACTTCAACCGCCTCATCGAGAAAGCGATCCAGCAGCACCGGTGAATCGCGGTTGACTTTAACAGCCTCCTGCATGTATCGCGCCAGATCGTCCTGGTCGTAGACAATCTCCATCGCCCTGCCACCGAGAACGTAGGAAGGACGTACCACCAGCGGAAAGCCGACCTTATCAGCCAGCTGTGCGGCCGACTCGACATCGAAAGCGATGCGGTTAGGAGGCTGCAACAACCCGAGGTCCTGGATCATTTTCTGGAAACGCTCACGATCCTCGGCAAGGTCAATTGAATCGGGGGTGGTACCGATAATCGGCACCCCGGCCGCCTCCAGCGAGCGCGCCAGGTTCAGCGGCGTCTGCCCACCGAACTGGACGATAACGCCCGTCGGTTTTTCCAGATCAATAATTTCGAGCACATCCTCGTAGGTCAAGGGCTCAAAGTAAAGCCGATCCGAGGTGTCGTAGTCGGTTGATACGGTTTCCGGATTACAGTTGATCATGATGGTTTCGTAGCCATCCTCGCGCATTGCCAGCGCCGCGTGCACGCAACAGTAATCGAACTCGATGCCCTGCCCGATTCGATTCGGCCCGCCCCCAAGCACGACGATCTTTTCACGATCGCTCGGTTCTGCCTCGCACTCTTCATCGTAACTCGAATAGAGGTAGGCCGTGCTTGATGCAAACTCGGCGGCACAGGTGTCGACTCGCTTGTAAACTGGCCTGATATCCAGTGCCCTGCGCTGCGCTGCAAAACTCGTCTCATCGGTCTTCAATAAAGTCGCCAGGCGCCGGTCCGAGAAACCCTTGCGTTTAAGCCTGCGGATTTCGTAAGCACTCAAATCTTCCGTGCTACGTCCGTCGAGATCTTTTTCGATTTGCACCAGTTCTTCAATTTGCACCAGGAACCAGGGATCAATCGCGGTATGCTCGAATACCTGCTCGAGACTGTATCCGGAACGAAAAGCATCCGCGACATACCAGATTCGACGCGCGCCCGGCAGGCGCAGTTCGGTGCGATACAAATCCTCGAGTTCATCCGGGTCCTGTTGCTGATCGACGATCTCGTCGAGACCATGCACGCCCGTTTCCAGTCCCCGCAACGCTTTCTGAAAGGACTCCTGGAAATTACGACCAATCGCCATGACCTCGCCAACCGATTTCATCTGGGTCGACAGCCGGTTATCGGCCTGCGGGAATTTTTCAAAGGTAAACCGCGGAATCTTGGTGACCACGTAGTCGATACTGGGCTCAAACGAGGCCGGGGTTGCACCGCCGGTTATATCATTCTGAAGCTCGTCCAGCGTATAGCCAACCGCGAGCTTGGCCGCAATCTTGGCAATCGGGAACCCAGTGGCCTTGGAAGCCAGAGCCGACGAACGCGACACCCGGGGATTCATCTCGATGATAATCATTTCGCCGTTTTCGGGATTGATCGCGAACTGCACGTTGGAGCCGCCGGTTTCAACCCCGATCTTGCGCAATACCGCGAGTGACGCGTTGCGCATGATCTGGTATTCCTTGTCGGTCAGGGTTTGCGCCGGTGCCACGGTTATCGAATCACCGGTGTGCACGCCCATCGGGTCGAGATTCTCGATCGAGCAGATAATGATGCAATTGTCATTTTTATCGCGCACTACCTCCATCTCGAATTCCTTCCAGCCAAGCACCGATGCCTCTATCAACACCTCGCTGGTCGGTGAAAGATCCAGTCCGCGCCGTATTATGTCTTCAAATTCCTCGCGGTTATACGCGATTCCGCCACCGCTGCCGCCCATCGTGAAAGACGGTCTGATAATGACCGGGAACCCGATCTGGGACTGACCCTGCCAGGCCTCTTCGAGGCTGTGTGCAATAAACGCCTTGGGGGTCTTGAGCCCGATTTCGGTCATGGCCTTGCGAAACTGCTCGCGGTCTTCTGCCATATCGATCGCTTCGCGCGTGGCGCCAATCATTTGCACACCGTACTTTTGCAATACCCCCTCGCGCACCAGGTCGAGTGCGCAATTGAGCGCGGTCTGACCACCCATGGTCGGCAACAGGGCATCGGGACGCTCCCTGGCAATAATTTTCTCAACCGCATGCCAGTTAATCGGCTCGATATAGACAGCGTCGGCAGAGTTCGGATCGGTCATGATCGTCGCAGGATTCGAATTGATCAGGATGACGCGAAAACCCTCTTCCTTGAGCGCCTTGCAGGCCTGCGCCCCCGAGTAGTCAAACTCGCAGGCCTGGCCGATGACGATCGGTCCGGCGCCGATGATCATGACCGACTCGATGTCTTGACGCCGTGGCATCAGCTCACCCCTGCGCCGGTTTTATGCGCGACAATCAAATCTAAGAAGCGATCGAACATCGGTGCTACATCGTGCGGCCCGGGACTTGCCTCGGGATGCCCCTGGAAGCTGAATGCCGGTTTGTCGGTTCGCTCTACCGCCTGCAGGCTGCCATCAAACAGGGATCGATGCGTCGCCTTTAGGCACTTAGGCAGACTGGTTTCATCAACCGCGAAACCATGGTTTTGACTGGTGATCATCACCACGCCGGTCGCCAGGTCCTGCACCGGGTGGTTCGCCCCGTGATGCCCGAACTTCATCTTGACTGTTCTGGCACCGCTCGCCAGCGCGAGCAATTGATGACCCAGGCAGATACCAAACACCGGCAGGTCGGCCTGTAAAATCCGGTCGATGGCCTCGATGGCATAGTCACAGGGTTCCGGATCTCCCGGCCCGTTCGACAGGAATACCCCGTCAGGCTGCATTGCCAGTACCTCGTCGGCCGGGGTTTTGGCCGCGACGACGGTAACGCGTGCACCCCGACTCGCGAGCATGCACAGGATATTTTTCTTGATCCCGTAATCGTAGGCAACCACGTGGTAAGGCGTATCGGGATTCTCGCCATACCCGGCACCGATGGACCAGGTCGATTGGGTCCAGGTGTAAGTTTCCGCAGTCGTGACCACCTTGGCCAGATCACAACCCGCGAGACCGCCGAAGGCCCGGGCCGCTTCGACCGCCGCGGCCTCGGTTACCCGGTCGCCGGCCATAATCGCACCCGACTGGGCACCCTTGTCGCGCAGCAGTCGCGTCAATTTGCGGGTATCAATATCGGATATAGCGATGACTTCGCGGGATTCGAGGTAATCCTGCAGGCTGTGCTGGCTGCGCCAGTTACTTGCCAGCAACGGCAGGTCGCGAATGATCAGGCCGCTCGCATGAATCCGGGACGCTTCTTCATCTTCGTCATTGACACCGGTATTACCGATATGGGGATAAGTCAGGGTTATGAGTTGCTGGCAATAGGAGGGATCGGTCAAAATTTCCTGATATCCAGTCATCGCGGTGTTGAATACCACTTCACCGGCTGATGTTCCATCAGCGCCGATCGACCTGCCCTTAAAGATGGTTCCATCCTCTAAGGCTAGTATTGCGGGTTTGTGCACAAAATCTCCAGTCTCAAAAAAATGCGCGCGCGCAAAAATGGGATGAACCAGAGGTTCGTCCCATCTAAGAATTCACCATGCATTAATACCGCGGGTGCAGCATCTTCTTGAACGCAAATTGTATGCTTAATGCAGATATGAGTCTACGGCTGGATTAAATTTTGTTAAATTACGGCACTTCAAAACCTTCCTTTGCGGTAAATTGAGAACTGCTGATGCTCCCGAGCTCAAATCACTTTGCGCGAGCTGTCGCTTACATCCTGCTCGCAATCCTGTTATTCGACCTGCAGGGCGTCATTATCAAGTTTTTGGGGGAACGCTACCCGGTGCAGCAGCTGGCAACCTTTCGCAACATTTTCGGACTGATCCCGAGCATGCTGGTCCTGTTCCTGTCGCGCGAGTGGCACTCCAGGGGCAGGCTGTTGAAAATCCGTCAGTGGCGGCTTGGCCTGGTCCGTGGGCTCTGCATTGCAGTTGCTCAATTCTGTTTTTACCTGTCGATCACCAAGATGGAGCTGGCCACGGCTACGACCCTGACCTACATCAGCCCGGTTCTGATAACCATGTTATCGATCCCGATTCTGAGGCACGACGTGGGCTTGTGGCGCTGGATGGCAGTTGCTGTCGGCTTTGTCGGTGTGTTGATGATCATGGCGCCGGGCACCGAGGTATTTACCCCGTACAGCCTGTTACCAATAGTCGCTTCGCTGGGATACTCGTTGTCCACCGTCTGCGTTAAGCTTTTTGATGACCATGTCCCGACCGCATTGATCAACATGTACGCGTCCGCGGGTGCACTGCTCGGGGCACTGGCAATCCTGTTCGCAACCACCGGTTATCTCGGTGTAGAGACCACCGAGGACTGGTTATTGCTGCTGACAATGGGATTCGTGGGCGGATTTGCGGTATTGTCTTTAATCAATGCCTACCGCCTCACCCGGCCTGCTAACCTGTCGCCCTACGAGTACTTCGGCATCCCGTTCGCGTTTGTGCTGGGATGGATATTCTTCGACGAGGCGCCCTTCGAAAAGCTCATTCCCGGCGTATTCCTGATTGTCGCAGGAGGCTTGCTGATCGCCTGGCGCGAACGTAAGAAACGCGTCGATGCGACACCGGTCATTACCGAGTAGCGGCCTTCAACCGTGCTGCTGCATTCGTTCAAGCAACTGCTGTTCACAGAATTCGACCGAGACTAGCATTTGCTGGGCATCGGCGAAACGCATATACGGCTTTTTCTGCAAGGCCTTGATCAGGACCTCGATGATCCCGACCGGCAGGGTCAAGTGATTGAGATCGGGTTCTCCCGCAAGGATGTCGCGCTTTAGTTCGGGTAACGAGCTACCGGAAAATGGCTGGTAACCCGTGAGCAAATGATAAAGCGTCACCGCCAACGAATAAAGATCCGAGCGCCCGTCCAGTTTCTTACCCTTCAGCTGCTCGGGTGACATATAGGCCGGGGTTCCGATTATCAAATTTCCGGTCAGGTGCGCCCGATGCTCGCTATATGCGGCGCCAAAATCCGTCAGGATATAGGTATCATGCTCGGTGTCATACATGATATTGGCCGGCTTGATGTCGCCATGTATCACCCCATGCTCATGTGCCACCGATAACGCCCTCAACATCGCCTTCGAGATGCGAATGCACTCCCCTACCGTCAGGTATTCACGTTTGCGCAAGCGCAGGGACATCGAGTAACCCGAAATGTAATCCATCGCGATAAAGGCACCATCGCCCATTTTTTCGGCATCGTAGATCTTGACGATATTCTCGTGATCGAGTTGCGATACGATAACTGCCTCGTGCAGCCAGTGATCGATGCGATCCCGCTCAATTTTCTCGTCCTTGCGAATTCGCATGACCTTCAGGGCAACACGATTTTGACTGCTAAGATCGATAGCTTCGTACACTAACGCAGTCGAACCCGTGGCGATTTTCTTCAGCAGGCGGTAATTACCGATTGGCGGGAATTGAGAATTCACTTTCTGTACCGACTTACCAACGATTGTGATGTAGAAATTAGATCATGCGATAGAACCGGAACCGACGCAAACCTTGCCTGGTTGCGACAAATTATCAAAACCGACTGGACAAACCTGGTTACTTTCATAATCATTGCGCCACGTTTTCAGGTGCGTGGAAACACGAGAATCGGGAAACTCGCGAAAATCGAGTACTGCCCCCGCAACGGTAAAGGAAGTTTTTCCGCTTCCAAGTCCGGAGACCGGCCTGAAAGTGAAATAAACAAGACCAGAATTACGGGTGGTAATTCTCACAGCCTGTCGCGTTGGACCAACTTCTCGCCAACTGTGTGTGTCTCCCTATTTCAGCGAGAACCACATGAAATCCAATCGTATTATTATAGCCGGTGCTTGCCTGCTTGCACTGCCGCTCGGCAGTCCCGCCGATCTCGGGCCCATCGTCATCACTCCAACCCGAACCGAGCAGGTACAAAACAATTCCAGCGCCACGGTTTACGTGCTTACCTCCGAACAGATCAAGTCTAGTGGGGTGTCGACTACCAGCGAGGTATTACGCGGTATTCCGGGAGTACAGGTAGACGATCTGTTCGGTAGTGGCAGCCAGATTAACGTCAGCGTGCGCGGATTTTCGTCAACCGCGAATGCAAATACCCTGATTCTCGTAAACGGGCGTCGTCTCAATTATAGCGATACTGCTTCACCAGATTTGCACCATATTCTTCCAAGGGATATCGAACGTATTGAAGTGATGGTCGGCAGTGCCGGTAGCCTGTATGGCGATCAGGCAGTCGGCGGAGTCATCAACATCATTACCAAAAAGCCGGATGACAATTTTCACCAGGTCAGTACTCGCGTTGGTAGCTTCGACTACCGTGGCATCGATTTCAGCTCTTCACGACGCCTCTCGCCTACGCTGGGTTATCGCCTGTCCGCCGGCACCTTCGAAGCCGATAATTACCGCGACCACAACAAGGAAGATAACACCAGTTTCAGCGGCGTTTTGGAATACGGCAAGGAAGAGAACAGTTTTTTTATCGAGTTACAGCAAATCGACAATGATCTGGAGTTACCCGGGGCATTATTTGAAGACGAGTTTGAAGACGATCCGACGCAGATAAATTCTGCATTTAGCAACGATTTTCGCAACGAAGACATCAGTGTTTTCAGACTCGGATACGCACGCGACCTGGGTGCACATCGCTTTAGCATCGATGCAACGCAGCGCAACACCGATGCCGATATTTTTCAGAGTTTCCGTGACAATCCGAGCCAGATGGCTGGCTTCGATGACCGGGAAAACAACAGTATCAATCCAAAGCTTTCCGGCATTTTTTTCAACGGAATCGAAATTCCCTACGTGATCGGCATCGACCTTGAAGAGGTAGATTATGAGCTTGAAATACCTTTTGTATTTTTTGGCTTCCCGGGAGAAACAGCCTCCAGTAATGAACAGGAAAGCAAGAGTCTGTATTTTCAGATCAATCCCCAGCTTACCGAAATGACACAGCTGACTTTTGGAATGCGACACACCGATGTAGAAAACGACTTTATCGATGGTACCGCTTTTCCAGATGGAGGTGAGTATGATGACGACATCACCGTAGCCGAACTGGGGCTCGCCTTATTCGTCGACCCGCGAACCCGGATTACGGCTCGCCTGGATCAAAATTTTCGCTTTGCCAAGGTTAACGAGCTAGCCCTGGCAACACCTGATGAAATCCTCGACACCCAGACCGGCGAATCCTACGAAATCGGCGTAGAAATTACCCGTGGCGTTCACCAGTTGATCGCTTCGATTTATCGGCTCGACCTGGAAGACGAAATCGAATTTGATCCTAATGCAGGTATGTTTGGAGAAAACGTCAATCTCGAAGACACCCGGCGTAATGGCCTGACCCTGTCGTTATTCAGTCAGCTCAGCGCATCGTTAGATCTCAGGACAGAGATCGGGATAGTAGATGCCGAATTCGGTTCCGGCACTTTTGACGGCAAGGACATCTCGGGTGTTTCGGATGCGATTGCCAAACTACGCGGTGATTATCGTATAAACGATTACTTCACGACTTACCTTGAATACCAATACAGCTCCCCGAGGTACGCACAGGGCGATAATGCCAACGAGTTTGGCAAAATCGGTTCGAACACAGTATACAATGCGGGTATTGCTTACCAATACAAGGCATGGGATGTAAACTTCAGGATCAACAACCTGGCGGATGAGGAGTATGCAGACTTTGTTACCAACAACGGTCTTGGGCCTGTTTATCAGCCCAGTCCAGAGCGTAATTTCACGTTAACCGCAGGCTATCGCTTTGAATAATGGGTAATAGACTGACAAAAGTATATACCCGCACCGGGGATCAGGGGACGACCGGGCTGGCGGATGGCAGTAGGCTCGCGAAAAACGATCCCCGCGTGCATTGCATGGGCGAGGTCGATGAACTCAATGCCTGTATTGGTCTTGCACTGAGCCTGCTCGATGATGGGCCAGCACAGCAGGTGCTGTTCGCCGTGCAGCATGACCTGTTCGATATCGGGGCCGAACTGTGCCAGCCCGGCAAACAGCTAATAACAGATGACTATGTCGCGGGTCTCGAAACCAGTGCCGATGAATTCAATGCCGAGCTGAGCGAGCTAAAAGAGTTTATTTTACCGGGTGGTTCACAGGCGATCGCCTGCCTGCATCTAGCGAGAACCGTGTGCCGACGCGTCGAACGGGCGCTGGTGGGTTTAAATGACCAGAAAGAAATTAACCCGATCACCTGTCGCTATATCAATCGTTTATCGGACCTGCTTTTTATTATCAGCAGGGCTCAGGCGCATAGCGATGGTAGCGGCGAAGTCTACTGGAACTCGAAATACTCGCGCTTGAATCGTGGAGAAAAAACCGAGTAGCGGAGTCTGCTAGCGACGCAGCTCGACAGTAACACGCCGGTTTGCAGCCAGCGATTTCTTGTTACTGCCATTACGCGCAGGGTTTTGTTCACCGACGTAGTCCACACGCAGAAGCTTCGAATCTATACCGCGAGCAATCAGTAAATCGTACACATACCAGGCGCGACGTTCGGACAGCCCATCGTTATAACAGGCCAACCCCGTATTGTCGGTATGACCGGTCACGACGATTTCAGAAATCGCGCTATCAACCTTCAGGTAGTCCAGCATATTGACAAAAGCGGATTCTTCTTCGCGGATACTGGCAAACTCGTTATCGGGCTCGAAATGAATGCTGCTGACGCGCACGTCGTTGAAGTTATGCCGGTATAGCCGCGCGACACACTGGTTAAACTCGGTCTCGACTTCACCGAATCTGACGCTCGACAGCGACGCAATCATCGGCTGGTCATCGTAGAAAAGAAATCCGGGCTGGTACCCTTTGCGCAATTCGAAGTAGGCTTGCTCGGCGATGGTAGAGGGAATTTTGAACAGCCCTTTTCGACCACTGGTCTCGAAGCGAGCCAGAACAGCACGGGTACCACTGGCATTCCAGGCGTTAGCCTCCGAACGCAGCTCGACATTAATGCCTTTCGCGAACCGATGCGAGGTATCGAGCTCGAGTTTCAATCCTCGACCCGCTTCCTGGGTAAAAACAGCACGTCCAAAACGCGGAATCTGGTGCTCAATCCGGCAACCGATCGCGCTATTCTGACTCAGGGTCCATTGGGAAACATCCATCGAGGCCTGGTAGCGACGCTCGAGCGCCTGTGCCGGTGCACAAAGGCCCGGCAGGAGAATGAAAAGCGCAATTAATCTAAGGGCCATCGGCAACCAGTCAGTTTCGAAACTAGTCGATGTATCGGCGCGGCGCGCTTATTCTTGAATACTAGTTGAGTTGCAGAAAATCGAGCACCGCACTGCTAAAAGCATCCGGATTTTCGGCGTGCAGCCAGTGACCCGCATCCTCGATGGTAGTAATCGACGGCTTGCTGAATATCCGATTGATGACCTCGATTTCGGCGTCACCAATATAGTCCGACTTTTCGCCACGCAGAAATAAGGTCGGTACCTCGATGACTTCATCTGCCGGTAAATCGATGAACCCGGTCAGCCATTCAATGTCTCGCTGGATAACCTGCCAGTTGACTCGCCAGCGCCAACCACTGGATTCACGGATCAAATTCTGCAATAAAAATGCACGCAGCTGGTCTTCGGGAATATTTTGACGAAGCAACTGATCGGCCTCGGCGCGCGATTCCAGTCGATCCAGACGCAGTGCCAGAATCGGATCAATCAGGTCGTCGTAGTGGTGGAAATAAGCGACCGGGGCTATGTCGGCGACAATCATGGCCGCAAAAAGATCCGTGTTCTGCAAGGCCAGGGCCATCGCAACCTTACCGCCCATGCTATGGCCCAGAATGTAACATTTGTCGATATCTAGCTGACGCAACAACGCCTCAACATCGTTGGCCATCACCGGGTAGTTCATTTCATCGGCATGGAAGGAGTCGCCATGGTTGCGCAGATCAATGGTTACAACCCGGTAGCGACTGGCGAACTGGCGCGCGTGCGTTTGCCAGTTCTTGCCAGAGCCAAACAAGCCATGCAGAACAACTAATGGTTGACCGCTGCCGTTCGAGGTGAAGTGAAGTTCCGCCATTTTGCTGCCGCTCCGTGAAGAATTACGGTCAGTGAATCGGGACTATTTCTTGCGCGGTATATAGAGGTCGGTAATGGTGCCTTCGGCCATTTCTGCCGCAAAATTGAAAGTTTCAGATAGCGTCGGGTGCGGATGGATCGTCAGGCCGATATCCTCGGCATCGGCACCCATCTCCAGGGCCAGCACAGTCTCGGCAATCAACTCACCCGCGTTTGGACCCACGATACCAGCCCCGAGAATGCGTTTACTTTCCTTGTCAAATATTACTTTTGTCATGCCTTCGTCCCGGTCGATACCCAGCGAACGACCGCTTGCGGCCCACGGAAAAGCCCCTTTTTCATACTCGATACCCTGCGCCTTGGCGTCAGCTTCACTCAATCCCATCCAGGCAACCTCGGGATCGGTGTAGGCCACGGAAGGAATCGTCAACGGCTCGAAATAGGACTTCATACCGGCGATTACTTCCGCTGCAACCTTGCCTTCATGCGTCGCCTTGTGCGCCAACATGGGATTGCCGACGATATCGCCAATCGCAAATATATTGGGGACGTTGGTTCGCATCTGCTTGTCCACTGCAATAAAACCCGCTTCGTCGACATTAACACCCGCCTTGTCGGCCCCGATTTTATTGCCGTTGGGACGACGACCTACCGCTACCAGCACCTTGTTGAATAGAGCCGGTGCAGGCGCCTTGTCACCTTCGAAACTTACTTTGAGGCCGTTCTTCTGCGCCTTGATCGCGGAAACCTTGGTGTTGAGAAGAATTGCCTTGTAACGTTTCGATATAATCTTGGTTAAACCTCGCAGCAGGTCCTTGTCACATCCAGGAATCAGAGTATCCATGAATTCTACGACCGTAATTTCTGAACCCAAGGCATGGTAGACAGTCGCCATTTCCAGTCCGATTATGCCACCACCGACAATCAACAGTTTTTTTGGAACATCGTTTAATTCAAGGGCGTCGGTAGAATCCATCAGGCGCGGATCGTCATTTGGGAACGGCGGTATCTCGGTCGGCTGCGATCCCGCAGCAATAATGCAGTGTTCGAATTTGATACGGGTTACTGCGCCATTTTTATCAACCTGAATATTGTTCTTGTCAATAAATTCCGCGACGCCATGCACTACCGTTACCTTGCGTTGCCTGGCAAGACCCGACAGGCCACCCGTGAGCTTCCCGACTACCTTGCTTTTAAATTGGTTAATTCCGGGCAGATCGATCTTGGGCTTACCGAAAGTGACCCCGTTAGCCTTCATGTGGTCGGCTTCGTTAATGATTTGTGCCGTATGTAAGAGTGCCTTCGACGGAATACAGCCAACATTCAAACACACGCCACCGAGCGATTCGTAACGCTCGATTAAAACGACTTTTTTGCCCAGGTCGGCAGCGCGAAAAGCCGCGGTATAGCCGCCCGGGCCGGCGCCCAGAACAACCAATTCCGCATCGATATCGGCATTACCTGGCGCGGCAGGTGCCGCCTTTTCGGCCTTCGCGGGCGGTTGCTTGGCCGCTTCTGATTTCGCCGACTTTGCATCAAGCTTCGACCCGGAAGCCGCGGCAGAGGTTTCAATCAGGCCGAGTTTACCGCCCTCGGAAATTTTATCCCCGACCGCGACGTTCAACTGTTTTATGGTCCCGGCAAAAGGAGACGGGATATCCATCGTCGCCTTGTCCGATTCGAGGGTTAGCAGGGGATCTTCAATCTTGACCGTGTCCCCCACCGCAACGTGCATCTCGATAACTTCGACGTTTTCAAAATCACCGATATCCGGCAGTAATAGCTCTTTTTCGCTCATGATTATAAAAGTATCCTTCTGATGTCCGAGATCACCTGGCTCAGGAAAGTGGTAAAACGCGCTGCCTGGGCGCCATCGATAACCCGATGATCATAAGACAGGCCAAGCGGCAAGATTAGACGCGGCTCAAACTCGCCGTCAAGGTAAACCGGTTGCATTTTTGATCGCGAAACGCCGAGTATGGCGACTTCGGGCGCATTGACGATGGGCGTAAAATAAGTTCCACCGATTCCGCCCAGGCTCGAGATCGTGAAACAGCCCCCCTGCATATCCGTCGGCGACAATTTACCGTCGCGCGCGCGTAGCGACACTTCTCCGAGCTCAGCGGCCAGTTCAAACAGGCCTTTCTGGTCGACATCGCGGACCACCGGAACCACGAGGCCACTGGGTGTATCTACAGCAATACCGATATGAAAATATTTTTTCAGTATCAGGTTTTCACCACGTGCATCGAGCGACGCATTAAAGGTCGGAAACTCCTGTAGTGCGCTGACCACTGCTTTCATTAAAAAGACCAGTGGCGTCAGGCGCACGGATTTCTTTTCCGCCTCTTTCGCGAGTGACTTGCGGAAGGCTTCGAGCTCGGTGATATCAGCGTCATCGAACTGGGTAACGTGGGGGACGTTAACCCAGCTGCGATGCAGATGTGCGCCCGAGATCTTCTGGATCCGGCTCAGCGCAACCGTCTCGATTTCACCAAACTTGGAATGATCGACTTCGGGGATGCTGCCGACACTGATGCCGGTTGCGCCCGGAGCAGCACTACCGGTCATGGCTGATTTAACGAAAGCCTTGACGTCGGCCTTGACGATACGGCCCTTGGCACCGCTGGCAATGACCTGTTCCAGGTTAACTCCCAGTTCACGCGCGTACCTGCGAATTGACGGACTGGCATGTATCATCGTGTTGCGCGAGCTATCTGCCTGGTCGACTCCCGTTCCCGGGTGTGGTCGCATCGTTTTTCCGGGGCTGGCTTCGGCTTTTGCGAAACTGGGGTCGGGCGTCGACGGCGCGGCGTCACGAACCTCCGGCACGGGCGCGGAATCCGGCACAGCTGCTGTAGCCGGTGCTGAATCCTTGACCGACGCTGGTGCACTCTCAGCTGCTTGCGCTTCTGTGGCACCATCACTCGCGCTCAGTGTTGCAATTTTATCGCCCTCGTTAAGTCGGTCTCCGACGCTAACCAGTATCGATTCGATGGTGCCATCGTAAGGAGTCGGTATCTCCATTGTCGCCTTGTCTGATTCCAGTACGATGATTGACTGTTCGGCTTCGACTTCGTCTCCAGCGGCAACGAGTATTTCTATAATCTCGATATCCTGAAAGTCACCGACGTCGGGAAGCGTTATCGTTTTATTCTCTGCCACTTGAATGCTCCTGCTGGCCGGCCTAAACCGTCACCGGATTAGGTTTTTCAGGGTCTATGCCGTACTTCTTGATCGCCTGCTGCACGACCTTGCTTTCAATGTCGCCGTCGTCGCTCAAGGCCTTCAATGCAGCGACCACGATGTAGTAGCGATTAACTTCAAAGAAGATGCGCAGGTTCTCACGGGTATCACTGCGACCGAAGCCATCGGTACCGAGACTGACGAATCGTGACCAGACAAATTCACGTATCTGTTCGGCATAGGCACGAATATAATCGGTCGAGATGATAACCGGCCCCTTGCGCCCCCGCATCTGGGTTTCAAGATAACTTTGACGCGCCTTTTTGGTTGGATGCAGTTTGTTCCAGCGCGCGCAGCTCTTGGCCTCGCGAGCGAGTTCGTTAACGCTGGTGACACTCCAGACGTCGGCATTAATCTTGAAATCTTTTTTCAGGAGTTCAGCAGCAGCGATGACTTCGCGCAAGATCGTGCCTGATCCCATTAATTGCACCTTGAGACCTCGCTGTTCACCCTCTTCAAGGCAATAGAGACCCTTGATAATGCCCTCTTCCGAATCCTTGGGCATCGCCGGATGCAGATAATTCTCGTTCATGACCGAAATGTAATAGAAGACATTTTCCTTCAGCTGATACATGCGTTTCATCCCGTCGTGGATTATGACCGCAAGCTCGTAGGCGAAAGTCGGATCGTAGGATACGCAGTTTGGAATCGTCCCGGCGACAACCAGGCTATGACCGTCCTGGTGCTGTAGGCCCTCGCCAGCGAGTGTGGTGCGACCCGCTGTTCCACCCATCAGGAACCCACGTACCTGCATATCGCCGGCTGCCCATGCCAGGTCACCGATACGTTGGAAGCCAAACATCGAGTAGTAGATATAGAACGGAATCATGCTGACACCATGTGCACTGTAGGCCGAGCCTGCGGCAATCCAGGAAGACATCGCACCCGCCTCGTTGATGCCCTCCTCGAGAATCTGTCCCTTGATATCCTCGCGGTAGTACATCACCTGGTCCGAGTCCATAGGTTCGTACAGCTGACCTTTAAACGAGTAGATTCCGAGTTGACGAAACATGCCTTCCATACCGAAGGTCCGGGCCTCGTCCGGAACAATCGGAACGATATTGTTGCCGATTTTCTTGTCGCGCGCCAAAGTCGACAATATGCGCACGAAGGCCATCGTGGTTGAGAACTCGCGTTCCCCACTGTCTTTTAACAACGCATCGAAAATCTCCAGCCCGGGGATAACCAGCGGATCTGCGGTATCGCTGCGCACCGGCATATATCCACCGAGTTTCTCGCGACTATTGCGCATGTACTCCATTTCCACGCTGTCCTCGGGAAACTTGTAAAACGGCGTTTCCGCAATATCCTCATCGCTGATCGGAATATTGAAACGATCACGAAAAGCCTTGAGCGATTCCTCACCCATTTTCTTTTGTGAATGGGTGATATTCTGCCCCTCGCCCGATTCTCCCATGCCGTAACCCTTAACCGTCTTGGCCAGAATTACCGTCGGCCTGCCGGTAGATTCAACCGCCTCGGCATAGGCTGCGTAAACCTTGTGCGGATCGTGACCGCCGCGGTTAAGGCGCCAGATATCTTCGTCGGACATTTCGGCGACCATGTCACGTGTTTCGGGGTATTTACCGAAAAAATGTTCACGCGTATAAGCACCACCTTTCGCCTTACAAGCCTGATACTCACCATCGATAGTTTCCTCCATGAGTCGCTGCAATACACCATCCTTGTCTTTGGCAAGCAAATGGTCCCAGTAAGATCCCCAGACCACTTTCAAGACGTTCCATCCTGCTCCGCGGAAAACAGCTTCCAGTTCCTGGATAATTTTCCCGTTACCACGCACCGGTCCGTCGAGTCGCTGCAGGTTACAGTTGATAACGAAAATCAGGTTGTCCAGGTTCTCGCGGCTGGCCAGCGAAATCGCACCCAGAGACTCCGGCTCGTCCATTTCACCGTCACCCATAAAGGCCCAGACCTTGCGATCGTGTTGCGGTTGAATATCGCGATTTTCAAGGTATTTCATGAAGCGTGCCTGGTAGATCGCCATGATCGGGCCGAGCCCCATCGATACGGTCGGAAATTGCCAGAAATCCGGCATCAACCACGGGTGCGGGTAAGACGAGAGACCATTTTGATCCAGCGCTTCCTGTCGAAATGCTTTCAGTTGATCTTCGCTGATACGTCCTTCGAGGAATGCGCGCGCGTAGACGCCCGGTGCCGAGTGCCCCTGGAAAAAAACCAGGTCGCCCTTGTGCTCTTCGTTGGGCGCACGAAAAAAGTGCATGAATCCAACGTCGTAAAGCGTCGCAGCCGATGCAAAACTGGCAATATGTCCACCCAGTTCGCTGGACTTGCGATTGGCATGCACGACCATCGCCGCGGCATTCCAGCGGATGACCGAGCGTATGCTGTGCTCGATCGCCTGGTCGCCGGGAATCGGGCGCTGCTGCGCAACCGGAATCGTGTTGACGTATGCCGTATTGGCGGAGAAAGGGAGATAGGCACCCGAACGCCGAGTTTTATCGATGAGTCGCTCGAGCAGAAAATGGGCCCGCTCCGGACCCTCGCGCTCGAGCACCGAGTCAAGCGATTCTATCCATTCCTGGGTCTCCTCAGGATCAATATCGGTCTGGTCTGCCACGTGTATTGCCTTTGTTTTATTCTGGCGGGATTATACAGCATATTATTCCGCGTCCAGATGTTATTATCATATCTAATTCCAACATTCGTATTCTAAATCTAGGCTCAGAAATCGATGAATAAACTCACCATCATCGCTCCCGATGACTGGCATCTGCACCTGCGCGACACGCCATACATGGAAGCCGTTGTCAACGATACGGCACGACAGTTCGGACGCGCAATCATCATGCCGAACCTGAGCCCGCCGGTGCGGACTTGTACCGAGGCAATGGCTTACCGCGAACGGATTCTGGCGGCACTACCGGCACAAAGCGGCTTTACACCATTGATGACGCTGTACCTGACTGACAATACGCTGGTTGAAGATATCAGGGAGGCAAGTCAATCGGAATATATCTATGGCGCCAAGCTTTACCCGGCAGGTGCGACCACCAACTCGGAGGCCGGAGTTACCGACCTGGCGAAACTTGATCGTGTGTTCGAGGCAATGCAAATGCACGGCCTGGTACTGCAGGTACATGGAGAGGCTACTGCACCGACGGTCGATGTCTTTGATCGCGAAAAAGTATTCATCGACGAGAGTCTCGCAAAAATTCGTAAAGACTTTCCCGAACTGAAAATCGTGTTTGAACATATCACTACGCGCGAGGCGATCGATTTTGTGCGCGCCTGCGATGCCAACCTGGCAGCCACGATAACCCCGCATCATTTACTGATAAACCGTAACGCGATTTTTGCAGGCGGTATCAGACCGCATCATTATTGCCTGCCGGTCGCCAAGCGCGAACAGCATCGGCAATCACTACTCGAGGTCGCGTCAGGCGGTGAAAGCCGATTTTTTGCCGGTACCGACAGTGCCCCGCACAGTAAAAGTTCGAAAGAATCCGATTGTGGTTGTGCCGGTATTTACTCTGCGTTTAGCGCGCTTGAGTTCTACGCCGAGGCCTTTGATCAGGTCGACGACTTTACCCATTTCGAAGCTTTCATGAGCCGCAACGGGGCTGGCTTTTACGGACTTCCACTGAACCAGGGATCGATCACCCTCAACCGCAGCGCGTGGAAAATACCGGACTCTCTGCCCTACCCTGACTCAAGCCTGGTACCGTTCAAGGCGGGACAGACGCTGCACTGGAAAATTGCTGATAATGACTGAAACGACGCGCTTATCGCAGCGTTTTCGAGGTTATCTTCCGGTCGTCGTCGATGTCGAAACCGGGGGCTTTAACGAGCTAACCGATGCCTTACTGCAGATTGCCGCAGTCCTTATCGATATTGATAAACAGGGAAGACTCTATTGCAGTGAAACCGTCTCCTGTCACGTAACCCCTTTCGAAGGAGCCAATCTTGATCCCAAGTCGATGGAGGTAAACGGTATCGACGTCGACCACCCGTTTCGTCTCGCGGTAGAAGAGAAACAGGCGCTACCCAAGATTTTCAAACCGGTGCGCGAAGCGATCAAGCATCACTGCTGCAAGAAAGCCATACTGGTAGGGCACAACGCACATTTCGATCTCAAGTTTATCAATGCCGCAGCCGCTCGAGCCGGCATTAAGCGCAATCCCTTCCATCCCTTCAGTACCTTTGATACCGTCACCCTTGCGGGCCTGGCCTATGGTCAGACCGTACTGGCGCGAGCCGTCAATTCAGCCGGGGGCGAGTGGGATTCAAGTGAAGCGCATTCTGCAGTCTACGATGCCGAAATGACGGCGATGTTATTCTGCAAGATTGTCAATGACGCGGCATTTGTCCCGCCTTAGTGAAAGATATACTCTATACTCCGGCTTAATAAAATCATCCGTCTCAAGCCTTGCGCAAAGAAGACCTCTCCATCATTGTCGTTGATGACCTGCAGTTTAGCCGCGAAGTGGTTAAATCCGGTCTCGGCAAATCCGGATTCACCGACATACGCACCGCTTCGTCTGCAGACGAAGCACTGTATCTACTGAACCAGAGGCGTGCCCACGTGGTGCTGGCTGATTTCTGGATGCCAGGCATGAACGGTCTCGAGATGACCGACCTGGTTCGTCGCTGGGACGAAAATAATGATCGCTATACAGGCATCGTATTGCTGACCGCGGAAGATACCGCTTCGAGCATCGTGGTTGCCTTTGACCGCGGGGTTGATGATTTTATATCCAAGTCGGCAAACCAGTTCGAACTCGCGGCCCGCGTTTTTGGTGCCGGCAGAAATGCCTACCAGCAAAATGAGGTGCGCGAGCGCATGCGCAACCTCAGCAGCCAGTTCCTGCGCGTCAAGCAATACAGCCTGCTGGATCCAGAGACTAGCCTGCCGAATCGGGCACAGCTCGAATTGCATATCGAATCCTTAATCGAGCATTGCAATACGCGTGGCGGCGGGCTTGGCCTGGGTTTGATCGAGGTCAGTTCGCCCAACAATGAGCTGCGCCTTGGAACCTTGAAGACGATCGCCAATTCGATCCAACTGTCGCTGCGACCGATGGATATGGTATCGCGATTCAATATTAATACCTTCGCGGTTTCGGTGCAGTTTCAGGATCCTGAAATCTTTAATCCAGACCTGTTTGATCGCCTGATTCGAAGCATCAAGCGACACACGATGCAAGCCACCGACCAGGGGAAGCAGCTGGATATTTCGATTGGTGTGTGGCACGGCCACGGAATAGACTCCGCGCCCTCGGTATCGGAAATCATCAAACTGGCACACCAGGCCTGCCAACCCATCAACCGTGCGAGCTGAGAAAGTCCCTCTGCGGCGTGGATTTATTGTGAACTTGGCTGGTTAGCTTGCCTTATTTTCGAGTGCTGCCCTGGTCAGTTTTTCTAACTCACCCGTTTCGTGCATCTCGAGCGTAATATCACAACCTCCAATCAATTCCCCGTCTACATAAACCTGAGGGAAGGTCGGCCAGTCAGCAAACCTTGGCAGATTCTGGAAAATTTCCGGATCGGATAACACGTTGACATAGGCGAACTCGATCTCGAGGGACTTAAGCGCTTCGGCGGTCCTGCTTGAAAAGCCACACTGGGGCAGCTGCGGGGTACCCTTCATGTAGATGATGACCGGGTGGGTTTCGACTTGCTGCTTAATACGTTCCAGGACGTCCATTGAATACCTCAAAAATAACCAAGTAAATTACTAAAGTATTATCATAACCGTTTTTTTCAAGCAGGGAAATCAGGTTTCGCCTTTATTCAGACGGAATCGACATGTTGCTGTAGCCAATACTCAAGCAAGGCACTGTGCCAGAGTTTACTGCCGTTCAAACGCGTGAAATGCTGCTCGGGCTCTGCCAGCAATCGATCAATGTATTCCCGGTTAAACAATCCCCGCTCCCGGCTGCGCTGGCTATTCAGCGTGTCCGCCATGAACTGGTAAAAGTCACCCCTGACATATTTTAATGCCGGCATCGGAAAGTAACCCTTCGGCCGATCGATCACGGCATCCGGAATCCGGCCGCGCGCGATTTCCTTGAGCACCCCCTTGCCGTCATGCTTCAGCTTAAGCTCGGGGGGACAGGACGCCGCCAGTTCGACAAGATGATGGTCGAGAAACGGAACACGTGCCTCTAGCCCCCAGGCCATGGTCATGTTATCAACCCGCTTGACCGGATCGTCGACGACCAGCGTGGTCACGTCAAAGCGCAACACGGCATCCAGAAAATTGTCTGCCTGATCGGTATTCAGAAACTCTTCGATGAGTGCAGCGGTATGGTCCTCGCCCCGGTAAGCTGCTGCTACCGTATCGCAGAACTCGTCATGGTCACGATCAATGTAATGGTTAGAAAATCGATTCAGCGCGTTTCCTTCGGCGGCCCACATTTGCGCGTACCAGAAGTAACCGGCAAAGACCTCGTCCGCACCCTGGCCGCTTTGTACTACTTTTACCGATTTTGAAACCTGTTCGGAAAGCAGATAAAAGGCGACCGCATCCTGACCAAACATGGGCTCCGCCATCGCGTTAACCGCTTCCGGCAGACGGGTTAGCACGTCGGCATTGGGAATCAGGAATTTTTCATGATCGGTGGCGTAGCGCTCGGCAACCGGATCGGAAAATTCAAACTCGTTGCCTCTTTCTTCGGGCTGGTCTTCGAAACCGATGCTGAAGGTGCGGATGTCCCGCTGTCCGGCCTCGGCGAGCAGGGCCACCAGCAGGCTGGAATCGAGGCCGCCGGAAAGCAGCACGCCGACCGGCACGTCGGCGATGGTCAGTCGTTTCTTGACCGCCTGCATTAACGAATCGTGGATTGCCTGCGTCCATTCCTCGTCTGACATCGGCTTTGCGGGCCGCCTGGCCAGCAGGTTCCAGTAACGCTCGTCGGTCACCTTACCTTCCGCTGTTACATTCATAGAGAAGGCGGGCCGACATTTCCTGATCGATTTGAGCAGCGTTCGCGGCGCGGGTATCACGGCATGCAAACTCAGTTGGTGATGCAGCCCGACCGGATCGATCCCGGTCGAAAATAAACCGGTTGCAAGCAAGGCCTGCGGATTCGAAGCAAAATAGAAACCCTGCGGTGCAAGCGCGTAATAAAGCGGCTTGATTCCCATGCGATCTCGCGCCAGGAAAAGGTTCTGCCGTCTCGAATCCCAGATCGCAAATGCAAACATGCCATGTAATCGCTCGACACAGGCGTCACCCCAGCAGGCGTAAGCATTGACAATAACTTCGGTATCGCTGTGGGAATTAAAGCGGTAACCTCGTGCAATGAGATCTTCGCGTAACTCCGGGTAGTTATAGATGGTCCCATTGAAGACGATCGCGTAGCGCCTGCTGGCATCCAGCATCGGTTGATGTCCCGCCTCTGACAAGTCGATTATTGCCAACCGACGATGTCCCAGCATGACCGGGCCATCGAAAAATTCGCCTTTATCATCCGGACCACGTTGCGCAACCCTGGCCGACATACTGCTCGCATAGTCGGGATTTATCGAGCTACCGTCGAAACTCAGGGCACCAAATAAACCGCACATAAAACCTCACAATAAATACCATTTCCCGACAAGGGTTGCGTCCAACCATGCATTGCACCCCATACTGAAAGTCCTTATACTGCGCCGCGTGTGGCGGGCAAGGTCAGAACATCGTTACCGGGCCCCGTATTCTAATCGTTTATAATCGGGAGTCATCAATGAATCCATTAAAATCGATACCGGGTACGATTATCTCCGGTTTTGTTTTGGCATTCGTGCTCATGTTCATCCTGGGCACAACGGGTACCGTGAATCCCTGGCAATTCTGGGTCTGGATGCACGTCCTGGTTGGTATCACCTGGATAGGCTTACTGTATTACTTCAACTTTATCCAGGTACCCGGTGTTGCCAAGGCGCTGTCCGAGGCCGACAGCGGAGGCCCGGGGCCTGCTGCAATCAATAAATATGTCGCGCCAAGCGCACTGCTCTGGTTTCGCTGGGCTGCCATCGGGACCTGGCTCACGGGCGCGATGGCGCTCGAAGCCATGCATGGCGGCGAAGGCTCGGGTGTTGTCGCCGCCTTCACGTTTGCGGAAGGATTTCAGACTATTGGCATGGGTGCCTGGCTAGGCACGATTATGCTGTTCAATGTCTGGGTGCTGATCTGGCCGAATCAGAAAAAGATTCTTGGCCTCGACGGGCAGACCCACGAAGCCGATGTTATCGCCAAGGCTAAAACCGTGGCTTTGATGGCCTCGCGTACCAATACACTGTTATCGATTCCGATGCTATTCGCCATGACTGCCCAGGGGCATGGCATGCTGTTTTAAGCGCCGGCATTCCTGCATAAACCGAAGCCCCGTCAATATGGGGCTTTTTTTTACTTCAAAGGCTTGTATTCGATGAAAATCACTGTATGTTTGAGCGTTTTTTTCACGCAGCCAGCAAATGCCAGACCATTTGATCAATGCCTATCGGTCCCTGCCCGTCAATTTTACCCACGGCGACGGCTGCTACCTCTGGGACTCTGATGGTAAACAGTACCTGGATGCGCTTTGCGGCATCTCTGTCACCAACCTGGGCCACAACTACCCGCCCCTGACCGCAGCGATCCAGGAACAGGCGGCAACCCTGCTGCACACATCAAACCTCTACTCGATCACCTGGCAATCCAGACTTGCCGACCTGCTGTGTGCTGCTACAGAAATGGACCGGGTTTTCTTTGCCAACTCCGGCGCCGAAGCCAACGAGGCGGCGATCAAGCTAGCGCGCCTGTATGGACATCAACAAACCATCAAGGATCCACACATAGTAGTGATGCAGAATGCCTTTCATGGTCGCACCATGGCTACGCTCAGCGCCACCGGCAGTCGCAAGGTGCAGGCGGGCTTCGAGCCGTTGGTTTCCGGTTTTGTGCGCGCTCCCTACAACGACATTGCCGCACTTGAAGCTATCGCGGAAAATAATCGGAAGGTGGTCGCAATACTGGTTGAACCGGTACAGGGTGAAGCCGGCATCGTGATTCCTGACTCTGGTTACCTGGTTGCACTGCGTAAAATATGCGATCAAAACAACTGGTTGCTGATGCTGGACGAAGTACAAACCGGCATGGCGCGCAGCGGCAAGATGTTTGCCCACCAGCACGAACCCGTGCTTCCCGATGTCATGACGCTCGCCAAGGCACTCGGTAACGGCGTCCCGGTTGGAGCATGCATCGCGCGGGGAAAAGCAGCCGAAGTATTCCAGCCCGGCAACCACGGGTCCACTTTTGGCGGCAATCCGCTGGCCAGTCGCGCAGCCTATACCGTGCTGACGAGCATGCTCGAAAACAAGATTGCCGATAACGCGGCACAACGCGGAGCGCAGCTGTTCAATGCCCTGCAGCAAGGTCTTTTCGAAAACCGGCAGGTGCAGGAAGTGCGCCACCTCGGATTACTGATGGCAGTCGAAATGAGAATTCCTTGCCAGGCCCTGGTGGCACAGGCGTTACAACAGGGATTGCTGATTAATGTAACTGCCGAGCGGACTATCCGCCTGCTACCGCCGTTAATCCTCAGCGAAATGCAAACCGGCGAGATCGCGGACAAGCTGATCACCTGCATCAACCAATTCACGGAGTAGAGGCATGTCGACGCGCCATTTTTTAAGCTTGCTGGATTTCAGTGGCGACGAACTGCGGGCGTTAATCGCACACGCGATCGAGGTCAAGCAGAAACTGAAGCAGGGTACCCGGCATACACCGCTGAACGGAAAACTGCTGGCGATGATTTTCGAAAAATCCTCGACTCGCACCCGGGTCTCGTTTGAGGCCGGCATGTACCAGCTTGGCGGTCACGCGATCTTCATGTCACCGCGAGACAGCCACCTGGGTCGCGGAGAACCGATCGAAGACAGTGCCCGCGTCATATCGAGCATGGTCGACGGTATTCTGATTCGTACCTTTGGCCATGATCGCATCGAAAAACTGGCACAAAACTCGCGTGTACCCGTTATCAACGGTCTCAGCGACTTGTTACACCCTTGCCAGCTGTTAGCCGACATGCAAACCTGGTTCGAGCAGCGCGACGATATTGCCGGGGCCAGCGTTGCCTGGATCGGGGACGGTAATAATATGTGCCATTCCTATATCAACGCGGCGCTTAGATTCGGTTTCTCGCTCAGGATTGCCTGCCCACCGGGGCACGAGCCGGTCGATGAACTGGTGCAAAGTGGCGGTGCGTCGGTAACGCTTCATGATTCTGCCGAAGCGGCTGCCAGGGATGCTGACCTGGTCGTTACCGATGTCTGGGCCAGCATGGGCCAGGAGGAGGAACAACAGCAACGCGCCGCGACTTTCGCTGCCTACCAGGTTAATCGGTCGGTCATGGCACAGGCTGATGGAGATGCACTCTTTATGCATTGCCTGCCGGCCCACCGGGGAGAGGAAGTCACTGCCGAGGTTCTGGACAGCCCGCAATCCGTCATTTGGCAGGAAGCGGAAAATCGTCTGCATGCCCAGAAAGCACTGCTCGAATTCCTGCTCAAACCCGGATTCTAGCCGTCGAGAACTTCGAGGCGGTTGCGACCACGCTGACTGGCCAGCTTGAGCGCGGTATCAGATCTAACCAGTAATTCGCGCGCGGAAGATTCTGGTCTCACCGCCTGGCTGCCGAGCCCCACGCTCATTGTCACAAACGATTGCGTCGCAGACTTCACATGCTCGATTTTTTGCTGCGCCAGGTTTTGCATGAACTCGAGCGCTACCTGGCGAGCGTTGTCACCACTCATACCGGGCAGTAATACCGCGAATTCCGCACCGTGCAGGCGCGCTATCATTTGATCCGGCTGTAAAATCAGATTGTCCAGCATTCCCGCAACCCGGCGCAGGCACTGATCCCCTGCTTCCTGGCCATAGTGTTCATTAAATTCGTGAAAATGATCAATACTAAGTTTGATCAGTGAAACCTGTATGTTAGTACCCTGGTATTGACGCCAGACGTCTTCGAGGTAAACCCGAAAGGCACGATAATTCGACACGCCCGTGAGCTCGTCAGTGGTCGATATTTTCTCCAGTGCCTTATTTGTTTTCGAAACCGACTCGAGCAGGCGCTGTAAGTCTTCGATCAGGGTTTCATTGTCATAACGGTAATACAACGCATCATTGACCAACTCATGCATCCGCTTGACGCTCACAAATCCTGCAATCATGAAAAACAGGTACAGGGAACTGAGGACAAAGCTGCCAGTATTCATTTGCAGGAACAACCAGATGGTCACCGGCAGCATGATTGTAATCATGTAAGCGATGTATGCGCGCAAGGAGGTTGAAAGATAGGCGATGGCCCCGGCACACATCGTCAGCAACATCGCGTGCAGTATTATCTGTATGTTGGTCGTAATGTAGGGCATCAATAAGGCCGCGCCACAACCCAGCATCAAACCCGCGGCGATGACACCGATCAAAAACCAGTCGTGCCATTGCTGGTAAGGGAAATAAGCCTTATTGCGCATGCTCAAAAATTTTTGCAGCAACCACCATCTGCCCAGCATTACCAGGCACAACAGCACGAACCAGCCGATAACCCAGTGCTCTCGACCCTGAATTTCGAGTTCTATATAGGCCAGCGCCGATGCCAGCGCTGAAACAAAAAGGGTAATAAAAATACCGAAGCGAAAACGATTATAGAGAAAGGCAACAAGTTCCTGTTGCTGAAGGTGATGCGTGTTGACTGGTTTGGATTCGATGTTGATCGGGAAATCCCTTTACGGTCTTTGTTAGCTTCCGTGAATGTACTATAGTGCAGATCGAGTTTAGCGGATATCAGCAGCAATGAGCAATACGCAGGACTACGTGCAGTGGTTTCGTGGTGCCGCGCCCTACATCAAGGCGCACCGTAAAAAAACCTTCGTCATCATGGTTTCGGACGAAGTCATTTATTCAGACCGGTTTATTGGCCTGGTGCATGATATCGCCCTGCTGAATCATCTTGGTATCAAGCTGGTGATACTTCTCGGTAGCCGTAGCAGCATCGATTCACACCTCGCCAAAAACAAACTTGAATCCGGTTTCCACCACAACATCAGAATTACCGACACGGCTGTGATGCCATTTGTCATACAGGCGATTAATGAAGTCAGGACTGTATTCGAAGCCCAGTTATCGACGGGACTGCCCAATACCCCCATGTCCGGTTCGGAACTTTCGCTGGTTAGCGGCAATTTTGTTACCGGCATGCCGCTCGGGGTGATCGACGGGATTGATATGCAGCACTCCGGCAAGGTGCGCGATATCAAGCACGACGCAATTAACGAACTGCTCGCGCTCAATCACGTGGTACTGCTATCGAATCTTGGCTACTCGCGCACTGGCGAGGTTTTTAATTTACCCGCCGAGGAACTTGCCGGCGAAGTCGCGCGGGCACTTAAAGCGGACAAGCTTATTTATATTCAGCAGGATATTGCCGACGGAGAAGCACCGGCGAGCACCCTTTCCACCAGCGAATGCGATTCGATGCTGCAAGACCCCGCGACTCCGAACGAATTGAGAAGCCTGTTACGTCAGGCAATCCACGCAATCCAGGCGCAGGTTAAACGGGTACACCTGATCGATCCAGGTGTCGATGGCGGCCTGTTGCTGGAATTATTCACGCGCGATGGCTGCGGGATCATGGTAACCAACTTGTTCTACGAAGGTAGCAGGGCAGCGAGTATTGACGATGTTGGCGGAATCCTGAGCCTGATCGAGCCGCACGAATCCAGTGGTGTGCTCGTCGCCAGGTCGCGTGAACAAATTGAACTCGAAATCTCGCATTTCCAGGTCATCGAAAAAGACGGCATGATCATCGCCTGCATTGCCTGTATACCAGACAGCAGTGCGGGGATAGCTGAAATCGCCTGTCTTGCAGTTCATGAAAGCTACCAGCGTTCGGGCTTAGGTAACCAGTTGCTGCAGATTGCCGAAGACCGTGCCTCGAAATCAGGAATATCGAAACTCTACACGCTGACCACCCGTACGTCGCACTGGTTTATCGAGCATGGTTTTGTCGAATCCGGGGATTTCAAGTTACCCGAGGCCAGGCTTGCCAGATACAATCCGGAGCGGAGATCCAAGATCCTGTTGAAGTCAATCTGATGCCCTACGATCTAACTAACTACCTCGTCATCGGCGTATCATCGCGCGCCCTGTTTGACCTCAGTCTAGAGAATGAAATATATGAGAAAGAAGGTCTCGAGGCGTACTGCCGATACCAGCTGGAGCATGAAAACGACATCTTGAAACCGGGCACCGGGTTTGCGCTGATTGAAGCTATCCTGCGTATCAATGAACTCGAGGCCGGGGTTCGGCGAACCGAGGTCGTTATCATTTCGCGCAACTCGGCCGACACCAGCTTACGCATCTCCAACTCGATCGACAGTTACCGGCTCGACATTACCCGCGCCGCATTTACTGGCGGGGAACCCGTGGCCAAGTATCTCAACGCCTTTGAGGTCGATTTATTCCTGTCAGCCACCGAAGAAGACGTGCAGGCGGCAGTCGAATCCAATGTAGCTGCGGGACTGATTTATGACGGCCCGAGCCGCAATCAAACCGACCCGCTCGAGCAGATCAGGATTGCCTTCGACGGAGACGCCGTTCTGTTTTCCAAGGAATCTGAAATGATTTATCAGCAGCAGGGACTCGAGGCTTTCATTGAGCATGAAAAGTTAAATGCTGAAAAACCGCTACCAGAGGGTCCGTTCGCAAAGTTGCTGAAGACGCTGTCGTTTTTGCAGTTCGACCTGGTCAATAGTACGACCCAGAAGATCCCGCCGATTCGCACCGCCCTGGTCACGGCACGCAACAGTCCTGCCCATGAAAGGGTGATAAGAACCCTGCGTACCTGGAATGTTCGTATCGATGAAACCTTTTTCCTCGGCGGCGTACCCAAGCATAAGATTCTGGAGTCCTTTTCGCCGCACATTTTCTTCGACGATCAGCACCAGCATTGTGAAGGCGCTTCGAGAGTGGTGCCGACAGCACGCGTACCACACAAGAGCGACGAAACAAAAACGGCCTGAGTAACAGGCCGTTGTTTTAATACTGGTGATCGGATGACTGGCTAGTCGTCACGCCGCTGCTTTTCGAGCCGCTCGTGTTTTTCCTGGGCCTCGACCGTTAAGGTCGCTATGGGCCGTGCTTCAAGTCGGAACAGACCAATTTCTTCGCCGGTATCATCACAGTAGCCATAGGTGCCGTCGGCAACCCTCGAGAGCGCCAGGTCTATCTTGTTTACCAGCTTCCGATAACGATCGCGGGTACGAAGTTCCAGGGCAGCATCGGTTTCCAGCGAGGCCCGATCGTTGATATCGGGTTCCTGCCAGTTTTCCTCCTTCAAATGTGAAATCGTGTTCTCGGACTCCTGCAGCAACTCCGCACGCCAGGCCAGCAATTTCTGGCGAAAGTACTCCAGTTGCTTCGGAGACATGTATTTTTCTTTCGCAGTCGGCTTGTAGTTTTTGGATAATGTCACTTTTTTAGGTGTAACCGCTTTTTTGGGTCTTACCACTTTTTTAGGTGCTGCTGCTTTTTTGGGTGCTGCTGCTTTTCTGGATCTTGCTACTGCCATTTATGGGCGCTCCCCTGATGACCTTTAACAATAAAGGGCGGGAAGTATAGGGGCGTTTTTTCAGTTCGGCAAGTCACCTGTTAACTTTTTTTTTCAATCACCAAATATCGCCGATTGGCGGGCCAAAAGGCTGAACCGACCGGGTTTATCAACCCCTTGGGGCTCCCGAATTCCGGCCTCCGAAGGCCTGACCGGCGGGAGATTGTTCGCGGTTTGTTCTTTTAGCGCATTAATCATAGACTTAGCTATCATTACTGCAGTAAAACATCTCTTTTTCTGGTTCTATGTTCCTGATGCGCCTCGTTATCCTGTTAATCATTGTTGCCATTTTACTGTGGTTGCTGAAACGTCTTTTCAGCGCTCCGCCGGAGCCAGATCAACTGGAAGCCGGGAAACCGGAAAACATACGTCAATGCAAGTATTGCGGGGTACACGTGCCCGAGTCCTCGATTCTGCTGGTCAGGGAAAAACCTTATTGCTGTCAAGAACATGCAGACCTTGACCAGCAATAATCCGCTGGATAGCGGTTACAAGACACGCTCGACGAACTGGACTTCAGTTCGCCTGCTGAATGTCTACCGGCTGGGACTGTCCGCTATTTTTTTCGGCCAGAGCTTCGTCAGCCCTTCCCCCCTGCTCAACATCGTCAACCTGACACTCTATTCGTGGACCAGTTTCGCTTTCCTGGTGCTGGCCCTGGTGTGGATCGTTGCGGCCTGGACCGAACGACGCGGCTTCAAGCGCCAGGTATCGTTGCAGATTTATAGTGATACGGTGCTGATTATCCTGCTCATGCATGCTTGCGGAGGGATTTCCAGTGGTCTCGGTATGTTGTTGATTATTTCGGTCGCGGTCACCGGCTTACTCACCGAGCAGGCGATGGCCGTTCTGTTTGCATCGCTGGCTTCACTTGGCCTGCTGACCGAGCACGTTTACTCGGTCATTAATATACCCGGTTATACCGGAACTTCGACCCAGGTTGGCATTCTCGGCGCCAGCCTGATCGCAACCGCAATCGTTACCCATAACCTGATTTTACGGGTGCGTAGCAGTGAGCAATTGATTCAGCAACGCGAACGTGACGTCGCGTTACTGTCAGCGTTGAACCAGGAAATTATCGAAAACCTGCAGGCCGGTGTAATCGTGCTCAACCGTAACGATCAGATTCGGCACATCAACCGGGCGGCACTGGACATGTTGCACATTGCCAACAAGAGATCCATCACGATGCAAAAAGACTGTCCCACGCTGCTCGATGCACTGGAGCACTGGCGTCGAACAGCGGACCAGAAATCGACCTCCCCTGCTGCGGAAATCGGAATCGACAATATCCAGGTCAGTTTTCGCCAACTCGAGAGCGAAGGCCAACCCAATACGATGATATTCCTGAACGATGTATCGTCGATTCGGGATACCATGCAGCAGGCCAAACTCGCTTCGCTCGGCCACCTGACCGCGAGCATCGCACATGAAATCAGGAACCCGCTCGGGGCAATCTCCTACGCGGCTGAATTACTCAATGAAAGCGATGAATTTGTCGACGCGGACCAGCGCATGATCGAAATCATCAACCAGCATACGTTGCGCATTAACAATATTATTGAAGACATCCTGAAAATTTCGCGCAGCAGCCCCTCGGTGAAAGAACATATCAACCTGCACAGCTGGTTGCCGATCTTCATCGATCGCTTTTGCCAATCCGGCATGGCCGACGCGGATACCTTCAATCTCGAAATCGAAACGGCAAATCCCGTGCTGCAATTCGATTCCGGGCACCTGAGCCAGATCCTGACCAACCTTTGTACCAATGCCTGCGTGCATGGCGACGACGGCAAACCGATTACGATCCGGGTCTTCGAAACCGAGGCATATCCCTTATGTATTGAAATTGCAGACCAGGGACCGGGAATGAAAAGCGATATCCTGGACCAGATCTTCGAGCCGTTTTATACCACGAGCCACCAGGGGTCGGGGCTCGGTCTCTACATCGTCGGACAACTGTGCGAGCTCAACAATGCATTTATTTCAGCTAAGATCAATGAGCACAACGGCACCAGCTTTATCTTGCAGATGACCTCGCTCGCAACCGACCTAGACCGGCAGTCCGAATAATGACCAAGCAACGCGTCCTCATCGTCGACGATGAACCCGACATTCGTGAATTGCTCGAAATAACCCTGTTGCGCATGGGGCTCGAGACACGTAGCGCCGAGGATTACAGTAATGCCACGCGCATGCTGCATGACGAGGCCTTCGATCTTTGTCTAACCGATATGAAACTACCCGATGGTGATGGTATCGCGCTGGTCGAACACATTCAACAGCACTACCCGAATACGCCAACCGCGGTGATCACCGCTCACGGCAGTATCGATCTCGCAATCAAGGCGATGAAATGCGGCGCTTTCGATTTTGTCTCCAAACCCGTGTCGCTGGAAACGCTGCGCAAGCTGGTCGACAAGGCCCTGACGCTGCCGAGTTCACCTCTGCTTTCCAGCAGCACGTCTGATACCCGGTATCAGATCATCGGTGACTCCAGCACGATGACCGAACTCAAGCGCTCGATTGCCAAGTTCGCCCGCAGCCAGGCACCGGTATTTATCTGCGGTGATTCCGGTACCGGTAAAGAGCTGGTGGCGCGCCAGATACACCTGCAGGGCTCGCGTGCCGAAGCACCCTTCGTCGCGGTAAACTGCGGGGCGATTCCGTCTGAGCTGATGGAAAGCGAACTCTTCGGCCACCTCAAGGGAAGTTTTACCGGTGCTACCAGCGATAACGAGGGATTGTTCAAGGCGGCCGATGGTGGCACGTTGTTTCTCGATGAAATAGCGGACTTGCCGCTCGCAATGCAGGTCAAGCTGCTGCGCGTGATCCAGGAAAAATCGATCCGTGCCGTCGGCGCGCAACAGGAAGAACCGATCGACGTCAGGATTATCAGCGCCTCGCACAAAGATCTTGATGCCATGGTAGCGGATGGTTCATTCAGACAGGATCTTTACTATCGAATCAACGTTATTGGCATCATCGTGCCGACCCTGTCCGAGCGCACCGGGGATATTCCGCAACTCGCCGACTTCCTAGTGGAAAAGCACAACTATGAAAATGCGAGCAACGTAAAGATCAGCGATGATGCGTTGACCGCGTTGAGTAACTACGTGTTTCCAGGTAACGTGCGCGAGCTTGAAAATATCCTCGAACGCGCGCTTGCATTGTGCGAGAACGAACTGATCGAAACCGCCGACCTGCAGCTACCCGAGATCACTGCAGACAATGATGAAAAACAGCAAAGCCTGGGTGAAATGACGCAGAACATGGAAAAAGAACACATTATCAATGCGCTCGAGGATAATCGCTGGAACCAGTCGGCAACCGCGCGTGCACTGGGTCTCACGCTGCGCCAACTGCGCTACCGTATCGACAAGTTAAACCTGAAGGAACGCTAAATTTACCCGACGAGCGGTTGTTTTCTGACAATTAATGTAAAAACTTGACAATTTTGTCATGATTTTGCCACGTCATCGACACCAGTCTTGACGCCGAATTATCTAACGCATTGTTTTTAAAGGATTAAATTCTATCGGCAAAGTTGGCATCACGATTGCTTAGATAACACTATGAAACGGCATTTGTCGATTTCTGAATCGAATACCAAGTTTATTAGACAAGAGGAAACTCAAATGAAAAAGCAACAATCTGGTTTTACATTGATCGAACTTATGATCGTTGTCGCGATTATCGGCATCCTGGCCGCGATCGCGATCCCGCAGTATGCTGACTATACCCAGCGCACCAAGCTCTCTGGTGGCCTGGCTGGTGTTTCAACCTATAAGACAACTGTCGCGCTGTGCTTTCAGCAACTCGGCACGCTGACTGGTTGTAATGCTGGCGCTGTCGGCACCGGTATCCCTCCCGCTATCGCCGCTGTTGGCCAGGTTAACTATGTTGACGCTGCAAACGTTACTAACGGTGTGATTGCACTGACAACTTCAGCCAGACAATCTGCTGGTGCAGCAATTAGCCTTACCTTGACACCTAATATCGGTAATGCCGCTGCGATCAACTGGAACCTTACCGGTAACGGTTGTGAAGGCGATGCTGGCGCAGAAGCTGGACGCGTCCTCAACTGCACAGGTTCATAAGCTAGACCTGCTTTAGCAATACGGAAAACGGGCCTGCAAAGGCCCGTTTTTCGCTACGCTGAATAAACTAATCATTACAAAAAAATAACACGCGCAAACTCGAAATTGACTGATCTAGCGACGTGTTAACTGTTAATAAGATGCGCAACGATGTGCACGTGTTTTACACAATCGGGACATTGATCGGTGGATGAACGCCGAACCCAATGTACACAGGTGGGGTAAAGAATATGAACCAACGTCATTCAGGCTTTACCTTGATCGAATTAATGATCGTGGTCGCGATAATTGGCATTTTGGCCGCGGTCGCAATCCCGCAATATACCGACTATACCCAACGCACCAAGATTTCCGGCGCACTGACTGCAATCTCAAGCTATCGCTCCTCGATTGTAATTTGTCAACAGGAGACGGGCTCTTTTATCGCCTGTAACGCCGGCACCAACGGCATCCCGCCGGCGCCCGTAGCGGGTGACATCAACTATATCAACGCTATGGCCGTGGCTAGCGGGGTTATTACGCTGACCACCACGGCAGTACAGTCTACTTCAACCGCGATCGCAATTACCCTGACTCCCAATTCCTCTAATGCGGCTGCGATTAACTGGAATCTTACGGGTAACGGCTGTATCGGCGACGCTGCTGCCGAACTGGGTCGTGCCATAGACTGTACGGGTAGTTGATAACCGCTCAATTGCAGTCTCGAGGCGGGCCTTTCGGGCCCGTTTTTTTGTCCTTTTGAAAGTTCGTCTGACGGCCGGTCTATTGCTTATAAACTAATTGAAGCGTTTTTGATAAGCGCTTGATTCTTCGAATTTATTACAATTTCGAAAATAGGGTTGTTATACCGCCAATTCGAGCTAAAATCGTCCTAGATTCCTCAACAAACCAGCTATACTTTAGCTACTCGTCGAGGAAATAACTCCGCCAATAGAAAAATTTCGCTTATGGCCGCAACCAACATGAATCTGACCGGGATCGCGCGCAAGCTGGTGATGGATAATCACCTCGATGAAGCTGCTGCAATCGAGGCGGTTGAAAACGCGAATAAGGAAAGTATTCAACTCGGCAGCTACCTGGTGCAGAAGAATATTGTGCCGTCGAACGTTGTAGCGATGATTTCATCGCAGGAATTCGGCCTGCCCGTGTTCGATTTATCCGTCATGGATACCGAGATGGGCGCATTCAACCTGGTCGAAGAAAAACTGATCGGCAAGCTTAACGCGGTACCGTTATTCAAACGTGGCAACCGCCTGTTCATCGCAATTTCGAGCCCGACCAATACCCAGGCTCTCGACGAATTCAAATTTGCAACCGGACTCTCCACCGAACCGGTGCTGGTTCAGGAAGACCAGCTCGCCGAATTCATCGAAAAAGCAGTCAGTGCGATGGATACCGGGATGGAGGATATGCTTGACGACGATCTTGCAGATCTCGATATCGGCGCTGAGGAAGAGGAACAGCAGGCGGCCAGTGCTGTCGACGCCGAAGACGCGCCGGTTGTTAAATACGTCAACAAGATTCTGCTCGATGCGATCAACAAGGGCGCCTCGGACATACACTTCGAACCCTACGAAAAACGCTACCGCGTGCGTTATCGTATCGATGGCATTTTGTCGGAAGTCGCATCGCCACCGATCAACATCGCCGCCAAGTTAACCGCCCGTGTTAAAGTCATGTCACGCATGGATATCTCCGAGCGACGCGTACCACAGGACGGTCGTATCAAGCTCAAGCTGTCGAAGAAGCGCGCCATCGACTTTCGTGTTAACACCTGTCCGACACTGTTCGGGGAAAAAGTGGTACTGCGTATTCTTGATCCGTCAAGCGCGCAGCTCGGAATCGACGCGCTGGGATACGAACCCGAACAAAAAAAGCTTTACATGGATGCGCTGGCCAATCCCTACGGCATGATCCTGGTAACCGGCCCAACTGGTAGTGGTAAAACGGTTTCGCTATATACGGGTCTCAATATCCTCAACGAACCAGAAACCAACATATCGACCGCCGAGGATCCCGCGGAAATTAATCTCGAAGGCATCAACCAGGTCAATGTGAACGACAAGGTCGGACTGACTTTCGCCGAGGCCTTGAAAGCATTTCTGCGCCAGGACCCCGACGTCATCATGGTGGGCGAGATTCGTGACCTCGAGACGGCCGGTATCGCGATCAAGGCCGCGCAAACCGGCCACCTGGTGCTCTCCACGTTACATACCAACGATGCGCCACAGACGCTGACCCGGTTAATGAACATGGGCGTGCCCGCCTTTAACATCGCGACCTCGGTCAGCCTGATCATCGCGCAGCGTCTTGGCAGGCGCCTGTGCGGCGATTGTAAAACCGTGGATGATCTGCCCAAGGAGGTCCTGGTGAAAGAGGGTTTTACCAAGGAAGACCTTGGTGAAGATTTCAAAATCTACAAGGCCGTGGGTTGCGATAAATGCACGGGTGGCTACAAGGGCCGGGTCGGTATTTACCAGGTCATGGGAATTTCAGAGGAAATGGGGCGGCTGATCATGGGCGGCGCCAACTCGATCGACCTCGCCGATCAGGCGAGAAAAGAAGGCATCGACGATCTGCGTCGATCTGCCCTCAAAAAGGTAAAACAAGGCCTTATCAGCCTTGAAGAAGCAAACCGGGTAACAAAGGACTAAGTAATGGCAGCGAAAGCAGCAACAGCAGAAAAAGTCGAATTTACATACGAGGGCACCAATCGAGGTGGCTCGAAGGTAAAAGGCGAGATATTCGCGCTCAGCGATACCCTCGCGAAAAATGAACTGCGCAAACAGGGTATCAACCCGCTCAAGGTCAAGAAAAAGCCGAAGCCGTTATTCGGTGGTGCCGCAAAGCCCGAGCCCGCCGATATCGCCATCTTTGCCCGCCAGATTGCAACCATGATGCAGGCCGGCGTGCCGTTGGTCCAATCTTTTGAAATTATTGGGCAGGGCAATGATAAGCAATCGATGCAGAAGCTGATCCTTGCCATCAAATCCGAAGTGGAAGGCGGCGTGTCTTTGGCTGAAGCCCTTTCCAAGCATCCGCTGTATTTCGATCCACTCTTTATCAACCTGGTCAATGCCGGTGAACAATCGGGTGCGCTGGAAACCATGCTCGACAAGCTGGCGACCTACAAGGAGAAAGTCGAGGCGCTGAAGGCCAAGGTCAAAAAGGCCCTTTTCTATCCAATAGCGGTACTGATAGTAGCTTTTATCGTAACCGTAATTCTGCTGGTATTCGTGGTACCTCAGTTCGAGGAACTGTTCCAGTCATTCGGCGCTGATTTACCGGCGCTGACTAAATTTGTTATTAATTTATCCGAGTTCATGCAGCAATGGTGGTGGGTCATTGCGGGCAGTATTGCCGGTGGTGTTTACCTGTTGCTCAGGATCAAGAAGACCTCCCCCAAAATGCAGGAAGCTTTCGATCGATTCGCGTTAAAAGCCCCGGTAATTGGAGAAATCACCACCAAGTCTGCCATTGCCAGGTTTTCGCGCACGCTGGAAACCATGTCCGCAGCGGGTGTACCGCTGGTCGAAGCGATGGATTCAGTAGCAGGCGCGACCGGTAATATCATCTACCACAATGCAAGCCTGAAGATTAAGGACGAAGTTTCACAAGGCACCCAATTGCAAACCTCGATGCGCAATACCGGGCTGTTTCCAAACATGGCGATCCAGATGGTGTCTATCGGTGAAGAAGCGGGTTCGCTCGATGCGATGCTGGCTAAAGTTGCTGACTTTTACGAGACCGAGGTTGATAACGCGGTCGACGCATTAACCTCGCTGCTCGAACCCATCATCATGGCGGTGCTGGGTGTGCTCGTCGGCGGATTAATCGTCGCGATGTACCTGCCGATCTTCAAGCTGGGTTCGGTGGTTTAAGGAAAGCTGCTTGCTCGATCCGTTTACTTCGTTATTCGAACAGCAGCAGGCTCTATACCTCGGCACACTGTTTGTGTTTGGTGCCGTTGTCGGTAGTTTCCTGAACGTCGTCATTTATCGCCTGCCGGTCATGATGCAGCGCGAATGGCGCCAGGACTGTCTCGAGTTCCTGGAACAACCCGATGCGGCCGAGCCCGAGAAATTCAACCTGAGTACACCTCGTTCGCGTTGTAGTAACTGCGGACATCAAATCACCGCGCTGGAAAACATCCCGATCATCAGTTACCTTGTGCTCGGTGGCAAATGCTCGGACTGCAAGGCCGGGATCTCCCTGCAATACCCGCTGGTCGAACTGTTTACTGGCCTGTTATCGGTGGTTGTCGGCTGGCACTTCGGCGTTAGTCTGCAGGCCCTTGCAGCCCTCCTCCTGACCTGGTGCCTTATCGCGGCAAGCGGCATCGATATTGGTCATAAACTCCTGCCGGACTCGATCACGCTACCCCTGCTGTGGTTGGGTATTCTGCTTTCGCTATTCAACGTTTTTATCAGTCTCGAAACCAGCGTGATCGGGGTGATGGCCGGTTATTTGAGTTTGTGGTCTGTGTTTATGATGTTCAAATTGGTAACTGGCAAGGAAGGCATGGGGTACGGAGATTTTAAACTACTCGCCATGCTGGGTGCCTGGCTGGGATGGAAACCGCTCTTCGTCGTCATCCTGACTTCGTCGGCGGTAGGCGCCGTGGTCGGCATTACCATGATCGTATTAAAGAAAACCGAGCGCAGTACCCAGATACCGTTTGGTCCTTACCTCGCCGCGGCCGGGTGGTTGACGCTATTATGGGGTGACGAGTTGATGCTTTTCTATAACTCACTGTTTGAACTCTAGTGATACGGGGCTCATGTTTGCAGTCGGACTAACCGGTGGTATCGCCTCAGGCAAGACCAGGATCAGTAACCTGTTTGCCGAACTCGGGGTACCGGTTATTGATACCGACGTCATCAGTCGAAAACTGCTGGAGCCCGGCGAACTTGCCTACCAGCAGGTTTGTTCTCATTTTGGCAGTGATATCCTGGACGCCGATGAGCGAATCGACCGGACCAGGTTACGCAAGATTGTTTTCACTGCGGCGGATGAAAAATCATGGCTGGAAACCATGCTGCATCCATTGATTTATCAACGCAGTCATGAGGCAGTGCTCGAACACTCGCGAGCGAGTTACGTGCTGGTGGTCATTCCGCTGTTATTCGAAACAAACTTTCAATCACTGGTCGATCGCATCCTGGTCGTGGATTGCCCACCCGAGGTGCAAATCGAACGCCTGGTTAAACGCGACAACATCGATGAGGATCTGGCCCGCAAGATGATTTCCCAGCAACTTGGCAACTCAGCGAGACTGGCCCGGGCCCACGACGTTATCGATAACCGGAGCAATGACAGTGACCTCCGTTCTCAGGTCGAATCCCTGCACCAGGCCTACCTGGAACAATCTGCAGACCGGTGAACTGGGCCAGCATCAGGCCCTCGACATGTGGTACCTGTTTTCGGCTATACTTTAACTGTTTTGCAGATCTCCACGAGCGATGTCGCCTAAATACCAGATTTTCGAGCAGCCATTAAACGAGCGCATCCGCATGTGCCTGCGTGTCGAGACCCTGATGAAACGCTTTCATTACTTCGAGACATTAAAAGGTGACTGGAGTGCCTACAGCGCGTTGCTGACAGTACTCGAACTTACCGCGCTGCTGGAACGCGGCGATTTGAAACAGGAGTTGATGAAAGAACTCGAGCGACAGCACAGTTCTCTCAAGGCGCTGTCAAAACACCAGGGCATTGATCATTCAAAGCTGGATCTGATACTAAGCAAACAAAAGAACTCTCTCGATCAATTGCACAAGCTTGATGGGAAACTGGGCGAGCATTTGAAACGCGTTGATTTTCTGCTTGGTATAAAACAGCGTATCTCGATTCCGGGAGGCACCTGTGACTTTGATCTGCCGCAACTGCGATTCTGGCTCAATCAAACCCACGAGGAACGACTCTCGGACCTGCATGAATGGATAGCACCCTATGCCAGACTGGAACAGGTTATCGATCTGATTTTGACAACCATTCGCGACAGTGCCTCGGCTAAAGCAGTGGTCGCCGAAAAGGGATTCTACCAACAGTCGCTGGATACAAAGCAATCAACACAATTGATTCGCATCGGCGTTGACACCAGTAAACTGATATATCCGGAGATCAGTGCCGGTAAACATCGATACTCGGTAAGGTTTATGCAGGTCACTCCCGGGGACACATTGGCTACCCAGGTCAAGGAAGATGTTAAGTTCCAGCTATCCCGCTGTTCTTTATAGCCTCGAGAATCGGAATATCGGCGGGTGGAAAACGAAAGTTATCGACCTGAATCAAATCGACCCAACTGATTGCCTGTTGTTCTCTGGATATTATCTCTCCCTGGTATTCTTCGACCGACCAGGTATCGAGCAAAATGTTGCGATCGGGATAACGATAATAAACCTGCATGAAGGGTAATGCCCTGATTATCTGTATATTAACTTCTTCGGCGAGTTCGCGTTGCAGGCCCTGCCAGGGCGACTCATGCGATTCCAGTTTGCCGCCCGGAAACTCCCAGTAGTCCTCCAGGTGCTTGCCCTTCTGGCGTTGCGCGATCAGAAACTGTTCACGATCCGGCTGTTTCCAGATGAGTGCCGCGACAACATGGATGTAATCGCCGCTAATCCTGGCAGGATTGATGACGAAGTTTTCAGCTGCGGTATTCGGCATTTATCCTGACATATTCGTAAGACAAATCCGAGGTCCAGATCCTTGCGCTCGCGTCCCCCTGATTCAAATTGACCCTTATCTTTATTTCCTCACCATCCATCGCCGCCTGCCCGCTGGCTTCCGTATATGTGGGATCAGGCAGACCTTGCCGCAACAGGCAGGTATCCCCAAGATAGAGATCCACGGACTCGATGTCGAGATTATCAACCCGGGCGCGACCGATAGCGGCCAGGATTCGACCCCAGTTGGGATCCGATGCAAACAGTGCGGTCTTGACCAGCGGTGAATGGGCAATACAGTCTGCGACTTCCCGCGCATCAGCCCCGTCCCGTGCCTGCAGCACTTCGATTTCAACGAATTTGGTAGCACCTTCTGCATCGCGAATAATCGCCTGAGCAAGCTGCTCGAACAACTGTGTCAGGGCAGCGACAAAATCGTCGTTTTCGATCGATACTCGTTGACCGCTGGCACCGGTTGCAATCAGCACGCAGGCATCGTTGGTCGAGGTGTCACCATCGACCGTGATCGAGTTGAATGAACTCGCCACGACCCGCCGCAGGATGCTCTGCAATTCACCTGTTTCGATCAGGGCGTCGGTCGCAACATAACTCAGCATGGTCGCCATATCCGGCTTGATCATGCCCGAGCCCTTCGATATCCCGGTTATCGAAACCGTGTTTTCGCCAAACATCAGTTGCGTGCTGAAAGCTTTCGGCAAGGTATCGGTGGTCATTATCCCTTCTGCCGCCGGCAACCAGTTATCGGGAGCAAGCGATGCATATAAAGACGGAACCGCATCAACGATTTTCTGCCTTGGTAAAGGAGTCGCAATGACGCCGGTGGAAAACGGCAGGACGGTGTCGGAGTTTACATTGGCGACATCGGCAACAGCGGCGCAGCTACCAACAGCGTCATCGATTCCGAGATCACCGGTGCCGGCATTCGCGTTACCGGAATTTATCAGCAGGTAACGAGGCGCAGGCATTTTCGCCAGGTGCCGACGTGCGACCGTCACCGGGGCAGCGCAAAAGCGATTACGGGTAAACACGGCAGCGACGCTCGAACCTGCCGCGGTCTCAATCAGCACGAGGTCCTTGAGTTCACTGTTTTGCTTGATACCACTGTGAGCAGCGCTCAGACGGATACCCCTGACTGGATACAGCTTTCCCGGCGCTTTCAATCCAACGGCCATGACAGCTGATCTCAGAGTTTACCGTGGCACTGTTTGAACTTTTTACCCGAGCCGCACCAGCAGGGTTCATTGCGACCCACCTTGCGCTCCTTGCGCACGTAGGGTTGATGTTGCTCTTCCTGGGGTTGCGATACATTTAGCGGATTCTGTGCGCTGGCATGCTCCATTTTTATATCCTGATCGGGCTCATGGCTTTGCTCCAGGGCTGCAACCTGTTCCTCGCCTCGAATCTGCACCCGGGTCAGGGCCTGGATAACCTCGTAGTTAATTCCTTCGAGCATGCTGGTGAACATTTCGAATGATTCACGCTTGTACTCCTGGACCGGGTTTTTCTGCGCATAGCCACGTAAACCGATGCCCTGGCGCAGGTAATCCATTGCCGCCAGATGGTCTTTCCAGTGACGATCGAGAATCATCAATGTAATCTCTTTTTCGAGGCGGATCAGTAATTCCTCGCCCAGCATATCAGCCTTGGCCTGGTAAGATTTTTCAAACTGTTCGAGAATGCGTTCGTAGATGTCATCATCGGTAATTTGATCTTCACTGTCGAGCCAGCTCTGAATCGGTAATTCAACACCGAACTCATTCGCTAAAATCTGCTCCAGACCCGAAATATCCCACTGCTCATCAATACTATTTGGCGGTATATGCGCCAGAAATGTGCCCTGCAGGACATCCTTACGCATATTGCCAATCGCCTCGGTAATGCTTTCACTATGCAACAGGTCATCGCGCTGCTGGTAGATAACCTTGCGCTGATCGTTGGCAACATCATCGTACTGTAGTAACTGTTTACGAATATCAAAGTTGTGGGCCTCGACCTTGCGCTGTGCATTTTCAATCGCCCGGCTCACCCAGGGATGCTCAATCGCTTCACCCTCTTCCATGCCCAGTCTTTGCATCAGGCCTGCTACCTTTTCCGATGCAAATATGCGCATCAGGCTGTCTTCCATCGACAGGTAAAATCGAGATGAACCCGGATCGCCCTGGCGTCCCGACCGGCCACGCAATTGATTATCGATACGTCGGGATTCGTGCCGCTCGGTACCAATAATATGCAATCCGCCCGCTTCGATTACCTGGTCATGCAGCTGTTGCCATTCGGTGTTCAGCTTATCGCGCTGGTCCTGCTGGTCTTGCGCGAGATCTTTCGACTGAACTTCGAGATTTCCCCCCAGTACAATATCGGTTCCACGCCCCGCCATGTTGGTGGCGATGGTAACTTTTCCGGGCATACCCGCATCGGCGATAATCATCGCTTCGCGCTCATGCTGCTTGGCGTTCAGTATCTGGTGTTTAATTTTGACCTTGTCGAGTAACCCGGAAAGATACTCAGAGGTTTCGACCGAGGTGGTACCGACCAGCACCGGTTGACCGCGGCCGACACAGTCGCGGATATCTTCGATAATCGCTTCAAATTTCTCGCGCACCGTCAGATAAATCAAATCACCATAATCTTCACGAATCATCGGCTGATTGGTGGGGACCACGACGACTTCAAGTCCATATATCTGCTGGAATTCGAAAGCCTCGGTGTCGGCAGTACCGGTCATACCGGCAAGCTTGTTATACAACCTGAAGTAATTTTGAAAGGTAATCGACGCAATCGTCTGGTTTTCATGCTGGATACTGACCCCTTCCTTGGCTTCAATCGCCTGGTGCAGACCCTCTGACCAGCGCCTGCCCGGCATGGTGCGCCCGGTAAATTCATCGACGATAACGATCGCACCGTCTTGCACGATATAGTCAACATCGCGGGAGTATATGGCGTGTGCTCGAAGACCGGCATTGAGATGATGGACAAGTGCGATATTTGCCGCATCATAGAGGCTTTCTCCCTCGCCGAGCAGACCGGACTCAATCATCAGTTGCTCCGCCGTATCATGACCTGACTCGGTTAAAAATGCCTGCTTGGATTTTTCGTCAAGGCTGTAATCGCCGGGACCGTCCTCCTCCTCGACCCGGGTCAGGCGCGGAATTACCTTGTTGATTCGGGAATACAGATCGGAGCTGTCACTGGCCTGTCCGGATATGATCAGCGGTGTGCGGGCCTCATCGATCAGAATCGAATCGACTTCGTCGACAATCGCGTAATTCAACTCTCGCTGCACGCGCTCTTCCAGCGAAAAGCATAAATTGTCATGCATGTAATCGAATCCGAACTGATTATTGGTACCGTAGGTAATGTCGGCAGCGTAGGCCTCGCGCTTGCCGGCATAATCCATGGTGCTTAAGACAACGCCGACGCTTAAACCGAGAAAGTTGTAAATTTTTCCCATCCATTCGGCATCACGCTCCGCCAGGTAATCGTTTACGGTAACGATATGGACACCTTTACCACTGAGCGCATTTAGATAGGCAGGCAGGGTTGCCACCAGCGTTTTACCCTCACCCGTACGCATTTCAGTGATTTGGTTATTGTGCAGAATCATGCCGCCTATCAGCTGCACGTCGTAATGCCGCATGTCGAGGGCCCGCACCGACGCCTCGCGACAGACTGCAAATGCCTCGTCGAGCAGCTGTTCCAGGGTTTCGCCGTCCGCAAATCGCTGTTTGAGTTGCCCGGTTTTTTGCTGCAGCTGACTATCATCGAGAGCCTGCATTTCCGGTTCGAACTGATTTATCCGGGTGACGCGCTGCTTGAGTTTCTTGATGATTCGGTCGTTACGACTGCCGAATAATGTTCTTGAGATTTTAGACAACATCGTACAACTGCATTAACAGGACTGTTTTAAGAGGTGGAGTTTACTTGAAAAGTTTCAAGCGGGATGATGCAAAAACGGCACTCCCGATCAATTCGCAGCACGAATGAATCGTACCGGGTTGGTCTCACGTCCGTTCTTGAGTACCTCAAAATGCACGTGTGGACCGGTAGAGCGGCCGGAAGAGCCAATCTCGGCTATCTGAAAACCTTTTTCTACGGTATCACCCACCGAAACCAGCAGGCGGGAATTGTGCGCATAGCGCGTGGTATAACCATTGCCGTGGGCAATATCGATCACCTTGCCATAGCCGTAACGCTTGCCGGCGTAGGTAACCACTCCCTTGGCGACCGCGATAACCGGCCCTCCAAGTGTACCCGCAAAGTCAATGCCCTTGTGCATTTCACGACGTCCCGTGAGGGGATGCGTGCGCATGCCGTAGTAGGACGAAATCCAGCCCTTGACGATGGGGCGTCCGCTGGGTTGAACTTCCTTTTGCAGGTTTTCATTCAGCACCAGGTTTTCGAGCACGACCAGCTGGTTTTCCCGGTTCTCAAGTTCAAAGCTCAACTTGTCGATAGCCTGCGATAACTCGTCCGGTTCCAGTCCCTTATTGGTCACAACTTCGGGACCACCCAGCGCCGGCGTGTTCTCAAAATCAAACTCGCTTTTATCGATACTGGCCATGTGTACCAGTTTGCGTCCCAGGGCGTCCAGGCGCATCACATGCGCTTGCAGCAGACCTATACGTGATGATAGTGCATCGATATCAGCATCGGCTTCTTCACGGATGTGTTTCAGCTGCACCTGCTGACGGTGCACATCCGCCTGCCATTCATCGATCAGGGCCAGGTTGTCCTGACTTGGATTGAGCGTATAACCCACGTACACCGATCCGCCGACAACAAGACTTACCATTACAATCATCGCCAACAGATGCAGCGGTTTTTTGAGGCTTAAGCCGCAAATTTGACCCCTGCTCGATGAAAGGAAAAGTATATTCACAATTCCACCTAGACCGTTGCTTCCACTGGCTGGGCGTAAGATATCGGCGCCGTTGCGGCGTCTTCGAAGGTCACCTCTTCCCAGGCATCCGGGTCTTCAAGCAAGGTCAGCAACAAACGATTATTCAATGCATGCCCCGACTTGTAACCGGAGAAAGCACCGATCAGACTGTGACCGAGCAGGTAGAGATCCCCGATCGAATCGAGAATCTTGTGCTTGACGAATTCGTTCTCATAACGCAACCCATCTTCATTCAGGACCCGGTAGTCATCCATCACGATCGCGTTATCCTGGCTTCCACCCAAAGCAAGATTGTTAGCACGCAAGTATTCTATGTCCTTCTGAAACCCGAAGGTTCTGGCACGGCTGACTTCCTTGACAAAAGAAGTGGTGGAAAAATTGATATGGCAGGTTTGTTTTTGCTTGGTAAACAGTGGGTGATCAAAATCGATTTCGAAACTGACTTTGAAACCGTTGAAAGGTTTGAACTCGACCCACTTGTCACCCTCTTCAACCCGCACCGACTTCTTGATCTTGATAAACTTCTTGGCCTGATTCTGCTCGACAATACCGGCCGACTGTATCAGGAACACGAAAGGCCCCGAACTGCCATCCATGATCGGAACTTCTTCCGCACTGAGATCGATGAACGCGTTATCGATCCCGAGACCCGCGATCGCGGACAGCAGGTGCTCCACTGTCGAAATACGGACATCATCCTCGACCAGGGTGGTGGAAAGGTTTGTGTCGCCTACGTTTTCCGGACGAGCCAGGATCTCAACCGGGGTATCCAGGTCAATTCGACGAAAACGGATACCTGAATCGATCGGTGCCGGACGTAACGTCAGGTAAACTTTCTTTCCTGTATGCAGACCAACGCCCATGGCGCGGATAACATTCTTCAACGTGCGCTGTTTTATCAAGACCGCTTCCCAAAAAAATCGAATAAAATCAGGTGGTTGGCTTTGGTAGTTTTTATACCGCCAACGAACCGCGTATCATCGCCGAATTCAAGTCGAAAATCAATCCAATTCAAGAGATTGTCTCACTAAACGGCTGAAATTCCTGAAAGTTTCCACTTTCAGTTTCGAGTTACGCCACCGCCGATCAGCGACTTTAATGCCGACTGTTCTGCCTGATTTTTCGCTTTTGTAACCCAAGTATATAGGAGTGTAGTAGATTTTCAGCATCTTCGTGAATTTCTCGAAAACTGCATCGGCAAAGGTCGCGCTGCTTGGCAACTACCTCTAAAACAACCGGAAATATGAGGTCTTCGCTGGGCAGTCGGATGGTCGCAGCAGTTCGCGTTCCTAGCGGAAAATTATGTGACCTGAACGCGACACCGGTACCGCTAATGTTGAGCGCGTGGAAGGCATTACCCATAATCGTAATGATCACCGGTCTGGAGCGCTCGGGCGCAATCCGATAGGCCGCTCGATTATCGTTATGGCGCGAATCGAGCTCTACATCAAATATCTTTTTCTTTTTCCAGAACAAACTCGACTCTCCGGTTCCTGGCCCTGTTTTCAGAGCTATTGTTTTCAACCAGTGGTAAGTAATCCGCGTACCCGGTCGCGGTCATGCGTCTGGGGTCGATTCCCCGTTGAATAAAATATCGAAGTACCGTGGTCGCACGCACTGCCGAAAGTTCCCAGTTAGATGGAAAACGGGCTGTCTGTATGCCCTGGTCATCGGTATGCCCCCTGATGGCTATCTTGTAATCCGCGTAGTCCCTGAACATTTGCGCGAGGTTGGCAAAAATGAATCTGGCCCGGTCCTTGAGCTCCGACTGACCCGATTCAAACAGATATCGTCCATCGATTTGCAGGATTATTTGATCACCGTTGTAAGTAAGTTCAACGCTTTCCGCGAGATCGGTGTTGTCAATCATGCTTTCCATCTCGGCCACCAGTGCCGGTTTCAGGTTCTCCACCGGGACTTGGCTCGGATTCAAACCCAGCATATCCTCAATCGCTTTCAGCGGCTGTGGATTCCGGCCTTTGCGAGTAGCAAAATCAATGACACTGATTTGATTACCGTCTCCATCAATAACCTGCACCGATTCAATCAGCTCTTTATACGCCTCGTCCTCGAAATCGGCGAGCGTGTATAACAGGATGAAAAATACGAGAATCAGGGTCATCATATCGGCGAAGGTGACAATCCAGGTACTACCGCCCTCCTCGTCTTCGAAAACATTGCTTAAGGATCGTGCGGACATCAACTACGCTGCCTTAGTTTTTGCATCGGTTTGCGTTTTTTTGCCGGCACGAAAGACGACAGTTTTTCATACACCGAGAGCGGGTTATTGTCCTGCAGAATGCTGACCGCACCCTGAAAAATAATTTCGAAATTCATGACCTCGATCAGCGTCCTGGAACGTAACTTGCCGGCGATGGGCAGGAATATAGCGGTCGATAACAGGATCCCATAAAAGGTCGTCAACAAGGCGATGGCCATTGCAGGGCCGAGGTTATCGGGGCTTGCCAGCAACGACAGCATCTGGATCAGGCCAACCAGGGTACCCAGCATTCCAAACGATGGTGCATACATGGCCATTTTCCGGAACACGTCCTGCACTATGTAATGTCGCATTTGCATGGATTCTATTTCGGTACGCATTGCCGAACGCAGGGTTTCTTCATCGGCGGCATCTGCGATCAGCGTGCAGACTCTCTTCAAAAATGGCGTCTTGGTCTTGACATCCATGAGACTCAGCAGGCCCTTGCGTCTGCTGATGGTGCCAAGCTTGATCATAGTATTGATCAACTCCTGCGAATCCTGCTTGGGTGAGGAAAACACAAAATAGGCACTTTTAAACGCGGTCAGCACATCCCTGAACTGAAACGTGAGCAGGGTTGCAGCCATGGTACCGCCTATGACAATCATCAGTCCCGGGGTATTGAAAAAGTTATGCATATCCCCGCCAAGTATGATCGCGGCGATAATCAGTCCGATACCGGAAATAATGCCAATAAGCGAGGCGAGATCCATAGAAAACCTGGTCAATGATATATTCTGTGTCAGGATTATTTATCGGCAGAAACGCAGAATCTTTAAGCCTATAACCATTATTTTGGCGTCCATGACATGGCCCGTGGATTTCTTTATTTCGCCACCTGTCGGGGCGATGTTTTTCAGCAATGGGGAGAGAACCGAGGTATGCAATCCTGGGCCCGCAGCCCGGATGAACTTACCGGGATAATTAATATGGCCCCGGGATTCAGTCTTGAATCAGGCACTCCCGGTAGTATTTAAGCTCATCGATCGATTCGAGAATATCATCCAGCGCGAGGTGCGCACCTCTTTTGACAAATCCTGAAACCAGATCGGGTCTCCACAGGCGCGCCAGTTCCTTCAGCGTACTGACATCCAGATTACGATAGTGGAAATAGCCTTCCAGCTCGGGCATGAGGCGTGCCATGAAGCGCCGGTCCTGGCAGATACTGTTGCCGCACATGGGTGATTTTCCCGGAACAACATACTGACGCAGAAATGCCAGGGTTTCCTGCTCGGCGTCTCGCGTATTGCTGGTGCTTTGCTTGACCCGACTGGTCAGGCCGGATTCTCCATGATGGCTTGTATTCCAGGCATCCATGGCAGTCATAATTTCATCTGGTTGATGAATGGCGATCACGGGGCCCTGTGCGAGGATGGCGAGATTCGAATCTGTCACTACGGTTGCTATTTCAATGATCTGGTCATGCTGCGTATCCAGACCCGTCATTTCAAGATCGATCCAGATCAGGTTATTTTCATCCATCGAAATCAAATGCTCCAGGCTTCACGTATTTTTAATATGCGTTAAACTATAGCAAGTTTTTTTGCTGCTAGTTGAAACATGCATGTATTCACCGCAATATTCCTGAGCTTTGTTGCCGCGACGGTCGTGGTCCGCCTGTGGCTGAGTCAACGTCAGATCAACCATATCCAGGCCCATGCTGCCAGGGTGCCCGACGCGTTCGTTGACAGAATCGCTCTCACCGACCACCACCGTGCAGCTAATTACAGCTGCACCAAGTTACGCCTGGGTAGAATTATACTCGCGTGGGAGACCACCTGGTTACTCATCTGGACCATTGGTGGCGGATTAAATCTGCTTGACCAGTGGTGGTCCGGCTTTGGATATTCAGCGCTGCTAACCGGTATCGCGTTTATCTTTTCGGTGACTTTGATCACCGCAATCCTGAACCTGCCGTTCTCGCTGTACCAGACCTTTACTATCGAGGAACGTTTCGGATTTAACCAGACCACGCTAAAGACCTGGCTGCTGGACCTGGTGAAAACTGTTCTGCTGGCCATTATCATCGGGGTACCGCTGGTGGCTGCAATCCTGTGGCTAATGAACCAGGCGGGTGAGCGCTGGTGGATTTATGCCTGGATTCTATGGATGGTATTCAGTTTAACCATGATATGGGCCTACCCGGCATTTATTGCACCGATTTTCAATAAATTCAGCCAGTTGGAAGATGCGTCTATGCGTGCCCGTATCGAGGCATTACTGAATCGCTGCGGATTTCAAAGCCAGGGCGTTTTTGTCGTCGACGGATCGCGCCGCTCGTCACACGGCAATGCCTACTTCACCGGCTTCGGCAGGAACAAACGAATAGTTTTCTACGATACCCTGCTCGAATCACTATCCGAGGACGAGGTGGAGGCAGTGCTGGCACATGAACTGGGGCACTTCAAACGCAATCACATCAAAAAATCGCTGCTGCTGTCGAGTGCCATTTCTTTCGTCGGTTTCGCACTGCTGGCCTGGCTGATGCGCTCCGACTGGTTTTATAGTTCGCTTGGAGTTGAAGCTGCCTCTACCCATGCCGCGCTGATACTGTTCATGATGATTATGCCGGTATTTACCTATTTCGTTAGCCCCCTGTTCTCGGCTCTGTCACGCAAACATGAATTCGAGGCGGATGAATTCGCCCATTTGAACAGCGACTACAGGGCACTGATTTCAGCATTGGTAAACCTTTACCGGGATAATGCCAGTACCTTGACGCCCGATCCAATTCATTCGATGTTCTATGATTCCCATCCACCGGCCACAATTCGTATTAACCACCTGGAAGCCATAGCCTCCGGAGGATCGGCAGATTAAACAGGATCGGCACAGCGCTCACGCACCAGGATGAGATAAGACTTTCATGGCAAAACGCAGACTTAGTGAGCAGCAGAAGAATCGGATCCAGGCAGCTCAGTTAGAAGTCTCGGAAAGTGCCGAACACCAGCATGGCATTGTTGTTTCGCACCAGGGAGGGCGAATCCTGGTAGAACTGGAATCCGGCAATACCATCGACTGCAAGATCAAGTCAAATCTCGGCAATATCGTTTGCGGTGATCGGGTGGCGATCGAAACGACCTCCAACCAGGAACACCGGGTGCTTGCCATCCTGGCTCGGGATAACCTGCTACAGCGCATCGACGGTTTCGGGCAGGTTCGAGCAGTCGCCGCCAACATCAGCCAATTGTTCGTTTGTCTCGCGGTAACACCGGAACCCAATCTATATTTACTTGATCAGTACCTGCTTTCGGCAGAGCAGCAGCATATCGAAGCCTGCATTCTGCTGAATAAAATAGATTTGCTAACCGACACGAGCGACCCGTTTGCAATCGCTAGTACCTACACTCCCCTGGGTTACAAAATGATAGCTACGAGCGTGAAGACCGGCCAGGGAATGGATGAGTTCACCACGCTACTCACCGACCAGGTGTCCGTGTTAAGCGGGGTGTCCGGTGTGGGCAAGTCATCGCTTACCAAGTGGCTGCTTCCGGGGACAGATATCAAGATTGCCAGCATTTCAGAGGCCAACGAGGAAGGACGCCATACCACGCGCGCCAGCCGACTCTACCATTTACCCGCCGGCGGAGATTTGATCGATACGCCAGGAATCCGGGGTTTCAATCCTTTCGTCGATAACGACAGGCCGCTCGCGCATGGATTCAGGGAGATCAGTGCATTCGCGGAAAATTGCCACTTCCACAACTGCCTGCATCTTAATGAACCCGACTGTGCCGTCATCAAGGCCCTGGCACAGGGAAAAATTGCCGAATCACGTTACCTGCATTACGTGAAGATGCGGGAACAGGTCAGCGCCGGTTAACCCGCTGAAATACCCCGTAGCTGCCGGCCGCCTATCAAATGCAGGTGCAGATGAAATACTTCCTGGCAGCCGTGGCGGTTACAGTTAATCACGAGCCGGTATCCATCTTCCGCGACACCTTCGTCAGCGGCGATCTTTTGCGCAGTTAATACGAGTCTGCCGATCAGTTCAGCCTGTTCGGGCTTGATATCATTGACCGTTTCGATTTCAACTTTGGGAACAACCAGGACATGGACCGGTGCCTGGGGGTTGATATCACGGAAAGCGATAATTTCATTGTCCTCGTAGACGACGTCAGCGGGTAACTCGTGCCTGATAATTTTAGAGAAGATGGTTTCGGACATTACGCCTCCGTATTGGTTAAGCTAATCTATTTCCTGCCGGCCAGACAGTGCTTTCGACAATGTACCGCTATCGACAAACTCGAGTTCACCGCCCAGGGGTATTCCCCGTGCCAGTCGACTACTCTTTATTCCGTGCCTGGCCGCGCAATCTGCTATGTACTGCGCGGTGATATCGCCTTCCACAGTAGCACTCGTCGCCAGGATTACCTCCCGAATATCACCATCGCCGAATTGCTGTTCGAGTTCGTCGATCCCCAGCTGACCCGGTCCGTATCCGTCCAATGGCGACAGTCTACCCAGCAACACGAAATAACGTCCTCGATAAGCTGCTGACGATTCGACAGCCAGCACGTCCGCGGGTGTCTCTACCACACACAGTGTGGCCTGGTCGCGCCCTTCATCCCGGCAGATTTCACAAACCGCGTCGTCCGAAAAATTACGACATCGCTGACAGTGTTTTACCGTATCAATCGCATTCAGAATCGCAGTCGAAATACGCTTTGCACCCGCCTGTTCGCGTTCGAGAAGATGCAAGGCCATGCGCTGGGCAGACTTCTGGCCAACGCCCGGCAGGCACTTCAGCGAAGTAATCAATTCGTCGAGACTGGGGGATGACATAAGATCAGAACGGCAGCTTGAATCCCGGAGGCAGGTTCAATCCCGCCGTCATTTCCTGCATCGCGGCCTGGTTCGACTTCTCTACTTTGTGGACGGCATCGTTAACCGCTGCTGCCACCAGGTCTTCGAGCATTTCTACGTCTTCATCAACCAGGCCAGGGTCGATGACGACACGATTGACTTCGTGGGTGCCGCGCATGACAACCGAAACCATGCCACCACCTGCTTCCCCGGTTACTTCTTTATTCGCGAGCTCAGCCTGCGCCTTTTGCAGGTTTTCCTGCATTTCCTGCGCTTTTTTCATCATATCTCCGAGCGCACCTTTCATGACATCTTCTCCTTCCTAGTGGTTGTTTTCGATCTTGACCACGCTCGCTTCATCGAGCTCGGCGGCAAACGCATGCTGTAACTTTTTAACCAGCTTTTCATCCTTTATTGCATCGATTGCAACAAGACGCTCCTGTTGTTGGCGCTGTATTTTCGCCTGCAGCGGGGTTTGTCCTCCCACCGAAGCTGCTGCGACCAGGTCCAGTTGCAATGATACCCCAAGTTTTTGTTCGAGCGCCCGCCTAATTTCGGTCGTATTCAGTTCATTCGCGAGTTCGTGGATTTCGGGTAACAGCCGTAATTTTAATGTGCCGTCCCGGTACAAATCGACCACACTGTTGGCAACAATTTCCTGGGTGAGGCCTGTCAGCCCCAAATCATAGGCAAGTTCTGGCCAGTCCAGCATGTCGTCGCCAATGGCATCCGGTTGCTGATGATCGCCTGTCTCGATTACCTGACTGGACGGATTCTGATCGCGAGCCTCGGCAGGCAGCGTCGGGCTTGCCGGATCGGTTTCTTCAGGTTCAGGCCTGGGACAGGGCTGCTTGTGAGTCCGGGTAGTCGTCGCTAGGGGTGATTCAGGCTTTTTTTTTATTTCGCCGGTCTCGTCCTGCATTCGGGTTTGAGGTACAAATGCAAGTAACCTCAACATTAACATTTCAAAACCCGAGGCCTCGTCGGGGCAGATCAACAAATCCTGGCGTCCCTGCAGCAAGATCTGGTAATAGAGTTGAACTTCCTCGGGAGACCAGCCCGCACTTAAATTCTGCAACAGTTCACCATCGAACTCGTCTTCGACTGTCAACTTCGGGTCGTTCTGATATAGCGCAACCTGCTGCAACAGCGAAATCATTTCCGCACAAACCCGCTGATAGTCAGGATTAAGCTCGATAACCGCGCGTGCTTCAGCTAACAGCTCCGGAGCCTGTTGCTCGTACAGGGCATTAAAAAGCCGCGCCAGGTAATCACGCGAGATTGAACCCAGCATTGACTCGACGGCTTCCTGTCGCACTGCTCCGCCACCATATCCAATTGCCTGGTCGAGCAAACTGAGGGCATCGCGCATACTGCCGTCGGCGGCGCCGGCGAGTCGGGTTAGCGCCAGGGTATCCGCATCTACGTTTTCCTGTTCGGTCAGAAACTGGAGTTGCGCCAGTATCTGCGCTCTCGACATGCGCTTTAAATTGAATTGCAGGCAACGTGATAACACCGTCACCGGAACTTTCTGTGGATCGGTGGTCGCCAGTAGAAATTTGATATGCGGTGGCGGCTCTTCGAGTGTCTTGAGCAAAGCATTGAAACTATGCCCGGACAGCATATGGACTTCATCGATCAGGTAAATCTTGAAGCGCCCACGCGTTGGCGCATATTGCACATTATCGAGCAGTTCGCGCATATCGGCGACGCCGGTGCGCGAGGCTGCATCGATTTCGATCAAATCAACGCTGCGACCCTCATCTATTTCAACGCAGGATGAACAAGTTCCGCAAGGCCGGGAACTGATCCCCTGCTCGCAGTTCAGCGACTTCGCAAAGATTCGGGCAATTGTCGTCTTGCCTACGCCACGGGTCCCTGTAAACAGATAAGCATGGTGCAACCGATTACTATCGAGGGCATTAATCAGGGCCTGCAATACGTGTTCCTGGCCGACCATCTGTTCGAAATTAGCCGGGCGCCATTTGCGCGCTAGAACCTGGTAACTCATTCGGATTTTATGGAAGCCGGGCTTTTCATTAGAAAACTGGAGGCGACCTGATTCAGCACACCGCCGCACCCAATGTCCCTGCTACCGTTGCTCCCTTCCGGGCCTGGCGGGATTTACAGATAATTGTCGCGAAGGGACCGAAGCAGGTCACCATTGCAAGAGCGAGAGTGTATAGTGAAGATGCGTCTCTTTTCAAGGCGCTATTGCGGCGATTGGCTTGTCATGCATTTGAATTAAACCGAGAATATGGCCGCCAGTCGCAGCGAGCAGGGAATCCCGAGAATGGGTAAGAAAAAAAACAAGTCTTCCGACAATACGATCGCGCTTAACCGCATCGCGCGACATGACTATTTTATCGAAGATGAAATCGAGGTTGGTATGGTTCTCGAAGGCTGGGAGGTTAAAAGCCTGAGAGCGGGAAATCTGCAGCTCAGGGAAACCTACGTGATGGTTAAGAACGGCGAACTCTGGCTGATTGGTGCCCATATCAGCCCGCTCAGCAGTGCTTCCACGCATGTGACTGCCAATCCCACCCGCACACGCAAGTTGCTCGCCCATCGCAACGAAATTGATCGCCTGGTCGGCATGGTTGAGCGTAAGGGCTACACCCTGGTCGCTCTATCGGCCTACTGGAGTCGCGGTCGAGCCAAGATGAAAATCGGCATCGCCAAAGGCAAGAAAGCGCACGACAAGCGCGCCAGCATCAAGGATCGAGACTGGAAACGCGACCAGGCGCGTCTCCTCAAACCCTCCTAAGTTCAAAGCTGCGTTGGAAACATGCCCGTAAAAGACGCTCCCAACCGGCTAAAGCACCGGTTGGTCCATCCATGGAATCGCTTGGAGCCCGAGGTGTCGGACCACGGCATCCTGCCTCGCTACACTTTTACGGGCATGTTTCCAACGCAGCTCCAAATATCGAGGCTAGATTTTCCAATTTGAAGTCTATCCCGAGAAGGCTTCATACCCTGGGTGTGTGGCTAAGGATATCGTTAATAAATCCTGTGGGGCAGTACTGGATACTTATCGGGATAACGGTTGCGGTGTTACTTCCAGGCGGGATCGTCGTGCTGGGTGGCGAGAAATTCGATGTATTCACGATTGGCCCGCAGAGCTGCCTCGTCAACCTGCCATATTGGTAGCGGCTGACCGGATTCAATGCGATTTATTTCGATCTGCTCGGAATCCGTATCGATGCCCTGCTCCGCTTCCAGTCCGAGGCTGGTTTGGCCACCGGTCATTGCGAGGTACACATCGGCAAGAATACGCGCATCG